>Ga0209347_1001023_pt1 | contig 53495 bp, 48 predicted proteins | sample AutmiccommuBRH23_FD_187382 | JGI IMG/M metagenome (GOLD analysis project Ga0209347, IMG submission 187382) | Deep subsurface microbial communities from Mt. Terri, Switzerland - Autotrophic microbial communities BRH/23 (SPAdes) (version 2) | ecosystem: Environmental > Aquatic > Deep subsurface >... | reverse complement strand
TCTTTTATCCTTTTTTAATGATTGTCATGGGATCTATTTAGTCACATGACAATCATTATCTACTAGAAACGACAAAGTAGGCAAGAAAAAACGCTCACTTTAATGTCAGTTAAAGTGAGCGCCCACACCAGGACTGAAACAATAATAATAATTAACTTCTTAGATAGTTTCACTTTCTTCCCCTCACATTGTCTTTATATTTACTACTCAATTTATGTTATAACGGAAATAACAAGACAAAAATGAGTTAATAAGAGCCTAAAAGTTATTTCCAAGATAACTAATTATCTCATTTCTTCCTTGCAAAGTAAGGGGAAACCTGTCTAGCAGATATAAAAAGAGACACGGTAAGTTACCGCATCCCTCACGTAATAAATAGGGTACTGACAATGGCAACTTCCTATTCTCCGCCATATTATTCCACTTCCTGATCCACAACATCCTCCACAATAGGCTGAATAAGCCATAAAACTTAAATATTGCTCCGGTTTTATCTTTTGGATCTGCCGCTAATAGTTTATCCCCTTCGGAGATAAGACTTCCCCAGTCTTGACCATAGATATTGCCAAGGGCATCAAAGGCATCAAAATTTTCATCGGCATTTATCTTTAGAGAGGTTTTAACCATTTCTAGGACTTTGGCTTTATTCAGACCCATGCTGTTTCTGTCTTTACCATCCATTGTTCTTTTCTGGCTTGTTTTCTAAAGTTAGTCATTTATCAAAATACACAAGATAATCTGGTGATATTCCAGCTTTCAATAAATCACCTTCAAATTTATTACCCTCCATGTATATACCTGCATAAAAGCTTAAACTAGATTATTAGTCATTTCTTGTAAAACTGAATTCGCTGCATCCAAGTTACCTTCTGTTAAATAAACCTTAAACAAATCTTCCCGAGCCGGAATATTCTTCTGATCTATGCCAATAGCCTCTTTCAATACTGCTTCAGCTTTAGCAAATTCCTTGTTGGTAGCAATTTAAGCATTACCCAATCGCATTAGCAGCCAATTATAATGATTACCTTTTTGGATATTTTCATTTTCTTCCCTCCACTATTACTCCCGTTTGATTAGAGCACCTTTTTAGCAGAGGGTGATTGACCGCTCATTATTCTATAAACGTTAATCGATACTTGAAATTGGTATCAACAGCATTATAGGCACTATATAATTTACCATTGCTTGCGTCAATTACAACACTACCATGTCTTGTGAATAGGTCTAAACAACGAAATACGTAGTAGTTATTAATAACTATGTTTTCACCACTGGTTAGTGTAGCTTCAAGTGGGAGCTTATGGTCATAAGACATTGATAAATACTTGGACTCTGAGCTTAAAACAAGAGGGCCACTGTAAACAATAAAGTAATAAGATACCTTACCGAAATCAGTATCTTTATTTACAATCTTATCGGATGGAAAGTTAAACTTCCCTGGAATATTTTTACTAAAAAATTTACTATTTAATAATCTTTGTAATCCTTGCTCTTTAGAAGGAACTGTACTAGTATTAGCCATAGCTTGCGCAACTTCTGCATCAGCTTTTGCCTTAGCAATAGCTTGATTACATTGTTCTTTTAACTTAATTGCATCTTCATTTGTGGCATCAATTTTAAATAGCTCATCAAGTACCTTAATAGCTTCATCATATTTAGTTGCAGTTACGAGATCTGAAGCTATTTGCAGCTGTTGTGCAATGTAAGCAGATTTAGCGTCTTTTATCTTCGTTTGAGCATCTGAAAACCTTTCAGTATCTTCTTTAATTACCTTTTGGAATGAAGTCACGGACCCAATGTATTGCTTATTATTCAGTTGAGTAATCCCTTGGTCATAACTTACTTTAGATGCACCAATAGCTTTAGCTAAATCTAAGTCAGCATTTAATTGCTTAACGTCTTTATTAGGATCAATTTTGACCATTTCTTGGAGGATGGAGTTTGCTGAATCCAAATTGCCTTCATTCAGATAAACCTTCAACAAATCCTCTCTTGCAGGAATATTGTTGGCATCAATTTGTATTACTTCTTTCAGCACTGCTTCCGCTTTAGTAAATTCTTTGGTAGCAACATAGACCTGTCCCAATCCCAATCTAGCAGGAATATTTTTGGGCTCGATCTGAATTACTTTTTCGAACGCTAAAATAGCTTCCTGGTATTTGCCTTCTTGCAGGTATTTATTACCGAGGTTTAATTGGCGTTCTGCTCTGGCAGTAGGTGAGTTTGTCGCATAGACGACTCCGCCACCAATCATGAGTACCAATACTGAAGCAATAATAATTATTAGCTTTTTGGATATTTTCACTTTTCTCCGACCCCCATTATCTTATCCTCGAGTTTTTCATTTATATTTCAATAATATATATCTCTCTTTTTCATACTCATTGATTTTCTTTATCACAATTTTATACATTATTGATTACTAATCACACTTGACTGATTTGTTATTACTTCAGTCCCCATCGGTTCCAAAATATCTGTCCCAGAAGCCGTCTGTTCTGATACTAATATATCTGTACTTGTTCCTGATTCAGGTAGAATATCAGTTCCATTACCATTGTCATTTATGCTCTCTGTTCCAATAAAATCCGTCCTTTGCCCTATTGAACCGATCATTCCAGAATTGCTTGCTGCCGTATTCAATTCATTAACTTCATTTTTGGCTTTAAGTTCTTTTCTTCTCATAACTACAAGAATTACAATAGCTGCAATCACAGTGATTACTAATCCGCCGATACCGGTTATAACCATCAGCACACCTTTGGTCAGCATAATTTGATCACTTCCTTATTTAATCCAGTTTTTACTCTTTAGCTCATTTATGAGATTTACCAAGGGTTGTATCGCAGGGTTTCTCACCCCATCCGGACAATATTTAACGGCTAAGAGATAATTTTCATTGGTTTTTTGATAATTTCGTTGCTCATTTGGTTTACCATTCTCAATATCAGCATATAAAAATGCTAGCTGCATATAGCACGTATAGTCTTCGGGATACAACTGCTTCATTAGTAACAGAGATTTCTCAGCTCCTGAATAATCACTCATTTGCTGATAGATTATGGCGATGTTTCTGTGGATATATGGTCTAGAGTATCCTTGGGTAAGTAGAAGGTTGAAATTCACTAAGGCATTATTGAAAAATTCCTTCTTATTGTTAGTTGTGTTCAAAGCATTATCGTAATAAGCTGCTCCTAGCATTTCCGTAATAACAATATCATTTTTATCTTTCAAGTCACTCTTTGCACGTTCTAAAATAAGGATTTCTTTTTGGATAGATGTGCTACCATTACTGCTTTTAGCATCTTTAAAATTCTCTGCAAGCGAAATAAAGGCTTTCCTTTTTAACTCTTCACTTTGTGTTAGATTCAAACACTTGGTAAAATCCGTTTCTGCTTCCGTGACATTTTTCTGAGCACGAGATAGTTCTCCACTTACATACCAAGTTACATCTTCATCTGACCCTTTGTTTTTCAATTCATTTAACTGAGCCATTGCTTCAGTAAGTTTTCCACTTCTAGCTAGACTGACGGCCAAATCGCGACGATAAACAACACTGGAGAGGTTTAACCCAGCGGCTTTGACAAAGCTATCACCTGCATTTTGGTAATCCTTTTTTTCAAAGTAAGCCGTGCCTAAAACATAATGAATATCTGCGTCATAAATCGCAGTATTGACATTAGGAAGCACTGTGTTATTAATGTAACTTATGCACTCCTCATAATCACCTTTGGCTAAATATGTATGGGCAGTATCTTTATATCCGTCAATTTTCAGTGGCAGCTTAGCTATCGCCTGCCCGAAAGAAGCCAATGCAGAAGGATACTGTTTTGCATTCATTAATTCCGTCCCTTTACTGATCAGGGCATTATATTCATCTAATTTCTCTTGGTCAATCTGTTTTAACCCAGCCCAGATTAGATTAGAAAAAGCGAAAATTGAAACGGTCAAGCATACAATTATGGCATTCTGAATCAGACGCCTCCGCTTATACTCTTTATTAAACTTATGGATATTCATAAGATCATGTAACAAATCTACCGTCGATTGGTAGCGAGAATTTGGATCAGACTTTGTGCATTTAGTAATAATATATTCCAAACCAGTTGAAAGATTAGGATCAAGTTCCCTAATTGGTCTTAACTCATAGGGCAGTTCATTGGGTCCCTTGCCAGTTGTCAAATGATATAAAGTGACACCAAGGCTATAAATATCGGTTCTTGCGTCTGTTTGCGAAGTGCCATATTGTTCCGGAGCTGCATAACCTCTTGTTCCTATGTATGTTGTGTCACTTTGTGACTCTTGTTTATATTCTCGAGCAATACCAAAGTCAACTATTACGATTTTACCTTCCTTATTTAATATTAAATTGGAAGGCTTCATATCACGGTAAATAATTGGGTTGGTTTTACTACCGTGTAGATAAATTAAAGCTTCGGTAATTTGCTTGGCCCAGGCTATAACATCTTTCTCATTGATTTTACCTACTCGTTTTAATTCATCGTCGAGAGAGATTCCCTCAATGTAGTCTTCAATGATATAAATATTTTCTTCGTCTTCAACGATATCAAAGACCCTGGCAATTCCAGGGTGGTTTAAGTTTTTCATTATGTTGGGCTCAGCGAGAAGATCAATTTTTTCGTTCTTTTTCTTGTTACCCACTTTTATAGCCCAAAAAGAACCAAGCCTAATGTTACGGGCAAGATAGACTGTACTCATGCCACCTGAGCCTAGGCGTTTTATGACTTCATATTTGCCTTCAAATACTTTTTCATTAATCATGGATTAACCCCTCACTCTTTAAATAAGGATTTAAAAAACACAGCTATTTATTCACTATGTTGAAAATCATCTCCATCAACTTCTGCTTCTATTCTATTCTATCTTTATCATGATGATTCAAGACTAGTACATCAATCGCCAAAAATCTTTACTTTTTAAACCACTCTATCATTTTACCAATATAGCTCATTTTTCCCTTGTTATCATTTATTCCTTTTACTAGGATAATCGTTATGTTATCGTGTCCTCCATTTTGGTTGGCAAGCGCTACTAACTGATCAAGTGTCGTCTGAAGATCATGGGCTTTTGTTCTGAATTGCTTCAGATACTTTAGCCACTGAATTTCTTCGACCATCGTGTAAAAGCCATCACTACAGAGTAAAATGAGCTCGTCCCCATGTAGCGTTCCATGCCCCAAAAACGGACTGATGTTATCATTCACACCCAAGCATTGTGTAAGCACGTGTCGGGAAGGATGGTGCTTTGCTTCCTCTGCTGTCAGCCTTCCCATCTTCACTTGGTTGGCGACCCAGGAATGATCCTCCGTTAATAACTCTGCCTGTCCAGTCACGCGATAGATCCGACTATCTCCAATATGTTTGATGACATAATCTTGCCCATAAAGAAATAAGACACTAAGCGTTGTGCCAATTCGTTTACCCATTTGTCTTCCCTCGAGGATTAATGCGTTGTTGATTTGGGTAAAGACTTGATCAAGTTCCTGGGCCACTTTTTCTAATGGTGTGGATTGCAATAATGGTTGCCTATTGTTTTCATTCAGCTCCATAGTTACATTGGATTTCTGGTCATAAAAAGGATTATGCAGGTCGTTAAATTCACTTATCAGAACTTTAACTCTTTCTTCCCACCATCTATATAAGTACTGGGTGGTTATTTCGCTGGCCCTTTCACCAGCCTCCAACCCACCCATACCATCTGCGACTGCACAAATAGCTATGTTATTTCCCTGACTGTCAAAATCCTGCTGAAAATAACCACGGTCTTCATTGACTGGTTTAACTCGCCCCGGATCCGATCCTAGTTTAATATCAAGCACCCATTTTTTCATATTCACATCAAATCTCAAACCGAAAAGCAAAATTAATACGTCCCAGCTGGATTATATCCCCGTCGTTTATTGGATACGGTTTATTGGCTACCAATCTAGTTCCGTTAATTTTCGTTCCGTTAGTTGAGGATAAATCCGTTATTACATATTGACCATTGTTATTTTCAAAACTAGCATGACTACTAGAGATCGCTTGATCGCTTAATGTGTAGGTTCCGTAGGTTTTTCCTCTACCAATAATCAAGGGTAGATTTGACAATCTTACCTTTTCGTGTTGTTCTCCGTTTTCAACAACTAAATATGCTTCACTTAGAAAAACTGTTGGATTACTTAATGGAACAGTATTATTTGAAACTGGTTTAGTATAAGGTGCAAAAGATGCTGGAGTTCTCTTTTCCGCCGCTTTCTTTACCTCTTTAGCAGCAGCTCCCTGTTCTTTGGCAGATGAGGCTTCAGCCATGCCAACAACCAATTGGCTTGGCTTAATAAGTTTAAATGCTGCAAAGATACCATCGGCACCTAAGAGGGTTATGCCAATAGCGATGTACATAAATCCCTCTTGATGTTTACCCTTACCTAGAAATACGAAGGCCACCCAAGCTAAAATTACCAAGATGCTGGAGACTGCTATTAGGGCGATTTTACTTAACCTAGAAAATGATGTAACGCCTAGTTCTTTGTCGGACTTCTTATCTTGGGACTTGTTAGGTTTTGATGATTCCCCTTTGGCGCCAAGCGAAGGTTGCGATTGTTTGGCTTGCTGCTGATTAGAACCGAAGTTCACTTCAGGGCTTTGGCCCTGTGGACGTGAAGAAATACCCTGATCTAATGGTCTATTTGTTTCGACCCTTCTGTTAGCAACTTCTGGGCCTTTACCTACCATTTTGTTTAGACGATCAGTTATTTCCACTAAGGAATATTCAAGGCTTAAAAAATCTTCTAGAATTGGCTTAGCTGCTACGACATCTTGATCTCTGATCTGCGCATATAGAACTGTGACGATATTATTTCTAATTACATTAAAAACGCTATCTTTGCTTGGCAGATCGTTAACAGGTAAGTATACTAAATCCAAAGAGTAGTCGTTAGTTGAAAAAATATAGTCCAGGCTTAGAACAAAATTCGATTCATTAAGAAAATATCGTGGACTCTCATTAACGGCCGAAATGATTTGGCTTATAATCTTAACATATTCATTAAGACTTAATTTACGCCCTTTGAGGACTTCAGCTAAGGGTTTTTTACCTTTAACCAAGTATGACAACTTTGCTTTAAAATTGGTGTACTCAACTTCTAATGGAAGAATACCTAGTATCTCATGATCAGTCAGCATTCGCACCCCGGACTCAGCTAATCTGTCGACTGCTATTTCATCCGCTCCTACCACCAAGAGCCTACCACGAGCACTCTCCTCATAGTCATATTTAAACCCAAAGATACCGCCTGTCATCTTTCTTCCTCCTAATTCCAGATCTTTATCGGCATAATCGCCGATAAAATCGAACTTGGTACAACAGCATACATAAAAGGAATTGAAAATCCTGAGCCTTGAGAATATTCTTTAAGTGGACTTATATCCTTTGAAACTATTATGAATAAAATTGTATTTGCCAGGTTAGCCATTCTTTTTCTTAATTCTCCCCGGTATAAAAGGATAATCATCCCTATGAGTGCACTACACATTAAAGAATAAACTATAGTGTTAAGAACATATATCACTCCCATGATTGAGCCTATCCCAGCAAACAACTTAACATCTCCAGCCCTTACTCCCCCGATAAGATAAATAAGAAGTACTACTAGAAAGCCAACTGACATACCACACAGGCTAACTAACAAGCCATATTTTCCGTAAAGGACAACATTCACCGCCAATCCAATTACCACGGCAGTCATTGTATGTTTGTTATGTATCTTCATGGACTTGAGATCCGTCCAAGTTGCAAAACCAATTAAGATTATTAATAGTAAAATCCGGAGAGGGTCGTTAGTTATTTCCATGTTTTCTGCATTCCCCGACTTTCTAGATGTATAACCATTGTCCCTAACGGACTCGGAACATTCAATAAATACTCAGCGTCGATAGTAATATCTTCGCCTTCAGCAATTTTAACTTCTTTGATCAATAAATGTTCAGGTCTTAACATGCCGTTTTCAGCCTGACCAGGTTGCGATGCCAATAACAAGACCTTCACAGGGTCTTTCAAAGCGGAATCAACAAATTCAATAGTCTTCTCTCTTACCAGTTTTTTTAGGAATTCTTGCATGGGACTCGGAATCTCGCTAAGAACACTCTCTATTTTATCTGTGATACTGGGTTTGTCCTGATTAAGAACAGGAGGGTCACATACACTACAAGGTGTGTATTTTCCACTAACAGCATTTAAAATCGTCGTTTTTACTTCACTATTCCACAAATATCTACACCCGTCTTTATGATACTTCTTTCCAGTATCCGTGATATAGACGGTTTCATTTCCATTGCTCCCTTTCTTATCAAGTGCACCCTCAATTCCTGATTTGGCTAGATCAACAACATAATAATGAGTCGCAATTTCCTTTGTAGTATCCCCTACAACATGATCAAGTGTCATTTGAAAGAATGACATTCGAATTAAACTGACAAGAAAAAAGATGAATAGGAGAAACACAGGAAAGACAATTGCTGCTTCAACTGTAATACTTCCATCGTCACGGCGCAGTTTATTCACCTTTAACATAGCTCCTCCTTAATAAGACGCAGTAACCTGTTGACTTAATATAGCTCGATCACCTTGAACTTCGAAGCCACCAAATTTTGATACTGCCTTGGCAATCCTAGGAATGAACCATAAACGAATTGATACTTTGGCATCAAATGAAGCTACTGTGGATGCGTTTTTCAACAATGTGGGAGGTGTGAGATCGAAATGACTATCTTCTGAATTAAGGGAAATAATACTTTGAATTCTAGCCAATTTTACTTCATCATTGTTGCTTTGCAAAAGCATAAAGAGGCGGAGGTAATCGTTGTAATCAAGAAGCGGTCCATAAGACCCGAACGGTCCCCATTGCCCCATAAGACGCACTTTGCTTTTATTAATTGTGAGGTCAGCGACATCAGCAACTGCAAGGATTGCACCAGCTGCAACGGAACTGACTAGACGAGTCAGCATCGTTGGATCAGGGTTAGGTTGAAATGTAAAATAATATAATGTGTTAATTGCCGTACGGACTGCAAAAAGCTCAGCCAAGGCAGCAGATATGTCTGCTAATGGGGAACCGTTTCCGTAAAGAACGTACTCAATCTCAGAACTTTTAAGAACATGGTTCTTAAATGGATCAGAAGAAGGCGTAGTAGGATTTTCTTGGGCAAAACAGGAGAATTTAGACAGTGCAAATTCATTGATGAACAATGCATCTCTTGAGGAATACCCAATATTACTGAGTTTGGTAAAGAGATTATTAATGAAAGTCCAAACACCGTTATGATCAGGTTCAACAATATCTTTTGCTTTAATTAGCTTATTTTCCTTTATGAAATAACCTTCCGCCGATTTCAAATCGTTATGTAACTGGAACTGTCCATTTAACAAATTCAACATGTTATCAAGATCGTTCATCATCTGGTCTTTATTTCCATTATATTTTCCGTTATTCCCGCTTGGATATGTAACCTTCGGTACTGAAGGGTGGGGTGCTACTTGAAGATTCGCTAAATTGTCTTCTAGGGATTTTAAGCTTTGGAGATCCGTACTAAGCGCTATCCCCTGCTTCCTAATCTCCTGGATATCTTTACTATCAATAGCGGTCTTTAAAGAGTCCGCTTCTTTTTGAATTAAATTCAGCTGATCTCTATATTTTTTTATGGCTTCAACACTTTTAGTTAGCGTATCAGTCTCAAGGTAAGCGGATTTCTCGTCATATTCTGGGTCTATTTTCTCATCGTTTTTTGTTGGAGAACTATCTGGGTACATTGGGTCAGTCGAGGATTCTAATTCATTCTTTAAATTATTATCGTCTGTCAAGGCATCAGTTAACAACGTCTGTACATGATCTTCAACATATTTATCTATGCTGGTTGTGTACGCCTTGACTCCATCTGCGCCGTTTATCGATTTAAGTAACGCTGATAAATCCGAATCCGCTTTTACCAGATCCTCATCTTTCATAGATTGAAGAGTACTCCATGAATTCTTGAACACATTCGACTTTTTCGTTAAATCTGATTCTGCTTGTGAATTTTCAGGAAACTTATGTTTTAAATTTTGTTTTGCTAGGTTCATTTTGTCATTTCGAGACTTTTGCTTGCCATTGTTTTCTATTTTGTTCGCCTTGTCATATTTTCCAGCCATTTTCCCCATAGAGCTAAAGGCATCTATAAGCTGTGTAGTCAGTTCAATTGGAGCCCGATATTTCATTTCTTGAAGAATTTCTTGTTTAAGCACAGCCTGATCAAGCAAAGAGCTCGCAGTTAAACTATCACCATAGTTAGTGGCGGACTCCACTTTATAATCTAAAAGACCATTTGTTGCTAAATTCTCAGTAAGGTATTTGTTAAATTGAACGTTAGCACTGGAAGCATCCCTTAAACCATACAATCCATAGCTTCGCAAGTCAGGATTATAATCTGCTAAGACAGACATCGCAGAAGCATTCGCCGCCTTCAATACTGCTTTTTTAGCTGCTAATACCCTTGTGATATCAATTAATAAACCCATAAAAAAGAACATTGCAACCAGAATGAGTAACAAATATAGAGTTATCGCACCCTGCTCGTTTTTATGTCTAACAATCAAATTTAACATCCTCTATCCTAACTTCCTTTACTTGTCTGGCCCCTTGAATTTCTCATATTTTTCCAACTCTTTTTCAAATTCACTTGTATAATGCAAGACCATATCAATGTTTCTCATAAACTCGGCAGGCTCGGTCACATGAGCAATTGCCTTTGCCTCAATTGTGTCACTCATACCGGGTATCTTGAGATTAAATCCCAAATTTTGATGCAATTCCACAGTAATAGTACGTAATGGAAATACATCATACCGTATAGTTCCAGTAACGCCCTTCTTTTTTAGGTATTCAGCCGCATTCCTTAATTTTGTTTGGGACAAAGAACCAGTCGGATTAATCTCGTCCGAGGATGCCATACTACTGGAGTCAGAAAAAATACGCCAATAGAGATTCTTGTAACGGACATCCGTATGTGGGTTACCACCAATCTCTTCAAACAATATGAAGTTCCCTGTATCTAGTTCCTTGGAAGAAATATCCCAGGTAGCCGCTACTTGTTCGGCAACAATCGTTGCTTGTTCATACAAAGTAGCCTTTTCCCACTGCGCAACGGCAAATAACAGCAATAACATTGTAATGAACATGATCATAGGAAGTATCAGGGAAGCTTCGATTGTATAGCTTCCCCTTTCGTTTGGAAATATTTCACTATTCTTTATTACGTAAATTTTGTCTCACCGTCCAATAACAGTACTGATTTACAAAGATGATGGAGAATGGTCATTGGAGATATTCTTGCAAATAATTAATGTACAACTTCTGGTAGGTCATCTGATTTTTGAATAGCGGGATCGGCTCCACTTACCAACCTTGTGACCCAAACATTAATGGTCTTCCTAAAAAACACCGCTATCGCTACTAAAACTCCAACTATCATAAGAATCTCCACTGTGCCCATGCCTTCTTCTTCTTGCCAAAAGGTTTTGATTTTATTTAACATATATGCTCCTCCTCGTTGAATTTATTTCATCATTATCATAACCGGAGTTATAACGATGACTGCCACCACTATAAAGATTAACATCATAGGACCAACCAATTTTGATGATGCCTCTTCGGCCTTGGTCTTGGCCAGCATCCTTTTGTTCTGCCAGATCTCACTGGAGATAATTCTTAATGAAGCACTTAGTTCGCTCCCTCCCCTTTTGTAATTAAGCATAACGGACGTGGCGAACATAGTGACCTGTTGATTCCTACACCGCCTAGCTAAGTCATCAAGGCCTTGGGCGAAAGATCTGCCATACTCAATTTCCGAGACTAAGGTGCGTAGTTCTTGGTACAAAATTCTATCCCCCTTATGGGACTTCACTACATTTGCCATTGCAGTCTGAATACTTTCCCCTGCGTTAATGAGAAGTGTTACTTTATCAATATAATCTGGTAAATCCGATTCTAAATCATTATTTTTCTCACGAATCTGAGTATCTAAATTATTCACAAAATAATAGCTGATACAACCTGCTAAGAAGATACCAATAAATAAAGTAGGTTCATCGCCCCCCTGAGCAGCTGACAAGACTAGGAAAAAAGTTACAATCACAAAAAATGCTGAAGCTACCTCAGCCAGCAACGATCTTAGAGTTTGGAAAGCGTTTACTTCTCCATAAGTTTGGACGACCTTATTAATCAGAGATTCCGAGGCTATCTCAGTGAGCTTAGGGAATCGATCCAAAACAATAAACATCGCCGGATGGAAAGAACTAAACTTAAATTCTTTGCGAACTTGCTGCTTATAACTTGGATAGGTCCTTTGCCCAATTATGTACAAACCGGCTAAAATAATCAGAACTAAAATTGAAATAACTGTTATAACCATATTAGTCACACCTTAATATTCATTATATGCTCTGTTATAAACCATACGCCTAATATCAGAACCCATCCAATGGTCATAACTGCCCTGCCAATAAATGAGTGATACATTGGATACATAAAGTCACCCGTAGAAAAGGCCAAAAAAGCGACAATGATAAATGGAACCACCATTAACACTTTCTGTTCCATTTTTTTGGCAGCCAGAGTTAGATAAATATCATTTTTAATTTCTATTTTCTCTGTAATAATATTAGATGTACTCCTGACTACATTGACCAAATCACCTCCAGTCTTTTTACAAGTCGTAAACACGGTAGCAAAACTAGCTATCTCATCGATATTAGACCTATTTGCAAAATCCACCAGTGCCATCTCTACAGGCTCATTGAGCCCGATTTTATGTACTAACCATTGGATTTCTTTTAAGATGTCAGTATTCTGATTAGGGTAGAGCATCTTCAAATCTTCACTAGCAGCCTTGAATGAGTTTTCTACAGATCGTCCTGCAGCTAGAGAGGATGAAACAGACGACAATAGGTTCTTAAATTGACTGGTAAGGTTCCTTTTGCGAATTTCAATTAACTGCTTCTTGCGCATTTTGGGAAATAATAGTCCACCACAAGCGAGAATGATTGAAACAATGTAATTCATGTAAAACAAATAGGCAAGACAGAAGATTACCGCAGAAGCAAGGACCACACTCACAACTTTTTGGCTCCTTGACATCTGATATTCGTCATAGATGGGGAGCCCTAGATCATTAAACGCTGCTCTTTGCTCTTTTTGACTCTTGGCCTTGCTTTTTTTCTCTTCAGTATGATTTTGAGCATCACCCTCATCTGAATCTTTGGCCTTTTTTTTATCGATAATAAAAAAAATTAAAAAGCAAATTATGGCGGTGAGACCAGCAAAAATGAGAATTTTCATATTTCCTAACCCCTTCAATCCAATTGATCAATGGATAAACCATAGGCCCTTAATTTGGAAATATCCTTAAGTCCCGACTCACGTTTCAGTTCGCCTTCCACCTTCTTGCCTTCTCCTACATCCTCAAATCGGAACAAGGTGTTCAGAACTACCTCCCCGCCAGCAAAACCAATTACCTCGCTGATTTCCACTACTTTCCTCGATCGATCACGTAATCTGCTAAGGTGAACTAATATATCAATAGCGGAGGCGATTTGCTTCCGAACTACTTCCACAGGTAGACCTGATCCCCCGCTTAGAACCATCGTCTCCAAGCGGCTGAGCATATCTATCGGTGAGTTAGCGTGTCCGGTCGATAAAGAACCATCGTGACCAGTGTTCATAGCTTGTAGCATGTCGAGCGCTTCTGCACCACGCACCTCACCAACAATAATACGGTCAGGTCGCATCCGCAAAGATGATTTAATCAAGTCGCGCATTGATATTTCCTTTGCTTCAGTGCCTGAACCTGCATTACGTGTTTCCAGGCTAACGAGATTTTTAACCTTCTTAATCTGCAATTCCGCCGAATCTTCAATCGTGATAATCCTCTCATCTTCGGGAATGAAATTAGACAGAGCATTTAAAAAAGTAGTTTTTCCTGACCCAGTGCCGCCACTTATAAAAATGTTATATCTGGCTTGTACCAATTTCTGTATAAAGTCAGCAACTTCTTGGCTTATAGCACCCCAGCCAATTAAATCCTCCATAGTCACTGGCTTGGCTGGAAAGCGTCGTATGGTCATGGTCGGACCTTTTAAAGCAATTGGAGGGAGTACAACATTTACACGGGAACCATCTTTTAAGCGGGCATCAACGATTGGACTGGATTCATTCACTCGACGGTTAACTCTGCCTACTATACTTTGAATAGCATTCAGTAACTTTTCCTCATCCTCAAAACTAACATCAATTTGTTGAACTTTGCCCTTACGCTCTACAAATATTTCGTTATGACTGTTGATCATGATTTCTGTAATTGAAGGGTCTCGCAGCAAAGGTTCAAGAACATCTAATCCCCTCATGGAGTCGAATATTCGGTTTACAATAAGCTTCTGTTCGGTGATGCTTAAACGCCGAGCCTCCTGATCACTTAACACTTTTTGACGTACTTTATCGCGTAGATCAGAATCCTCAATTTGGGTAGATAAGTCCAATCCTGCATGAATCTCCCGACGCAAACGAAGATATATTTGTTCCATTATTCACCTCTCTTAGTAGCCTTGCTTCGTAACTACCGTTGTCAATTGTTCGATTCCGCGCCAAAAAATCCCGCTGTCTTCAGAATCTATAAAACTATCTACTAGGTCAAAGATAGTTTTGACATACGGAATCTTCACAGATACTGGCTTACCAAGGATCTCGATTTCTCCGTGTCTGTACCTGTTAATTACTGGGATACACTTTTCTATGTATTGCCTCGATCGTTCAAAGGTTAGGTTGTCAACATCTGTCTCCAATTGCTTCGATTTTAGATAATGAATGTTTTCATCGAGTGATCCACAAATCCAAATAAAGTTATCACAAATATGTTCAAGAACACTAATTGTGCGCTGATTTAGACTTGATTCCATATCTATGAGCAGAAAGTCATATGAACCCATATCAATAATAGCTTTAGTCAAGAATTGAATATCTTTGCTACTCACATCAACAATATCAAAAGACTTATCGAACAATGGTATGTAATCAAAGCCCAGCTTATCATTATGAATCACTGCTTCCCTAATCTTCTGGACCGACTGCAGACTATTGTCTTCCTCGTCTTGAATGTAAACTAATAATTGTGAGATCCCTATTCCTTGGTTGTTAGGCAATAGTACATTTAAGCCTGAGTTGGACTCTAAATTCAAGTAGACGACTCTTTTCTTCTGACTGACTAAGGTTTTGGCGAGAGCCATAGACAAAGTGGTTTTTCCAGCCCCTGCGGACGGTGAGAAAAAAGCTAAACAGGTTGTTTGATGTGAGCCTCCACCTATTCCATGATTAATTTGCTTTTTGCTTAAATATAGTTCAGTGATCTTGTACAAGAGAACATCTGCCGGTGAATATTTATTGACCCACGGTAACGAATATTCCTGTTCATTCGACTGATTGTTTATTAAGAGAACAACCATATCAATGCGAACACTGTCTAACCCTTTAGGAGTAGTTATACTAATAGGAACCATTTCTGGTTTAACGAGTAAAACATTGATCTCCTGAGAGTCTCCCTTTTTACGTTGTTCGAGATATGTTTCCAAAGTATCTCGAGACGTAAATTTATGAGCAATCATAACTTGGACAGACTTTGTTAGTTGTGTGTAGCGCCATAAAGACTCTAAGTAGCTATTATCGCTATCTACTAATACTATGTTGAGCTTTGCCATATTGCACCCTCCATCAGCGTTAAACTACCCCGGCAAGACTCAACACCCCGCCAACAACAAAGACTATTCCCATTACTGCCAGGAAAATCATGACTCGCTTGGTCTGTTTTTCGTCTACCACCTATTTGGCACCCCCTTAAAAAGGCATAATAAAACGTATATTCTACATTAATTAAAGTAAGACCTCCCAATATTCATTAAAATAATGTTACATATTTCGACAAATTTATCACACCTCGACTTTAGGCTCATAATGCCGAGGCCATTTTTATCACCTTTTGCTTCGCGGAAGTTCGTGTAAAGTTTTCGGTCCGCCTATTAAGATCTTAAATGGGGTATTTGAAAGGCACCCTCGGATGAGAGTGCCTCAGGTAATCGCTCAGTTCTATTTATATTCAAAATTTCCTTTTCACATAAATCGGATTTCTATTTAATTTACATTTACCCATACTTGACCAGAATGACCCGTTACATCATTTGTCCAACTCCCAGCAAATCGACCTCCTCCCTGTAGGGTTAAATTATAAACTGGACCAATGGCGGCCTTGCCCTTTTTAATATAAGCTGTTTCTTTGAAAGTTAATGTTGAACTTGAGATATTACCTTGAACTTTATGAATAGCATCCAGAGTAGTCCATGATAACTCGCCAGTAAAACTGCCACTCGATGCATTATACTCTGTAAAATGAAGTTTGAATGGCATGTTTAATTGATTTCCATTGACAGTTTGACTTTCAGATCCGTCTATAGTTTGATTTGCTTTGATAGCTTCTACCATCGGATTTTTAGCAACGGGAACCGGAGAATTTTGGGTTTGTTGCGGAACCTGTATAGAATTTTGTGCAACCTTTACATCTTCATTAGCTTTTCCCTTGGCAATTGCTTGAGTACATTGGTCTTTTAATTTAATTGCGTCTGCATTAGTGGCATCAATCGTTAGTATTTCATCAAGTTTCTTGATAGCATCATCGTACTTAGTTGCACCTATTAAGTCTGTAGCTGTTTGCAGTTGTTGAGCTATGTAAGCCGGTTTAGCGTCTTTCATCTTCTGCTGAGCATCAGTGTACCTTTCCGTGTCTTCCTTAATAACCTTTTGTAATGAAATGATTGCCTCAAGGTATTGCTTATCATTCATCTGTTTAATCCCTAGATCATAGTTGTCTTTCGATGTACTTATAGCTTTGGCTAAATCCAAGTCTGTGTTAAATTGCTTAGTATCTTTCTTAGGATCAATTCTAATAATTTCTTGGAGGATAGCGTTCGCAGCGTCCCAATTACCTTCCTTCAGATAAACCATAAATAATTCTTCTCGGGCTGGGATATTGTTTACATCAATTTGTATTACTTCTTTCAGAACTACTTCAGCCTTAGCAAATTCTTTGGTAGCAACATAAACCTGTCCCAATCCCAATCTAGCAGGAATATTTTTGGGCTCTATCTGAATTACTTTTTGAAAAGCTAAAATAGCCTCTTGGTATTTGCCGTCTTGCAAATATTTATTGGCTAGTTTTAGCTCCCGGTCAGCTCGAGCAGTTGGTGTGTTTGTGGCATAAGCAACTCCGCCGCCGATCGTGAGGACCAAGACTATGGCAATAATGGTAACTATTCTTTTTGATAATTTCATTTTTCTAGCCTCACTTACTCATTTTATATTCATTTCTCCGGTTCTTTTTATACAAATGCAAATCCAATGTGATGTGTGTTCTTATTAACAATTTCATGATGGCAAACTGAATCCCATGATCTGTCAAATACCTTAGCCTTATATTTCACTAGTCAGAGCTATGAAGCGGTTATTCAAAGATCGATAGTGTATTATATGGAACCATTAATAATAATTCTTTCTTCAAATTTATCAACAGTTTATTTTAGCATATAAGGGATGCGATTCTTGTCGTCTTTTGTCAATTAGTATTTATCAGAAAAATCTTAGGTCAACTAAACACTGTAAAACGTCACTATGAGTGATTCCCTAATTATGCTTAATTGCCGATGACAGTTACTATGATAATAATCCTCGATATTGTTAGGCAGAAAAATCACCAAGACTGTAGTATTTCGCAATTTAAGGTTTATAACGGAGCTTAAATCATATTGCGGCATATCGCCTTGTTTAATCTTGACGACAAGGATTACTCCTTGCTACCAGTGGAGAGACAATCCTTTCCAGGGATGGTTTTTCCCTCCTAAATCATGCAAATTATCGGATGTATATTGCAGAGAAATCGTCAGTTAATTATATAAACCCGCTTTTTTTCCCTTTCTTTTAAGAGTTGTATGCAGGAAAATTTCAACAATTGTAGAAACTATACGTATAGTTTAAAATCGCTTCAAAAATCATTAAGTTAGCCACAACATAAAGAATTATTTGAAAGTTGCAGACGATGACAAAAAGAAGGAAGCTTAATCATCATATAGAAGTAACCGCCTTCGACAGTGGGCGGGTCTTTGATTTGCTCCTGTCACTCATTTTGGTGACGGCAATTTGTTTAAAGGGTAGTTACTTTCCTCAGAGCTATTTGCCGATCCTTGTTGTTACAGGAGTATGGCTACTAGTTCGCATACCAAGACGAATAGTACATGTTCTATGGAAGGATCCGGTTTTCATTCTACTGTGGATAATTTTCGTTTGCTATTGCTTGGCGAATTTTATTGCTGTTGCCAACCGCTACACAGCCATTTTGGAGACTCTAAAAATTGCAACATGGCTTCTCTTTTTTTTAGCGGTACGTCTAAGTCAGGAGGTAATCATACTTTACAAGGGTATCGTTACAGGTTGCCTATTATTGGCATTGTTCGGTCTCCTGGCTTATTTAGGCATTGTGGAATTTCCTCAGGCCGTCTTATGGTCGGGTGGGTTGCCGCGCTTACAGTCCTTGTTACAGTATGCCAATGTAATGGCTCTGTTCATGGGCATCGCCTATTTCTTATCGCTCTATCTGGCTCACCATACCCAGAGCATCACGCAAAAACGGGGCTATTATTTTTATGGTTACCTCTTCCTTCTGACACTTTTTTTAACATATTCGCGCGGAGGAATTATCGTTTTTTTAGTATTTGTTTGGGGTTGGGTATTCCTGCAGGCACAACAAGGTCAGGGGGGATGGTGGGAAACTCTGCTGCAGGTAATTGCTGCAGCATTTTTTGGCTTCCTTATAGCAATATTGATCTCTTTTAAGCAACCAGTACTTGCATTCCTAGTTCTGGTTTTTTCATTCGGTTTGCTGTTCCTACTCTGGCGTTGGAAAGCGGTTCCACAAGTCAATAAGTCGCTAGTTCGCTTTGCTCTGACAGTGCCACCCGCTCTCATGGTACTGGGAGGAATAGGCCTGCTGGTCACCGATCAGAGGGCAATAATCCTATCTAGGGTTGGGACATTCATAGAGAGGATTATTTCAATGCAGGATGCTGGGACAATATTGTTGAAGCATCCTGGGTTAGGGATCGGACCTGGGAGCTGGAGCAGCCTGCAGTTTAAATATCAGACTGCACCGTATACGGTTCGTTACCTGCATAACGGATTTTTACAAATGGCCCTGGATGCCGGCCTATTTGCACTGTTGGGCTTGCTCCTAGCCATGCTGATTTACTATGTACGTGAGGTGCGCATCTTCCGAGCCACGGGGGATTCTATTGAACTGTTACCCGGAATCGCGCTGGGCTTTATATTCCTACACAGCCTAATGGACATTGGATTCAGTTTTACTGGGCTGCTACTGATTATTGCAGTTATTCTTGGTAGTCAGCCACAGCCTAACAAATTAGGTAAGCAAATGACTCAGACCGGAAAACTAAGTTATTACTTACCAAAGCTACTGCTGACTACAGTACTGATCATCATAATTGGAGTTGCTAGCTATGTATGGAACGGAGAGCTTCTTTTTAGCCAAGGTTCGGACGCAATACGTAGGGGCAGTGGTCTGGAGGGAAGCACACTGCTCCATGACAGCGTCCTCTACCGACCAGGTGATGCAGAGGTTTACCTTGCTTTGGCCCAGGCTACCCTGCTTAATAATCAGGGTATAGATACAATTACCTTTCTGGAGCAGGCCCGACGTCTGGACCCCTTCGAGCCCCGCTATGTAGAAGAACTTATCAACCTTGCTTACAGGCGCCATGATTTGCCTGAGGTTTACCGCTACTCGCGAATTTTCATGGAACTTAAACCCCATGATCAGCAGGGTTATCGCAAAGCCGACTGGAGTTTGCAGCAAATGTACAACGATCGGGAGATCGACCAAGCAAGCTATATACAAAGCAAAGCTGAGGTCCAGGATGCTCTGGAGCAATCTAACCGGACGCTTCATCCGCTGGCAAAATATATAATTAAAGGCGGTTAATAGTAGAGCGTACTGTTCGAGTAGCTTAACAATACGCTCGGTTAGAAGAGATACTCTCAATTTTAGAGGCACGAATATGGAGGAAGGATTATATGAAGGTTAAGAGCCGTGTTCTAATGGCAGGTGCGATTGTGGCTATCGCTGGGATAGTAATGCTACTGATTCTGACTCTGACTCGACCACCGCTGGAGATAGAGGCCCACAATGCTGCGCTCATGGATAGTTCTAGTGGGCAGTTATTATTTGGACAAAGAGAACACGAGCATAGTTCGCCGGGTAGCCTGACCAAACTAATGACTATTTATCTAATATATGATCGAGTCGCTCAGGGTAAGCTGTACTGGACAGAACCTGTGCAGGTAAGTCGCCGAGCAGCAGCTATTGATGGTTCCAAGGTGGGTCTCAAAGAAACCGAGGTTCTTGATGTTGAGAGCCTCTTGTACTGTATTGCTCTTCCCTCCGGCGGTGATGCTGCCCTAGCCATGGGAGAACATTTGGCTGGCACTGAAGCAAACTTTGTCGAGTTAATGAATAGGACCGCCGCCGATCTGGGCATGAAGGATACTCACTATACAAATATTCCTGGTTTTGACAGTCCACAACATTTTAGCTCTGCTTATGATTTGTCACTACTCGCCCGGCACTTAGTAGAGCATTTTCCCGACATACTAAGGGTAAGCTCGCAGATGGAGACCACGATTAGTCGCCAGGTCAACGGGGAAAAAATAAGCACGGTCTTGAGGAATACAAACACCCTGATCCCCCTGTACCGCGGTTGCAATGGACTTAAAACTGGTCATACAATAGGGGCTGGCTATTGCCTATGCGCGACCGCTCAGAGACAGGAAGCAAAATTGATTGCTGTTGTAATGGGAGCTGAGTCCATTGAAAACCGCGAGCAAGAGACGGTTAAGATGCTAGACTACGGGTTTGACAGTTTGCATGCTAATTAGAGGGCATTTTAAGGATTAATACCAATAGATAAATCAGGAGGTGACGCTTAACGGATTGTTTCTGAGTGTTTAAAAAGAAGAGGAGGGGAAGAATTGAAAACTAAGATCGCTCAAATTCTGATAATTTATATGTTTTTAACGATGGTCATCCCGCTAAACGTGTGGGCAGCAGCAAACAGTATGACATTTACGATGGATGACGAATATGTGAATGGAAATATCTATACTACAGTGAGTGGTGTAATGGCCAACCAAGGTAACTATATTGCCTGGGGGCAATATGGTAATGTCCAAACCAGTAATGATGGTATAAATTGGTCCTCGGGTAGAAGCACCTGGACTAATAATACTGTGGCGAATGATCTCTACGCTGTGGAGGGTACTCTCTCCCAGATAGTGTATAACGACTCGGAGAAAAAGTATGTCGGGATCGGGACGAACTGCTATGCAAGCTCTTTAGATGGGAAAATGTGGCAATTAGAAAGCAGTAGCAATAACCGTGACAATAATGATTTACTCTATGCCAATGGCAAGTATTATGCGGTCAATAATGGAAATAGTGGCAGTATCCAGCAGTCCACTGATGGGAAAAATTGGCGGACTTTGACCACGGGGCTACTGAAAACAACTTATTATAACCTAAATGCAATTACCTATGGGCAAGGAAAATATATTGTGGTTGGTTCCAATGGTTTGGTTCTAAGCTCTAGTGATGGGGAAATCTGGAGTAACCAAACCCTAAACCTAGGGAACAATTATATAAACCTAACTGATGTTATCTATGCCGGTGGACAGTATGTCATTGTCGGAAATTACGGTACTATATTGACCTCTAGCGATGGTGAAACTTGGGTGAAGCACGATTCAGGCCTCACAGGCTATAGTAATACCCTGACCTCCATCAGCTATGGAAACGGTAAATATGTCGTGGTGGGTGGTAGCCAGGTCTTAAGCTCCACTGATGGGGTCAGCTGGAGCGCACAGAGTAGTACTTCCCAGTCGGGCAACCGATATAACCAGGTGTATTTTGGCAACTCGGGTTTTGTGGCTACGTCAGGTAGAAACACAGTAGCCTTCTCAAAGTATGGAGTAAATTGGACCGAAAAAAGCCTAAAATCCACGCTAACTATCGACTATGTTGATGAACTTCAGTTTTTGAATAATGAGTATGTCGCAGTAGGACATGGCTTTATGAGCTCAACTGATGGAGTTGCTTGGAGAAAGAAGAATGAGGCAGAAGATATTCGTAAGATTTGCTATGGGAATGGCAAATATATCGGCATTGGTATTAATAGCGCATACCGCTTAGTTGTCAAAATTTCCACTGATGGTGTCGCATGGCAGCAAGCAACAACTGCAGCGATTGATCAGCACTCGCTCTTGGACATCATTTCCGATGATTTCTCGCCCGCGGACATTAGCTATGGAGATGGCAAGTTTGTGCTTGTCGGTTCTAATGGTGAGATTCGCTACTCTGTGGATGGAGCTATATGGACCCAGACTGCCTCTGGGGTGACCGATTCTCTCACGAATGTGATTTATGGCAATGGGCTCTATATTGCAGCGGGAGGCAGTACCATCCTCTATTCAACAGATGGGGAAAACTGGTCAAAGGCTAATTCGGGTTTAAGTAGCACCGACTATTTTAGTCGGATCTCAGACTTGACTGTGGGAAATGGTAAGGTAATCGGAGTGTGCAATTCAGGTGTCATCCTAAGCTCATTGGACGGAATCAACTGGACTAAGCGCCAGTCAGGGACGAACCGTACGCTAGCGGGAATCAGCTATGGAAATGGTAGTTTCGTAGCGATCGGAGATGCCGGTACGATCCTCAGTTCTACGGATGGTGCTACATGGAAGGCAGAGCCACGCTTTACTTCTGGATCTCTCGGCATGATTACTTCGAATGGTTCGGGATTCCTGATCGGCATGTTGCCCATCTATAATGACAGGCTCTTTAGAAGCACATCCTCAAGCAACGCCATCACCCCCTCAGGTGATTGGCTAAATGGCTTTATCAATGAACCAGTCAATAAAAGCTGGACCATTCATTTCAAACAGGTAATTGATCGCAGCACGGTGAACAGTTCTACAGTTTATGTCACAGCCGCAAATGGGACTAAACTTGAGCAAAGCTTTAGTTATTCAGCTGACGGCAAATCGCTAATCCTTACCCCAAGTGCGAACTACTCTTCTGGTAGCGAGTATAACCTAAATGTAACGACCGGAGTGAAATCCTCCACTGGAATACCTTTAAAAGCCAATATTACTATGCACTTTACAGTGCGGTAATATTTAGTTTCGCATATTATGTAGAAAGCCTCACGACCTTATTAGGAACGTGAGGCTTTGATATATCATGGTGCACATCTCGAAATATGGATTGAGTAGTTTTCATTCCGGTCATTCCGCTAAAATCGGGGGTTGTGCTGATAACTTCAAAAGTTCTGTTATATTTTGTTGCGTAATCTTTTGCGGAAGAAGAAGCATATCCCATAATAAATGTGTAATGAGGGTTTGACATATCCCCTCAAAATGATAAAATTCTCTGTGCTGGATAATAATATTTGAGGTGTGATTTCATGAAACTTTTTTCAATATTTGATGGTAAAAAAACTACCGAGACTACTAAGGTTGCTACTGCTTACACTAAGGAATTCACATATCTTCCGTCTTACCATTGGATACAAGCAACCGAATATACTCCCGCCACGCTAGAAGAGCCCTTTGGTGAGGCAAAATACCTTATAAACAATACAAAAGATACCCCGGTATACGTGGCTTATAGGGATATTTTAATTAAAGACGGTTGGGCCATTACCGATGAAATGGCAGTTACAAGATTCTCTGCAAATAAAGATACACATATAGCGAATATTTGGATTATTATATCCGACAATGACGTAATACTAAATGTTCGGTCAAAGTAAAAACGATCTGCTCTTTCAAAAAGTGCTTCGACTATCGAGGCCTTTCTTTTAATGCAATAAAACAAACCCATTCAGGGCGTTTACTGCGCATAATAGGTCTACTATGACATAATAACAACCACCAGTTGAACCAGTGGTTGTTTTTTAAAGCTAAAATCTAGTCCTTGTAATCAGCGCCTTTAGCATCTCCCTTTGTGTTATTAAAATTCTTCAAAAAGTGAGAAAATCTGTGTATCGATCACCTTATGTACTACTGTATTATTAATGAGCCTCAGATTCTTCCATTATCCTTTACCTTATATTTATTACCCTTCCCTTTATGGCGGGACGCCGGATTTGGTTTATCTGTATTCAATAATATATCGTCAATCTCAATCTCAGCGAAATCCCCATCTGGAAATTCAATACATTGACAGCAATTATCGCATTCTTTGCTCGGATCTAGATCACACAAATCACATTCACCGCATTCAGTACATGGTCGATCTTCTAATACGCAGGCTTCGCCAAGATTTTTCAAATTCTACGACCCTCCATTTTAATCATAGTTAAAATATTCCAGGACTCAAAATTAGTGATTTTGGGTCTTTAGCAAGCTCTCGAAGTGCTGCTTTCGACCGCTGATCTGCCCATCCTTCATCCAGTAACTTGATAGTATCGCTGTAGCGATTCTTGCTCCCCAATAAAACGAGCAATAACTCACCATCTGACCTTGTGACATAGGACACCAGGCACTGCGCTGCCTCTGAAGTAGTACCTGTTTTCAGACCTTTGTCTCCTGGATAGATCCCTAGGAGACTGTTAGTATTCTGCACATCGGCATAACGAACCATACCTCGCGCGTCTTTCCATTGAATATGGGCACTGGGTTCTTTGACAAATTTCATAAGTACTTCATTCTTGAGGAATTGACTGGCTATTTCACCTAGGTCATTCGCGGTCGTATAGTGATCAGGGTCCGGCATTCCATGTGGGTTCATAAAATGGCTATCTTTACATCCAAGAGAGGCTGCATATTTGTTCATTTCTTCCGCGAAGGCTGGGATTGAACCACTGATTTTTACTGCCAGGGCTGCAGCAGCATCATTAGAACTGTGAACATAAAGTGCAGTTAAGAGTTCATGAACCGATATTTGATCTCCTGGGTTGAGACCAAGCTGTGACCCCTCGATATTTACTTCAGTGCCAACACGTACAATATCTGTTTCTTGCAGAGTTTTCATCACAATAAGTCCAGTGAGAAGTTTTGTCGTGCTTGCGGGTGCTCGTTTTAATTCAGCGTTATATGATTTCAAAGGCTGAGTAGTTTGTGGGTCGATAAGGACGTAACTTTCGTCTTTAGTTGAGAGATCCTTCGTCGAGATAGATATCTTTGCACTAAGGGATTTAGGGTTAATCTCTCCTGACCCAATAATAAGTCCTTTAGCTATAGTCGGATTTATATAGTGAAATCCGATATATGACAAAACACCAACAATAATAATTAGAATCAGAATGGATAATTTCGATGTAGAAAAACGCTGCCGAGAATGTTTCAATGAATAACCCCTCTTTATGTGCCAAACATTATGTACATTAGTACAAACAATGTCATTATAACGAATCATAGAGCAAGGGGCAAGTCATAGTTACACCATAGGCAAGAAAACATTCTGCTTAAGAGCTCCCTTCTTCTTGACAATCCTGCCAAACCTCCAAAAATGGATAGGGGTTGATCCATTGCCCGTTCGGTATTTCAATTCCAAAATGAAGATGATCGGGTGTTGTTAAAGCATCTCCTGTATGCCCCATAGTACCCAAGTGTTCCCCTGCTTGAACCCGTTTCCCTTTTACGAGCGATGTAGAAAGATATTGAAGGTGAGCGTAATAATAATAATTTCCTTCATCACCGCGTATACCGACACGTTCTCCACCTAACCGGTTCCACCCTAATTGCTCAACTTTCCCTCCACAGATACTGACAATGGGAGTTCCTTCTTTTCCAAAAAGGTCGGTCCCTTCATGCTTGCGTTTTCCCCCTTCACGATCCGCTCCAAAACTATCTTCATACCACGTAGATCCAATAACAGGAAATTTATACTTGTTGGGATGGTAATAAGTATATTTATTGAGAATTTCACGATGCCTTTGAACTATTTTTTGCGTATTTCTCGGGATTAATCCCCAGTTCAGCTTTGAAAAAGGAACATTGTTCTTAAGCTGATCAATTAGCGGTAGAGCTTCTCTTTCAGGAAGTGTCGAGCTGATCGCCAATAATTCCTCCAAGACAATTGTTGGAAATGTTTGATTTTCTTTTATACACTGTTTCACTAATGCTGGCGGGAGAGAGGTTAAATACGGATAGACATCCGATAGAATAGTGGGTGGACGGTGAAGTTCCTGCCAAGCTACTAAAGCCACAATAATAAGGATACTCAACTGAGCCACTACTCGTTTCAACATTGATGGAAGTTTAATAGTATCCACCCCACTTTCTTTCATCAGTTCTTAATAATTAACGAACATTTGTTTGCACTTTGGTTCGATGAATGGTAAAATATTAATGAAAAAGATGGGGGTGTTAGACTATGTACCCGGATTTATCACAGCGTCAAACAAAAATTTTAGAATTCATAAAACTTGAAATTCGTAAAAAGGGATATCCTCCTGCCGTACGAGAAATTGGCGAAGCTGTAGGGTTACTATCTAGCTCAACAGTGCATGGCCATCTGCAGACGTTAGAGGAAAAAGGATATATTCGACGTGACCCCACAAAACCTCGTGCGATCGAGATTTTGGATAGTTCAAGTGACATACTCGAGGCAAAAAAGGTCGTTCACATACCTGTTATAGGACGTGTCACCGCTGGGCAACCTATATTAGCAGTGGAAAACCTTGAAGGCACCTTTCCCCTTCCTGCTGATCTTGTTCGCCAAGATAACGTTTTTATGCTTAAAGTTCTGGGAGAAAGTATGATAGGTGCCGGAATTTTAGATGGAGATTTTATAATTGTCCGTCAACAAAATGAGGCTCGAAACGGTGAAATTGTCGTTGCGCTAATTGGAGATGAAGCGACGGTTAAACGTTTTTATAAAGAAAGGACTCTGATTCGACTTCAGCCTGAAAACCCATCCATGGAACCGATTTATTCCCAGGATGTTTCGATTTTAGGGAAAGTTGTTGGTGTCTTTCGAACCCTTCAGTGAATAAAATAAAAGCCCATACACATAGGTATGCACAAGAAAGTTACATTAACGCAATAATTATTGATTTTAAGTATAAAAAAGAGGAGCAGATGGATTTACCATCTGCTCCTCTTTTTTATTCACTGTCTCTGCAAATTAATCACGAGAAATTTTACAGTTTTGTCTATCCTGAAAACGTTCCAACCCTAAAGAAATTAAATTGTCGATCAGTTCAGAATAAGGAATCCCTGACGCCTCCCAAAGCTTTGGGTACATTGAGATTTCTGTAAATCCCGGCAAGGTATTAATTTCGTTAAGGAAGATCTCATTTTCTGTTGTTACAAAGAAATCAACCCGACTCAGCCCACTGGCTTCTACGGCACGGAAAGCTTCAATAGCCATTTCCTTAAGGCGCACAATTATGGATTCATCAAGAGGAGCTGGAATTAACAAGCTAGAACCAATATTAGAATACTTTGCTTCGTAAGTGTAAAACTCATGTGCTGGTTTTACTTCTCCGGGAATTGAGGCTTTTGGAGTATCATTTCCCAGCACAGCGACTTCAATTTCTTTGGCGTTAATATTTTCTTCTACAACAATTTTACGGTCAAATATAGTTGCAACATTCAGAGCTTCCAATAACTCTTCACGGTGGTGCGCTTTAGATATACCCACACTAGAACCTAAATTGGCTGGTTTTACAAAGCAAGGATAACCTATCTTTGCTTCAATTTCGTTAAGGCAGGTTTCCCGTCCACTTGTTAAATCTGAACGCAGGAAGGTTAAATAGCGTGCTTGGGGTAGCGCCTTCTCAAGGAAGACTGCCTTCATCCGATCTTTGTCCATCCCTAGAGAGGATCCTAAAACCCCAGAACCTACATAAGGTACATTTGCCATCTCAAGTAATCCTTGAAGGGTTCCATCTTCCCCATAAGGGCCATGTAGTACTGGGAAAACAATATCAAATCGGCCATTGTTTGGCAGAACATAGCCATCTGTAGCCATAAAATGCGGGTTTGTAGGATCTATAACCAGCGTAACCTGGTGCGTCTGATCTGCCGGAGGAAACCCTTCTTTTATCAAAGTTTCAGGGAGCACACCCCAAAACCATTGGCCTTGTTTATTAATCCCGATCGTTTCTACATTGTAGCGAGTTCGATCAATCGCTTTGAATACTGACTGGGCAGAATTTAAGGAAACTTCATGTTCCCCGGAACGCCCGCCAAATAAAAGAACCACCTTTAGTTTATGATCTTCCACAAAGCCCCACCCTCTCACTTAAGTAATTGGAATAAATGCCTTCTGTATGTTCCTAGATCTTTTAAGGAGACGAAATTGTAACTGATAGCAGTATATGCTTAAAGAAAAAAAAAGCTCCCACCTAACGGGCAAGAGCACCAATTTGATCCAATGGCCAGTAGCGAAATAGAGTTCGGCCAGTTATATTTTGGACTGGCAGAAAGCCCCACTCTCTTGAGTCAGCGCTATTGTTACGATTATCCCCCATAACAAATACTGTATCTGAAGGAACAACGATCGGTCCGAAATCATTTTTTGATTTATCTACTACATAAGGTTCATATAGTGGTTGATCGTTTACATAGGTCGTGTGATTTCGTATTTGAACTTTATCTCCGGCCAAACCAACAACCCTTTTAATAAAATCCTCTGTCGCGTGGGCACTCGGTGGTGGATGAAAGACTATAATATCTCCAGGACTAATGTGGTCAAAGTGTTTGAAGAAAAACTTATCCACAATGACTCGGTCTTCCAGTTGAATCGTTGGCAGCATTGAACCAGTAGGGATTTTGCGAGCTTCAATAACGTAACTGCGCAATACCCACGAAAGTGCAAAAGCGATAAGTACAATTTCAACAAGTTCAAATAAAAAACGCATTGTACTTTTCGGTGACTCTGAATCTCCCATAATTCACCCCTTTCTTCCCTTTCATCTTAACACAGTTTTATGTATGTTTGAAATGAAGGCTGTCATAATCGAAACCATTTAGAGATAAATATTCAGGAATTAGTCTAAAAGTCCTTGTTTCCATAAGTTTAGGGCTGCTAAAATGTTGCCCATCTGGACATAAGTGCTTGAAATGCCGCCTTGCTGATAGACAATATAGGGTTCTCGGAGTGGACCGTCCGCAGAGAATTCGCTGGTTGCACCTTGTATAAATGTACCTCCTGCCATGATAACTTCGTCTTCATAACCGGGCATTCCAGAAGGTATGGGTAAAACATGTGAATCTATCGGAGAGCCTTTCTGAAGGCCCTGACAGAAAGAAATCATTTTATCTCGTGATTCTAGTTTTACGGCTTGAATAAGATCTGTTCTAGGTGCTTCTGGTTCAGGATGTACTTCAAACCCTAAGGAGCGCCAAAATGCCGCTGTAAAGACGGACCCTTTAATGGATTCAGTGACAGTTAAGGGGCTAAAGAATAATCCCTGATAAAATAGGCGCTGCCATTCCAAGGTTGCGCCCATATACTCGCCAATTCCTGGTGCAGTCAAACGCTGGGCTGTGAGTTTAACCAAATCTGCGCGACCGGCAACATAACCACCGGTTGGAGCAAGACTTCCTCCCAGATTTTTAATGAGCGAACCGGCCATCAAATCTACTCCAATATCACCAGGTTCTAGCATTTCAACTAGTTCTCCGTAGCAATTATCTACAAAGATTAGCAGATGAGGATAGTTATTTTTTACAAAATTAACCAGTTCCTGGAGCTCAGCTATCATCAGCGAGTTTCTCCACGCATATCCGCATGAGCGTTGAACCATCAGCATTCGGGTTTTATCCGTTATGCAGTTACTTAAAAGTGCATATTCAAGTTTTCCTTGGGAATCCAGGGGAATGGCGTCATAGGATACACCAAAATCTATCAGGCTTCCTTGTCCTTTTCCCCTTATCCCGATTACTTCTTCCAACGTATCGTATGGGGGACCGCTGACAGATATAACATGATCTCCAGGGCGCAAAACACCAAATAAGGCGGCGGCTAAAGCGTGAGTACCGGACACAAATTGACCCCGCACAAGTGCAGCTGGCGTGCCCAGAATGCGCGCAACCACGCGGTCGAGGACTTCACGGCCTGAATCACCTAGACCATAACCTGTCGTTCCCTGTAAATGATAGGTGGAGACACGTTCTGCTTGAAAGGCTCTCAAGACCTTTTCGTGGTTATGTGTAGCGATTTTTTGTATCTGGGGAAGCTGACGCAGAAGTGTTTCTTCGGCATCAGCTACTGCTTTACGAATAAACTCTGGCCAATTGGGATCTAAATACAAAAAACTTCCTCCTTAATAATTGAACCAATCGTAATATCAGGTCAATAATGAGCTGAGTTGATTCCAAACCGGCTTTAAGGAGTCCCCACGTGTGAGGGACAATTCGATGGGATGAGGAAGGCGCTCTACTAGCTCAGAAAGATCGTCTTCAGACAAGACTTTATCGACCTTATTTAATAAAGTAAGCATGGGTTTTTCTTCGCATCCCAGTTGTTTTAGCACCTCATTCACAGTCTCAGCGTGTTGGAGTGCTTGCGGATGGCTCGCATCAACTACATGTAATAAAATATCAGCTTGTTGTACTTCTTCAAGCGTGGCTAAAAATGCTCGCAGCAGTTGAGTTGGCAATTTTTGAATAAACCCAACCGTGTCGCTCAGAAGAATTTCCAGGGATGAGTTTACCTTGATACTACGAATAAGCGGATCTAAGGTTGCAAATAATTTATTTTCACCGCTTGGTATGTCAGATCGATTTCCAGCCTGTTCCATGGCTACTTTCAAAAAAGTTGTTTTCCCAGCGTTTGTATATCCTACTAAGGCGATTGTCGGTAGGCCACTTCGCGATCTTTGACGACGCTGCACATCTCTATGTTGTAAGACCAGCTTCAGTTCCTTTTCCAGTTGAGAAATGCGATCCCGCATGCGCCTGCGGTCAAGTTCTAATTTAGTTTCGCCTGGACCGCGCGAACCGACTCCGGCCCCTAACTTAGAGAGAGCTTGTCCTTGGCCAGTTAAATAGGGTAATAAATGTTTAAGTTGGGCCAATTCCACTTGAAGTTTACCTTCGCGGGACTGAGCACGTTGAGCAAAAATGTCCAAGATTAAGCCCGTACGATCCAGAACTTTAAGCCCAGTTTCCGTCTCTAAGGTTCGTAATTGTGTAGGAGTTAGTTCATCATCACAAATCACTACATTGGCCTTAGTTTCCTGCAAACGGTGAACTAATTCTTCAATTTTTCCGCTCCCTAAATAGCTACGGGACTGACCATAACGGCGTAGTTGGACCAGTTGACCAACTACGTCTACGCCAGCTGACCGTACGAGCTCTCGAAGTTCAGTCAAATCTTCATTATCGTCTTGGTCACTTTCTAAAAGCGCAATAAGGAAAGCCCGCTCCTTACCAGCTGCAGTTTCGTTTATGTTTGTTGTACCCTTAGAAAAGCTAGACAACGAGTCGTTATAATCAAAGGATTGCCAGTTTTTAGAACTGAGATTTACGATAAAGGAATCATTCTCCCCTGTTCGATAAGCAATCTGTATTCCATTCAGCAAGCCGTCGCGAACTCCAACTGAAGCCATACTTTCAAGTTGAAGGGATAACAGAGCGCTATGATCTAGAGGACTGAGTCTGGAGTCCCCATTGGGATGTGTATGGATACATCTCAGGTGTTTTCCGATTGATCTTCCTTTGATCGGAGGTAAGGTCACAGCGGCATGACGCCCTACTGCTGCCGCCAGCAGAGTACCCGGACGGGAAAGATAAACTGCGATTTCTCGATTCCAAAGTTGGGTCAGACGAATTAGCTCTCCAAGGATTTCAGGATGGATTAGTTCAGAGCGTTCAGTCTTAATTTCAGAAAGATCTTTAAGCTCTTGTAACTGGCTTGCCCGAATCCCAGACAATTCTCCCGAAATATCCATATCCATATAAAACCTCTTATCCAAGTTTTTCGTAAATCTATGTTAATCCAAAAGATAGGTTAAAGATCTTCTAGGGTAATATCTGCAGGTAAAATTTGGATTAGTTCTTCGCGACTCGAGCTAGGCTTTTGGAATAACCGAACAGCCTGTTTCCGCACTGTCTTTTCCACGAGGTTGCGAACAAGCCGTGCATTTCCAGCATAAGGATGGCTATTCAGTAAACTTTGCAGGTGGACACGAAGCGCCTCCGACCCCTCTGCAGTAAGCTCATATTGTCGAGACTTAAACATTGAATTCCCGATGGCTAACAATTCATCGAGTGAATAATCTGGAAAATCAATATGTATAGGAAAGCGTGAGCGAAGTCCAGGATTGGATTGCAAAAACCATTCCATTTCGTGACGATAACCAGCTAAGATCAGCACTAGATTGTCCTTATTATCCTCCATGGCCTTGACTAAAGCATCTATGGCCTCCTTGCCGAAATCCTTCTCGCCTCCACGGGCTAAAGAATAGGCTTCATCAATAAAGAGAACTCCACCTAACGCCCTCTTTAGTTGTTCCCTGGTTTTTTGTGCGGTATGTCCAATATATTCACCGACAACATCTGCTCGTTCACATTCGATCACGTGCCCTTTTTGGAGAACTCCCATCTCTTTAAACAATCGCCCGACCAAGCGGGCCACAGTTGTTTTACCGGTACCCGGATTCCCGCGAAATATCATATGCAGAACTAGGGGCTCGGCAATAAGTTTTTCCCGAGTACGCCGCTTTTGAATCTCCACATAGGCTTGTAGTTCACGAATGAGTCTTTTAACGGTTAATAATCCAATTAAGGTTTCCAATTCATCAAGGATCTCTGCGATTTTATCTTTGTCTTTATCAAGGGAAGAAGGATTATTCTTACGCGCTCGTCCTAAACCCACCAGCTCAGTCACAGGCGTGATAATCTGTGCGCTTTCGCGGGGCAAGGGAGATTGAATGACCGGAGGCTGATGATTGTCCGGTCTAAATGTAACACGGATTGTCATAAGTACAGGCACCTCCCATCTTTACTACTATACTCAAGTAAAGACAAAAGGTGTCCTAGAAAACGAGTTGTTATTATTTTCCGGTTAAAGTCTTAGAATATCGTACGCGAGCTTGGTGATCTAAGAATTTCTTGCGGAGACGAACGCTCTTAGGGGTAATTTCCACCAATTCATCATCATTAATAAACTCTAACGATTGCTCCAGGGAAAATTCTCTTGGTTTATCCAGGCGCAACGCTTCATCCGCCGAACTGGTACGCATATTTGTGAGTTGTTTTTTCTTACAAACGTTCACTTCAATATCCTGCTCACGCTTATTCTCTCCAACAATCATCCCTGCATACACATGAAGGCCAGGATCAACAAACATAACTCCTCGATCCTGAGCCGCATAAAGTCCGTAAGCGTTTGTTTCTCCCTCTTCAAAAGCAATCAGGGCACCCCGATTTCGGCCAGGGATATCTCCTTTATACGGTTCATAACCCAAGAACACATGGCTCATCATACCTTCGCCCCGTGTTTCAGATAAGAAGTCTCCTCGGAAGCCAATCAGTCCGCGGGCTGGAATTCTAAATTCAAGTCGGAGTTGAGTAGCCGAAAGGTTTGTCATATTGGCCATTTCCGCTTTACGCTTGCCGAGCAGCTCCATTATCGATCCTAGAGCGCTTTCGTGAAGGTCACAGATTAGAAACTCGATCGGTTCGCATTTGACACCATCGATCATCTTATAGATAACTTCGGGTTTAGATACTTGTAGTTCATACCCTTCCCGACGCATATTTTCAATCAAGATCGAGAGGTGAAGTTCTCCTCTACCGGATACCTGAAAACAATCGGCAGAGTCCGTTTCTTCGACTCTAAGACTTACATTGGTCTCGACTTCTTTCCAGAGACGTTCTCGTATTTTTCGCGAGGTGACGAAATGTCCTTCTCGCCCCGCGAAAGGACTGTTATTAACCATAAAGTTCATGGACAATGTAGGCTCATCGACTTCAATGGTGGGTAAGGCTTCAGGAGCTATAGCACAGGCCACCGTTTCGCCAATATTCGCACTGGTTAGCCCGGTTAGCGCGACGATTTCACCGGCAGATGCTTCGGGAACATCTTGTCGTTTAAGTCCTTCAAAGATCATTACTTTACCAACTTTAACTCGTTCGAAACTCTCATCCCGTTTGATTAAGATGACACTTTCATTTTGATGGATGGTTCCGCGCACAATCCGACCGACGACAATTTTTCCAACATAATCATCATAGTCCAGAGTGGTGACAAGCATCTGGAATGGAGCATCTAGATCAACAACTGGAGCTGGTATGTGTTCTAAGATAACGGAAAATAATGGCGTTAAAGTGTCTTCCAGAGCATTGTGAGCGAGTCCTGCAGTTCCTGCACGCGCAGAGGCAAAGACAACTGGGAAATCCAACTGATGGTCTTCTGCACCAAGCTCAATAAAAAGGTCCAGTACTTCATCGACCACTTCATCTGGTCGAGCATCCGGGCGGTCAATCTTATTGATGACAACAATAGGCACAAGCTTAAGCTCTAAAGCTTTTCTTAAAACAAAACGAGTTTGTGGCATGGGGCCTTCAAAAGAATCAACAATGAGCAGAACCCCATTGACCATTTGTAAGACACGCTCAACCTCACCACCGAAGTCGGCATGTCCTGGCGTATCAATAATGTTGATCTTTGTTTCCCGCCAGTGAACAGATGTATTTTTGGATAAGATGGTAATACCACGTTCACGTTCTAAATCATTGGAATCCATGACGCGTTCTATAACTTGTTGGTTAGCTCTGAAGGTTCCACTCTGTTTTAACATGGCATCCACAAGCGTCGTCTTCCCATGATCAACGTGAGCGATAATTGCAATGTTTCTTAAATTTCGAGTTTCCATAGTTGGGTTGAGTTCCTTTCTTTCACCAATATAAAAGCATATGTCTTTAGGATATCATAAATCAGTAGTGAATTCAAGAGAAAGAACTAAGTCTGGTAAATACCAAACTTAGTTCTGCATGTACTAGTTAGAAACTATAAACTAACTTTTATATACTTTGAGGTAGGTTAATACGTGCGAAGACAGTGTCTTCGTCTGGAGGGCCACTTCTCGCCATCACGGCATCTAGCCAATCCACACTGCAGGAGTATACGTAATGAGTTGCAGTGTGGCGATAAGCTCGTTCCTTCGCCACGAAGTATCATTTTGGGTGTGTGGCTCGGCGATACTCATCCTACGGCGCGAACGTATTCGTCTGTGGATCAGCGCCTTTGGCGTAAGTCTATCCTACGCCGATAAGTACTCTTTTCGGGATCACGGCTTCGGCGATACTCTCCACTGGAGACTATCGTACTGGAGACTTACGTCACTGGAGAGTATCGTGCTTATCGTCATGGCGATGCTCTTATCGGCGTAGGATAGAGTATCGCCGAAGCCGTAACCACAAAGGAAACTTACCGGCGTAGGATGAGTATCGCCGAAGCGCACGGCCCTATACGAATACTTCGCGCGTAGGATGACTTACGTCACCGAAGACTCGATGTTCAACTTTAGTTGAACGAGTTCACTTCGAGCTTACCCTAATTATTTAGTGTTAGGCTTAAGAATTCGTGGTTGTTTCTGCTGCACTTGCAGCCATAAAGTTAATCGGACGAATCGGCATGACTGTCGAAATTGCATGTTTATAGACCATCTGTTGTCTACCTTCAAACTCAATAACCACAGTGAAGTTATCGAAACCTTTGATAAGTCCCTTAAGCTGAAACCCGTTAACCAAATAAATGGTCACAGGAAGATTTTCCTTACGTACCTGATTTAAAAAGGTATCTTGTAAATTGATGGGCGATTTATTCATATATTTGCCTCCATCACCTTATATTTCTTTTTACCTATTCTACACGAGTTTGACAGGCTCTGCAAGTCTTGAAAATATCCTCAAGTATTACGTCCAAATCTGTTTCAATATTATACCAACTAATTCGCGGGTCACGACGAAACCAGGTCAGTTGCCGTTTTGCGAAATGACGAGTATCTCTTTGCAGTAAACGTAACATTTCAGCTTGTGTAACAAGTCCCTTTAGAAACATAAGCGAATGGCGGTAGCCTATGCTTTGTAATGGCTTCAACGTTGGTGCATAACCGTTGTTTAATAGATTTAATGTTTCTTCGATTAAACCTTGAGAAAGCATTGTGATGCAGCGTCGATTGATTCTGTCGTAAATTATTTCGCGGGAAGCAGTTAGCCCAATATAGAGAATCGACGGATCGAGCGGCTTGTATTCATTATCTCGAAATTGACGTTGACTCGAAAGGGTGCTACCCGTTAATTCAAAGACTTCAAGGGCTCGAATAATGCGAAAAACATCGTTGGGGTGTAAGTGTTGCGCTGTTTCATGGTCGCGGCTCTTCAGCTCCACATGTAGCGCTAGGTTCCCGTGTAATTGGGCGAATTCTTGCCATTTGGAACGGATTTCTTCAGAACCATGTTGTGAGAAATCATAAGGATCAAGCAAGGAACGAATATAGAGTCCTGTCCCTCCTACCACAATTGGTACATGTCCACGGCCCCTAATTTCTTCAATTAAGGAAGTGGCCTTTACCTTAAACTGAGCGGCAGAAAAAGGCTCTGAGGGGTCTAGATAATCAATCAGGTGATGTGGGACAATTTGGAGTTCTGCAGCAGAAGGTTTCGCAGAACCAATATCAAGTTTTTTATAAACTTGAACAGAGTCGCCAGAGATTATTTCCCCTCTTAATTTCTGGGCCAGGGCTATTCCTAGTGACGTCTTACCGACGCCAGTTGGGCCGATAATAATAATCAGTGGGTACACCAAAACAACCCCCATTTAAAGCCTATACTAAAATGACGCCATAATCGACAGGACTGTACCGTCCTCCGAGGAGTATGTCGAACCCCAGACGTCGAAATTCCGAACTGTTTTTGCGTTCTTTGAGCACGACGCGGTTCTGGGCAACCCGACATGCTTCTATTACAGCCCCGTGATCGAGTGGATTATGGACTGACCACTGATGCAAGGGCAGAATTGAGTCAGACTGTTTACATGTCTGGCGAAACATTGGATCAAAATAAACCACATTTACCGAGCGGGAGGGGATATGCTTTAAGTACTCACTGTGTTCTCCCCAGTGTACTTCAATTCGTCGAGAAGCTCGTTCTAAAGCGGCCCAAGCAGCATGCTTATCCTTATTTTTAGCGTTAGGAATGATCTCCGTAATATGGTTTAAGCCATCCTGCACGATTGCGGCTAAAATCGGAGATTGTTCAAGCGCCAGAACACTTCCCTTTTCGCCGACTGCCCATGCCCCAATGAGAGCATCGCTCCCAAAACCCAGGGTAGCATCAATTAAAGCATCCCCAGCTTTTAGCTGAGTTGCTTCGAGATAACGATCAGACTCACCACGCAAAAGATTTATGAGTCGAATGAGGGCCATACTGGGATGAAAAGATAGTTGTTCTGCCCCATTTTTTAAGATGACGCCATGGCGAGTAATTGCTAGTTCTGGTAAGTCTCCTTCACCACTACCTGTTATGATCCAGTTACAGCCGGGTTGCTGGCGAAACCAAGAGTATCTTTTCAGAAGGTCTGAATCGGAATGCGTAATTTTGATGAGGATTGGTTTATCATTGAACATAGAGCCTCCGGTTTATTGTATTACAAGTACCCTTTTACTGACAGTATGCCCGTGTCATGTTGCACACAAACTTCTGACAGTTTAGGCATATGAAAGAAAATAACCTGTCAAAGATGCCAAGGTTAGTTGAACGTGTTCACTTTCTAGAAGTACCTTAGGTTCGGTAAAAGCGTTTTTCCAATTCTGGGCGAGTCATTTTTACCATGGTTGGGCGTCCATGTGGACAGGTATATGGGTTCTTACTTTGGCCAAGTAAGGCAATGAGTTGTTCCATTTCAAGCAGGGAAAGTGAGTCTTGTGCTTTAATGGATTCTTTGCAAGCCAATAAATAAATCCATTCCTCTAATAATTTATCAATTGTGGGTATTGAACTCTTTTGTAAAACTTCTTCGATAAACTGACGTAATAGACTGTCTGCTTGGACAGTTCCTGTTTGAACGGGTACACCCCGTAATAAGTAGGTTCGTTCGCCAAATTGCTCTAAAATAAATCCCATCTCAGTTAGATTCCATAAATTTTCTAAAACGACTTGTTCTTCCTGAATGGTGAATTCCATGGGAAGTGGAATTAGAAGAACCTGACTCGAATGATCATGTTGTTTGAACTCCGCTAACAGCCGTTCATAGTTGATTCGTTCGTGGGCAGCATGTTGGTCAATCATCAAGAGAACTTCACCGTCAGTCGCTAGGATATAGGTGTTGAACAGCTGTGCTAAAGGCCAGATATGAGCAAGAGTGTCGACAGTTATTTTATCACCCTCGACTAGTGGGCTGTTTTGAGTCAAGGGGTTCACCTGGGTGTTTGACTTAGGTGAATCTATTTGACTAGGTACGTCCCCTACCGGACTCACTAGCTTTCGAGAGTGGTCTTGAGCGGGTAGAAAGAATTTTGGTTGCACAAACGTTTCGGGTTTAAGGGACTGTTTCTCTGGGGTATTCTCCAAGAATGGTGGTAGTGTTGCGTGGAATTGCCCTCTTGGCTTGGAATTCTCCAAAAGCGATGCCACAACAGAACGTGGCGAAGCCTTGAGCGAGAATGCCGTCTGCGCTTCGTGCGTTGATGGGAGTTGGGTATGAAACGAGGGTAAAGGTTTACTCTTAATTAGATTTTGATAAACTGCCTGGCTGATAAAAGGAGATAAGGACTGCTCATTCTTAAAGCGCACATCCATTTTTGTGGGGTGGACATTCACATCATATTCTGAGGGCGGAACATGTAGATGAAGTACGACGACAGGATGTAGTTTAGCCGGGATGAGGGTGTGATAGCCTTCCTCGAGGGCACGGTTCAAGAGCGGTGAGCGAACAATTCGACCGTTAATCATAAATGTTTGGGTTTGCTTAGAAGATCGTACCAGATCTGGTGGGCTGATAAAGCCCTCTAATTGCCATTCTCCTTGCTGCGCATCGATCGGTATAAGCTGTCGAGCGATAGCATGACCGAGGATGGCTCCAATCGTTTCACGTAAATCCCCGCGTCCAGAGGTTTGCAAAACGACTTGTTGAGGATGAATTAAAGAAAAAGCGACTTCTGGGTGGGCCAGGGCGATTCGCCCGATCGTATCGCTAATCAGACCAAATTCTGTCGGAATGGATTTTAGAAATTTCAATCGAGCGGGAGTATTAAAAAAAAGATTACGCACAGTCACGGACGTGCCGACAGGGCACCCCACTTCTGAAAACTCCCCTTGCTCTCCAGCCATCAGCTTAAGACATAATCCGGCCACTTCATCGGCAGGACGTGAGGAAATTTCCATTTCAGAAACTGAAGCAATACTTGGTAAGGCTTCCCCTCTGAAACCAAGGGTTTTTAAATGATCGAGGTCGTCAATCTGACTGATCTTACTTGTAGCATGACGAATAACGGCCAAAGGTAAATCTGAAATCGCGATTCCGCAGCCATCATCTCGCACTCGAATTAGCGGTACGCCGTTACCTTCAATAGTTATGTCAATGTGTCTTGCCCCCGCGTCGAGGGCGTTTTCGACTAGTTCCTTGACTACAGAAGCTGGACGTTCAACAACTTCCCCCGCGGCAATTTGGTTGGCTGAGTGCGAATCAAGAATATGAATCACTGGTGTCAAAATTCCCTCAGTCCTTCCTTCCTATTCCAAACGGTTAGTTGATCGTGGAGTTGGTTTTGTAGTAAACCACTTGTAGTATCCTCAGAATGATGTTGTAGATGGTCCCACAGCTCATACCCAGCTTGTTCACAAGCTGGGCAGGCTTGGAACGGAATTCGCACGAGCATAGACTTTTGGGAAGACAACGAACGCCTACTTTCAATATACACGGTTCCTGCGCACTGACCACACTCTCGTATGTAATCATGTCGAGTTTCTTGGAACCCTTCTGTATCATAATAGATGGAATGAGGACTATAAATCCAATTCCCTTTGGGGAAGAAGGGTTTGTTCTGAATTGTGAAGCTGGGTTTAATGGTTTGATGCTGTTTCTTGAGTTCCTCAAGATATGGCTTTAGGGTTGCTAGGGCTAAAACAGGACGATCTAGTTTTTTAGGTTCTCGGACATGATGATAATCTTCACCGGCAAGCGCCAGTAAAATTGCTAGATTGACATAAGGCAATGCTCCCTCTATGGAATATCCGCCTTCCAGGACCGCTAAATCCGGTTTTAGTAGTTCGGTAATTCGCCCGTACCCATTGGCAGTTAGATTCATCGCTGCTAGGGGATCCGTGAAATGATTGTCTTGTCCGGCTGAATTAATAATCAGGTCAGGGGCAAAAGCTTGGAGTCGAGGTAACACCCAGTTCTCCAGAACGTAGTGGTACCCTTCGTCTCCAGTTCCGGGCGGAAGAGGAATGTTTAAAGTCTGATCCCAAGCATTCGGGCCCCCCTTTTCATTGACAAATCCACTTCCCGGATAAAGTGTGCGCCCGTCTTGATGAAGGGAAATGAACAGAACATTCGGGTCGTGATAAAAGATATCTTGAGTTCCGTCCCCATGGTGGACATCGGTATCGACAATAGCGATCTTCCTGATTCCATAACGCGCCCGTAAATGATTCACAAGGATAGCCTCATTATTGAGCGTGCAAAACCCACGATTTCCCCAAACGGTTGCTCCAGAATGATGTCCTGGAGGGCGAGCCAGGACGAAGCCATTTGCAATGTCTCCGCTGACGCGTGCTTCGCCAAGTAAGATGGCACTTCCGGCTGCAATGAGGTGGGCATCTAGCGAATCCGTATGCACCCCCGGGTTAGGGAATAAAGCTTGGGCTCGTAAGCCCTCATGTAGCGAGGCAATACGGGGTGAGTACTGTTTGATTTGGGGTAAGTCAAGAATTCCCTCTTCAAACAATTGCTCCTGAGTATAGAGGAGACGTTCTTCTCGTTCTGGGTGGGAGTCGCCAAGTGACCAATCAAAGGCAGGAAAAAACAAGATTCCAGTTCGTTTCATACGTGTATCCTCCCGATCACACCAGACCGCAGATGGACGGCCCCGCGGACAATTTGACCCACGGTTTTATACCCTTTAACAATTGGAAAGAAATCAAAAGGCTCCTTATCCACGTTTTCCATATTAATCGTATAAAAAGCAGCTTGCTGCTGAGCTAGCGTATCTAGAAACCCCTCAACTTCGAGATAAGGACGAAGTGATCCAGACCATACCCCCTGTTCTCCTGTCTCTTCTATTTGATACTGTTTCATATAAGTATCGAGATGTAGGGTGCAATCAAAGGTAGGTCTGGCCATAGCAGCACCAAGGGCATTGGAAACTTCCGGATATACTCCGAGCTGAATAGGAGTTCTGAGGCGTTTTTCCAGAGCCGTTGTCATTCCCCGTGCGCCGCCTCCGCTGACCAACGTGTTGAAGGCATGTGCTTCCTGGGGGTGGAGAACCTCCCATACTTTATAAGCTGGTTCTTCTTGCCACTCTTGCTTAAGGGAATCAACTGCCTCACTAATTTTCTCAGCAACAGTGTCAATAATCGCAGTTGCCAGTTCTTGCAGAAATTCCGGTGTTCGTCGTTCGATCGGCAAAATAGAGGCCAAGGCTTCTTCTGCTAAGCGCTCATTACCATAGTCTATCAACCCGAGATAACGCATCGCATCCGTTGGTGTGGGTATGTTCCCTCCCAAACAATAGGCTGGACCGAGTCGAAAATTTTCTAGGACAAAACCTTGATCTGTAGCACGGATGGCAGAGTCCCCCCCGACTGGAATCGAACGCACCGCAAGTGAACGGACAAGAGTTGAATAAGGACCAATTTGCGCTCCTTTTGAACTGAGCAACGGAACACCGGAAAGCACTAGACCAATATCGGTGGTTGTTCCACCAATATCCACTATTATAGAAGAAGCAGTGGGTTCATTTTGAGTCAGTGCGGCAAGTATACTAGCCGCTGGTCCAGAGTAGATGGATTCGACAGGTCGAAGCTTGGCAATCGGTAAGATACCTCCATCCGCCTTTAAAATCGAAATGGGCGCCAGAATTTTCCGAGTGGATACGGCACTTTGTAATTCTTCAGTAAAATTCTGAAATAAGTTGGAAACACCAAGATTAAGATATGTAGTCAGACTACGACGATAAAAATTAGCTTGTCCCCAAACGTGTCCTAAAGCAATGCTTAAAGAGGGATTAATTCCCCGCAGGTAGGAAGCGAGTTGTTGCTCATGAAGACTGTTTCGATGCGAGAACTTTCCTACAATGGCTACTTGGGCAGGATTCTCACGTAAATTTGGTATCAGGAGTTTTCCCCATTCGCTCAGATCAGGAGGCTCAATTTCTCGACCCCGAAAATCTATATCTCCGGAAAGCTCACAATAACTAACCGGCCAAGGCAGTGCATCGACTCTCATTCCGTTTCCCGGAAATAATAGTAATTGAACGGGAGGGATTCGGTTTTGGAGAATCGCGTTTGTCACGAGCGTTGTGCTGACGGTTATCTGATTAAGCGCTTGTTCATTTGGAATATTTAACTTATCCAAAGCATCCATTAGTGTCTCCACTAAATTTTCAGAACGGGTGGGTACCTTAGCAGTCTGTAGGATATGGCCATCGTGAATCAACACTGCATCGGTATAAGTCCCTCCCACATCGATCCCTACTCGATTAGACATATTTACTCCCCCCTTAGGTTTCTGAGGCTTGAATGCGCTCTCGCAGGTCAAACAGATACTGAAGGGCTTGGCGTGCAGTCATGTCTTCCATGGGCAGTGTGCTTATTTCTTGCAAAAGCGGGTGGGTTTGTGGGACGTCAAAGAGTGAAAATTGAGTAACCTGCTTGGGTGGTTCGCTAAAAGCAGGAGCTGGCTCAGTGGACTCTAATTCAAGAAGTAAAGTTTTAGCACGTTGAAGAAGGGGTTGCGGCAGACCGGCTAAACGGGCTACTTGAATACCGTAACTGCGATCTGCTTTACCTGGCAATATTTTGTGCAAAAAAACGATGTCCTCGCCCCGTTCCTTTACCCCAACATGAAGGTTAAATAGCCCGGAAAAATCGTCTTGGAGATGGGTTAGCTCATGATAATGCGTGGCGAAAAGGGTTTTAGGGTTGAACTTAGGCTGTTGAACAAGGTATTCAGCAACCGCCCAGGCGATGCTAAGTCCGTCAAATGTCGCTGTCCCCCGTCCAATTTCGTCTAAAATGATCAGACTTTTCCCGGTGGCATATTTCAAAATGTGGGCGACTTCTTGCATTTCGACCATAAATGTGCTTTGTCCTGCTGCTAAATCATCTGAAGCACCGACCCTCGTAAAAATCCGATCAACCTGTGTGATGCAGGCACTTTTTGCTGGTACAAAGGAGCCGATATGTGCCATGAGGACAATCAAGGCGACTTGGCGCATGTAGGTCGATTTCCCTGCCATATTAGGGCCTGTGATTAATGCTAAATGAAGACTTTCAGACATGAGGGTATCATTGGGTACAAACACGCTGGGTTCCAGCATTTGTTCGACAACAGGGTGTCTGCCTTCTGTGATCAGGATTTGACCGTCATCTTTAATCTGTGGGCGTACATAGTGATTACGAACTGCAACTTCAGCTAAACTGACAAAGACATCAATTTCGGCTAAAACCTGAGCGATGTGCAGAACGATCTTAATGTGTGTTCGCACGTCTTCCCGGAGAATCAATAGAAGTTCATACTCTAGGTCCTTAAGTTTTTCCTCTGCCCCAATAATCTTTTGTTCGTACTCTTTTAATTGGGGAGTAATGAAGCGTTCGGCATTGGACAAGGTTTGCTTACGCTCATAGTCCGGTGGACTAAGATGAGCATTAGCATTGGTGATTTCAATATAATACCCAAAGACTTTGTTATATCCGATTTTCAAGGAACGGATTCCGGTTCTTTCACGTTCTGAGTTTTCTAATTGGGCAACCCATGCTTTGCCACCTGTCGAAATAGAACGCAGTTCATCAACCTCTTGGCTATATCCGGTTTTGATAATATTACCATCGCGTAAGGATAAAGGGGGATTGGGATTAAGAGCACTTTGAAGCTTAGAGACAAATGAGTCAAGTCCCTCAAGATGGGGAACATTGCTTTTAAGGTTTTCAGCTGAGCTAGAAGTCAGGAGAGTACGAATTTCAGGAAGAAGAGCTAAAGTTTGCGCCAACGCTAATAAATCTTTGGCATTGGCAGTCCCATACGAAACCTTCCCCATCAGGCGCTCGAGATCATAGACCTCAGATAGAAGCTTAGCTAAGTCTCTACGCAGAAATGAGTCCGAGGTCAGTTCTTCAACCACATCCAGACGCCGATCTATTGCAGCTTGCCGAAGCAAGGGTTTTTCAATCCAATGTTTTAAAAGCCTACCTCCTAAGGCGGTTTGAGTTAAATCAAGCACTGACAAGAGAGTTCCTTTTTTTTCAATTCCACGGAGGGATTCTGTGAGTTCAAGATTCCGTCGAGTCCATTGGTCGAGAAACATCCAGTGTTCAGAACGGAACGTCGTAATTTCTATAATATGGGTAGGATCTACGCCAGGCATCGTTTCGAGTAAGTAGATCCATAAAGCTGTAGCAGCTTGGGTTCCTACTGGAAATTCCTGAAACAAATCCTGTTGAGCAGGAAAGCGATCTTGTAAAGCCTGACCACTAAAAGTTTTTCGTTCGCGCACACTACAGTAATAACCTAGCCAAGGTTTAGGCTTTTTCAAAAGTTCAGGGGGCAAAAGTAGTTCAGCGGGATTAATACGGGAAAGTTCTGTGAGAAGAACGTCAAGGTCTGGGGTTTGGAACATCGAAAATTCCCCAGTGGATAAATCAAGAAAAGCGAGCCCCCAGTACGTATCCTGATAGACGCTGGCTAAATAATGATTGGTCCGTTCAGAGACCGATTCGGTCAGCGTGCCTGGAGAAACAATCCGAATAATGTCACGTTTGACAATCCCTTTAGCATTTTTGGCATCTTCCACTTGTTCACAAATGGCGACTTTATGGCCAGCCTTGACGAGCTTAGACAAGTAATTATCTAAAGCATGATAAGGGACGCCACACATGGCAATTCGTTTCCCGTCTCCTGCATCTCGACCAGTTAAGGCTATTTGTAAAATGGGTGCAGCTAATTCGGCATCCTCACCAAACATTTCATAAAAATCGCCTAATCGATAAAAAAGAATCGTTCCAGGGGCTTTATCTTTTATTCCTCGATATTGGAGCATCATCGGGGTGGTCATACCTTGAATTCTCCCCTTTTAAGAAATTAGTTCAATCTAACAACAAGAGTATAAGTAATCCCAAGTTTAAATTAATCCTAAAAGGGAAGAGCTACCGATTAAGCCCTTCCCTTCTAATAACATATTGTACTTAGTCAGGTGTTAGTTTCCTGAACAACCGCAGCCTCCGCTACCACACCCACCTGGTTCACATCCGCCAGGATCACAAGTATCGTCTTGGCAGGAACAACCGCCTGTAGCGCCGGCAATCGCCCCAGCTAGAATCTTATTAACACTATCCAACATTTGCGTGAAATTGTCTTGCGCTGTCATATAAGCGACGATGGCTGGGTTACCCTCTACTTTTGTTTCAATTTCATCGACCGCATTTTTATCGGCTTCAGAAGGCTCACTATTACTTTGTTCCTTTTCCATAAACCGCTCTTGAGCTTTCTGTAATTCTGCAATCAATTGTTGGGCTGACTGGTCAGCTGCCATGGCATCTTCCGTTCTACGTAAGTCGGCAAGCTCCGAGCTTCGAGCAATAGCATCAGCCAATAGTCCAGCTTTTTCTGAAATTTCACTATTAACCATTCTTAACACACCTCCGAATATTACTTTCTACATATAACTCTGAATTCCTGCATTAAATAATTTATTATTCAACCTTTCCTATTAAGGTCCAGGATCCTGCTTCATTGATTCTTACATTAACCAACGATCCGATAGTTTCAAGATTACCATTAAAAACGACAAGTTCGTTTCCGCGAGTTCGTCCGCTTAAACGCTGAGGATTTGTTTTACTAGGGCCTTCCACAAGAACTTCAACTAATTTTCCGATCATATTTTGCCGCCATTCAAGGCTTTCTTGGTTCTGGACACTCATCAATTTCTGTAAACGCCTCTTTTTAACGTCTAAGGGAATCTGATCTTCCATCTTTGCGGCAAGCGTTCCTGATCGTTTAGAATACATAAAGGTGAAAGCTTGACTATAATGTGCTTGATTCATCATAGCGAGGGTCTGCTCGAAGTCTTTTTCCGATTCCCCGGGAAAACCAACGATAATATCCGTGGTTAAGCTAGCATTCGGAATAAGTTCGCGAATTTTTTGAACTCGGCTTAAATAGTATTCCCTAGTATATTTCCGATTCATGCACTCTAAAATAAAATTACTGCCTGATTGAATGGGGAGATGAAAGTGCTCACAAAGTTTTTCCCCGTTAGCAACAGTTTCAATCAGCTTATCTGATAAATCTTTGGGATGAGAGGTAATGAAGCGAACCCGTATTAGAAATGCGATTTGATCTACTTGCTGGAGTAAATCAGCAAAATCATAGGCGGGTGAAAACTCCTTGCCGTAGGAGTTCACATTTTGTCCTAATAATGTGACTTCTCGGCAGCCATTGTTCACTAGGGTTTCGATTTCTTGAAGAATTTCCTCTGGTTTTCGGCTCCTTTCCCTACCACGAACATGGGGAACAATGCAATACGAGCAGAAATTATTGCAACCATACATAATGTTTACATTGGCCTGTAGCTTGCCTTTCTCGGCAAGTGGTGTAACTTCTAAAATTGTTTTTGGTTCTTGCCAAACTTCTGCCACTTTTTCTCCCTGTTCTACCCGCTGTAAAAGGGCGGAAAAGTCGTGTAAATTATGGGTTCCGGACCACATATCCACATGAGGTGCTCGTTTCTGTAAACGCTCTAAAGCATCAGGTTGTTGAACCATACAGCCAGTAATAGCAATTTTTACGTTAGAATTTCGTTCTTTAAGTTTTTTTAGTTCTCCGATTTTTCCAAGTATCTTATTCTCTGCACTTTCTCTTACACAACAGGTATTTACAATCACTAAGTCTGCAGTTTCAAGATCATCTGAGGGCAAATAACCTAAGCGTCTAGTGATCTCTGTCAAAGTTTCAGCATCACGTTCAGACATTTGGCAACCATAGGCTAAGGTAACAACCTTTTTATTGTTTTCCAAGAAAGTCACTCCTAAATTGTTCAGTCACCGTGGATCAAAGATTTCGGAAGACGCCTGCTTTACGCAAAGCTTGATAAGCAATAAGAATAAATGGACCTAAGATTAATCCAATTACTCCCGTGGATGCCAGTCCAATATACATACTAACGAGTACAAAGAGCGGATCGAGTCCTACATTGTCCCCCAGAATTTTCGGTTCAATGATGTGCCGCAGAATTGTGATTAGAGTCGTTAGTAGCAGAAGCTCAATAGCCAAAAGGCTATGCCCACTTATGAAGGCCAAAATAGACCAGGGTACAAGAACAATACCCACCCCTAAAACCGGAAGTATACCAAAGATCCCAGTTATAGTGCCTATGATAATTGCATATTTGGGGTGGATAATCAGTAATCCGACGATGGATAGAAACATAGTTATCAAAAAGATAATGAATTCCGCTCGAATAAAACCTGCAAATGCACGGGAAAAATCCCTACCCAATTCACTGAGATGCTCACGCCATTCTAAGGGAAAGATATTCAAAATTTCATTTAGATAACGTTTGGAGCCGTTAGACATGAAAAAGGTTGCTACTAAGGCAATGACAATAACAATGATGATTTCGGGAATTTTGGCGGCTATTGATAAAATATTTGTAAGTACGGCAGGAATAGAATTGGTAAATTCCTTAACGGTATTATTAATGGTATTAATATTGGCCCCTGGTAATTTGAAATAATAAATCTCAATTTTTGCTAGCCAATGAGTAAAAAAGTGTTGCAACAAATTATTATAATGTGGCCAGTTGATATAAATTTCGTGAATTTCTTGAATAAGACGAATAACTAAAAGGGCAATAATTACGCCTAGTCCACCTATTTCCAGGATCATTGCAGTTATTACAGCAACTCCATGAGGAAAGCGAACTCTACAAACAAGAAAGTTTCTAAGGGGATTAATTGTTGCAGTCATGATAAACGCAAGCAGAAAGGGCAAGAACAAATAAATAAAGTGCCCAACAAGGAAAATTAATCCCCCGACTACAACCCAGAAGGCAATAAATTTTAAACTATGAGTAAAGAATGATTTAGTCACGTCATTCACTAATTGGACTCCCTTCTCTTAGTAAGTCGCATTTGTTTGCGCCAACGCCTATCGGCGTATATTTTTTGGCCAGTAAGGAGTGCTAATACGACTCCCATGAAAATGAAGCCCGTATTCCAGGATAGATTATTTGAAAGTAGACTGTTTTTTAACGTAGGTGGAATAATTGTCCGCGAAGATTTTAAAGGAAGTGTGTTTACAACTGTATTCCCATCCAGAACTTCGACTTGGGCAACAACTTGACCCTCTTCTACTGAGCTAAGGGAATTAGAAGATGTCGGTACTACGCGTAAATTTAATCCCGAACTCTGTCCCTTGAGTTTCTGGGTCATATAGATCGGACGATCAATAATTAGATCAACGGGTTCATTATTTACCATAACTGTAGCAATAATCGTGCCAGAAGGTTTGACAATATTCTCTTTGAAATGGGTCAAGCCAAACTCAAACATCGCCTGCATATCTGTATAGATTTCGCGTCCTGGAGATTTCAGGATCACACCAATTAATTGACGTCCATCTTTGGTCATCGATGCGACAAGACAATTCTGTGCAGCAGCTGTGTATCCTGTTTTTATGCCATCAACGGTTAAGTCTCTCCACAGCAATTTGTTCTCATTAACCATTAGCGTGGGAACATCTGGTTTTGATCGAGAGATCGCCTGCGATTTAGTACGAACATATTCAGCAAACGTGGGATTTTGATAGGCGACACGCGCAATAAGTGCTAGATCATGAGCGGTCGTGACGTGCCCAGTCTCTGTTAAACCACTCGAGTTAAGAAAATTGGTCTGGTTAGCCCCGATTTCACGGGCACGTTGATTCATCATATCGACAAAGTTTGGTAAGTCACTTCCGACATGTTCCGCAATTGCAACAGCCGCATCGTTGGCAGAGTTTAACAACAAAGCATATAGAAGATTCTTTAAGGGCATTTTTTCCCCAGGTATAAGGTATATCTGTGTGCCATAAACGAGCTTATTATTAAGCATTGAAGGACTCGCTGTCACGATATCACTTAAATTTCCACGTTCTATCGCTAACAAGCCGGTCATAATTTTTGTCGTGCTTGCTGGAGCCAGTGGCTTATCCGGATTCTTCATAAACAGGGTTTGACCGGATAATATATCGATTAAATAGGCGCCCTCTCCGCGTATTTGAGGTTCCTGTGATGAAGTGTCTTCAGCAAATGCGCTGGGAGCAACACTAACCATCATATAGATTATGAGGAGAAAAGTAGTAATGAATTTCGGCACAACAAAGTACACCTCTTATTCCTGACGTGTTTTAAGCCTGATAAAAAAGCGCCAAAGTTCCAGGCCCAGTGTGGCTTCCGACAACACAGCCTATTTCACTGATCCAGATATCTTTCACAGTAACTATTTGACGAATCTGATCGGCTAAAAAAAGAGCATCTTCCAAACAATCCGAGTGGGAAATACCAATTACTTGCTGTTCGGGATGAGCTATTTCATGTCCCAGTATATCGACTAATTTTCGAATTGCTGCTCGTCGGGAACGAACTTTAGCAAAGGGTTCTATTCTACCATCTGGAGTTATATGCAAAATAGGCTTAACATCAAGTAATCCACCAATAAGCCCTACTGCTTTACTAACTCTTCCTCCTTTAACAAGATATTCAAGCGTATCTAATGTAAAAACATATCGCATATTCTTGCGAATTGCAAGTATTTTATCTTCGGCTTCATCCCAGGAAACAGCTGAGGTAAGAATCTGCTGTGCTAACAATGCAAGTAACCCATAGCCAAATGATGCTCCAAAGCTATCTATAATATGTACCTGCTCTGGAGCAGAGCTGATGTTACGCATCATTTGCGCAGTCGCAAAAGTTGAACTTAACGCAGAGGAAAGATGAATTGCCACCACTTCATGCCCTTCAGACAAGGTTCTTTCATAATGTTCTAATAACGTAGTCGGATTAGGTTGAGAAGTCTTAGGTAATTCCTTATAGTTTTCAAAATTTGCGTAGAAATCTTTGGTTATAAGGTTCACCCCTTCCAAGAAGGTCATACCCTCTATGTTTACTGGCATAGGGACAGTGACTATACCTGCAGCACTTGCTCGGTCAAAGGGTATATCCGACGCACTATCAACTATTATTTTAAAAGACATTTTTCAACCTCCTTTAAGTCGATTACCCTTAAATTATTCGGTAAAAAATATTTTATCCATTTTCCTCCATCAATGGTTCCTCGGAGCGGTAATGGTGGTCTGGAAAGTATTAAAAATAAATGCCCATCATTTGATGGACATTTATTTCTAATCTAAGTATTATTTTCTGCCAAATGATGATAAGTAATTAACGTTACATTAAGATACGATTTTCTGGATAATTGCATGTTGCCCAAAAGATGCCATTAGTTTTGGAAGTTCCTGCTTCTTTACGAACCGATAATTAACTTCTTCGCCTTCGATCCAAGTAACAAGAAACATTAAAACCCCTTCTCCCTATGTATTATGTATACATAGTACCATGGCAAGAAAGGAAATTCAATAGCGCAAATTATCTAAAAAAAAGTGTCTACTTTTTTAAACTTATCGGACCTAGATGCCGCTACGCGGCACCACTGATGAATAGTGTCTTCGGGCGCTAGCCAAGTTTCTTTTGTTTCTCGATAATTGCTTGCAAACGGGTCCATATTGGGTACCGACGAATGTTAGAAAGACGACCTTCTTTGTTAATAAACACATGAACTGTTTTGCCTTCAGCTAAAAGGGTCTCCCCTTTATAAATGTGGTATTTAAAACGTGCTGAGCGTGAAGACATCTGCTCTAAACTAGTAATAATTACGAGGTCATCATCATATCGTGCGGGTTTACGATAGTGGCAACTAGCCTCGATAACTGCTAAACCTAAACCCTGATCCATAATTTGAGTAAACGGTAGATCTAGTTCTCGGAACAGATCGGATCTTCCGACTTCAAACCAAACGAGATAATTTGAGTGATAAACGATACCCATTTGGTCCGTTTCAGAAAAACGAACACGCAAATGCGTTTTTGCAGACAATCCCACTACAGTCCCTCCTTCAAAGCTTGTAAAAGCATAACCACTCTGTACCTGATTAAGAAACTTGGCTAGCGGCGAGCCCTTAGGAGCTGGCCAAGGTCTCGAACATGACGTTCGAGTAATGGCTCATTCGACACTAGAAAACTATGTAGTCATTGCTTTTAGCGTAAATAATTCGAGGGGTTAACTGTAGAACCATTAATAATGACTTCAAAATGCAAATGTGGACCTGTAGAATGCCCAGTTGAGCCAACCAATCCAATGCTCTGACCTTGATCGACTTGTTGTCCAACCGAAACAAGTAGTTTTGAGGAATGAGCGTAACGGGTCATCACACCGTTACCGTGATCAATAATGATCATGTTACCATATCCTCCACCCCATCCTGCTGTCACTACTTTCCCCGAAGCAGCAGCCGTATAGGTACTTCCTGTGCCCCCACCAATATCAATTCCAGTGTGGAAGCTACCGGAACGAGACCCATAAGGGGAATTAATCGGACCTCTTAAGGGCCAGATAATTCCCGTTGAGCTGTTAGATCCTCTAGACACGGCACTAGTCATAGAAACTACGGTAAGCCCAGGTCCTTTGGAAACGACTTGAGTAACGGGTTGTTTGGTCACTTTTTCTTCCACGACTTGCTTGGATATATTCTGGCCATTTTTTTGGAGATAAGAGTATTTAACAACTTTTGAGCCATCACTCCCTTGTTCTTGGACAAGGGTTTTGTCACTTGCTAGTTTTATATCCGTTTTTGTGACAACATCATAGGCAATTGTTTCAGTACTTGTTAGGATCCCTTTACTCATCACAGTCAGATATGGAGTTACAGAGACTATTTTGATCTTCTGACCAGGATTCAGCTTACTATCTACTGTCATTCCCGGATTACCCGCTAACACTTCCTTCGTTTTCATGTCATTTTTGCGAGCAATCAGCCACCAAGAGTCATTCGGTTGAGTAGTGTATTCCGTAATAGTTTTCTTTCCGTCAGTTAACTCTTTCAATGCTTGATCGACTAGTACAACCTGATCAGGTTGAGCTTCAACGGGCTTAGTCGCAATTGATTCACTAAACTCTACTGAAATCACCTGGTTGGTGTCACTGGGTTTTGTATAGAAATCCTGATATGTTTTAAGAAGTTTTTGCACATCGTCTTGAGTTGGTAGAATTGCAACCTGTGTTCCTTCAATCTCTAAAGCATACCCATCAACATAGGAGCTTAATACTTTTTCCAGTTCATTGTCTGCTGACATTACTTCTAAATTCTCTACCGTTTTGTCATGAACTGGTTCATACTCTATAAGATCATGAGTTTTTACAACCTTACCAAGAGCTTGTCCACGTTTTGTCAAAAAATTGTCAACAATTTTATGCCCCTTATCCACACTAGCAACTATACCAATCTTTTGACCGTTAACGATTAAATAGGCTGGCGAAGATGTACCACTAAAGTATACGATCGCGCTGCCGATGATCAATGCAAAGGTCGTTGTTCCTACAAAGAATTTTGGTAATTTCCAAGATATTGCAAGGAGTTGCCTTAACCATCCTAATTTCAACTCCGAAAGAATGACTTTGGTTCTTAGTTTTTTTCGGGTTAGAAATCCTTGAATTATGACATATGGCTTTTCAATATTTAACTTCTTCATTCTTACCCCCAATCGCCTGATAGACGTTTTTACCTATATTATAGCATTAATTGTTCATTATAGAAAAGAATTTTCATTAAATTAGAGATTATGCTATAATGTGGCAGTGAAAAAACTTGAGATTAGAGCATCGTCATGACGATAAGCACGATACTCTCCAGTGACGTAAGTCTCCAGTACGATAGTCTCCAGTGGAGAGTATCGCCGAAGCCCTGACCTGAGTTTTACAGTTTAATGAAGGCAAGAAGCCCCTAGTTGTAGAAACTACGGGCTTCTTCGCGCTTTGATCAAATATAAATTTTGTTATGCTACAGTGATATCTTAAGGAATTTGTTGAACACC
>Ga0209347_1001021_pt1 | contig 53511 bp, 41 predicted proteins | sample AutmiccommuBRH23_FD_187382 | JGI IMG/M metagenome (GOLD analysis project Ga0209347, IMG submission 187382) | Deep subsurface microbial communities from Mt. Terri, Switzerland - Autotrophic microbial communities BRH/23 (SPAdes) (version 2) | ecosystem: Environmental > Aquatic > Deep subsurface >... | reverse complement strand
GCCCGTAATTGAGTCCCGCGTCCACTATTCTCCAGCCGTCCCTGCCTTTTACGGCGTAACAGTTCACGTGGTCCAGCTTGAACGGAAGGGGCAGTCTTACTGAAAAAATACCGTACCGGCCGATTTCAGTCATAGTAATCAACTCCCCAGGGGCTTTCCCCCCGCTAAATTTTTCACAATCTTCCATTTGCCTATAAATACAACTGCGCCGCTTTATCCCCGGCTACCACCGCCAGGGCGTCCACTACATAAATTCCCCTGCCCTCGGGCAGGACCACCAGCGGGTTGATGTCCAGTTCGGCCAGTTCCGGCCAGCCCCCGGCCAGCCGGGCTACTGCGGCGATGACACTGACCAGGGCCGGCAGGTCCACCCCGGGCCTGCCACGGGCGCCCGCCAGCAACGGATAGGCCTTGATTTCGCCAATCATTTCCAGGATATCATCCTCACCGGACGGCAGTACGCGTAGGGAAACGTCCCGGAGGGTTTCTACCCAGATCCCTCCCAGGCCGAAGGTGAGAACATGGCCGAAAACGGGGTCCCGGCTGATACCCACCAGGATCTCCAGCCCTCCGGCAATCATTTTCTGCACCAGCACACCCCGGATTAAGGCACCTGGCCGGCGCCGGCCGGCCTGCCCGGTGACGTCGGCAAAGGCCCGGCAAACCTCATCCGGGCCGGCAAGGTTCAGTCGTATCCCTTCAACCTCCGTTTTATGGGCAATATCCGGTGAGTCCACCTTCACCGCCACCGGGTAGCCTATCTTTCCGGCAGCCTCCACCGCCTCCTCCGCCGTAGCCGCGGACAGTTCGGCAACGACGGGTATTCCGTAAGCGGAAAGCAGTTCCTTTGTTTCTCTTTCACCAAGCAGTGAACCGGGCTTAAGATCGTGGTAGCGACCCATCAGCGCCGGGGCCGGTATGACCGGCGTGGAAGCATCACCGGCATTATAACGCCTTGCCCTTTCCGTATACTGTACCACTTTGGCCAGGGCACCGGCGGCCACTTCCACCTCGCCCGCATAGGCCACGCCGCTTTGCATTAAATCCGGCGCCGCCATATCGGGATTTCGACCCGATACCGTACCCACCAAAACCAGTGGCTTATCCGTGTCTCCCGAAAGACCCCTCAGCTGCCCGATGGAATCCACCTCTTCGTTCAGCCAGTGAGACAGGATCAGGGCGTCCACCGCCGGGTCCCCACCGGTTACCGATGCGCACCGCCGGAACAGCCCGGGTACCACCACGTCAAGGCCGGTAAAGTCCACCGGGTTGGACGTTCCGGCGAACGATGGAAGGTGAGGCACTAGCCGGGTCCGGGTTTCCCCGGACAGCGGCGCCACCTCCAGGCCGGCCGCCGCACACTTGTCCGCCGCCAGCACCGCATGGCCACCAGAGGAGGCCAGGATAGCCACGAAAACGAAGGCCGCCTGCATATGGTGAAGGAAGTTGATTATGCCCATGGTGTTGGGGCCGCACACCCGCATACCGGTGCGGTCCGCCAGTTTCTTTATTTGCCGCTGGAGTTCCAGCCCGGCCTCGTCCACTTCGCCGAAGCCCGAGCTAAATACAACCGCCGCCCGACCCCCCTTACGGCGCATTCTTCCAGGGCGGCCATTACCTGGGGCGACTTAACCGAAATCACCGCCAGGTCCACCGGCCCCGGGACCGAGGAAATGTCCGGAAAGCAGCGCCAACCGTTTAACTCTCCGTGTTTGGGGTTGACCGGGTAGATCTCCCCGGCAAATCCGCCGGCCTTTAAATTGGCCAACACGCTACCGCCCGGCTTCAGTCTGTCCGGAGAAGCCCCGACCACCGCGATGGCGGAAGGGTAAAAAAAGGCTTCCCACCCCCGGTCTGCTGATTTTTCGGTCATGCTAACACCTCTTGCTGTTTAATCTTGATTTTTTACATACAATTCAATGACTGTCTATTTTATCCAGTTGAATTAGGTGATTAATTGGGTTAATATTTAACTTGCTTAAATATATAAACGTTAAATTATAGAATTTTTCCGTAATGGGAGGTATCCGAAAATTGGTAAATTTAAACCAAAATAAAAAGATAATAACCATGATTGCCATTATGTCCCTGATGCTGTTCTCGGCTTTGAACCAGACCATTGTGGGAACGGCCATGCCGAGAATTATTGCCAAACTCGGAGGAATGGAATATTACAGCTGGGTATTCACCATTTACATGTTGACTTCCAGCATCACGGTAATCCTGGTCGGCAAGCTGTCGGACATATACGGCCGCAAAATCTTTATGCTGTCGGGATTAGCAATTTTTATCGCCGGCTCCTTTCTGTCTGGAACCTCAACCACCATTTTTCAACTTATTGTCTACCGGGGGATACAGGGACTGGGCGGCGGTATGATTATGTCCACCTCAATGACTGCCGTCGGTGACCTCTTTTCACCCAGGGAGAGAGGCAGGTGGCAGGGGCTCCTGGGAGCGGTCTTCGGCCTGGCAAGCATTGCCGGCCCCACAGTAGGCGGCTATATTGTCGATAACCTGGAATGGCACTGGGTATTCTGGGTCAACCTGCCCGTGGGAGTACTGGCTTTTATCCTGATAGCGGTATTGTTCCCCAATATAAAGGGCGAAAAAGAGCCGGTGGACTACCTTGGAGCATTGCTTTTGGCTTGCGTGATGGTTCCGCTGTTACTCGGATTTTCCTGGGCGGGGAATAAATATGACTGGTCTTCCGCCACTATAATAGGCCTGTTTGCCACAGCCTTCGTGGCTTTAGTGTTTTTTGTAATCCAGGAACTGAAAGTGCAGAGCCCCATTATCCCCATGCACCTTTTTAGAAACAGCACTTTTACCATTTCCAGCATGGCGGGCTTTCTGACAGGCACAGGCATGTTCGGCAGCATCATGTTTATCCCCCTGTTTGTCCAGGGGGTAATAGGGGTTTCGGCCACACATTCAGGCTACATTCTAATTCCCATGACCATTGCCAGCATAATCGCCAGCACCCTAAGCGGCCAAATAAGCTCCCGGACCGGCAGATACAAACTGCTGGCCCTTGCGGGGCTGGCTGTCACCGGCGCGGGAATGTACCTTTTTTCAACGATGAGCATGAAAACAGCCAACACGACGGTGATAGAATATATGATTATCACAGGCGTCGGCCTTGGTTTGATAATGCCCGTTTATATCCTGGCGGTCCAGAATGCATTGCCTAAAAAATATCTGGGTGTGGTCACCTCATCATCTCAGCTGTTTAGATCGCTTGGAGGAACCATAGGGGTTTCTGTCATGGGAACGTTGATGAGCCGAAACGTATCCTCGGAACTGTCTAAAAGAATTCCGGAGGAAGCCTGGAACATGTTGCCCGCTTCCCAACTGGGCAAGTTAAGTAACCCGCAGGCCCTTTTGGATCCAGGCGCCATTGACAAAATCAGGATTTCACTGCCGCCTCAAATGGCAGGCACATTTGAAAAAATTTTATTTGCCCTGAAAGAATCCCTGACCGTATCCCTTGAACAGGTCTTTATATTCGGAGCCGCCATAACTACCGCGGCGTTTCTTCTAACGATGTTTTTAAAGGAGATCCCGCTAAGGGACAAAGAATTTGAAGAAGAAAAAGATAAAGCGGTTATTTTAAAGGCCGGAGGCAAGGCAATCGTATCAACCGAATAACAGTAAACCGATTAAAATTTTAAAAGTGCCGTTTCAGCCGTTACGGGTAACCGGAATTGCCCTGGCGGCAATTTCCCCGCCCGGCCTAATTTACTCCGGGCGGAGAAATTTTTTAAATGCACGAAACAAATTATTTCCACTCGAACTTTACTCGCCTACCGACTGAGCCGTTCCCAGCGAGCGGCGGGCCTGCCAGCGTTCCTTCCAGTTGTCCAGTATATCGTAGATAACCGGTACCAGCACCAGGGTGATCAGCGTGGAAAAAACCAGTCCGCCTATGACCACCGTGGCCATTGGCGCCTGTCCCTCGGAGCCTTCACCCAAGGCCAGGGCCATCGGGAACATGGCCAGAATGGCCGTCAGAGCGGTCATCAAAATCGGCCGCAGACGTATCGGCCCGGCTTTTAGCAAAGCTTCGCGCCGGCTCAGCCCTCTGGCCCTCAATTTGTTTACGTAGTCAATCAGCACGATGGCGTTTTTAACCACGATCCCCACCAGCATGATGGCGCCGATAAAGGCCGACACGTTGAAGGTCCGGCCGGTTACCAGCAGGCTGAACGTAATCCCGATTAGGGTTACGGGAACCGAAAACATGATGATAAAGGGGTGTAGAACCGACTCAAACTGCGCCACCATCACCAGGTAAACCAGGACTACGGCCAGAATCATGGCCAGGCCCAAGGCGCTGAAAGAATCGCGCATCATTTCCTGCTCCCCTCCGAATTCCACCCAGTAGCCCGGGGGTAATTTCAAAGAGTTAAGTTTTTCCCTTATTTCTCCGGTCACACTGTTAAGGTCCCGCCCGGCCAGTTGGGCCCTGACGGACACAAGGCGGGTGCGGTTTTCCCGGTTTATTTCCTGCGGGCCGGTGGTCACATTTAAGGAAGCCACCTGGCTTAAAGGCAGCTTTGTGCCGCTTGGTGAAAGAATATCAAGTCCGGCGAGGTCGTTCAGCCGTGCGGAGTTACCCTGGGCCAACTGGACCCGGATGTCCACCTCCTCGCCGCCGGTACGGTAGCGGGTAGCCACAACTCCGTCAATGGCCGTGCGGACTGTTGAGGCCACTTCCGCCGGGCTTAACCCGTAAGTCGCCGCCCGGTTCCTGTCCACCAGCACGTGAACTTCCGGGCGCCCCTCCTCCAGGCTGCTTTCCACCTCCCTGGTGCCCGGAACTTTCCTGACCAGTTCAACGGCCTGATCCCCCAGGCGGGCCAGTGTATTCAGGTCATCACCCAGAATTTTAAGCTCCACCGGCGCGCCGCCGGGCCTTGCAAAGGCGGGGTTAACCGCGGACGCCTTGATTTTGGCGCCTGGTATCTCTTTTGTTTTGCGGCGTATTTCCTCTACAATTTGTAAGTCCGACCTGTTCCGTTCTGTACGTTTTCCCAAGTCAAGCCCCACCTGGGCCTGATCTGTGGAGCCTGATCCCATCATCCCCCCCTGACTGGAAACACCCACGCCGGCAAATATACTCTTTACTTCCGGAATACCCCCGGCGATTTTTTCAATGCGGGCAACCATTCTGTTTGTCTCTTCCAGGGAGGTGCCCTTGGGCATATTTACAGTAACGTTTATATATCCCCTGTCCATCGCAGGCATAAACTCAAAGCCCACCAGAACCATGGCGCCCACGCTCGAAACGAAGGCCGCCGCCACGATGATCAGCACCCGGCGCCGGTGTCCCAGCGCCCAGCCGAGCAATTTCCGGTAGGAATTTTCCAGGGCTGAGTGAAAGCGCTCCGACTGCCGGTAGGCCCGGTCGAGGAGGCTTCCCCTGTCGGCTTCATCCAGCTTCAACCAGCGGGAGGACAGGAGCGGAACCAATGTAATGGCAACCAGCAGTGAAGCGAAAACAGAAAAAGAAACCGTCAGCGCCATGGGCTTGAAGAGTTCGGCCGCCAGGCCCTCGACGAAAACAACCGGCAGAAATACCGCCATGGTGGTCAGCGTGGAAGCGATGACAGGGCCGCCCACCTCGTCGGTGGCCACCCTGGCGGCCTCCAACATGCCGTAGCCCTGCTGACGGTGCCTGTATATATTCTCCAGCACTACAATGGCGTCATCCACGATGAGCCCCACGCCGAGGGCCAGCCCGCCCATCGAAATGAGGTTAAGCGTCATACCATTGAAATAGAGCAGTACAAAGGTGGAGATGATGGAAATGGGAATGGCCGTGGAGATAATCAGTGTGCTGCGCAAGTTGCGCAAAAACAGCCAGATTACCAGGACGGCCAGGGTACCCCCCACCATTATCTCCCGGACCATGTGGCTGATCGACCGTTCAATGAACTCGGACTGGTCTGTGATAACGTTAAAATGCACGTCGGGAAGTTCTTTCTTCAGCTCATTTAAGGTCTTGCGCACTTCCCGGGCCACCTTCACCGTGTTGGCGCCGCTCTGCTTCATTATGTACATGGTAAGCCCCGGCCGCCCGTTGACACGGCTAAACTGCGTAGCTTTCTTCTGGCCGTCAACCACTTTGGCCACATCGCCCACACAAACCGGGGCGCCCCCGGGGGCGCTTATTACCACGTCTTCAACCTCTTTAACGTTTTTGAATTCCCCGGTAACCCTGATCAGGTAGTCCTTTTTGCCTTCCAGCACCGTGCCGCTGGAAACGTTCATGTTTTCACCCCGCAGGGCGCTCACCAAGCCATTCAGGGTAAGGCCGTATCCCTGCAGCTTCAACGGGTCCACCATCACGTGAATTTCGCGTTCATATCCGCCGGCGACCCACACGCTGCCCACCCCGCTCACCCTTTCAATGCGGGGCTGAATTATATCGTCGCCGGTTTGCTTCAAGCTGACCAAGTCAGAAGAGGAAATAGCCACCTGCATGATGGGCATTTGTGTCGGGTCCAGTTTGAATATCATCGGATCGTCGGCGCCTTCAGGCAGGAAGCGGCGGATGATGTCAACCTTTTCCCGCATTTCCAGGGCGGCGAAATCCATATCCTTTCCCCAGTCAAAAAGAACAACCACAGCAGAAGTACCCATTCTGCTTATGGATCTTATGGTATCCAGATCGGTTACGGTGCTCAAAACGGACTCCAGGGGCTTGGTCACCTGTTCCTCGATTTCTTCGGGACCAACCCCCTCGTAATTGGTAATTACCGCTCCCACCGGCATCTCCATCTCCGGGAAAAGATCGATGGCCATGCGCGACAGGGAAACTCCCCCAAGGATGATTATAACTGTGATTATTACGGCCACCAGCATGGGACGGTTTATTGATATATCCGTTATTTTCATTATTAATTAAACACCCCAGATCGATACTTCTTAAATAGAACGACCTTAATGCTTATATTAAGCCCGGCCACTAACTCCCTTCGTTGTTGCGGACATTTACACTGATACCCTCCTGCAGTGAGCCCTGTCCTTTAACCACCACTTCTTCACCTTCTGACAGGCCGGAAAGAACAGCAATTTGTTTGCCGTCCGACTCTCCCAGCCCCACTTCTTTCATTTTCGCCTGATTTTCCTGGATCACCCAGACCACATCCTTGCCGCCAACTTTTACGACAGCCTCCCTGGGCACCAGAAGGTGTTCTTTTTCAGACGAGGTTATTTTAACTTCGGCAAACATGCCGGGCTTTAAAACATAATCCGGGTTATCAATCTCGATCTTGACGGGGAAACCCTTGGTCACCGGATCAGAACCGGGAGCGATATTGGTCACCAGGCCCGTAAAAGGCTGGCTGGAAACGGCGTTTATCTTAACCTGGACCTTTTGGCCATCTTTTAGCTGGTTGACCAGATTTTCACCGATACTTACCTTCACTACAACTTTATCCAGATTAACCAGGGAAACCACGGGAGACATGGTATTGGCCATCTCTCCGGGGTTCACGTAACGGTTCATCACCCGCCCTGAAATGGGTGCTTTAATCATGCTGTCATTATATGCCGCCTCCGCCAGGGTCAGTGCGGCCCCCACCTGCGCCAGCTGGGCTGGAAGCGCTCTTTCCACCTGCTCTTTTGCCTGTTTGTACTTAAGGTCGTATTCCGCTTCAAAAAGCGCCTTTGATATGGCCCCCTGGGCCAGTAGCTCTTTTCCCCGCCGGTAGTTTGCTTCCGTCACGGCAAATGCCGTCTGCGCGCTGGCCAAAGCGGATTCAGCGGCCACCACGGCCGCCCTGGCTTGTTCCGCCCTGGCTGACAGGTCGGAATTATCCAGGGTAACCAGCACATCACCGGCCTGTATAGCGCTGCCCACATCCACGTGTACCGCCGCTATTTTTCCCGCTACTTTGGGAACCACGTTGGAAGACTCCCGGGCCTCAAGCTTGCCTGTTACCACAGGTACGGACTGAAGCGCATCTTTCTTGGCTTTTACCGTGCTTACCGGTATAGAGGCGGCACCCGCTTCCTGGCCGGGGGGCTGCTGCCGACCGCATCCGGCAGGCAAAAAAAGACTAAACAATAAAAAAGTTATCGCCAAGGCCATAACTCTGTTTTTACTATTCAACCAGTTGACTTTTTCCCGTGCCATAAGTTCACTCCTGATTTTTGTTTATTGGTAAAACATCGGCAACTACTTACATTTTTCATGCTATAAGAACTACTGGTTCAATCCTTTTCCTTGCTGATAATTACTAATAATTTTTCAAAAATAATTAACAATTGGTTTAAATCTTCCTGGGGCAATTGTCCTAGATATTTTTCCATTATCCGTTTCCGTCCTTCAAAACAAGACCTCAAAACCTCCTCTCCTTCATGCGTGATTTCTAACCATACTATCCGGCGGTCACTTTCATCACGGCTACGGCCTACAAATCCCATTTTGACCAGCCTGTCCGTCAAGGAAGTAATAGCACTTAGCGTTACACCCAAATAATCAGCCGCCGCCGAAACTGTGAGCCGTCCGTGTTCATGAATTTTTTTCATGACAAAAAATTGAGTGCCCGTAATCCCGTGCACCAATATCTTTTCCATTTTGGCCTGCATCAGGCGAACAAATTGCTGGGCTACCTCTTCCAGCCTGTCCAGGGTTTTTAAATGGTTACTTTTTTCCATTAAAACATCCCGCCATATACAAACTTAGATTACTAATAATTTACCATCTAAAGTATAAAAATACAACCAATAAACTTGTTTTTTTGGAAACAATTACTACTAGTAAATGGTTATCTTTACTGCATTTGGGTACCGTTACAGCAAGAAGGACCCGGGTCAGCAATATCGCGTTTTGTTCTTTATACAAAATCGCCCCTGTAATCCACGAGCTTATCTCGTAGATTACAGGGGCATTTTTTTATGATAATGTTAATTTAAGTTTTTCTGGGCTGACTACCAATTTACGGCCCAGGCAATCTGCACATCGAGGACCGCTTATTCTTCCCGGGCCTGGGCCAGTACTTCCCTCAACCTGCCGATTTCCTCATGTAATGCTCCTTGTAGATGTGCCTGATCTCCTTCTTGTTGAACTTGCCCACGCTGGTTTTGGGAATTTCGTCCACAAACAGGAGATCGTCCGGCAACTGCCACTTGGCGAAATTGGCTTTTAGAAAGGCGATGATCTCCTCCTTGGTCACCTTTCCCTTCGCCTCTTCGCTCAAAACAACCAGCGCCAAGGGCCTTTCCTCCCACCTCGGATGGGATAGTCCCACCACCACGGCCTCCAGCACGCCGGGGTAGCCCATGATGGTATTCTCCAGGTCAACGGAAGAAATCCACTCCCCGCCGCTCTTGATCACGTCCTTGTACCTGTCCACTATTTTCAGATAGCCCTCCGGATCAATGGTGCCGGCGTCGCCGCTTTTCCAGTAGCCGTCCAGGAAGGACTCCTCCGTCCGGGGGTCATTGTAATAGCTTCCCGTTATCCAGGCCCCCCGAATCATTATCTCGCCCACGGTTTTTCCGTCGCGGGGCTGCTCCCGGCCCTCGCTGTCCACAATTTTCAAGTCAATCCCCGTAACGGTGAGGCCCTGCTTTTTCCTCATTTCCCAGCTTTCTTCCCCGGTCAGCCTTTCTTTCAACGACGGCTTCAGTATGTTTATGGTTACCAGCGGCGTGGTTTCCGTCGCCCCATAGGCGTGAATGATATCGGCGCCGGTCAGCTCCTTCCATCCCTTCATCATGGCCAGCGGCGGCTCCGTGGCGCCGGACAGCAGCCTCGCGCCGTTGAAATCCGGCTTGACCTCCATCTTTTTAATGCAGTTCAGCATGGGCATGAATATGGCCGGCGCGCCGTTGGTGACCGTGACCCTTTCCCTGGCCATCAGCTCCAGGAGGGGAACCGGATCCTCCGCCACGTACCGACCGGGGAAAATGAGCTTGGCCCCGGCAAAGGTGGCGGCGAAGAAAAGCCCCCAGCTCTGCCCGTGGAACATGGGCACTATGGCGATGTAGCAGTCGTCGCACTTGATGCCGATGTAGCTGTTGATCTCCAAAGTGTGCAGGTAGATGCAGCGGTGGGAGTAGTAAACCCCCTTGGGCCTGCCGGTGGTGCCGGAGGTGTAGCAGGCGCTGTAGGCGGAATCCTCGTCAATCATCGGCCAGTCGTAAAAAGGATCCGCCTCCGCCAGCAGGTCTTCGTAGCTGTACACGGGGCTCAGGCTTGTCTTTATCTCGCTCAGCTTTTTGTCCGTCATGATCACGTAACCCTGCACGGTTTTGAGCTCCGGCGCTATGGCTTCGGCAATGGGCAGCAGTGACTCGTCCACAAAGATTAGCCGGGCTTCGCTGTGATTGACCACGTAAACCAAGTCCACGGGCGGTATTCTCAGGTTCATCTGCAAGATGACGGCGCCGGTGCCGGGAATGGCAAAATACAGCTCGTAGTGGCGGCGGGTGTTCCAGTCGAGGACGCCCACCCGGTCTCCCGGACCTATACCCATCCCTTTCAGCACGTTGGCTGTTCTCATCATTCTTTCGTAGGCGTCCCTGTAGGTATACCGGGATATGCCGGCGGGAGTCCGGTAAACTATTTCCCTTTCCGGAAAGTTTCCGGCCGCGTGCCTGATGATGGTGGTGGTGTTCAGCTGGTAGTCGTTCATGGAGGTGGATGGGAACCCCTTTATCATCTTCATAAGAATCCTCCTCGTATAAAGCACCTATCTTTTTAAGATAGTGACCGCGCATACTCCCCCGAAGCCCTGGGTATGGGTCAGGCCGGTCTGCGGACCCTTCACCTGGCGCCGGCCCGCCTGGCCCCTCAGCTGCCAGGCCACCTCGCACACCTGAGCCACACCGGTCATGCCCAGGGGATGGCCCCGGGATTGAAGTCCTCCGCTGGGGTTTACCGGTATATCCCCGTTTATGGCGGTGCGCCCCGTTTCCACAAGCCGCCCGCCTTCGCCCGGAGCACAAAAGCCGAGGCTTTCGTAATGGAGTATCTCTCCAATGCTGAAGGCATCGTGCACCTCCGCCAGGTCAATTTCAGCGGGCCCCAGCCCGGCCATCTCGTAGGCGATTTTCGCCGCCCTGGAGGTGACATCCGGGTCGTCGCCGTAAATCTCGCTGACCAAGGCCGCGCCGGCCACGTAAACAAAGGGTCCCGGGTTGTGGCGGCGGGCCCGGCGCTCACTGCAGACTATCGCCGCCGCCGCCCCGTCGCTGGTGGGGCAGCATTCCAGGAGCCGCAAGGGGTCGCAGATCAGGCGGGAGGCCAGCACCTCCTCCACGGTCAACTCCTTCTGAAAGTGGGCGTTGGGGTTGTAGCAGCCGTTTAAGTGGTTCTTGACCGCAACCATGGCCATCTGCTCCCGGGTGGTGCCGTACCGATGCATGTGCTCGTTGGCCTTCAGGGCATAAAGGGCTGGCATTACATTCAGTCCCAGCTCCGCGCTGACGGTGTTTTCCTCACCGATGCCCCCGATGACTCCCTGTCGCATTTTTTCGAAGCCCACCACCAGGACGGACTCGTAAACCCCGTAGGTGACATCGATGAACGCCTGCCTGACGGCGGTAGACCCGCTGGCGCAGGCGTTCTCCACGTTGGTGACGGGTATCCCGGTCATACCCAGGTGCTGGCAGACCGCCTGCCCCGCCGACGCTCCCTGCATCACGTGGGAAGCGTACACCGCCTGTATGTCGCCGAAGTTCATCCCGGCATCGTCCAGTGCCCGGACGGCCGCCTCCGCCGCCATTACGCTGAATGATTTCCCGGGGTGGCGGCCGCACTTGTGCATGCCCACCCCGGCGATTACCGCCTCAGGCACCGGCAGTCACCTCCTCCCGGTCCGCACCGGCGGGCCTGAACATATGGGCCATCACCCGGTTGCCCTCCCCATCTTCCCGGAGCACCCCCACGGTCAGCCGCATTTTCTCGCCGATGCGGACGTTTTCCGGCCGGTACCCGGTCAGGTGGGTGGTGATCACTACTCCCTCGGACAGCCTGACCTCGCCTATTATGTAGGGCAGCGGGCCCTTCCAGCCGGGCGGCCCCTGATGCACCACGGTGTATGTTTTCAAGGTTCCCTCCCGGCTTAAGATGACCTCCTCCAAATCCTTCCCGCAGCAGCAGGCACAGATTTGGCGCCGCGGGAAAAAGAATTTTACGCACCGGCGGCAGCGGGACCCGATTAGTACAGCCTCCTCCGGCCGGTCTGCAGAGAAGTGGAACAGTCCTTCCTGCAAAGGTTTTATTGCACTCATAGCCACGACCTCCTCTCGCTCCGGCGCATACGGCCAGATCATTTTTGCTTTCACGGGGCCAATAGTCAGAACCCAGTTGAATACCCGCCGTTCACCGGCAACACCTGGCCGGTGATAAAGCCCGCAAGGTCCGAGGCCAGGAAAGCCACGGCGTTGGCGGCGTCTTCCGGCGTGGCCAGTCGGCGCAGGGGGTAGAGCTTAACCAATTTGGCCTCCACCTCCGGGGTGAGCATGCCGGCTATCAGGGGGGTCCTGGTGGCGCCCATGGCCACACAGTTTACATTTATCCCATACTTGCCCACGTCCTTGGCCAGTGCCCTGGAAAAGCCGATGGCGCCGGCCTTGGCCGCCGAATAGACGGGCAGGTGCGGCTCACCCACCCGGCCGGCATCGGAAACGATGGTAATAATCTTGCCGCTGCGCTGGTCTATCATCTGCCTGATTATGGCCTTGGTGCAGTACAGGGGGCCGTAAAGGTTGACGCCGATATCCAGGTCCCAGTCTTCCCTGCCGGTGTCGGCGAACCTTTTTTCCACCCCCAAACCGGCGTTGTTGACAAGGATGTCCACCTGGCCGAATTCGCTGTAAATGGCCGCAAAGACCCTTTCCACCGCTTCACCTCTGGTGACGTCCGCCTCCAGCGCCAGTGTGGGCACGCCCTCTTTTGCCGCCAGAGCGGCCGTTTCTTCCGCCCGTTCCATCTGCACATCCAGTACTGCCACCCGCGCTCCCAGGGAGGCGAAGGTCAGGCAGATCTGGCGCCCTATTCCGCGCCCGCCTCCGGTGATTACCGCCACCTTGTCTTTTAGGATCTTTCCCAATTCTTCCATCCCCCTCTTCCTGAAATTTTACTCTTTCCAGTCTTACCTGAAGGCATTTATTCCCAATATCTCCCTGGCCACTGTCAACTTCTGGATCTGCGTGGCGCCGTCGGGGATGGTCAGCGACCTGGCCTCCCGGAAGTACTGCTCCAGCGGATATTCCCGCGAAAGGCCGTACCCGCCGTGGATTTGTATGGCCTGGGAAGTAACCCTTACCGCTGCCTCCGTAGCGTAGGCCTTGGCCAAGGAGGTCTCCTTGACGCAGCGCACCCCCTTGTCTACAAGGTAAAGTCCCCGGTAGGCCAGCATCCTGGCGGCTTCGATATCCGCCACCATGTCGGCGATCATTTCCTGGATAAGCTGGAAGCTGCCAATGGGCCGGCCGAACTGCAGCCTTTCCTTGGCGTACTTCACCGCCGCGTCCATGGCGGTCTGGGCCAGTGAGACGGCCATCAGTGCCACCATGCAGCGGGCAATCTCGAAACTTCTCAGTGTTTCCTGCAATCCGCTCCCTATCTTGCCCAACACGTTGGATCCGGGTACGCGGCAGTCCTCAAAGACCAGTTCGGCCACATAGCTGTGCTCGCTCATCATGTCCAGGTTCCGCACCTGGTACGGTGACTGTTCGCGGTCCACAATGAACCTGGTCAGCCCCCTGCCACCCAGGCTGCGGTCCACCGAGGCCACAACCACCGCTATGTCGGAAAGCCAGCCATTGGTGATAAAGGTCTTTGTGCCGTTGATGACGTAGTCTTCCCCGTCTTTTACCGCGGTCGTCTCTATGGCCGCCGGGTTGGACCCCACATTCGGCTCAGTGATAGCGGAACAGGCAATTTTATTGGCGGCAAGCAGGTCGGGCAGGTAGCGAGCACGCTGGGACGGAGTGGAAAACTGGTATATATTCGCCGTGGTAAAGCCGTGAATGAACACGATGGGTTTGATCTCAGGCTCCAGTTGCTCGTACATCAGCCCGCAGGTCAAGTAGTCCAGGCCGGCTCCCCCGTCCTCCTCCGGAATGACTGCGCCCAGGTAGCCCAGAGGGATCAGCCTCTTCAATATGTCCCGCGCCTCCGCCCCGTTGAGGGGCTGAAAACGGTCACGGGCCGCCAGTACTGGCCGGATCTCCTTTTCCATCATTTTTTTGGCCGTGCTCACAATCATCCGCTGTTCTTCCGTTAAATCAAAATTCATGGTGTCAGGGCCGATTTTTAAGTAAAACCGGCCTTTCCTCCTCCTTGTAGTTTTTTTATTTCTGCTGGTGGTGGACACGCCACCCGGGAGCCTGCCTTAATGAACTTGCCGTTCCTGCTCCCGCCAGTACTTTTCCCTGATTTTTCTTCTGAGCACCTTGCCCACAGGGCTGAGCGGCAGTTCCTGCACGAAGGCGACAGCTTTGGGCACCTTGTACCTGGCTATTTTCTCCTTGCAAAAGTCGATCAGTTCCCCGACGCTCACCTGTGCTCCCTCCTTGAGCACCACCTCCGCAAAAACCTCTTCTCCCCAATCGCCGTGGGGAACGCTGATAACCGCCGAAATCTGCACGGCCGGGTGGGAGTTGAGGACATTTTCCACCTCTATGGCGTACACGTTAAAGCCGCCGCTGATGATCATGTCTTTCTTCCTGTCCACTATATATATATATCCCTTGCTGTCCCGGTACCCGATGTCGCCGGACTTCCAGAAGCCGTCCCCGGAAAACCCCTCGGCCGTTTGCTCCGGGTCCTTGTAGTAGCCCCCGATCACCGAGGGGCTGCGCACCCAAATCTCACCGCTTTCGCCTTCTTTCACCTCATTGCCATCGTCGCCGGCTATTTTTATCTCCACCCCCGTCAGGGGCCGACCGGCGGAATATAGCCTGACCCGGTCCTCCTCGGTTATTATTTCATGCTCCTTTTGGCCCAGGATCATAACCGGAGGGAAGGCTTCCGTGGCACCGTAGCCCTGGATAAAGATGTTACCAAACTTTTCCTGCAGCTCCACCAACTTCGCCGGACTCATAGGCGAGGCGCCGTACATGACCACCTGCAGACTGGACAGATCGTACTGTTTTTCCATGCCCATTTCCAGGAGCCGGTAAAGCAGGGTAGGCACCACAAAGGTAAAGGTGATCCTTTCCTGCTGGATGACCTGGCAGAAATGCTTGAGGTCGGGGGTGTTTATGGTCACGTTGACACCGCCTCTGAAAAACGTGGGTAGCACCATGCAGACTGTGGCGTGGGTGATGGGGGTCACGTGCAGGAACCTGGTCTGGCCGTCTATGTAGTTTTCCGGGTGGGAGTAAAGATGGTACATGGGTCCCATTAAATTGTCCAGGGTGTACATGGCGCATTTGCCCCGGCCGGTGGTCCCACCGGTGAAGCGGAACAGGACGATGTGCTTTTCCGCGTCGCCAGGTTCGTATTCCACACCGGTATCGGCGTCGGAAGCCTGTTCCACCAACTCCCAGAAGCAGTGTACCCCTTCACGCTTTTCAGGGGGCTTGTCCATACACACTATCTCCATCTTTCTTTGCCTTAAAGACTCGTAGTAATGATCCAACAATCCGGTCTCCATGAAAATAAGTTTCGGACCGATGTAATCAATTTGATAAAGATGCTCGTCGAAGGAGTCCCGGTAGTTCAGCCACAGGCCGGTGCTACAACCCTTGGCTGCCCAGAAACTGATCAGGCTGTTGTTGTCATTTTCCAGCAGGGTGGCGTATGCGTCACCTTTTTTCAAGCCAAACCGGTCTTGCATCATATTGCATACTCTATTGGTCAATAGATGCAACTCCTTAAATGTGAAACGGCGGTTTCTTTCCACGTTGACCAGCGCTTCCCTGTCGGCGAACAGGCTCACCGCCTGCCGCATAAGCCTGCCAAAATCGACCTTTTTCACGAAACAACACCTCCCGTAATCTTAATCAACCCGGTGGTTTCTAAAGAACTAGGCAGAACTCTACCGCCCCTGGTACTGGGGCCGACGCTTTTCAAGAAAGGCCTTTACCCCTTCCCGGCAGTCGGCGGTGTCGAAAAGCATGGCCACCGACCTCGCCTCGTAGTCCATGGCCGAATTCAGCTCCATGGACCCGGACCGGTTTATGACCATTTTGGCCGCCTGTAGGCCCAGGGGTGGTTTGGCCGCCAGTTCAACGGCCAGTTCACGGGCCGCGGCCAGCAGTTCAGCGGGGGGCGCGACCCGGTACACCAGCCCCAGCCCGTGCGCCCTGACGGCGTCAACGGTCTGGCCGGTCAACACCAGCTGTTTGGCCAGGTGTATGCCTACCAACTTGGGCAGCCTGGTCATGCCCCCGCCCCCCGGAAGAACGCCCACGTTAATTTCCGGCAGCCCGAAGACCGCCCTGTCGGAAGCCACGCAAAAGTCGCAGGCCAGGCACAACTCGAAGCCGCCCCCCAGGGCCGGTCCGTTGACTGCGGCCACCACCGCCTTGGGCAGTTCCCACAGGCGGTTGATTGTCTCCTGGGCCTTCTTCAGAAAGCCGTAGACCTCCATGGTTCCATTGAGGTTAAGGATGTCGGAGAGGTCCGCCCCGGCGCAAAACATCCGCCCGGCGCCGGTGATGATCACCGCCCCCACCCCGGAGTCCCGTTCCACCCCGTCCAGCACCGCCTCCAGTTCTTCAAGCAACAGCCTGTTGATGGCGTTCAGGCTGTCGGGCCTGTTCAGGGTAACAAGCCCCACCCCGCCGCCGGCCTCGTACTGCAAACACTTGTACGGCAAAACTTACCCTCCTCCCGGTTGACTTGAAACATACCCGTATACCGGGATCAGATAAGCAAAACATATACCAGTTTGGGGCCGTCTCCGCCAACGGCCCCCCGAATGCCCACCACAGCTGCACAAATCCGAAGAATGTTAATATTTGCCATTTTCAATTATCTTGCAATTTGTCCCTTATTGGCTTAAAATGTATTAAAGATTACGAGACGAAAGACTACGGGTGGGGAAAATGTCCAGCCAGATACCGGATATTTTATACATCGACCTGCTGGAAATCCTCAGCAATATCTCCGTTGCGGTGGCGGTTTGCGACCCCGGCGGCCGCGTTATATGGGTCAACCGGACCCTCTGTGACATCGTCGGCATTTCCGGGGACGAGTGGATGGGGAAGACAACCCAGCAGTTGGTCGAGGAAAATTACCTGGACAGCAGCCTGGAATACTCCATGTTCACCGAAAAAAAGGAAATATCCGCCCTGGTCCGGGCCAGAAACGGAAAAGAGCTGGTGTCCCGCTGCCGCCAGATATACGACAGCAACAAGAGAATCAAGTTTCTCGTCACCACCTCGACCCTCCTGCCGGAGCTGAACGACCTGAGGGTGAAGATCGAAAAGGAGCGCTACCGGAATATCAGGTACCGCAGGGAAATTGAGCACCTCCGGGACGTCCTCCTGATTGAAAAGGACTTCGTCTTCGCCAGCCCGGAGATGAAATCCCTGCTGAAAAACATAAAAAAGGTGGCCCCCGTGGACTGCACCGTTCTGATAACCGGCGAGTCCGGTGTGGGCAAGGAGGTTGTGGCTAAGGCCATCCACAGCAACAGCAGCAGAAAAAACGGCCCCTTCATTCCCCTGGAAATACCGTCAATTCCTGAAAGCCTGCTGGAAGCCGAGTTGTTCGGTTACGAGGAAGGCGCCTTCACGGGCTCGGCCAAAGGAGGCAAAATTGGCCTTTTTGAGGTCGCTCAGGGGGGGACGCTTTTCCTTGACGAGATCGGGGACAGCCCCTACGACGTGCAGGTCAAGATTCTCCGGGTCATTGAGAACGGGGAAATCAGAAAAGTGGGCGGCACCAGGGGCATAAAACTGGACGTGAGAATCATCGCCGCCACCAACAGGGACTTGGGGCGGATGATCAGAGAGGGCCGGTTCAGGGATGACCTTTATTACCGCCTGAGCACCGTGCCACTGAAGATAAAACCGCTGAGGGAGAGGCCGGAGGATATTTGGCCCCTCTGCGAGCACTTTGTCGAAAAAATCAACGGCAAGTACGGCATGAAAAAGAAAATTGCCGGCACGGCCTTCGATATACTGAAAAAATACAACTGGCCCGGTAATGTCCGCGAACTGAGGAATGTAGTGGAAAGACTGGCCATCTTCTCGGAGGACGATCTGATCACCCTGGACGACGTGAAAACTGCGCTGGCCATTCAGAGTCAGCACCATCCCCAGGAAGAGATGAACGGTGCCGGCACGCCCTGGGAAAAATACGAGTCCTTTGAAAGGGCGAGGATTTTCGAGGCTCTGAAGGAAGCCGGGGGTAACAAGACCAAGGTAGCCAAAATGATGGGCATAAGCAGGAGCAAGCTGTACAGAAAAATCAGCCGGCTGCCGTGAATGCCCCAGACAGCCGGTCCCAATTAAGAAAGTTTTTATCATAAAGATTGAAACCAGCAGAATCCCCGTTTCATGCCTACCTTCCCTCAAAAACCGGCTTTCTTTTCTCAATAAAAGCCCGGGGCCCTTCCTTCGCGTCCTTGCTTCCCATTACTTCACGCGCCGCCGCCTCCTCGAGGTAAAAGGCCTCCTCCATCGGAAGACTCAGGCAGCGCAGGGTGATTTCCTTTATTTTCTGGACAGCGAGAGGAGCCTTTTCACAAATTATCCGTGCGTACTCCTCTACGGTATCCATAAGTTTTTCGTGGGGAACGACATTGTTAATGAGCCCCACCTGGAGCGCTTTTTCCGCACTGATCAGTTCTCCGGTGAGCATGATTTCCATTGCCCAGCAGTACGGGATCTGCCGGGGAAGCCTGACGTGGGATCCGCCTGCAGGCACTATGCCCCACCTGGGCTCAGGCAGGCCAAAGCGTGCCCGCCCGGAGGCAATCCGGATATCAGTGGCCTGAAGAAATTCGGTGCCCCCGGCCAGGCAATCGCCATTAACGGCGGCTATAATCGGTTTCCTGATCATCCGGTGCTTGAGCATCACCCCGGCGATCACCTCGTAAGCGCGGGGATCACCGCCTGTGACCAGCGGAATCATCTCTCCCAGGTCGGCTCCCGCACAAAAGGCCTTTCCTTCACCCGTTACAACAATTACCCGGACATCCGGGTCCCGGTCGGCTTCACAAAGAGCAGTCGTCAGTTCGCTTCCCATGCGGAGGGTAAGGGCATTCAACCGCTCAGGCCTGTTGAATCGGATATAAGCGCGTCCGTTCCGCTTCTCATGGACTATGTCTTTAAATTCCACTTAATCAAAGCCTCCTGCCGTATAAGAGTGGCTTTTTGACGGGCGGCGGGGCATATCGCCCGTAAAACCGGCCCGGGCGCAATTACCCGGGCCGGTTTTCGCCCCCCGCGTCACCTGCCTTTTATTTTCCCCAGGGACACGACCCCCTCTTCGTCTTTCAGGACAATGCCATCAACCATCTTCCGCAGCTTGGGGAGGTCCTTGGTGCGTTTGGCCATGGTTCTCGGTATCTCGTCAACCTTGATATACAACCTCGGCCTCTTCCAGCGCTCAATATTTTCCGCGCAGTGTTTATCCAGAAGCTCTTTCATTTTTTCCTCAGCAACCTCTTCCGCCGGCACAATCACGGCGGCAGGCACCTCGCCGAACCGGTCGTGCCCCACACCGATACAGGCCGCGTCTTTCACCAGAGTCGACTTCAGGAGGCACTGGTCAACCTCGATCAGGGAGAGCTTCTCGCCCCCGGAGTTGATTATGTCGTCGGTGCGGCCGCTTATGTAGTACCAGCCCTGATCGTCCATGTACGCTATGTCCCTGCTATGAAACCATCCCTCTTCGTCGATGTTGGCCCTGGTCACCGCCGGGTTGTTGTAGTAGCCGGGGGTCAACACGTCGCCGGTGATGAACACCTCGCCCTTCACGTACGGCTCCCTGATCTCTTCCTTCGTCAACACGTCCACCAGTTTTACGCGGGTGAATTCCTTATTGGGCCTGCCGGCGGCCCCCGGCGGCAAATCCGCGTCGTCGCCGTAATAGAATGAAGCTACCGTGGTCACAAAAGGCATTGTCTCAGTCATCCCGTAACCACAGAGGGTTCTTGCCCCCTGTTTTCTCAGCATTTCGTGGACCTCCGCCGGCACAGGCTCTCCTGCCAGCTGGACCTTGAGATTACTGAGATCCAGCGTTTTGAAGGCCTCTCTCCGCGCCATGTCCCGCACCATGGTTGGTACGAAGAGGTAAAGCCAGTCGGGCCTGTACTTGGCCAAAAAGTATATGGCTTTTTCGGCGTCCCAGCCGCCGAGGTAGATCATGGAAGCCCTGGCTATGACTGCCGCCATGGTGTTGTTCAGCCCCGCCGTATGAAACAGGGGGAGCGCGATCAGAAGGCTCTCCCGGCTTTTCAGCCCGCACCAGAAGGTGGAACACAGAACCGACGCGCCGAAGGTGCCGTGGGTCAGCATAACGCCCTTGGCCAGGCCCGATGTGGCTGAGGTGAAGTTGATGATGGCCAGGTCCCGGCTGCTGCGGGGAGCCATCCTGATCCGGTCAGGCATCTCCCCCGCCAGTTTTTTCATGTCGGGGTATTCCTCCCCCGGAACATCGACAACCGCCAAGTGCGGGATGTTTGCCTTTTCTTTCAATATTTTTCCCGTCTCCAGGAACTGGCTGTTGACCACCAGCACCTTGGGCTTTATAATTTCCACGTCATACAGGTATTTATCAATCAGCTGGGATCTGTTCAAAGGGGAGAACACGGCGCCGGCCTTGAAGGCCGCGAACATAAGGGCGGCGTGAAAGGAATCGTCTCCAATCAAAGTGCTGACCACGTCGTCCTCCCGCAGGGCGAACTTCTCTTTCAGGGCATTGCCAAGCCTGTTGGCCAGGGAGTTCAGTTCACTGTACGTTATTTTTGACTCGTCCCCGTTGATTACGGCAACCTTGCCGCCGTGGTCCCAGGTCGCACTTTCCAGCCACCAGCCAAGATTCATAATATTCACCCTTTCCGGATCATCTATTTTAGAGCAATTTTTGTAATTAAAAAATTCAGATATTTTTGCCCTCAGACCCCGGGAGTAAAAGTACGGCCCCGGGGCGCCGGGCGCCTGTTTTAGATTCCCTTCCGGCGGAGCCCGGACATGGTGACCACCCCGTCCTCTTCCCCGAGGGCAATGCCCCTGACCGCCTCCCTGAGTTTCGGCAGGTCCTTTGTCTTCTTGCCCATGGTTCTCGGGATTTCCTCCGTGAACACGTACAGCCGGGGGCGTTTCCACCTTTCAATGTTTTCCTGCATATACCTGTCCAGCTCGTTTTTAAAGTCTTCTTCACCGGCAATCTTCTCCATCGGCACGACGAAGGCCGCCGGCACTTCCCCGAACCTTTCATGAGCAACGCCGATGCAGGCGGCATCCTTTACCCCGGGGTGTTTGACCAGAACATCGTCCACCTCGATGAGGGAAAGCTTCTCCGCACCGCTGGAGATTATATCGTCCGTACGGCCGCCCACGTAGAAAAAGCCGTTTTCGTCGAAGTAAGCCAGGTCGTCGGTGTGGAACCAACCCTCTTCATCGATCACCCTTCTTGTCCGTTCAGAATCCTTGTAATAGCCGGGTGTCAACACGTCTCCCCTGAAGTATATTTCTCCTCTTACGTTCGGCTCCCTTATTTCCTGCTTCGTTGCGGGATCTACCAGCCTTACCTCGCCGAATTCCTTCCACGGTTTGCCCGCCGACCCCCTGGGAACCGAGGCGTAATCGCCGTAATGCATCGAAGATGCCAGAACCCCGAGGGGCATGGTCTCCGTCATTCCGTAGATGACCAGCGTTTTCGCGCCCCGTTCTTCCAGCATTTCCTGCACCTCCGCCGGAACCGGCTCCCCGGCCAGGTACATGCTGATTCCCCTGAGGTCCAGTTTCTTAAATACTTCACGCTTTGCCATGTCCCTGATCATGGTGGGCGCAATCAGGTGGATGTAAGTTATGCCATATTTTTCAATAAAGCGCATACACTTCTCGGCGTCCCAGCCTCCCAGTAAGATGTTTGTAGCCCCGGCCGCCACACACAGCACCGCACTGTGGATGCCGGAATTGTGAAAGAGATACCCGACCATGAGGTTTTTGTCGCTTGCCTTCAACCCGTACAGGCGCCTGGCCGTCAGAATTGATGTCGTATATGCCCCGTGGGGACACTGCGCTCCTTTCGAGGTTCCGGAGGTGCCCGCCGTAAAGTTTATAATTGCCAGGTCACGGTTGCTGCGCGGCGTGATCCGCAGCTGGTCCGGAGCCTCCCGGACCAGGCTTTTCAGGCTGGGATACCCGCTTTCCACATCATCGCAGACCAAAACGTTTTGCAATTCCGTTTCCTTTTGCAATACCCTTGCCGTTTCCAGAAACTGCCGGCTGACCACGAGGAGCTTGGGCTTGGTAATATTCAGATCATACTTGAACTTTTCCAGCATTTGCGCCCGGTTTAAAGCGGAAAAAACGCCCCCCACCCTGAAAACCGCAAACATCAAGGCCACGTGCCAGTGATCCTCGGGGAGCAGCGTACAGACAATATCATCCTCCCCAATACCGTACTTCTCCTTTAAAACATTACCCATCCTGTTGGCCAGGGAATTTAGTCCCAGAAAGGTCACTTTTGTTTCATCCCCGTTGACTATGGCCACTTTATCGCCATAATCCCAGGCGGCGCTCTCCAGCCACCAGCCAAGATTCATAATTTTCACCCTTTTCTTAACATAATTTTTCCGGTTCACGGATCTGGGCCGGGTCCGGACCGCCCGGCGCCTTACAAGCCTTCCGGAAAGCCCCCGGTCCGGCGTCCTCCCCCGTCAGGTTCCCGCCCGGCGCCTAATACGACTTCGGCATTCCCAGGATATGTTCGCCTATGTAATTCAAAGTCATCTGCTGCGTAATGGGGGCAAGCCTCATAAGCTGTACTTCCCTCCACCACCTTTCCACGTGGTATTCCCTGGCAAAGCCGTACCCGCCGAAGGTCTGCATGGCATGGTAAACAGCCTCGATCCCGGCCTCCACAGCCGCGTATTTGGCAATGTTCGCCACGTCCCCCACCTCTTTGGACGACTCCCCCCGGTCGTACAGGGCGGCCGCCTTCAGGGTCGCCAGCCTCGCGCACTCAACCTTGGCAAAGGCCGACGCCAGGGGGAACTGTACTCCCTGATGGGCGCCGATGAAACGGTCAAATACCTTCCTCTGATTAGCATATTCCACGGCTTTCCCGACGGCCAGCCTGGCGGTTCCCGTCACCCCGGCGGCCGCTATTATTCTCTCCGGGTTTAAAGTGTCCAGGATGTGGTGCCAGCCCTTGCCTTCCTCGCCCAGCAGGCAGCTTTTCGGGACCCTCAGGTTGTCAATGCCCAACTCGTAAGTTTTGGCGTAATTTATGCCGTGCTTGGGGATCTCGGTATGCATAATTGCTTCCTGGGGAAGATCAATCAGAAACAATGACAGGCCCCACGATTTTTTGGGCGCGTCTTCCTTCCTGGTGGTGCGCGTCACCAGAACCATCGCGCCCGCATCCTCGACACCGGAAATGAATATCTTGCTGCCGTTGATTACGTAATCGTCCCCGTCCCTCCTGGCGAATGTCCTGATATTCAGGGTATCCGTACCGGCGTCGGGTTCCGTCAGCCCGAGGGAGACCATCATTTCCCCCCTGGCTATCCTGGGCAGGTATTTCTCCTTTTGTTCTTCATTTCCGTGTTTAATAACCGACATGCCCCCGAAAATAACGCCTATCAGGTAATAAAGGGCCGGCGCCAGACCACCCCCGTTGCTGCAAAGCTCCTCGATGGCGATAACAGCCTCGGTCAGGCCCAGTCCGTTGCCGCCGTATTTTTCAGGAATCCCGAATCCCAAAAACCCCGCCCTCGCTATTTCCTCGTAAAACTCTCTGCCCAGCCGCCTGCTTTCTTCCTTTTCGTACCAGTACTCCGGGCCGAACTTTTTGGCAATCCTGCGCGCAGTCTGGGCGATCATTTCCTGCTCGGCGGTAAAATTGAAGTCCAAATCAATCTCCCCTCTCATTTTTTTTTACCAGAACCTTCATGGCATAAACCAGCACATCCTGGCGCCGTTGGTTTGACATCCTCACTTCCAGGGCAACAATGCCATTACTGCCCCTTTCTTCCTTTTCTTGAACTGTTATGGTTCCCTCCAGCGTGTCTCCAATGAAAACAGGGCTGGTAAACCTCAAACAATCAACGCCGTAGAACGCCACAAATGATGCTTCGTCAAGCACCCCGGACCTTACGGCAAGACCGGTGGAGATTGCGAAGACAAGGGCCCCATGGGCGATTCTTTGCCCGAACCTGGTACCCCGGGCATACTCCTCGTTTGTATGCAGTTGGGCCCAGTCACCAGTAATCCCCGCGAAGTTGATTATATCCCCTTCCCCCACCGTCCTGCCCGGAGTCCTGTTCTCTTCACCTTTTCGGTAATCCTCAAAATAACGTATGCCCAACGGAACCGCCCTCCTTCAGAAAAATCAAAAATTTAAACGGACTTACAGAGGTGTGATTCGATTAACCTGCGCCGACAACGTAAACACTTTACCCGTACACAAATAATGCCTAAACCAATGGTCGTCAGTCCAACTCGGCTCACCAGTAGGCGGCCGGTTTATATGGGCGGGACTCCGTGCCTCTTTTCCCCGACCGGCGGTTTTTCCCATTTGTTGCTTGTCAACTGCAGTGCTTCAATGATTTTCTTCCTGGTCTCCCTGGGCTCGATCACCTCGTCCACCACCTGGGCGGTCCAACTCCCGGCCACTTCGAAAACGTCCAGCCTTTCCCTGGCCCTGTTCAGGTAGCCGGTACCGGCGTCATCCTCAATGCCCTTCCCGTACAGCCGGCGGTAGTCGGCCACCGAGGCCTCCACGGCAAACCGGGCGATGGGCCAGGCGTAGCATAGGTCCACCCCCATTCCCTTGACTCCGCCCATGACTATGCTGCCGGCGTCGCCGTAGGCTTCCCTGAGGATGACGCTGATTTTGGGAATGGTGGCCGTGGCGTAAACGTCCAGGATCTTGCCGCCGTGCCGCAACAGCCCCCGGACTTCCTGGTCCTCACCGGGCACGAAGGGGGGGGTGTCCACCAGGGTGATCAGGGGTATGCTGTAGGCGTCCAGCACCTGGAGAAAGCGATAGTACTTGTCGCACGGGTCAATCTCCAGGACGCTGCCCGGCTCCTCCGGGTTGTTGGCCACCAATCCCACCACCTCGCCGTTGAAGCGGCAGAAGCAGGTGATCAGGTTTTTGGCGTAACCATCTTTGATTTCATAATATTGGCCGTCGTCCACCAGCAGCCTGATCACATCGTGCATGTCGTATTTTACAGCATAGTCGTCCGGGACGATCCTGGCCAGTTCCTCCACCTCCCGGCCGGGGCCGTCGACCGTTTCTTTGCGCGGCGGTCTCTCCCGCCAGTTGGAGGGCAGGTAGCCCAGCAAAGCGCGGGTTTTTAAAATGGTGTCCCGGTCACCGTCGCCCACCACGTCGCAGGTGCCGCTGTATACCATGTGGTAGTCGGCGCCGCCCACCTCATCCCCGATCTTTTCCGAGGTGGCGGCCTGCACCATCCGCGGTCCGCCCAGCCACAGGTGGCCGGTGCCCCTGCTCATTAAAAGAAAGTCGCACAGGGCGGGGGCGTAGGCCTGGCCGGCGATGCACGGCCCCATGAGCGCGTTGATCTGGGGAATCAGCCCGGAATAGCGGGATTCCAGGCCGAAATACCAGTCTATCCCCGCCGTCTGTATGTCCTGCTGGCCCAGCCTTCCCCCGGAGGAATCCAGCAGCCAGACCATGGGAATACCCCAGCCGGCTGCCAGTTCGATCAGTTTGGCACACTTCAGCAGGTGCTGGGTGCCGATGGACCCGCCCAAGACGGTAAAGTCGCTGGCGTAAATTGCCACCGGGCGGCCCTCCACCTTGCCGGTGCCGATGATTGCCCCGTCGCAGGGAGCGTCGGTCTCCCTGCCGTCTATGCGACGGCCGGTGGACTGTACGCAGGATCCAAGCTCGGCGAAGGTGCCTGGGTCCACCAGGCATTCTATCCTCTCCCGGACCGTCAGCTTGCCCCGGGAGTGCTGCCTTTCAATGGCCGGCAGCCCGCCTCCCATCAGGTTTTTTTCTTTTATATCCCTGAGCCTCTGAATTGCTTCATTCATTACTTTGCCCACGTTGATCCTCCTCTTTAGGCCGGTTTTATCGATCGCTTCCGCCGGGGAATTTCTTCGTGTTTGTTTTCGGCGGCCTTTAAGGCGCTGACTATTCTCCGCCGCGTTTCCCGGGGGTCGATGATTTCGTGCACTGTGTAATAGCCAGACCAACTTTTGCCCATCTGGAAGACGCTGAACATTTCTTTTAAAATGCCCAGGTAAGAATTGAAGACCTCTTCGTAATTGCCTTTCTTTTTGGCCGCCTCCAGCTCTTTGTTAAACACGGCGTGCACCACCGTCTCTGGTCCGGTAGGGGAAAACTCCATGGACGGCCAGCCGTAGATGAAGTCGGGAAACATCCTGGAACAGCCCATGACGATGTTTCCCCCACCGTAGGACCGCCTTAAAACAATGGTTACCTTGGGGCCGGTAAAGTTGGCGTAGTCGTGCAGAAGCCTGGCCCCGTGCCGGATTACCCCCATTTTCTCCCACTTGTCACCGGGCACGAAGGCGGTGGTGTCCACCAGGGTGATCAGAGGAATGTTGAAGGCGTCCAGGAAGTTCATGAAGCGGTCGTATTTGTCCGAGGAGTCGGGCTCGAATATACCGCTCAGTTCTTCGGGATTGTTGGCCACGATGCCGGCCACCCGGCCGCCGAACCTGGCCAGGCCGGTGACCAGGTTGGGCGCATACTCTTCTTTGAGCTCGAAAAATTCTCCTTGGTCAACAATTTTTTCGATTATCTCGTGGATGTCGTAGGTGAATTTGGGGTTGTCGGGCATAATGTCCAGCAGGTCTTCTTCTCCCCCGGCCGGGTCGTCGCCGGTTTCCGCAAAGGGCGGCTTTTCCCGGCAGTTCTGAGGCAGGTAGCCCAGCAGGGCCTTCACCAGGTCCAGGGCTTCCCCGTCGCTTCCGGCCATCAGGTCGCACTGCCCGCTTTTAACCATGTGGAATTCCGCCGACCCGGCGCCGGGGGATTCCAAGGCGCCGCCCAGCCACAAAAAGGCGGTGTTCCTGTTCATGACGGTAAAGTCGGACAATACCGGCAGGTAGGCCGACAGCCCGGTGCAGGGGCCCAGGACCAGGGTGATCCGGGGGATGACGCCGGAGTATAGACTTTGGTTTCTCAGCAACTGACCCAGGCCGTTAAAGCTCACGTCGCCGTTTTTCATACCCAGCCTCTCTCCGGCGGAATCGATCATCCCGACCAGGGGCACCCGCAGCTGCCCGGCCATCTTTGTAAGCTCGGCCAGCTTCCAGGCCCCCTGGTCGCCCAAAGACCCGGACATGACGGTAAAATCCATGGCGTAAAGCATTACCTGCCGGCCGCTTATCCTGGCCAGGCCCATCACCACTCCGTCGCCGGGACTGGGCCTTAATACCCCGTCCCAGGGGGGGCGGGTGTCCCTGGCCGCGGAACCCAGTTCTTCAAAGCTGCCCGGGTCGGCCAGACGCTCTATCCTCTCCCTGGCCGTAAGCTTGCCCAGGCCGTGCTGGACACTTACCCGTTCCCGGCCGCCCATCTCCAGGCTTTCCCCGCGCAGCCGGTTAAGCTTGGCTAAGTAATCATCCATCCATTTCCCCATCGTACTATCCCTCTTTTCAATCTCCGTCCTCTTCGTCCGGAACAAGCAGTTTGATCAAGCCGGTGTCGAAATCTCCTTCCCTGAACAGGGGGTGCGCCAGTATTTTTTTGTGCAGCGGGATGGTGGTTTTGACCGGTTCGATCACGAATTCCTCCAGTGCCCGCAGCATTATCTTGGCGGCCGACTCTCTGTCCGGCCCGTGGGCGATGAGCTTGGCCAGCAGTGAGTCGTAGTATGGCGGCACCCGGTATCCCTGGTATATGTGGGTGTCCAGCCTCACGCCGCAGCCCCCGGGGGGGCGGTAGTTCTCTATTTCCCCCGGCGAGGGGAGGAATGAATTTTCCGGGTCCTCGGCGTTTATCCGGCACTCGATGGCCCAGCCCCTTTTGGGAACGGAAGAATAATTGTACCCTAAAGTATCGCCCATGGACAGCCTGATCTGTTCTTTGACGATGTCTATGCCGGTAACCATCTCGGTGACCGGGTGTTCCACCTGGAGGCGGGAGTTTATTTCCATGAAGTAGAAGTTTTTCTTTTTGTCCAGAATAAATTCAACGGTACCGGCGTTAAAATAGTTAATCGTCCCGGCCAGCTGCAGGGCCGCCCGGCCCATTTTTTCCCTCAAGGCATCGTCCAGGGCCGGGGAAGGGGATTCTTCCACCAGCTTCTGGTATCTTCTCTGCACGGAACACTCGCGCTCCCCCAGGTGAACCACTCTGCCCGAGGCATCACCTAAAATCTGAAATTCAATGTGCTTGGGATTTTCCAGGTATTTTTCAATGTACAGTGTGTCGTCCCCGAAGGACGCTCTGGCCTCGGCCTTGGCTATGGAAAATTCCTCTTTAAGCTGCCATTGATCAATGCAAATGCGCATGCCGCGTCCACCGCCGCCCGCACTGGCCTTGATGATCACCGGGTAGCCTGTCTCGTCCGCCGCCGCCTGCGCTTCCTCCAGTGATGCGACTCCTCTTCCGCTGCCCGGGATTACCGGCACGCCGGCGGCCCTGACCATTTCTTTGGCCGCCAGCTTGTTCCCCGCCAGGTGAATATTCTCGGGCCTCGGCCCGATGAAGACCAGGCCCGCCTCCCCGCACCGGACTGCAAACCTCTCGTTTTCGGCCAGGTAGCCGTAGCCCGGGTGGACTGCCCCGGCGCCGGTCTCCCCGGCCGCCTGCAGTATTTTTTCCATGTTCAGGTAGGTGTCCGCCGGCTTAAATCCGGGCAGGCACACCCTTTCGTCGGCCAGGTCCGGGTGCAGGCTTTGCCGATCCGCTTCCGAATAGACGGCCACGGTTTTTATCCCCAGGTCCCGGCAGGCCCTGATTATGCGTACCGCAATTTCTCCCCGGTTGGCCACCAGGACTTTTTTAAACATAACCACCAGCCCTTTTCATTCTTTTTCCAAAACCAGCAGCACATCGCCGTCACCCACGGGACTTTCATTTTGGGCGAATATCCCAACGACTTTTCCGTCCGCAGGAGATTTGATCTTCTGGAACACTTTCATGGTTTCCAGGAGGCATAGCACCTGTTTCTTTTTAACGCTGTCCCCCACCTCAACGTACGGTGGGTCCTCCGGCGACGGCCGGCGGTAAAACACGCCGGCCAGGGGCGCCCTGACTTCCACTCTCTTTTGGTCTGACTGCATATCCTTCATTTGCCTGTTCACCACCTATTTTTTGTCAAATGTAACCCAACGCCCTGCAAAGGTGACTTCTGGTCTCGGCCGGCAGAATCACGGCGTCAATGTAGTCCTCTCCGGCGGCGTGCCATACAGACGCCCTATCGCTAAACTCGGCCGCCGTCTTTCTGATAAGGTCGGCCTTACCGTCACTCCCGGTGTTTTTCAACAAAATTGCCGCGCCGGCCTCCGGCGCCAGAAAACCGATCTCCGCCGCCGGCCAGGCTGCCACGCACTGGGATCCCGTGGCGGCAATCCCCATAAAAAAGTAAGCCACTCCGTAAGCCTTCCGGATCACCAGGGTCTGCAACACCAGGTTGTCCAGGCCGACCAGGGTGCTGATGTAACTCACCAGTTCCCGGAGCAGGCCCTCCCTTTCCGCGAACTTGCCGATCAGCAGGCCGGGAACATCCTGCAAAACGATCAGGGGAATCCCCTCCTTGCCGGCAAAGGTCGCGAAATCGCTCATCTTTCTTAATGCCCTGGCGTCAATGACACCTCCCATGTTTTTGGGCTGGCTGGCCATAAAGGCCACCCGCCTTCCACCCATCCTCCCCAGGGCGGTCAGCACACCGGCGCCGTAACAGGGCTTCAGTTCCATCCACTCCCCGTGATCGCAAATCACCCTGATAAAATCACCCATATCGTAGCCCTGGCGGTGATCTTCGGGCACTATCCCCTGCAGTTCCGGCACCGGCCTGTCCGGGGAATCGGAACTGGCCTCGCCCGGCCTTAGAATGTGTAAAATTTCTTTTATTTTCTGCAGGGCTTCGTCCTCGGTGTCAGCGATTATATCCACAATACCCGTTTCCTTGTGGACTTCCGGCCCGCCCAGTTCGAGGTCGCCAACCACTCCACCGGTGGCCGCCTCCACCAGGGGAGGTCCCGACAGGGCCACCGCCGAATCCCTGACCATAATGGTAATATCCGCCATGGCGGCCCTGATGGCGGGATCTCCGTAACTGGGGCCGAACACGGCGCAGATGAACAGGGGCCTTTTCGTCCGGTTGCCCAGGCCGTAAAACATTTTCTGCTTGGACAGGCCGAACATGTGGCAGAGACCGACGCCCAGAAGGTCGGGCACCCTCCCTCCGCCTCCCTCGGACAAAGAGATTATTGGAAAATTATTCTGAAAGGCCACATCAATAATCCGCTCCACCTTCCGGAAGTTGATCACTCCGTGGGTGCCCCCCATAACGGTCCTGTCCTCGCCCACAATCACCACTTCCCGGCCGTTTATGCGCCCGATCCCGGTGACGATGGCGTCCATCGGCGACCTTTCCCCGTATCCGGGCTCGCTGGAATGGGCGAACTTCCCGTACTCCAGCCAGCTTCCTTCATCCAGCAGGAAGGCAAGCCGCTCCCTGACCAGCAGCCGGCCGGACTCCCTGTGCCGCCTGATCTGCTTCTCCCGCCCCTTTCCCTCAACCCATAAAACCGCTTCTTTCAGTCTTTCTTCCCCTTCTTTGTAGTTCACCGCCCTGTTTCCCCCTTTTTCAGAGGACCGTAAATTTGCAGGCCAGAGAAAATTCGACTTCCTGTCATGAATGCAATCCCTCCCAAGAACAAGTGCTAGGCCGTTAACATTCCGCCCTCACAGGGCACCATAGTGGCCTATGCCCCGCAGCCGACTATGGCGGCAGATCCGGCCAATGTGCCCCCACCCCCCTCATCGTAAAACAGCCGCTGCGCAGCCGCCCCGGAATCAGCCCGGCGCCTCCACTTCCATTCTCAATACCGCCGTTGCCATGGCCTTTCCCGTTTCATCCCAGCGCAGGGTTTTCGTGGCGCCCCCCCCCAGGGCGTTGCGCATTACCACCTTTATCGCCATCAGATTGGGCATATCGTAGACCTCCACCTTGCCTTCGACCATGTCTTTAAAAAAGGCCTTTACCTTTTCCGGGGTTATTTCCTTTTTCAGTATTTCATAGTTTTCTTCATTGAAGGCCATGATCCCGAGATCGGAGATATCGCCCTTGTCTCCCGACCTGGCCCAGGCCAGGTCCTTAAGCGGCACCTTTTTCATCACTTTACCTCCATCATCGTCAGGGTAAGGTGAACCTCTTCCCTGGGAATCAAAGTGGGCCAGAGGGCAACCACCCTCCTCTCCGGGACGGGCGCCCCGAAGCCGGTTCCCACCGGACCCAGGATCAGGGATCCGCCCATGGCAAAACGTCTCGCCCGGTAGGCCTCCTCCCTGGTATTAAACTTGGCCACGGCCCTCAGGCCGATTTCGTTGACCGCGTCCTCGTTTTCCGGCAACGGCGCAACGGAACCGTGGGCGCAATTGACCCCCATCCATTCAAACCTCGTTTCCCGCGGCTTTAGACCGAATTTATCCAACCTGCGCATGATTATCTCTTCGTACAGCCGGGCTTTTTTCACGGCCTCGGGCCAAGTCACCATAAACATGGCCTCGGCTATGTAGCCGTCGTCATAGCCGATCTGCACCTTCAGCTTATCCGGCCTCTTTTTGCCGGTCATATTGCTCACCCTGACCCTGTCCTCGCCCTCCTGGTCCAGCCTGACCGTGGTGAGATCGGCCACTGCGTCGGGCATCAGGTAGCTTTTCGGGTCGTGGGTTTCGTAAACCAGATGCTCCCTGACCATGTTCACCGTCATCTGGCCGCCGGAGCCGGGGGTCTTGCTAATGACTGCCTCCCCGTTTTCATAAACCTCGGCGATGGGCAGGCCCATGTTCCAGGGTTCAGGATTACCCTTCCAGAAATTGGACATCCCCCCGGTCACGCACTCCCCGCACTCAATGATGTGTCCGATGGTGACCGCCGCACCGATCTTGTCCCAGTCGGGATTTTCAAAACTCCAGCCAAACTCGTGCATCATCGGCCCCACGTAAAGCGCATTGTCGGAAAGCCTGCCGCCAATGACGATGTCGGCGCCCTCCCTCAAGGCCTCAATAATCAGGTCCGCCCCTATGTAGGCATGTGCGGCCACTATCCTGTCCCTGATCACGCCGATGTCCCTTTCCCCGGTGTCCAAATTTACCAGTTCGATTCGCTTTTTAATCATTTCATCCAGCCCGGAAAAGACATCGTCCCCCTCAATGACGCCTATCTTCACCGGAGGCAGCTTCAGCTCCTTAATTATCCTGGCTATTTCCATGGCCGCCTGCCTGGGATTGACGCCTCCCCCGTTGGTGATTATCTTCGTTCCTTTGGGCAGGGTATGGGGCAGGATCAATTTCATCAGTTCAATCAAATCCGGCACGTACCCCTTTGACGGGTCCTTGTTCTTCCAGCGCTGCAAAATGGACATGGACAGTTCCGCCAGCAGTTCCAGTCCCAGGTAATCCAGATCCGCCCTCTGCACCAGCTCCAGGGGCAGGTCCGGGGGTACTCCCCAGTAGCCGGACCCGGCTCCCAAGGTAATTTTTTTCAAGTCAAGCACCCTCCTTAAAAATACTCGGAAACCCGCATGCTTATCACCGAATATAATGATGCCTTATATCTATTTCCATCATACCTTAAAAATACTCGGAAACCCGCATGCTTATCACCGGTTGCCTGAAATATACAGATGCAAGTTTTCTGCCAGCGGAAAGGGGGAAGATAAGTGAGCCTTGGGTTCGGAAGTGGTTATTACCGAACCCTTAGAGCGAACTTAGTTCGATCTTCACAGCCTGTTGATCCCCGACCTTCGGGGACGGGTTCATACAGGCTGTCAGCGGGATAAATCCCTTCCTCCAGGCCCATGTTTTTGCAAATTTTCATGCCTTTCTGATAATACAGTCAAATACTGAACTGATCTGTTCAATATCAAAACATTTGCCTTCGTTAATCATTAAAAATGTTAACCCAATCCCGGGGGTCCGTAAAATACAGATAAAATCCCGCCCCGCAAGGGCTTTTGCAGAACTGTAATCCCATGGCGAAATCATGGAAGATTCCGGGGATCAATGCCGGGCTGCCCATGGATAACCCCGTCCATCATCTGGCACGGATCTTGCGTCTGGTGATACATAATATAAATGAAATCAACCGCCTGTTATTATTACCACAGGAGAGGAGATCTGCAAAATGGCCGGAATTATATCCTGCGCCGCTTATGTGCCCATTTACCGGCTCAGCCGCGCGGAAATCGCCGGGGCGTGGGGCGCCGCCCCCGGCCCGGGAGAAAGGGCGGTGGCCAACCACGATGAAGACAGCATTACCATGGCTGTGGCCGCCGCCTTAAACTGCCTGGCGGGTTTTTCCAAAGAAGACCTGGACGGGGTTTACTTTGCCTCAACCACCTCCCCCTACTGTGAAAAGCAGGCGGCCGCCGTCGTCGCCGGGGCACTGGGCCTGGGGAAAAATATCCGCACCGCGGACTTCGCCGGCACCCTGCGGGCCGGGACAACGGCCCTGCGGGCCGCCCTGGATGCCGTTGCGGCCGGGTCGGCCCGCCATGTTCTGGTGGTCTGCGCCGACAGCCGCCTGGGTTATCCCAGGGGGGGCAACGAAACGGCCTTTGGAGACGGCGCCGCAGCCCTGCTGATCGGAAAGGCCGGAGCGGCGTTGACGGTGGAGGGCGCCTGGTCGGTCAGCGAGGAATTTTACGATTCCTGGCGGCCCGATGGAGAGAGGTTTATCCGCACTGCGGAGGACAGGTTCGCCAGGGAGGCGGGATATACCCGGGTTTTACCGGAAGCGGTGAAAGCAGCCATGCAGGAATACGGCCTCCCGGCCCGGGACATTGCAAAGGCCGCCTTTTACGGCCCCGACCCGAAGCAGCACAGTCTGGCGGCCAAAAAAATTGGCCTGGAGAAAACCCAGGTCCAGGATCCCCTTCTTAACGATATAGGCAATACCGGGTGCGCCCTGCCCCTGATGATTTTAGCGGCCGCCCTGGAAGATGCCGGGGCGGGCGACCGACTGCTGCTGTCCGCTTACGGAGACGGCTGCGACGTATTTATCTTGAGGGCCACCGATCAGATCGACCGGATCAGGAGCCAGCGGGGGATCAAATACTACCTTCGCAACAAAAAATCAATCGGCTACATGAAGCACCTCCTCTGGAAGGGTTTGCTGCCAACCGAGCCGCCTGCCCGCCCGCCCCAGCAGATGGTTTCCACACCGGCGCTCTGGCGGGACCGGGAATGGGGGCTGGCCCTGCGCGGGGTAAGATGCAGAAACTGCGGGGCGGTGCAGTTCCCCCGGCAGAGGGTGTGCGTCTGGTGCATCGCCGGGGACCGGTTCGATCCCTATGACTTTACCGGCAGAACAGGAAAAATAGTCTCCTTCTCACATGACAACCTGGCGGCGGCCGTTGACCCCCCCACCACCATCTGTGCGGTGGACTTCCCCGAAGGGGGCCGGATCATGTGCGACATGACCGACCGTGACCCGGAGGAGGTAAAAACCGGCCTGCCGGTGGAGATGACCTTCCGCAAAATCCACACGGTGGGTGGAATCCACAACTATTACTGGAAATGCAGGCCTTGCAGGGAGTAAGGATCAAGGTAAAGGAGGCGACGCAGAGATGGGAAGCATTAAAGATAGGGTAGCCATCATCGGCATGGGCTGCGCCCGCTTTGGCGAGCGCTGGGAGTCAAGCGCCGAGGACCTGATCATTGAGGCGGTCAGCGAGGCCTACGCCGACGCCGGCATTGAACAGAAAGACATTCAGGCCGCCTGGGTGGGCACAGCCGGATCCGGGCGCACCGGCCAGTGCCTGGCCGAGCCGCTAAAGCTTTACTACACCCCCATCACCCGGGTGGAAAACGCGTGCGCCACGGGGTCTGACGCCTTCCGGAACGCATGCTACGCCGTGGCCGCGGGGATATACGACCTTGTGCTGGTGGTGGGCTTTGAAAAGCTGAAGGATTCCGGCTTCAGCGGGCTGGAACTCAAGAACCCCTACGGCACCAACCGAACCCAGACCCTGACCGCCCCCAGCGGCTTTGCCCTGCTGGCCACCAGCTACTTTGCCAGATACGGCCTGACCCAGGAGGAAGGAAAGCTGATGCTGGCCAAGATCTCCGCCAAAAGCCATAAAAACGGCGCGCTGAATCCCAAAGCCCACTTTCAGAGCGAGGTGCCGTTGGGAACCATCCTTAAGGCCCCCATGGTGGCCTGGCCCCTGGGCCTGTACGACTGCTGCGGGGTGAGCGACGGGGCTGCGGCGGCCATTGTCTGCCGCAGCGACATGGCCAGGAGCTTCCGGGAGGATCCCATTTACGTGAAGGCCCTGCAGATTTGCGTGGGAAACAAGTCTGGCTTCCTGAGAAACGATTATAATTTTACCCATGTGGAGGAAACCTACCGGGCCGGGACGGCCGCCTACCGGGAGGCCGAGGTAACCAATCCCCGCACGGAAATCAGCCTGGCCGAGGTTCACGACTGCTTCAGTATTACGGAGGCGGTGACCATGGAGGATCTCCAGTTCAGCCCCCGGGGCAGGGTAAAGGAAGATGTGGACGCCGGCTTTTTCGACCTTGCCGGAGAACTGCCGGTGAACCCTGATGGTGGGCTTAAATGCTTCGGCCATCCCATCGGGGCCAGCGGCCTGAGAATGCTCTACGAGGTTTACAAGCAGCTGCAGGGAAAGGCCGGCCTGCGCCAGATCAAAAACCCCCGGCTGGGATTGACCCACAATCTGGGCGGACACCCGGCCGGCCCCACCATCAGCGTGATCATCGCCGGCAACCAGGGCCCCTGACCGGCCTGTTACCCCGTTTATCTGACTTCCAAAACCCCCACTTCTGTGTGGGGGTTTTGCGTTATTTACCTCAGGTGGATTAGAATCTCCATCTGAAGCCCCGATGTTTAGCGTAAGCTAAACGAGTTCACCCCCGGTCCCGGGCGCCGTCCGGATCTATCGTCCCCTCCAGGCCGGCTTCCTCTTTTCAGCAAACGCCTTCGGCCCTTCCAGGGCGTCCTCGCTCAGGTAAACCCGCTCAAAAATTGCGTCCGCGGTGTTCAGCGCCGCCAGGCGGCCCATTTCCGCGCACTGGTAGACCATTTTCTTATGTCCCTGAACGGTAAGCGGAGCGTTTTCCGCTATTTTTTCGGCCATAGCCATAGCCTCCCGCATTAATTCCTCCCCGGGCGTCACCCGGTTGACAAATCCTATCTCATAAGCCCGCCTGGCGCTGATCAGCTCCCCGGTAAGCAGTATCTCCATCATCACCCGCTGGGGAATCATCCAGGTCAGGGGCGCGGCCCAGGGCGCCCCGCGGCCCCACCTGGCCTCGGTGATGCCAAAGCGGGCGTGTTCGGCGGCCAAGCAGAGGTCGCACATCTGGGCCAGCAGCCAGCCGCCGGCCACGGCCAGCCCGTTGACGGCGGCGATGACCGGCTTAACCAGGTGAACGGTGCGCGTGAGGTAGGGAATAAAATCGGGGGGAGGGATGCGCAGTCCGGTGTCGCTCATTTCCTTCAAATCGCCGCCGGCGCAGAAGGCCTTCTCCCCGGCGCCGGTCAATACGGCCACCATAGCCTCGTCATCCTCCCCGAAGCGCAGCCAGGCCGCCCGCAGCGCGTCCCGCATGGCCGTATTCATGGCGTTGTGCTGTCCGGGCCGGTTGAGGGTGATCACGGCAACCTTTCCCCGCCGTTCATATAGGACTTCTTCGCTCATTTTACTACCCCTTTCTCCATTTCTGGCACTTATTGATTAGCTGGACAGCCTTCGCGCGCCCCCACCCTTTCGGTATAATCCGCTATGTCCTCCGGCCCGTAAACGTACCTGTCCAAGTACTTACGGTAAGTACCCGGGTCCCGGGCTGCGGCCACGTATAATTTCAGGTGTTCCTCATCGTAGTTGTAATAGCCGTGCGAGGAGCAGGGGTGTGCCCCGAAGGGTATTTGGGTCACCATGGAAACCAGGTGGCAGGGGACGGTGGTTTTAAAGGGGTCCCTGATAATAGCCCCGGGGGGAACCACCTCCTCCACGCTGACGATAACCTCACCGGCGGCAGAGGCGATAAAGGCATCCATAAACACCGACCCGTGGTGCTGGATGTTGCCGTAAGGGTCCGACCGCTGAGCGTGAATAATGGCCACATCCGGCTTGATGGGCGCCACCGCCACCAGTTCTGCGCCGGTAAAAGGATCCTTTATTTTTTTCAGGTGGGGATTGACCTTAAGCAGGTCGGTACCCAGGCCGGACCTGGTAACCTCGCAGGGCAGCTTTTGAATGGCTGCCCTGAGGCCGCAGATTATGGTCAGTTCGTCGTAATCAACAACCTCAATTTCCTTCCTTTCAATTTTTTGGCGGTAATTTGGCATCACCGGGGCAATCCACTCCGCGCCCACGTAGCTGGCCAGGACCCTGCGCACACACCCGGCGCCGATAAGCAGGTCGGCATCCATGCTTCCTCCGGGGGGAACGGGCAGAATGGTCAAATCCCTGACCCCTTTTTTTATTATTTCCCTCACCAGGGCCATAGGGTGGTTGTGGATCATAAACCCGCCGATGGCCAGAAAAGCCCCGTCCCTTATCCCGGCCACGGCCCCGGCCACCGAAACCACTTTTTCCTTTCGCCTCAACACGCTGTCCCTCCTTTCCCCCTGATCACGGTTCCCTCAGAACGCCGTAAGGATCCACCGCGGTTCTCAACAACTCCAGTTCTTCCGGCGCAGGAGGAACCGTTTCGTCTATCCGCTCCGGAACAATCATTTCAAAGCCCGTGCTTTCCACCAGCCGTTTCACAGTTACGCCGGGATGCAGGGAGCAGACGCGCATCCTTTTTGTCTTTTCTTGAAAATCAAATATCCCCAGCGGGCTTACCACCAGTTTCGGCCCCCCCTCGGGGGGGAGGCCGTGTTTTTCCCTGCTCCCTTCACCGTCCAGGTAACCCGCACCGGTAATAAAATCCACCTTCTCCACAAAGGTAAGCCGGTCGTGCCTGTTCAGGTAAATAAAGTACTTGATGGGGAAAGCGCCCAGGAGACACAGCGCCGCGCATCCCGGCCCGCGCAGGCGGGGACTGGCGTAATCCCCCACGGCGGTCAGGTTCAGGTTGCCGTACTTGTCCACCTGCAGCCCCCCGGCGAAAAAAAAGTCGTAATGGGGGATGGCGTAGAAAAAGGCCTCGTTCATGTTCAGCACCGCCTCGGCGCCCTCAATGTTCCGGTAATCCGTGGAAGAACGGCAAAGCGGCCCCTTGGGGTTTAAAAAGCTGGTGGCGCTGCAGTACCAGTTGAGGTTGGGGGCATGCAACAACTGGGCGAGCTTACAGGCAGCCATGGGGATTTCGGAGTAGGCGCCCATCTCGCCCAGATCCCCGTCCTTCAGTTCCCTGGCCAGCACGACGGCCATCAGTTCCTTCACTGTATAGGGACGACTGTTTTCAGACATGTGAAAACCTCCCCTGCTTTTTACCCTCCAAAGCTGAAATTAATAAACTCCTCCCAGTCTTCACCCTGAAGCAGCCCGGCCAGGTCCCCGTACATGGACTGCTTGATCCGGCCGAAGACCCGCCTGTCCGCCCGGGCATTTTCCCTGGCGAACGCAACGGCCCCGGGAAGCAGTTCCTCCCTGGGAAATACGCCGTCCACCAGGCCGTCCTTCATCGCCTCCGGGCCGTCATACTTTTTAGCCGTTAAAACCATGTCCCGGGCCACCCTGGGAGACACCGCCTTTTCCACCACTTTCACCACCGCCCGGGGAAAGGATACTCCGATGGCGACTTCCGGGCAACTCATGAAGCCCCTGTCCCGGCGCATAAAGCGGTAGTCAGCGAGAAAGGCCAGCACCGCGCCGCCGGCGTAGGCGTGCCCGTTAACGGCCGCCACGGTGGGTACCGGAAAAAGCAAAAGCTCGGTGAAAAAGGCATTCATCTGCGGCATAAAATCCTTCACCGCGGAAAAGTTGCCCTTTATCCAGTCCACATCCAGGCCGGTGCAAAAAAACTTTTCATCACCGCCGGTGATCACCAGTGCGCCGGCGGCCGGGTCGGCCCCGGCCTCGGCCAAAGCCAGCCGCAGTTCCCCGACAAAGTCCGGGTTGAGGGAGTTGGATCCCTTGTGGTTCATGGTCAGGACCATCACATTTTGATCTCTGCGCAAATTCACATACTTCATGACCCCTTCTCCTTTACTGGCTGAATCAGGATAAAAAGCTTTTAGTTATAAATTCACTAACGTCGTCACCCCTGATCATGCGGGCCAGGTCCCCGTGCATGGTTCTTTTTATGTGGGCGTAAACGGCCCTGTCCTTCTTCCCCATTTCCCCGGCAAATTCCACCGACCTGGCCGGCAGTTCCCCGCCGCCGTACAGTCCATCCACAATCCCGGCCGCCAGCGCCTCCGGCCCGTAAAACCTTCTGCCCTGGAGGACCAGGTCCCTGAACACATTGTAGGCCAACCTCCGGCGCACCAGTTCAAGCATGCCGGGGGGCCAGATCACCTTGTAATTTATTTCCGGCAGGGAGATGAAGGCCTCCTCTTCCCGCATGAACCTGTAGTCCATCACCAGGGCGAACATGGCGCCCCCGGCCATGGCGTGGCCGTTGACAGCCGCCACGGTGGGCAGGGGAAAGAGGAGCAGGTCGGCCATAAAGGAAAACATCTCTTCCATAAAGGGCTTCACCGCAGAGGGATGGGCCGTCATCCACGGAACGTCCAGTCCGGTGGAAAAAATTTTTTCACTGTCGCCTGTAAATACCGCCGACCTGATTTCCGGGTCGGAACCCAGCCGGCCGGCACATTCCCTCAGCTCACCAAGAAAATCGGCGTTAAAGGAATTGGAGTCGCCGTGCCGCATGGTGATCACGGCAACTCCTTTTTTTTTGTTCACTTCAAGAAACTTCCAGGCAGACACTATATCTCTCCCTTTCGCATCTGATATTCTTCGTACCGTATGTTTGACTGGCAAACGGCTCCAACCGGCGTAACGCCTTTTATCCCGCCCCTTTTAATTTCTCCGCCAGGTCTTCCCTGAGTTCCCTTTTCAGAATCTTCCCGCTGGGCCCCTTGGGCAGCACCCCCATTATTTCCAGCCGCTCGGGAATTTTGTAGGAAGCCACCTGCTTTTCCCGCATAAAGGAGACTATTTCCGGCAGGGTGATGGTTTCGCCGGGCTTTGGGGTGACATAGGCGCAGACCTTCTGGCCCCTGACCGGATCAGCCATGCCTATTACGGACACCTCATAAACCTTAGGATGGTACTGAATTATGAGCTCAATCTCCGCAGGACTGATGTTCTGGCCGCTGCGGATGATCATGTCCTTTACCCTGCCCACGTACTTCAATGTCTGGTCCGCGTTCAGGCAGGCCAGGTCGCCGGTGCGGAAAAAGCCATCCTTCGTAAAGGATCTTTCATTAATTTCGGGAGCATTCAGATAACCGGTAAACACCTCGGGCCCCCGGACGATCAGTTCGCCTTCCGCACCGGGGGGCATTTCCCCGGCAGTGGCCGGATCGATCACCTTGAATTCCATCCCCGGCAGATACTGCAGTATTTTATCAAGGCGGAACAAGTCCTTTCTTTCCTCCACGGGCTGGCCGGGCATGGTAAAAAAGCCCCACCCCTCGGTGGCCCCGAATTCATTGATAACCTTAATCCCGCGCCTGTCCAGCTCTTCAATCACAGTGTGCGGGGGAGCCTCCCCGCCGCAGCCCACCACGGTCAGGGAACTGATATCGTATTTTTTGCCCAGTTCCGGGTGGTTGAGCATGGCGAAATAGATGGCCGGCACGGCAATGATGTAATTGATCTTTTCCCCGGTGATCTGCTCCAAAAAAATGTCCACGTTAAAGGGGTCGTGAACCACAAACTTTCCGCCGGCCATGATCCACGGGTAGAGCTGAACGCCCAGACCCCCCATGTTCATGTAGGGAAAGGGCCCGGAAAACACAGTCTCACCGCCGTGGCCGGTGGCCGCCAGGAGAGCCCTGGTAATCGCCTTCCAGCTGTTCGGCGTCCTGGGAACCACCTTCGGCAGGGCCTCGGTGCCGGTGGTCAGGCAGAGGGTTAAAACATCGTCCGGAGACGGCCTGAACCGGTCCAGGTAGTCGGCGGAATATTTCTCCTCCAGCCTGTTTTCCAGCAGTCCGGCCAAAGGGACATCCCCGGCCGGATCTTTTCCGGCAAGCACAATAACTTGCTGCAGGGTGGGGCATTCGGGACGGAGTTTGTTAATCATTCCCAGATAATCAAAGCCCGCGTATTTTTCCATGCAGACGGCATATTTCGCCTCTGTCTTCCGGATGGTATACCCGACCTCGGCAGCCCTGTGCCGCATGGGCGAAAAGGTGCCGACGGCGCCTATCCTGTCCAGGGCCATCTCCGCCAGGATCAATTCCATACAGTTGGGCAACTGGATAAAAACCACATCTTCGGGCCTGACGCCCATTTCCAGAAAATTCAGGGCCAGCCTGTCCACCAGGGTCTTAAATTCCTTCCAGGTCAGCCGCAAGGGCCTGACACCCATTGTTTCTTCCTTGTTGGGCTGGTCAACCACGGCCACCTTGTCCGGCGTCCTTGCCGCGTGTTCACCAATGTAGTCGTTCCACGTCTTCCCGTCCCAGGCACCGATCTCGTAATACTTCCTGGTTATATTCTCGGGATAACAGCGCATAGTTTTTCACTCCTCCTAAAACTTCAGCTTACCTTTAATTTAAACGCCCAGCGACTCCATGGCTTTCTGCCTTAAGGCCACTTTATTGTGCTTTCCGGTGGGCGTAACAATCCACTGGTCCGGCCGGACAACCAGAAAATGCTTGGGAATCTTGTAGCCAGCCATCTTCCCCCGGCAGAACTCCCGCAACTCCTCAGCCGAAACCTGCGATCCGGGAGCCAGCTGAACCATGGCGGTCACCGCTTCCCCCCACCTGGCGTCGGGAACCCCAAACACCTGGGCAATCTCCACCCAGGGGCACTCCGTCTCCAGGAATATCTCCACCTCACGGGCAGCCACGTTTTCCCCGCCGGTCTTAATCATTTCCTTTATCCTGCCCCGGTAGTATACATACCCGTCCCCGTCCACCCAGCCGTAATCACCGGAATGGAAAAAACCCTCACTGTCCATACAGGCGCGGAACTCATCCTCCATCCTGTAGTACCCCTTGAAAAGGGCCGGCCCCATCACGCACAACTCGCCCGGCTCGCCCGGTTTAAGCGCTCCGCCGGTCTCCGGGTCAACCACCTTGAACCGGGTCACCCCTGCCCCGCACATCGGCCGGCCGTGGCCGTATTTCATTTTCTCCTCCTTGTGCCTGTCCCGGTAGGGCAGGTAAGCCTGGGAGGCCACGTATTCGGTGAACCCGTAAATGTTCCCCTGGTGAGTGATGCCCATCTCTTTGATGGCCTCGTAGGATCCGGGATTGGAACCAATCATGGTCTTCTTCATACTGCTGATGTTGTAGTGCTGGTAGTGCGGGTGCTGCTTCATCCTTAAAAAGTGAATGTCGAAACCAAAGATTATGGTGATTTTTTCCTTTTCGATGGTTCTTAAGGCTTCTTCCGGATCAAAGAATTCGATCAGGTGCGCGCAGGCGCCCCGCAGCACAGGATACCCGAGGCAGAGAATGCCGGCCACGTGGTAGTTGGGGGCAACGATCAACTCCCTGTCCGTTTCCCTCAGTTCCATCCCGTCGGCATAGCCGGCCATGCCGAAAAGGATGTTCTGTTCCGTGTGGATGGCCGGTTTGGGAAACCCGCTGGTTCCGGAAGTTAAAAGAAAAAGACATATGTCATCAGGCTTGACCTCTTCCCCCAGGCTGGTGATTTCCTGGTCGCTGTAGCCCCTTCCGGCGGCCATCAGATCGTTAAAATCGTGGGCGAAACCGTACTTATTGCCGCCGGGGCTGACCACGATCAGTTTTTCCAGGCAGGGGAGCTTCTCCAGACGGAGCTTACCCGCCTCATTACCCTCCATTTCCGGAAACATTTCCCGCAGCACAGAAACATAATTAATCCCCCTGAAATTGTCGGTGACAACAAGCACTTCCGTATCGGTAAGATCAAGACCCTGAACTATCTCGCGGCCCACCCAGGTAATGTTGAGCGGAACCAGGACGGCGCCCAGGCGGTGCAGCGCCCAGTAGAGGTAGGCCCATTCCGGGGTAACCGGAAGCAGGTGGGCCACCTTTGTTCCCTTCTTTATCCCCGCTTTGTGAAGCCCGTCGGCCAGCGCGAATATTTTCCGGCGGTACTCCCGGTAGGTCAGGCGCAGGTCATAACTCACCAGCGCCTCCCTGTCCCCCCACTCCTGACAGGCATAATCGAAAATTTTGTTGAAGGTCTGGCCTTCCCACTCGTGCCACATGGCTTGCATCTCCTTTCATACTGAATTTTAATAACTTCTGGGCAGCCCCAGCCCAACCGCACCGATATAATTCAAACACATCTCATTGCTGATGGGGGCGAAGGTAAACCCCTTGGCAATGTGAAGGTGGCGGCCCACATCGTATTCGCTCATCACGCCGTAGCCCCCCATGACGCTGATGCCCATGGAGGCCACCTCGAACCCCGTCTTGGAAGCAAAGTACTTGGCCATGCTGGCCTCCACATCGCACCTTTCCCCGGCGGCCTGCAGCCAGGCTGCCCGGTACAGCAGCAGCCGGGCGGCTTCGATCTCTGTGGCCGCCCCGGCCAGGTAATGCTGGATGGACTGAAACTGGCCGATGGGCCGGTCAAAGGCCTGCCTTTCCTTGGCATAGGCCAGCACCCGGTCAAATATCCCCTGGGCCAGTCCCACTGCCATGGCGGCCACCCCGATCCTCTCGTTGTCCAGGGTGGACACCAACTGGTACCAACCCTTCCCTTCCCGGCCCAGCACGTTCGACCGGGGAACTCTCACGTCCTCGAAAAAGACCTCGCAGGCGGAAACTGACGGCAGGGCCAGCTTCTTCAGGGGCCTGACCTCTATTCCCGGCGTTTTCGCCTCCATCACCAGTACGGTAATCCCCTCGGCCTTTTTGGCAGGATTTTTTTCGGTTCTCAGAACAGTAATAAAATAGTCGGCCACGTCGGCGCCGCTGATAAAGGTTTTTTGCCCGTTGACCAGGAAGTGATCCCCCCGGGGTTCGCCGTAAGTGGACAGCGCCCCCAGGATGTCCGTTCCACCGCCGGGCTCGGTGAGGCAGAGGGAAAATTTGCACTCCCCTGCGGCAAGCTTCGGCAGGAAGAATTTCTTCTGATCCTCCGTGCCGTATAAACCTATGGACTTGCCGCCAAAGCATACGGTGAGAAAGAAGGCGAAGGCCACGGCAATACTCCCCCGGCTCAGTTCCTCGATCAGGATCATATAATCCAGGATGTCTCCGCCGCTTCCCCCGTATTCCTCGGGAATGGAAACGCCCAGAAAGCCGGTCTCGGCCAGCTTTTTCCAGACCTCGTGGGGAAATCTGCCCTCTTCGTCCAGCTTCCGCGTGTATTCCGGCGGGCACTCTTTCTTTGTAAAGTCTGCGATGGCCTTTTTCAGCATGCGCTGCTGATCAGTAAGTTTAAAATCCATTTCCGGAAAAATCCCTCCCCAAAAAAAAATTTTATCCTGCACCGCTTCCCCGGTCAGATATCCCCGCTAGTGGCGCCGGCCCGGACGGACTTTCGACATTTTTGCGACTTTTTTTATAATTATCAATATTTAATTATTTTCCGAAATACCGCTGTCCGGCACCGGGCACAGGGGTTGTCAGTGCCCGGGCGGCAACGTTTCCCCGTCAACTGCCCCGTCCCAGTAACTCCTTATTATGCTGGCCGGGTTCAGGCCCCGGGCCCACCGCCCTGACCTCCATCCCGTCAAATTTGACCGGAAACCCGACGACGGGGAAGCCGCCAATATGTTCAATCAGTTTTCTGCTCAAAATATGGGGGTCTTCCATCATCTCCTCAATGGAGTTTACCGGGCTGCACGGTACGTCCGCCCTTTTCAGCAATTCAAGCCACGTATCCCTGTCCTTTTTCAAAAAACACTCATCCAGCACGGAATTTATCTCCCTGCTCAGCTCAATCCGCCTGACCCAAGTCCCGTACCTTTCATCTTCAGCCATCCCGTCCAGCCCCAAGGCCTGGCAGAGCCTCTGCCAGAAGTGGTCCTCCACGCACCCCACGGCCAAGTGCTTCCCATCCCCGGTCCTATATGTCCCGTAGCCTCCTCTTCCCATAAACCTCTCCTTGGGGGGCCTGCCCCTGCCGTAATACTCTCCGATTCTCGGCCCCATCCAGGCCACCGCGCTGTCCGTCATAGACACGTCGAGGTACGCGCCCCTGCCGCTCCGCTCCCGCTGCCGCAGGGCGGCCAGGATGGCCACAACGGCGTACATGGCCGAGCACAGATCGGCGATCTGGACGCCGCCCCAGGCGGCCGGGACCCCTTCCGGGTCGCCGCTGATGCTCAGTGCCCCGGCCACCGCCAGGTAGTTTATGTCGTGGCCGGGCTGGTCGCGGTAGGAGCCGGTTTGGCCGTAGCCGGAAATTGAGCAGTAAACCAGCCGGTTATTTACCGCCCGGGCCTCCTCCCAGCCGAAGCCAAGCCTTGCCAGCACACCCGGGCGGAAGCCCTCCAGGAGCACATCGCTTTTCTCCAGCAGCCCGGCGAAGGCAATTTTTCCCTCCCGATCCTTGAGATCAAGGGCAACACTCTTTTTATTCCTGTTCAAAGCTCCGAAAAGGCCGGGCAGGGCAGTTCTGGCAGGGTCTCCTCCGGGTGGCCGCTCCACCTTGATCACCTCGGCCCCCAAATCGGCCAGGATCATCGAACAAAAAGGCCCCGGCAGCAGACCGGTGAGGTCCAGGATGCTAACTCCGCTTAAAGGCAACATAAGAAATCCCCCTTAACTAAAGGCAAAATATCCACACATCCCGACTGCGGAAAAGCAGCGGCGCCCTAGTCAGGCCCTCCCTGCTTTTCCGCGGCACTTATCATTAATGCAAGTTCAATGCCAGATCCGGAGGACTTGCTGCAACCGGGCAGTGATCATAATTGCCCGCAAGTAAAAAGTAATTTGAACATTACAGTTCATTTCCCGGACGTTTTATCCGCCCCGCCGGTCAGATAAGGAGGGGAAGCAGCAGCAGCACTGCGATCAACCCGCCTACGGGAGCCAGCACCGCAGTAAAAAATACGTGCTTGTACGCATTCCTATGGGTCAGGCCGGCCACGGCAAAAAAGGTAATCACCGCCCCATTGTGCGGCATAGCGTCAAACCCGCTGCTGGCGATGGCGGCTATGCGGTGAATAATAGCAGGGTCAACCCCTGTGGTCAGATATTTGGCGGACAGCGCCTCCATTGCGATTCCCAGCCCCCCCGAGGCCGACCCGGTAATGGCCACCAGAACGTTGGTAACAATAGCCAGTGAGATGGTGGGACTGCCGGGAATCGACATCAGCCACTGTGATATCACGGCAAAGCCGCTTACCGCCGCCACCACGCTTCCGAAGCCGACATCGGCGCTGGTGTTCATAATCGGCGTGATTGTATTTAAAGCTCCCTGGTTGATGGTCTTAAGAATAGAATCATATTTATTCCAAAAAAGCACGATGGTCAGCACTGTCGCCAGCGAAATAGCGTAAAGCGGGTCCCACTTCAGCACGTTCATACTCAACAGGGCGCCTAACGGCGGCAGCAGGGCCAGCCACCCGTTGGACCGGGTTTTTCCATTCGCGGCAGTGACTTCAATTGCCGGCTGTTGACTTTTGCCGGCAGTCACATAACCCTCCCCGGTCATGTAGCCCTCTCCCGCCGACTCGCACGCCTTGAGCGCCCTGGTCATGTACCAGTAGGCCAGCGCCGAGGTAACAATGGCCGCGATTATGCCGATGGCAGCTCCCGCCATTGGTGTGGTACCCAGGTACTTCGTCGGGATCAGGTTCTGAATCTGGGGCGTTCCCGGGATCATAGTCATGGTAATGGTTGCGCCGCCCCAGGCGAAAGGTATGATAAACAGATGCCATGGAATGTTTAATTTATTGAACAAACCTCTGGCAATTGGCACTATTACGAATATTGCCACAAAAACATTGATCCCACCGTAGGTAATGATGCCCGTGATCAGGAATACCGCCAGCAGCACGCGTATTTTATTTTCGGCGCCCAGCGCCTTCAGGATCAGGTCGGCAATTGCCCTGGCCGCACCGGAATCTTCCATGGTCTTGGCAAAAACCGCCGAGATGAAAAACAACAAGTAAAATTTCTGGGCAAATCCCACAAAGCCCTTCATGTAAGGTCCCGACATCATTTTGAGCACGTCCTGGCCGGAAAACAAGATCACCACCAGCGATGCCGCCAGCGCCAGCAGAACGATGTGGTATCCCCTTAACGCCAGCACCACCAGCAGCGCCAGCCCCAAAAATATTCCGATTATGCTCATGGTCACCATGAAAATACCTCCTAATTACAGTCATATTTTAGATTTTATATCTGCTTCAAAACCTGTTCCCGCAGTTCTCTTCTAAGCACCTTGCCCAGGTTGTTCACCGGCAGTTGGCCGACAAATTCGACAGCTACCGGAACCTTGTATGAAGCCAGCCTTTCCCGGCAGTACTGCAATAGTTCATCTTCAGCGCACCGGCCCCGCGGTACAACATAGGCTTTGGGCAATTCCCCCTTTGTCCTGTCGGGAATCCCGATTACAGCAGCCATCTTTACCTGCGGATGACCGTACAAGACCTCTTCAACCTCCCCGGGAAAGATATTTGCTCCTCCCCTGATGATCAGGTCCTTCTTTCGGTCCACCAGATACAGGTATCCGTTTTCATCCATGTACCCGAGGTCCCCGCTGAACCAACCCTGTTCCTTGAAAGCGACGGCCGTGTTTTCAGGGTCATTCCAGTATCCGGCGCACTTTGAATCCGTCTCCACCACAATCTCGCCTATTTCCCCTGCGCCGAGTGATTCGCCCGATTCACCGACAATCAAGACTTCAGCGTCTCCCAGGGGCAGCCCGGCAGAACCCTCTTTCCTGATCCCCACCACCGGGCTCGCCGTAACAATACCACATAATTCCGTAGCGCCGTAAGCTTCAATCAAGGTAACCCAGGGAAACCTCCTGCCATACTCCCGCAAAACCTCCGGCGGACACTTCGAACCCGCCACGAAGGCCCTTTTCAGTGAACGAAGACGTTCCTCCGCCCGCGGCGCATCCAACAGATAAATATACATGGTGGGCGTACCCCCAAAGTAATTGGCCTTCCACCGGTCAAAACTTTCCAGAACAGCCTCGGTATCCCATTTCTCAAGCAGTATCACTGTCCCGTAATTGTACAGGCCCATCAGGGACAACTCGACCCTGCCAAAGTTGTTAAACAAGGGCAGGGGACATACCACCCTGGAATTCCTGTATCTGACTTTTAGCGCCACTGAAGCATTGACAAGTCCGTAATACAAGCTCTTTTGCGTCTGCATGGCCCCTTTGGGAAAACCTGTGGTTCCCGAGGTGTAAATAATTGACGCTACATCATCCGGATTACATATGACCGGGGGAAAAAAATAGCTCTCACGTTCCATAATCTCATCAAGGGAGATGCACCCGGAAGGAACCGTTTCACCTTTAACAACAATCCATTCCAACTGCGGCATATCACTGGCCGCATCCTTTATCTTCATGAAGCCCTTTTCGTCAGTGATAAGAATCCTGGCCCCCGAGTTACCTGTAATGTGCTTTACTTCTGCCGCCTTTGACATGCCGTTTACGGGCACCGTTATCACACCCATCTTCTGCATCGCATGTTCACAAAGCGCTATGTCCGGGGTGGACATGAAAAAGTAGGCGCCCCGGTCACCCTTTTTAAGACCCAGCCTGGTCAGGGCGCCGGCCAATCTCGAGGCGCTTTCGTTAAACCGCCGGTAGGTATACACCTGTGACCCGAAAACGATGAAAGGCTCGTCCGGCACTCTGTTGACTGTATTTACCAGTAATTGCGATTGAGTAAGCATCTCTTTATCACCCCTAAAACTTTTTTCAGCTCCTGCCATCACCCTTGCGGCCCGCTTATATGGCCGGTTTCCGCCTTTCCCGCCCACAGCGGGACAGCCAGGCTTCATCCCGCCGCAACTGGAACCCGGGCCTAAACCCTGACCTCCCTGCCGGCCCAGTAACTGTCCCGCAGTTCCCTCTTCAGGATCTTCCCGGAGGCGTTCCTGGGCAGTTGAGGGAGAAATTCCACGGAGCGGGGCCGCTTAAAACCGGCCAGCTTGTCCTTGCACCAGTCGATTATTTCTTCCTCCGCAACCGCCTCGCCCGCCTTCAGGACCACCAGGACATGCACATGCTCACCCCAAGTGCTGTCGGGAACGCCGACGGCGGCCACCTCCATCACCCCGGGATGGTTGAGAATCACGTTCTCCACCTCAATGGAGGATATATTCTCCCCGCCTGAAAGGATCATATCCTTTTTCCGGTCAATCACGTAAAGGTATCCCTCCCCGTCGAACCGCCCGATATCCTCCGCTGTGAACCATTCTCCGGCAAAGGCCTTTACGTTGGCCTCCGGGTTCTTGTAGTACCCGTCGAACACCGAAATCCCGCGCCCGTATATGATTCCTGGTTCACCCGGACGGACATCTTCCAGGTCATCGTTGAGCAGCCTAACTTCCATGCCGAATCCCGGCAGCCCCACGCAGCGGTCCTTCCGTCTTGCGTCAATGGCCGGCAGCACGGTATAAAAGGCCTCAGTACAGGACAAATGATCATAAAGCTGCGCATTGGTATAATATTTCAGAAGGGATTCCTTAGTATCGGACATCAGGGCCGATGCCCCGTTAATTATCCGTCTCATTGATGAAACTTCGTACCCGGCCCTTTCTACAGGGCTCAACTTCATCAGGAAATTGCTTACCGTGGCCGGAAACGCCCCGGTGGTAATCCCTTCGTCCTGGATTATTTTAAGGGTTTTCCGGGGATCAAAGGCACCGGGAATGTACACTGTGGCCCCCAGGGTAAGGGTACAGATGGAAAGCACCGACCCGCCCTGGTGGAACAGGGGGAAATGGGTCAGGACGCGGTCGTCGAAGCCCATATGAAACCCGATGATGGCGTCGAAGGCCCAGCCCAGTGAAGTCCTGTGGGTGCGCATGGCCCCCTTGGGCCCGCCGGTGGTGCCCGAGGTATAAATCATGCTGCACAGGTCGGTGTCGGCCAAGGCGTCCCCGTCCGGTTCGGACGGGGACGCCTTGGCCAGCAGTTCCTCATAGTCCGGGTAATCACCGGCCCGACCCCCATCAATCACGACATATCTGTTTGGCCTGATGTTCAGCCCGGGCTTCAGATTATCAATATCGGCAGAGTAGCTCCCTTCAAAAAACAGGCACACCGCATCTGAATGCTTAACCACAAACTCAATGTCTCCGGCAATCGAACGGTAGTTGATGGGCACCCAGACTGCGCCTATCTTGTTCACCGCATACATTATCTCGATAAACTCCAGCCTGTCGCGCATCAGCAGGGCAACCTTGCCGCCCTTGCCAACCCCCATCCCTGCCAACGCATTGGCCAGTCTGTTGACACGATCATTCAACTGTGCGTATGTTAAACGCCTGTTCCTCTCTATATCTACCACAGCAGGCTTGCCCGGGAACTTGGAAGCGTTGCTCCTGATAATAAAGCCGTGGGTCAGGCCGGCCAGGCCATACAGTTTTCTCATCCGTATCGCCCCTTTCTCTTGTCTATAAAACAGTAAACAGCCACTAACCTCTGATCGGGCAGCGGCAGGCCGGGTAACCGCAACGCTGCCCGGCCCGTCTTTCAGACCCTGGTCAATTTGCCCTCTTCCATATCCTTCTTTGCATCGGCGCGGGTCATGTAGTGAATTCTCTTGCCGGTGGCCGTGTAGGGAATCTCGTTGACGAACTTGTAATACCTCGGCCTCTTGAATCTGGCCAACATGGGGTGCTCCCGGCAGAACCTGTCCAGTTCCTCCGCAGTCAGGGAAGCATCTTCAGGAATAACATAGGCCGCGATCACACTTCCCAAAATCTTATCCGGGTCAGGAACACCTGCCACAATGCTGTCCCTGACTTTGGGATGCTCGTTGAGTATCGCCTCCACCTCGTCCGGGTAGACATTCTCCGCCCCGGTAAGGATCATGTCGCCCGAACGACCGTGAATCATGAAATAGCCGTCCTTGTCCCAGGTGACGGCGTCCCCGGTGTAAAACCAGCCGCCGCGGAAGCTCTCGGCGGTCTTATCCGGCTTGTTGTGGTAAGACACTGCCTGGAAGGGTGAGCGGACTATCATCTCGCCCTTTTCCACCCCGTCCCTGGCCACCAGGTCGCCGGGGTCCGCCTTGTGGTCGGGATACTTTTTCACCACCCGCACAAAATGGAAGGGCATGGGAACCCCGTTCATAACAGGGTTTGTTTCATACTTTTCCGCCGGCGCCCAGGGGCTCTGCTTGATCACCCAGCCAGCCTCGGTATTGCCGTCGGAGTTGTAAATCTTTGCACAGAGCGTTTCCTTTATAGACAGGTAAGTTTCCCGGTCCAGCGGCGCGCCCATGGTGTCAATAGCCTGCAGGCTGCTCAAATCCCATGTCTTTTCTTCCTTTTTCATCTTGACCACCCTGCTCATGGCGGCAAACATGGGGGGAGCGCCCACTAAAAAACTGATCTTCGAGCCTTCAATGGCGTTCAAAGACGCCACCGGATCGAAGTGTTTCATGGTGAAAACATGGGCGCCGATGGCCAGCGCCGGCATAAAGCCGGCATTGTTGCCCGCCCGGTGGAAATAAGGGGAAAAGGCCAGGATCTTATCTTCAGGCGTCCAGTTGTCAAGGGCAATAACCATAAAACAACAGATGTAATTGGCAAAGTGAGACAGCGGAACACCCTTGGCCCTGCCGGTGGTGCCGGAAGTATAAAGGCGCAGGCATTCGTCGAAGGGGGTGACGCCGGTAATGTTTTCCGGCTCGGTTTCCGGCCTTCCCTCCATGTAGCCGGCCAACTCACCGGTGGAAAGGATCCTCTGCGGCTTGTGCGCGGACATTTCCAATGCCTTTTTAACAATGGATTCAATTTCCGGTTCGTAAATATAAATCTTGGGGCGGCTGTCCTCCAGGTGGTAGGCGACCTCGCCGGCGGCCAGCCGGAAGTTGATCGGGCTGCCCACCATCCCGGCCTTGAAGGCCGCATATGCGGAGATAATGGATTCCGCCGAGTTAAGCATAGAGGTCATCACAATGTCGCCCTTTTCCAGCCCCTCTCCCTGAAATGCGTGGGCCAGCCTGTTGATATCCCGGTTCAGTTCCCTGTATGTCCAGTTCCGGCCGGCCTCCAGGTCGGTGAGGGCCGGCTTGCCGTCCGGAAAATTTTCCGCACACATTACAATGGGAATGTGCGCCAGGCACAATTCTTTGAACATCTGCTCAAACACCGCTCATACCTCCCGCTTAAAATTTTTATGCGCCGCCTCGGTCACGGCCCCGGCTACATCTTGAATTTCCTGTCCTTCCAGTATATGTTCCCCTTTACTTGCCACCAAAACTCACATGATTCTAATTTTTCAGATATCTGCTCCACCCTCACCCACCTCCTCTTTCTTTTTAACCGGTTAACCTGAAGCCATGCCCGCCCGTGGGTCCCGCCCGCTATCGCGGATACGGACTACAGGCCCATCTCCCCGGCCACGATTTCTTTCATAATTTCCGCCATGCCGCCCACTATGGCCAGCACCCTGCTGTCCCTTTAGATCCGCTCAATAGGGTACTCCTTTTATGCCGGGAATTCGGAAGTCCAGGTGTTCTTCCCGAAACAACCAGTGTTCCTCCATCGGCCTTCGGCATCCCCTTTCCGCCGGACGCCTCTTGCCCGCCGGCAGCCGGCAAGAGGCGTCCGGCGGGCGCTATTTCATCAGCATCTTCATCTTGGCTGTAGCCACGGTATCGCCTTTCTGGTTCTTGACCTCGCACAGCAAGGTCAGGATTCCGCCTCCCTTCGGCCGGTCTGTTTTCTCCAGGGCCTGGAGATCCACGTGAATGGTATCCCCAAAAAAGACCGGCTTTAGAAAGCGCACTTCATCCATGCCGTAGAACGCCTCCACACTGCCCGGCGCGATCTTCAAAAGGCCGGTGGAAACCGAAAGCACCAGCATCCCGTGGGCGATCCGCTGGCCAAAGATTGTTTTGGCGGCATACTCACTGTCGGTGTGCAGGGGATACCAGTCGCCGCTCAGACCGGAAAAGTTGACCACATCGGCCTCGGT
>Ga0209347_1001019_pt1 | contig 53514 bp, 46 predicted proteins | sample AutmiccommuBRH23_FD_187382 | JGI IMG/M metagenome (GOLD analysis project Ga0209347, IMG submission 187382) | Deep subsurface microbial communities from Mt. Terri, Switzerland - Autotrophic microbial communities BRH/23 (SPAdes) (version 2) | ecosystem: Environmental > Aquatic > Deep subsurface >... | reverse complement strand
CGCTAATGTCGGCTGACAGTTAATCACTGGCGAGCGGAGTGCACAGGAAACTTGCACGCTCCGTTCTGAGAGGGGCATCTGGAAAAGTACTATTTTAGGATAGCAACTCGCTGGGTGCCTACTCTACGCACGTCCGGTTCTGTGAGGGCTTGGGGTCGTGAGACCCCGGCTACTCGATCCTGACACCAACATATCAACTTATTCAACAACAATCTTGTCCCTGCAGTCGGGGCTGTGGATAGTACTCGCCGGAACGGCTCCTGGTGGTCACCGTTCCGGTCAGGTTCCTGGAACCTTTCTTTTCTTTAAAAATTCGACATTTTACTTAATATACTTAGAGACTTGGTGCTATTGCTATTGCCATAATGCTACTTATCGGACGCAAATATGAAGGAATTACTAAATAATTGATGAAGATCACTCCATGTTGAGCAGCTTAATAATTATCCTTTTACTGTGTAATATTCCCATACTTGTGTTATAATTGTTATGGAAGTTTAGAAGTAGGGTGATGGTCAACAACATGAAGATATATTTTGATATGAACGTATATAATCGTGTTTTCGATGACCAAAGCCAGATGAGAATTCGATTTGAGGCAATGGCTATAGACATATTATTTGAGCTTGTTGAAAAGGGACAGCATGGGCAGGACTATTTAAAAGAGCAGGGAGAGCTTTATAGAGATATGTCTTTAGATGAAATTTTTGAAGAAGCCCAGAAACATTGGGAATCTTCAGAGGTACGTAGTGCTCGATAATTTTTTTGATCGAGGGAAGGTACTATTGATGTTATCTATTGTAAACAAGAGCGAATCCACATTAATTGCGGGTTCGCTCTTGTTTGATTAGTTTGGTTACGCCCAGGGTCCGAACGGTTCCCCTCAGGATTCGACAAAGGGTTTGGACTCGGGCATACTTCACTTAACTCTCATTATCGGACGCAATGTTCACACTAATTTAAAGTCACTCTCGAATTAGAGAGACCTCCCGATAGCATCGGCCTATTTTTTTCAATAAGAAGTATCACTGTGTAGGGCATCAGATGCAAGGTGTTTTCGTCTATTTTCGTAAGGCTGCGATACATGAGCTCAGTATGGAGGACGCAAACAATGGTCATAGTCCCCAATATTTCGCATTAAACAATCATCGTTACCTTCATCGTCAGCAATCCATTCAAATGTAAAACGAATGGACATATTCAAGCTGCCTTCCCAAAGGCTATCGGTGCCTTGAATTCGTTTGACTCTGAAAGAAGGATGCTGCCAATCGTCCTGAAACTGATACATCTTGTCCATAAAGAGAGCTTGAACATTCTTAGGCAACTTTTTGAATGCTCGCTTGAAACGAGAGATACTATCAATCTTCATCTTCTTTCCCCAAATCTGTAAGGAACTCTTCCATGGAGTCAAAATGTTTAACTTTACCAGCTTCTATTTCAGCTTGAGCTTCACGTTCCCCGACTTGCCATTCTTCAGTCCAGAACCACTGCTGGTCTGCTGGAATGAGCTTTTTAGGTTCTAGAATTATTTTTCCATCTTCAACACATAACTCGAAAACGTCACCATCTGCCAATCGAAGCTCCCTTTTAACCTCGGCCCCAAGCGTGACCACAGTACGTTTTCCTAGTCGCACAAAGCCGAAGGATTTCTTTTTTGCTTGTGCTTGCACATCATTACCGCCTTTCAGTATTTCAGACATTCTGTTAAGCATAGTATACCATTTATTACTCAAACCTAGTTAATTTTTCTGATCGAGGGAAGGCCTCCCCCAAGGTTATCTATACCAAAGAAGAGCGAACCCGCATTAAATGCGGGTTCGCTCGTTGTTTACATATAAACAACGTACTACTTAGATTTCCTTGGTTGAGATATTAAATCAAAGAAAATTCTCATTCCTTCTGCTTCATATTTAACAACCATCGTGGTAACCGCAAGATTTATTAGAGCATTTTGCGTCATGCCAAAAGCTGTAGCCATCTTATCAAGCCCTTCTTTGACCGTTTCAGCTAGTTCAATAGACTGTCTAGCCAATTTTTCACCTCCTCATTTTGGTGTATTGGACTACGATTTTTACACCAGCACAACACCAATCTGCACCACTGTTTACGTTAAACACTATCGTACAATTCTCCACCAAGGCGCTTTAGCTGCTCTTTGAGGTGTTTGACCTCATCTTCCAATACCTTAATGCGTTTATTTTTAGCGGTTAGAAGAACATCTTTATTGGAATTTGTCATATCTTCTTTTATGTGTTTTCGAGAGGGCAGCCCTTGCTGTTGCTTGCGAAGTGCCTCAATGCGTTCGCGAATAGCTAGGTGCTCATACAAGTAAGTTTTCGAAACACCTGACAGTTTAGACACACAATTAAAATTGATGGCTCCTTTGTCTTTTATTAGAATCGTAATTGCTTCATCAACTTTCTTCGCCGTTTCAAACTGTTTCTGCCTAGAATAGGTTTTCAAGCCGTCTGATTACGAGGATGATCACCTAGCACTGCGGTCCCTCCCCAACATATTCACGGCCTTTCTTGCTTGCTTTGTTGTGAGTCTTGCCTTCTTTTAAAACAACTAGGATGGACTCATAACGCTCCAATAAGGTTTGGGTTTTTCTCCATCCAACTCGAACGCCCTTGGTCTTTACCGCGTTCAATCATTGCTTTCGTTTCCTGCATTTCAAGTTCATATTGAGGGATAAAGTCAGTGGTCGTGCAGAGGTTTCGGCAGGTCAGACAAGGGATTAATTGTGTGTGACATTCCTGCTTTTTAGGCTTCATGCAGTAACCAAGAGGCATTCTGACGGCATCAAGATTGGAACGAATATATTCCCATTCAACGAGATCCTCATTTCCTATGCCTGTTATGTCAATTCTCGCAGGTTTTCCGGATTCATTAATACGAAATAGACCTTGTTTAGTCGCTGTTTCCCAAGACGTTTGCATAGTGGTATCAAGGATTCTAGCGTATCTAAGGGTCATTTCAGGTGATACATGAGCCATCCACTTCTGAACATGGAGTAAATTCATACCATTGTTAATAAGTTCGACTCCTTTTGTATGACGAAACGCATGATTACCAAAGTGAAATACATTTCCTTGGTCGTCGACAATGTTTCGCTGTTTAGCAAGGCGATTTAATGCCTTCTGAATGGCATGTCCTTGTGGGCAACGCCCCTTACGTCTACCGTCAAAACGAACAAAGAGAAGTTTATTGGGGTTATTGTCAGGGGTGCTATTCTCTTTAACTTCCTCAACGACCGCTACTTGATCAGTAATCGGAACACGGTGATTGAGTACTTGTGTTTTTACAATATCGCCGCAAAGATACCAACCTTGACTGGTTCTATCTAAGCATGTATTAAATTTGAGGTTTAAAATATCGGAAATACGCCAACCGGATGCTCGTAAAATAAGAACGACGGGGATGTACTCAGCAGGGTATATATGTTCTAGCTGATCCTCTAGTTGTTGAAGGACTCCGTCAGGAATGTATTTAATATCATTTTCGGTTCTTTGGGATTGCCGTGGCAAATCTTCCTTAAACAAAAGCAACGCGGAAGGAAGTTCTGGCGCTTCTGGATATTGGGCTCTTTGAATGTAGTCTAGAAATGTTCTGATTCCAATGAAATATTTATAGTGCTGTTCTTTCCAGCCTTTAGTGTATACTCTAAACCAATATAGATAGGCTTCCATGTCTTTTCTGTCCAATTTATTTAAATCGTTCCATGTTACATATCGTTCGTGCAAGAATACCAAGAACAAACGCAGGCTCATTAAGTCCGTTCTTCCCTGACTATAAGAAATAATGGTTACTCTGAATTTAAGATACCTTTTTGCAAGGCTGCGAAACGGTATTGGTATTTTGATGAAATCAAGCAAATAATCACTTTTGTTTTCGGTAATTCTTGCCCCTGGAATCTTTCTCACATCCCATATGTCTTTTTCAGTTTCCTCACGAGTATCATAAAAGTTTACAAAGAAAGAGTATAGTTGGTTAAATACAACCTGGTAGATACTATTTACATACTTATAGTTGACCTTAGAGTCCCCTTCAATTAAAAATGTCCTCCATTGAATGTGTGCTTTATCATAGGGGAGATCAACGATGCTCGACGCTCCAGGGTAGTATGTGTTTAAAAATATCCCCAATCGTTTGATTGCGGGGCCGTATGCAAAGACTGTACTTAGCCGTAGTTCTTGGTTTTGCATACGGGTTGCAAGCATAAATTTTACTTCATCTCGTTGCAAAGGAGGGAAGAATGAAAAATTTACAGACTTGGTAGTTGATGACCACTTTGGGGGGCGTAGTTCATTTAAGAAGGAGTCATCTATTTTCCATACATCGTTCTTCCAGTAGCTCGTAAGACACTTGATGATCTCCTGCTGTTTTACACGGGTAGGTTCTACTCGGAAAGCTTCAATCAATCTGAGTGGCTCCTCTCTTGGTTTTATTTATCCGTATTCTTGCTTCGGTCTTTTCCCACGCCTCACGAACTTCTTCATCCGTTACATGGTAATACTCTTGCACAGTAGTTTGGTAATTCGCATGACCTGCACGTTTTTGTACCAGTTCGGGGGCCCAGCCGAGTCTTCGTAAGCTATCCAAATGGGTATGACGAAACATATGCGGGTGGACTTGAATTCCCGTTTTTGTACATAACCGTTTAAACAGGGAAGTAATATCACCATACTCTAGAGGCTGATATCTGTTTTCACCTGACATTTTAATAAAGACATGGTTAGTATCCACCTCGTCCATATGAAATTCCGTAATATAGTCCAAATACATATTCATTAAGTCGGCACTGACATCCAGCGTTCTGGGGCTGCATACCGTCTTAATCTCGGCTAAGTTAGACAGCTCACCACGGTCTCTAATGTGAATCCTTCGACCGTCAATTTCAAAATCCTCAAGCCATAGGGCTAGAGCTTCACCAATCCGCATACCCGATTCCCATAATAGGTACAATAAAAACTCATCCCTAAAATTGGTACATGCTTCAATCATTAAAGCGATGTCTTTCTTGGGTAGCGTTTTTGGACGAGATTTAGCCACTTTCAACTTAAGGATTTTTTTGTTAAAGAGCTTGTCCTTATTGATGTGATATAGAAAATCTTTAAAACCTCTTCGGGAACCCATCATCTGTCGTTTGAGTCTGTCTGAAAGCTTAATTGAGTAATCAACGTGCCGGTTCAAGTAATCGTAAAACACTTCAACGGCCGTCATTATGGTGTTAATGGTGCTGGGTTTCCTCATTGGAGCCCTTGGTGAAATAGAAAACACCTTGACGTTTGCATGTGGATTTTGAAGCCACCGCATGAATTCAGCCATTTCATCGATTCCTAAATCATAATAAAGTAAACCTTTTTGCTCTAGGAACTCAAAATAGAGTTTTAAGTGATGACAATAAGCTCTCAACGTTTCTCTCGCTGAACCGCTATTATCCTTAAACTTCAAAAACTTTATCACAGGCTCTACGAATTCCCCCTTGTTATTTAGCAAGATATACCTTGTCTTGCCTTCTTTTGTTAAGACTTCTTCAACTTCACGTCATTCTTTTCTCCTTTCTTCATGTTTTTTGCAAACAAAAAAGACATTTTACATACTCTCAAATGGGAATGGGAATCCCACCGTCAGTATAAAAATGCCTTTTCACAGTATACTCTGGAATAATAGTTGAACCTAACCGGTATTGGTTTATTTAAAGCTTAACCCACAGAAATTAAAACAGTGATAGCTCTGTTGGGCTGTGGATAGTGCCGCATTATGGACAACCCTGCGCTATCGCTGCGGGTTGACCACAATGCTTGGACAAGCCATTTGGGGTCTGTCTTAAAAGAGCTTGACCACACTATCCACAGCCCCGACTACACCGCTGCTGTCTTATTCTGCGCGCATCTTGATGATTATGGGATTATGATGGCTCAGTTCAGAGAATATTTTTGTGTGGCCAAGTCTCTGGAAGGGTGGCTCATTATTCCCGGAGATGAAGTAACGAAATATTCATCGCCCATTAAAATGGGTGTAAGGTTACTCTATGGTTGTTCCTGTGTGCTTAAAAACGCCATACTATTTTTGTCAGGGTTGCTTACGTAACTACGTTGACTACGTTGTTTATTTGGTATAGTTAAGCTGTAAACACAGTAAAGAAATAAGGGATAGTTTGTTCATAGACTACTATGACTACTATCCCTTTTCTTAGTATAGTTAAGATAGCAGGAGGTTTTAGTGCCCTATTTCTACCCCTCGCCCCTCGACCCTTCCAGATGTCTTCTCATAAGAAGCATTGCTTGTTCTGCGTTATGACTAGCAATAGCCTCGTATATGGAGATATGCTCTTGAATTGTGCATAGTCCCCCGATATCATGACTAAAACGGAGCGGTCCGGCTTTCTTGATGAGTTCTAAGATATGGACTACAAAGGTTTGCAGCAGTCGATTCATCATTAAATTCTGAGAAGCTTGAGTTACCAGAAAGTGAAACCGCATATCCGCTTTAGCATAAGCGTCTAAATTTTTTAAGGAAGACTGCATATCACGTAGGGCTTGGGAAATCCGCTGCAAGTCTTCACCAGAGGCTCGTATTGCCGCTAAGCCTGCACATTCGACTTCGAGGGCAATCCGAGTTTCCTAAAGCTCCTCTAATTTTGTCGGTTCAGCCGATAAAGCTAACGCCAAAGGGCTAATTACCTCATTTAACTGAGCGTTACGGATGAATGTGCCGTCTCCAGGTATAATTTCAACCCATCCTAAAAACTCCATGGTTCTTAAGGCCTCACGCAAGGTTGTCCGGCTAACACCCAATTCTACAGCCATTTCTCTTTCACCCATCAGTCGATCGCCGGGACGGAGCTTGCCACCGATGATCAACTTATTGATTTGCTTCAAAACTTCTTGATAGGTTCGGTGAGGTTTCGTAATCTTTTCAAACTGCATTAGTACCTCCCTAAAGTGTGCAAAGCTAAACTTGTATGCCTGTAGGGCAGTTTTATTACACAGTGAGCAGTCTCCACAATCCGCAGCGTCGACTTGTTTGGAGCCCTCTAAAAAAGCAGCTAAGACCTGTGCCTTTTTCCCGGTGTAATAATAGCCGCGCTCTAATCCTTCTCCGAGATATTGTGGGCAATCGACGAGACACCCTCCGCAGTGCAGGCATTTTAGTAAATCCCACTGCTGATTTTCAGCCGCTGCTAAACGTCCATTATCGAGCAAAATAACATACACCTCTTTGGGGCCGTGCATACCTTGGACCATTCTAAACTCGATATCAGCCGTTCTACTAGGGCCGCTGATAAAGGAGATATATTTAAGAACATCTTTTCCCATTCCATACACACTTGTGGCCCGACAAACCGTCAAAGCATCTTCGAGGGAAGGGACGATCTTATCGATTCCGGCCACCACGATATGATTATACGGCAGATTCGAGGTGAATCGTACATTTCCCTCACTTTCTAACAGGGCAAGGGTTCCATTTTCTTCAACAATAGCCTCGGCACCGGTAATTCCATACTGCATCTGAGCTGCCTGCTGTTTGATCTCATCCTTAATCTGAGCTACCCATTCTTTGTTGGGGATGGGCGTATTGATACTGGCAATCCAAGGGTGCGCGTCGACCTTTGTCCCGGCAACTCGTTCCCCCAGGTCGGTATCAAGAACCTCAACATTCTTTGATTTTAAATACTCTCTCAGGGCGATTTCGGTGAAAACAGAGTTTTTACTCATTGCTACGCTCTGATGACCCGCGAGGATTTTAAGGATTTGCTCTTGAGCCTCTCTGGTATCCTTAGCCAACGTCACATGGCATCCTTTACTTTTAAGGGAAGAAACCGCCTTTTCGACAGACTTTTGGAGATTATTCGCGATCCTACTTTTGATCTCCTGCACTTGGCTAGCTAAATCTGGGTACTCTTGAAGAAGCGTATCGCGGCGAGAACGAATTCCCTTTAAGATCCTTTGAGCTTTTGTACTGCTTGAATTGCTTGGACTGCTCGAAATACTCGTACTTTTCATCCTGCTCATCTCCTCCCATAGGCTCGGCTCAGAATCTGAACAACGTGAGAAACCTTTTGCTTCATTCCATGCTGAGCAAACCCATCGCGGAAATGAACCATGCATCCAGGACAACTCGTCGCCAACGTGGTGGCCTTAGTACCCGCAACGGTCTCTAATTTCCCTTGGTTAATCCGTTGCGAGAGTTCATAAAAACTTAAGCTAAAGGATCCACCAAACCCACAGCAGGTATCGGCATCCTGCATTTCTACATAATTTACTCCGGGGATCTTCCAGATAATTTCCCGGGGCTCCTTTTTCACACCCATACTTCGAGCGAGATGACAAGGATCATGATAGGTCACGGTTTCTGGGACTCTTTGGGCTGGAAGCTTCAACTCAATATCCTGGCTAAGAAATTCATTAATATCTTTGACCTTCAGAGCAAGGTTTTTCACTTTTTCCTGAAGCTCAGGGGAATCTTCGGCGAACAGTTTTGGGTACTCTTCTTTGAAAGCAACTGCACAACTCGGGCAAACAAAAACTAAGGCATCTATATCAAAGGAACTATAAGTTTCGATGTTTTTATGGGCCATGGTTTTGGCATGAGCTATATCTCCACTCACAATACTTGGGATTCCACAACAGACATCCTCTTTGGGGAGTTTCACCTCAACGTTGTTTTCTCCCAAGACGTGAAGCAGCGCTTCTCCCAGATCTGTCTCGGTGTAATTTACGACACAACCTGGGTAAAAGCCAACTTTTTTAGTTGGTTTAGCAATTGTTTTCGGTTTGGCGATTTCCATAAAGGACTTGCCGGAGAAGCGGGGAATGACACGCTCTTGCGGTAACCCGAAGGAATTGAAGGTCAAACGAGAGGTCATCCCTTGATCCGCCTCTTTTAAGGCCAGCTTCCCGAAGGTCGTCGCTAGTTTACTGACTACCGGTAGTGTCTGAGGTTTGGTTAACATTGAGAAGATTAAATCCTTCTTCCAACCAACCCCTTCTTTGGCCACAGCATTTTGCCGAAGCTTCCATATCATAGCCGGTGTCGCCATCTGTACCGGGCAGGCCGTTTGACACTTTTGACATCCGATACAGAGGGATAAGCCATTTGCTTCAGACTTTTCTAAGTCGCCATGAAAGGCGGCAAAAACCAGGCCGCGCCCCCCCCAGATATTTATAGCCGTACTTGCCACCAACCTCCTGATAGACTGGGCAAAAGTTCAAGCAACTTCCACAATTGATACAATAAAGGGACTCTTTAAATCCTGCCTCCAGCGCTGCCTTACGACCATTTGTTAATAAAACGATATGTACTTCTTTAGGGCCCTGACCGTGGATATCCTCTTCCAGATCGGGATCGAGGGATTCGCTGACTCCTGAGATCACCGAAACATAGGTTCCGATGTCCTGACCGACCCCGTAGACCGCTGCCGCTCGTACAACTTGCATGGCATCTTCAAGGGTCGAGACAATTTTCTCTACACCTGCGATCACAATGTGGATTTTAGGCATCATGGAAACTGCCCGAATATTTCCTTCGTTCTCAGTTACGAAAACGCTCCCCGTATCAGCTGCAATTGCATTGGCTCCCGAGATCCCCACATCCGCTTTAACCAAAAAGTCCCGGAGCCCTTTACGGGCAGAAATAACCAAGGCTTCAGGGGTACATTCTAACTGGGTTCCCTCTTCTTCAGAAAAAAGCTTAGTTACTTTTTCAATGGGAATATGGATCGCTGGTGCCAGGGAGTGACTGGCTTCACACTTCGCAAGCTGATTAATTCGATCTCCCAGATCCGTTTCGACGACCTTCACGCCACGATCTTCGAGGTAGTGGGAAATATTAATTTCTTTACCGGCATTTGACTTAGACTTGACGACCAAGCCGACCTTTGGAATAAGCCTCGCAATATAGTTCTGAGCATCCTCAGAGGTTTCGGCAAGATAGACTTTACAACCCTTTTCTTCCAACGACCGTTGTGCTTTGGCGATCATGTCATTTAAATGATCCATGCTGTATTCTTTGATACTCCGCAAACGATTGGAAAGCTCAGGATAATGGGGAACCATCTTCAACATGGCGGGGCGAATCGCATCAAAAGCGCGAAATCTCCCTTTCCGTGACTCCATATCATGAAGCCCTTCGGTGACTTTATTTTTTACGATTTTATGGGTTTGATTTCCCATGGATGAATGTCTCCTCTCTTCGGTTTACAGGTTGGACCACGATACCAAGCCCCCACTCCTTCAGAGAAAAGCGGGGGATGATCTTGGTCTTATCCTTAGGACCCCGACTTCGCTCCGCCCAGGTAGGCTTCCATAACACGAGGATTTTTGGCCACCTCTTCGGCTTTCCCATACAGGACGATTTTACCTGTTTCAAGAACATAGGCATAGTGAGCAATCTTTAAGGCTTAACGAACATTTTGCTCAACGAGAAGAATGGTCGCACCTTCTTGATTGATCTCTTGAATGACCTTGAAAATATCTGCAACGACCAGAGGGGCTAGGCCCATGGAGGGTTCATCAAGCAAGAGAAGCTTTGGTTTAGCCATGAGTGCGCGGCCGATGGCCAGCATTTGTTGCTGACCTCCAGACAGTGTTCCTCCTAATTGTTGCTTGCGTTCCTCTAAGATCGGAAAACGTTTGAAAACCTTCTCTAAATCTTCCTGAACGCCTTTATCTTTTCTCTGATAGGCTCCCATTTCCAAGTTCTCAAGAACCGTCATCCCTGCTAAAATATGCCGACCCTCTGGGACTAGAGACATTCCAAGGTTTACAATTTTATGAGGGGCGAAACCTCGAATCTCCCGGCCTTGGAACTTAATCTGTCCAGCCTGAGGTTTAAGAAGCCCAACCAGAGATTTCATCGTGGTCGTCTTTCCGGCCCCGTTCGCGCCGATCAAGGAAACAATCGAGCCTTCGGGAACGTCTATGTCAATCCCTTTAATTGCCTTTATACTACCATAGCTCGTCGACAAGTCTTTAATGTTCAGCATCTCTTAGCCCTCCTCCCGGCCCAAATAAGCCTCAATGACCAATGGGTTCTGCTGAATCTCAGCCGGAGTGCCCTCAGCAATCTTTTGTCCGAAATTTATGACCATAAGGCGGTCACAGACGTTCATGACAAGGTTCATATCATGTTCAATTAAGATGACTGTCTTGCCCATGGTTTGAATTTTCTTGATCAGATGACGTAAGTCTTCGGTTTCATTTTCATTCATCCCCGCCGCCGGTTCATCGAGAAGAATTAATTCGGGTTCTGTAGCGAGGGCTCTGGCAATCTCCAAGCGACGTTGTTGTCCATAGGGAAGTGAGCTTGCTGGGGAGTCCGTGTCCTCTTCTATTCCAACTAATTTAAGGAGAGCCTGGGCACGTTCCCGGGTTTGCTTCTCTTCCTTGCGTTGGGCAGGGGTGCGCCATAGCCCTTTCCATACCCCGGCTTTCGTTCGACAATGGGCCCCGACCATGACATTTTCTAAAGGACTCAAATGACCAAAGAGACGGATATTCTGGAAGGTTCGAGCTAAGCCTAGCTCCGTAACCCTATAGGGCCGTAATCCTAATAAATTCTTGCCTTGATAGGTGATATTTCCTTCAGTGGGAGGGAAAATTCCAGTGATTAGATTAAAGAGCGTTGTCTTTCCAGCACCATTTGGGCCGATAATTCCAACGATTTCCCCCTTATTCACCTTAAAACTTACGTTACTTAAGGCGGCCAAACCGCCAAAGCTTTTGCTTACTTGGTCAAGGACTAACATCATTGCTTACTCCTCCTTCCAAGCTTACCCTTCCAAAAACGAACCGTGTCCTCACTTATGAGGCCTTGAGGTCGGAAAGCCATCATAGTGACCAAAAGAGCTCCGTAAATCATAAGTCGGTAGTTTGAAGCTGAGCGCAACAGTTCGGGCAGCAAGGTTAGGAGTAATGCCCCGATGATAGGGCCAATAACCAAGTCGCTTCCTCCCAAGACTGCATAAAGAAGGATTTCAACGGTACGGTGATAAGCGAAATCTTTCGGTCCGATAAAAAAGGTTAAATGAGCGGATAGACCGCCGGCAATCCCGGCGATTAAAGCCCCTAAAGCAAAGGCCAGCAGTTTATAATAGGTCGTATTGATGCCCATGGCTTCGGCCGCCGACTCATCTGCTTTAATAGCTGCAAATGCCCGCCCGACTCTGGAGCGGTTAAGTCTTGTACAGAAAAATACCAGAAAAGCGAGGATGAGAAGTAGAATAACTAGCACCAGCAAGGTACTGCTCTGCTGTGCGCTTAAGCCTCCAAATCCCTTGGGGAAACCTAAGGAAGAAAGCACTTTGCCGATCTTTGTTCCAAGGGTCGGGATTCCGGATATCCCTAAGGCACCATTGGTAATGGTTAAATTTAAAACGATAACTCGAACGACTTCTCCGAATCCGAGGGTGGCAATCGCCAGGTAAATCCCCGTAAGTCTTAAAGCGGGAAAGCCTATGATGATGGACATCAAACTTGCGGCAATACCACCGATTGGAATGGCCAAATAGACAGGAAAGCCTGCTTTTACGGTCAGGATCGCACAGGTATAAGCTCCAATACTCATAAATCCGGCATTCCCCAGAGACAACTGGCCGGTGGATAGTGTCATATAAATGCCCACCCCAAGGATGGCATTCACCAAGACAAAGACTGCGATTTGCAGATAATATTGGTTAAATATAATATCCATTTAAAAACGTCCCCCTTGCCGTTTTCCAAAAAGTCCTTGAGGACGAATAAACAGAATCAGAATAATCATACCAAAGGCTACGGCGTCCCTATAGGAAGATGCACCATAAGCGACGGTGAATACTTCTGCAATTCCTAGAATCAGGCCTCCCAGCATTGCTCCGGTGATATTTCCCATACCACCAAGGATCAGAACGGCAAGGCCTTTCAAACCCATCGATAATCCCATCGTTGGCTCGACGGCATTAAAGGAGAGTCCAACTAGAACTCCTGCGATTCCCCCTAATCCTGAAGCAAGTGCAACGGTTAAAAAGATGATTTTGTTGGTGTTGATACCAAGAAGGTTGGCTGTCTCACAACGATCTAGCTGCTCCTGCACGTACTCGGCGATCATTTGGATCATCGGTATGGCATTACTATCGCGGTAATAGGCGTCAAAGGCCTCGTAATAGCGTTTGCGATCAGTAAACTTTACATTAATGGTAGGGTAGCCGTTTTACATCAAATTAAAATTGAGTAGCAGTCTTCCCGTTCTGCCGTTGCCGTCGATGAAGGGATGTATGCCCTCGAATTTAAGGTGGAACAGGGCTGCTGGTTCCAGCGGGTGCCGCTTGAACTTGGCAAACTCAGAAACCAGCTGATTAGAAAGAAGATTCATAAGATTTTTTTTATATTAAGAATTTTATCCCTTAATTTTAATGTATAATGACAATATGTGACATAGTAAGTAGATTACTGCCAAAGTTTGGAGTTCGTCTGGCAATTAACCGATGGGAACTAGTTTAGTGTAAAGAAGGTGGAGAGGCAATGCAGACGAGAGGATTAAGAATTACTGAGTTACAAGAACTCTTTTCTCAATGGCCCAATGGCCCGGTGGATTGGTTAGTGGCTAATCGAGATAAGCTGATCTATGCTTCGCCTGATGCGGAACTAAAATTAGGACTTAGATCAGGGCAACATGTGGCGAAACACCCATTTGTGCGTAAGGCTGTAATGAGTAGACGATCTTTGGTGGAGCACTATCAAACTTGGCAGGATGATCAGTTGGTGAGTACCACGGTGGTGGCAGTGCCAATGGAAATAGACGATGTGGAGGATGGCTCTGTATTAGTATATGGGGTGACTAATTCTCCTTCTGTTTGGAAGGCTGAGGAAATCATCACTCTAATTCAAGAAATAAATGGGCAAACAAGTTCCGTAGCTGCTTTACAAACCTTTGTCCGGGGCTGTATAACGTTGTTCGGTTGTAAGATGGCTGCTATTTGGGTGGCACGATCGGAGAAATATTACATACTGGCCCAAAGCACGGAAAACTCGCAAGATGAAAGATGCTTGAATGATTTCAGGGTTTCTGATGTTATGCGTGATATCGAAGAAAATAGACTGGCTTCAACTTGGGACGAACAGTCTGATGAGTTTATAAGTAGGCCAGTCGATAGACCTATTGCCGTCTTTAATCGTCCAGGTTATAAACATGTACTTAGTTTTCCCTTGAGACACCTGGGAGAAGAACTTGGAATATTAGAGCTGTTCTCCCAGGATGCGCTGTCGTTTGACGGAAGTGCTATGCTGTGGCTTAATCAATTAGGTCCTTTGGTGGCCTCCCTCGTATATGGACACGAAATGCGTGCAGTTGCATTGGAGCGAGAAAAGGACTTAAATCTATTATTATGGGGAACTGAAATCCTTGTTCAAATTCAGACAGAAGCCGAGTTGCTGGAGGAAGCAGGAGAGATGGCTATGGTCTTAAACCTTGAGGCTGGATTTTTCTTCATGCGGCAAGGGAATAACTGGCATGTACAGGCCCCCTTCGGTCGCCTTAAGCAAAATGACAAAGGTTGGGAGCAATGGGTTTTTGATCAAATACAGTTAGATCCGGACAATTATACTGGGAATAAGCAAACCGACGTATACGTTTTTTCTCCCCCTCGGCCCGGGCTGAAAGAGGATTTTCCTTGGCGCAAACTCCTAATTCAGCCGGTGGAGACGAATAGCGGAATCATTGGAGAACTGTGGTTACTAGATTTTGTCGATACCAAGTTGGAGTCTCGGAAAGAAGTTTTCGCGGCCTTTGCCCGAAGTTTAGGAGTGGCATTGGAAACTATCCGACAGCGCCGGAAGTTAGAGCAGATGGCTACTACCGACTCTTTGACCGGGATCCTAAACCGACAGGGGTTTAGTCAGCGCCTCTGGGCAGAAATCGCATCGACTCAACGTCGTGGTTCAACCTTTCTACTTTTGTTACTTGATTTAGATGGATTTAAAATACTGAACGATACTCAGGGGCACCCGATGGGAGACCGGGCCTTGGTCGTAATTTCAAATAACATTCAAACCTTTATCCGCGAAAATGATATTCTGGCTCGTAGTGGAGGAGACGAACTTTCTTTGGTATTGGTCGATATGCAGAAAGGTCCCGAGGCCGAAAGTGTAATTAATAGATTAAAGGAACGGATGGGGCTGGAAGAATTTATGCTTGGAGTAAGTATTGGGGTCGCGGAGTTTCCTACGGAAGCGGATAATTACGAAAGATTATACCATCTGGCTGATGAACGGCTGTATATTGGAAAACATTCCGGAAAGAACAAAGTTGTATTTGAATAAAGCCCAGATCATGGGGCTAATTTGAAAGGGTGAGTGGGAATTGGGCCTGCCTGAAGTAATCAGGGTCGATAAAACAAAATGCCAGCACTGTCTGGCTTGTATTCGAGTTTGTCCGGTAAAACTATGCAATGTGGTCGAACCGGATGGGATTTCTGTGAATTCCGAGCTGTGCATCGGTTGTGGTGAATGCATTAGAGCTTGTGTCGAAAAGGGTCATTTCGCACGTTATGGAGTAGACGATTTCCCAGAGTTCCAGCAAGACTTAGCGGCAGGAGTTCCTTTAGGTGTCTTGGTTGCACCGGCAGCCGCTGTTAATTACCATCCTTGGTTCCCACGATTACTAACCGCACTACGCAGTTTAGGTGTACGTTATGTCTTTGATGTGAGTTTTGGTGCGGAAATTACAACCTATTTATACAAGAAGGCTTTGGACGCCGGTGTAAAAACCCCAATTATTGCTCAACCATGTCCAGCTGTCGTTAGCTACATAGAGACTTACCACACTGATCTGGTACCCTATCTCGCCCCTACCCATTCACCGTCCCTGGATGCGGCGATCTGGCTCAAAAATCAACCGCAGTTTCGAGACCTGAAACTTGCGTTTCTCGGCCCTTGTCTAGCTAAACGTCGAGAATTTCATGATCCGAATACGGGTGGGGTCATAGCCTATAACGTGACCTTTAAGTCTTTAACTAGTTATTTGGAGCAGCAAGGAATCCAGCTAGATCAGCTGGAACCGTCAGGTTTCGATACGCCCGAGGCTGAACGAGCTGTTGGGTATTCTCAGCCGGGCGGTTTAACAGATACATTTAAACGTTTTGGGATGGAAGTCCGAAAGGCAGATTTTCCTAGGGTAGAGGGTCCAAGAGAGATTTATGGAAAATATCTACCGGAGTTGAAAGAGGATATCCGCTGCGGGCGGGTTCCAGTGTTGGTTGATATTCTTAATTGTACCCATGGTTGCAACGGCGGGCCTGCCGTGAGTCATAGGTTTTCTCAGTATCAGATTGATTTGATCATGGATGAACGTAAAGCGGCGCAGATTGAAAAATATCAGACTATGATGGAAGGTGACCCAAGGGACGTTTTCCGAGACTTTTATCGCAGTCTTGAGACCTCTGAGTCAACGTATTTACGACTTTACAGTGATAAAGGGTTCAACCGGTATCTTCGCTCTCCGTCCCCGGAAGAGGAAGAAAATCTCTGGCAACTCATGCATAAGCCCACCCCAGAAGAGCAGGGAATTAACTGTGCCTGTTGCGGTTACGGCAATTGTAGGGACATGATGTTAGCAATTTACAATGGTCTAAATCCTGTAGAAAGTTGCAAATATTATCTTCTCAAAGAAAATGAACGTAATCTGCACCAGGTTCAGGATCTGGCCTCGGAGATTGAAGAACAGCGAGACGAGATCGCAGCCTGGAATGAAGTGCTGGAACAAAAAGTTGTGGCGCGAACCATCGCTTTACGTAATCTATTAAATAACGCAGGCCAGGGTTTTCTGTCCTTTGGACCGGATTTAATCCTTCGCGAGGAGTACAGCAACGAATGTGTAAGAATTTTTGGCGGTCAGATTGCAGGGGTAAAATTTGCCGACCTTATTTACCCTAAAGACCAGGAACAACGAGATTTCGTAGAATCCCTGTTTATGGAAATCTTTAGTCAGCGGGACCAACATTTACGGGAAGTTTATCTACCCTTACTACCTACAGATGTATTGATCAACTCCAAGTACATAAATGTTGAGTATAAATTAATTGAGGATGCCGGACTTGAAGGCGCAGAAGTTTGTATGGCTATATTAAGTGATGTTACCGAGAATCGACTTTTGGAAAGCCAGGTGGAACAAGAACGCAATCTATTAAAAATGGTCGTTAAAGTGATTGTTAACCGAATTGACTTTATCCAAAATATCAAGGACTTCCACCGATTCTGTACTTCGGGCTTACTGAGTATTCTGGCAGAGCCGACAACCATCGAAGAAAAATTGGCCGCGATTTTCCGCCAGGTCCATACGTTTAAGGGTAATTTCAGTCAATTGAATATGAGCAATGTTGTTGAGCAGTTACACCAACTTGAAACAGAGATGACGAATTTTAAAAATGAGAGAGGATTAAACGTGGATCAACAAGAACTTATGCAATTATTTAGTGAGTTAGAGCCGGAGACTTGGTTGCAGGAAGACTTGGCTTATCTAGAGCAAGTTCTGGGGCCAAAGCTATTTACCCAGGATGATGAATTGGTCATTAGTAAGATCAAATTGATGGAAATTGAGAAAAGGATTGAAACCCTCTTGCCACCCTCCGAATGTAAACTGCTGATTCCCGAACTTCGTAGGCTCCGTTATAAGCCTCTGGCTGAGTTATTAAGCTCCTTCCCTGATTATGTAAACAGGTTAGCAGAACGCTTTGAGAAACCTGTGTATCCGGTTGAGGTTACGGCGGAACCGATCCAAATAGATCCGGATGCCTACAAAGGTTTCATAAAGGCTTTGGTTCACGTTTTTCGTAATGCGGTCGATCATGGCCTTGAGAATGTAGATGAACGGATTGAACAGGGCAAAGAGGAATATGGCCAGATCTCTATAACTATTTCTAGCAACGAAAGGTATATTATCGTGGCGATCAGCGATGACGGTCGGGGTATAGATGCCACTGCTGTACGTACGAAGGCTTTGGCTCAGGGGTTACTTCCGGAGGAACAATTACTTGCCGCTAGTGACGAAGAAATAATCCAACTTATTTTTGTCGAGGGTTTTTCTACCAAAGATGCTGTGACAGATGTTTCCGGTAGGGGTGTGGGTCTGGCTGCCCTAAAACATGAGTTAACAAAGCTCGGAGGTTATCCCAGAGTAGAAACTGTTTTAGGTCAGAGTACCATCTTCAACCTATATCTGCCGTTGGAGAACGAGGAGGTATGGACGTTACCTGTCAGTGATTTATTAGCACCCTTGCTTGAGACTGCGCAGGATTTTCTGGCTAAACAAATTGGTCTAGAAGCGGAACCCGCCGATCAGACGGCGATTATCCGGCAAAATTCCTTGGAACTCAATCGAAAAACTGCATTGTTACCGATTCGAGGAGCTATTGAATGCTACTTTGTTTTAAGTGTTGATGACGAGGTTTTGCGCTTAATGGTTCGTAATTATTTAATGGACGACCTCCAACCTGGTGAGGAAGAGGAGTATATGCAGGATATTTTAGGTGAAAGTGCTAATACAATCTTAGGAAATTCAGTAAAATATTTCCCTGGCCTAGAAGAATTGTTGATTATCGACTGTCCTGTTGCCCTAGCATCGGAGGAAGCTTTAATGAGATATAAAGAAGCGCAAATCTGGAATTGCCAATTACAAACAAGTGCTGGGCGATTTAGCCTAGGGCTGGTTGTACCTCGGGGTACTGCCGGTGGACGACTGGTTGATTAGATATAAGGGAGGAGGAAATATCAGTATGGCACGAATTCTTATCGTTGATGATTCTGCAATAATGCGCCGAAATTTAAAAACTATCCTCGTTCAAGCGGGTCACATAGTGGTTGGGGAAGCAATAAACGGAGGACAGGCTCACTTAATGTACCGTACGCATGTTCCGGATCTGGTAACTATGGATATCACGATGCCTAATGTTAACGGGATTGAGGCCGTTAAGTTAATTAAGAAAGAATTTCCAGATGCTAAAATAGTAATGGTTAGTGCTCTAGATCAACGAAGTATGGTATTGGAAGCTTTAAAACTGGGAGCAAAGCATTATATTATCAAACCGATCACTCCGGAAACAGTTATTGACGTGGTCAATAAGGTATTAGGTATCACCCCAATCGAAGAGACCCATGAGACAAACTTGCAGCCGGAGGAAACTGTACCAGAAGGAGCCGATGTTGCCCCGTTTATCATTGAAAACGCTGATAACACGTTTCAGATCAGGCTTTCTCCAAGTCTCACCGAAGAAAGCTTTGCTATGCTCATGCAGGCGGTTCAAGGGTTAATGTTTGTCAAGCCTTTAAAAGTCGTTTTGAATTTTGGCTCAATAGAAACATTGCCTGACTCGCTGCTTAATAAGATTGCAGGTATTGTTAGATCAGTTAAAAATTCCAAGGGAATGATTAGAGTCATCGCCAGAAACAAAAACCTTGTTAAAACCGTCAAGGAAAAAAAGATTGATAACTTAACCGAGGTTATCGAAGTTATTTAAGCTAAGAGCTTTAGGATACTAGAAACAGGGGAAACCAATCATGGTTTCTCTGTTTCTGCAAAAATGAAGGGGTTAGAATCCCCTTTGTTCAATATTCGACATTTTGTAGATATTTGTATCCATGAATATTGTATTCTTCTTGAAATACCTAATGAGTTTATGCTAGCATAGATGTATGTTGGCTGAATAATCACTAAAATCTAATTAGCGTCATAACTTTGCAAAGATTTATGAGGTGGAGAAACATGAGAAAAATTAATTTTACAGAAACCGTCTTAAGAGACGGCAACCAATCACTAATCGCTACAAGGTTGGCTTTCGAACAATTTGCTCCTATTCTCGAGGAGCTTGATAAGGTCGGGTACTACTCCTTAGAATGTTGGGGAGGAGCAACCTTTGACACCTGTATAAGGTACCTAAATGAAGATCCCTGGGATAGGCTGAGAAAAATAAAGGCGATTGTGAAAAAAACTCCCTTACAAATGCTGCTTAGGGGCCAAAACGTCCTGGGTTATAAACACTACCCTGATGACGTCGTCCGAAACTTTGTCAAGGCCGCTGTGGCTAACGGTATTGATATTCTCCGTGTTTTTGATGCCCTTAATGACTTGAATAATATTCAAGTCGCTATGGATGAAGTCAAGAAACAAGGCGCCCATGCCCAAGGAACCATTGTCTATACAGTGAGTCCTATTCATGATGTTAAGAATTACCGGAACTTGGCTAAACAGCTGGAGGAAATGGGGGCAGACTCTATCTGTCTCAAAGATATGGCGGGCCTTTTAATGCCTCAGGTGGCCTTTGATCTCATCAAGGACTTAAAGCAAACGGTTAAAATACCGATCTTCTTACATGCCCACTGTAATAATGGGCTGGCAGAAATGGCCTACTTTAAAGCTATCGAGGCTGGTGTGGACGGGATAGATTGTGCTATTTCTTCGTTCTCCAGTGGTTCATCCCAACCTCCTACTGAGACCATGCATTTCGCCTTAGAGGATGCTGGTTATACTACTGGCTTGGATGCTGTTAAATTGAAAACGGTGAATGACTTCTTTAAGCCTCTCAGAGAAGAATTTATCTCCTCTGGACTACTGGATAGTCAATTACTTACTCCTCAACCAGGAAGTTTACTCTACCAGGTTCCTGGCGGAATGTTATCTAATCTAATATCCCAACTTAAAGATCGTAATGCTCTTGATAAGTTGGAGGCTGTGCTTAGTGAAGTCCCTCAGGTTCGCAAAGACCTCGGCTATCCCCCTCTCGTAACTCCGACTAGCCAGATTGTTGGAGTTCAAGCTGTCTTTAACGTCTTAACGGGTGAACGGTATAAGGTGGTTATTAAAGAAGTTATTAATTACTTCATGGGAGAATACGGCAAGGTGCCAGGACCTATTAACGAAGAAGTTTCTAAAAAAGCTCTGCGCAAGAAACAACCTTTAGCAGGACGCTATGCCGATACCTTAGAGCCGGCTTTTGAAAAGGCCAAAGAACAGCTCAAGGATATTACTTCTAGCGATGAAGATGTCCTAACTTATTTGTTGTTCCCGCAAATTGCCGAAGAGTTTATCAAAAAGAAAAATGGCATGGATAGTTTTCCACCAGCCTCAGAAACCGTTTCCCAGCGGAGGATTGGTTAGGTGTATTTTTCCGTTGATAATTGTCGCTTTATGTAATAAAATATCACTAGAAGTTCGTTTCAGTTGAAAGGGGTAGCTAGTGATGTCCTTGCCATGGCATAAACTCAATTATAAGAAACAGAATTACTATATAATCTTAGCCGCGATTTCCTTGGCCTCGGTCTTGATTGGTATTGTTTATGTAATTAATGTGGCGTAGGCAGTCTAGTCTAGCAACAAAATCGAAAATCCCCCTCACCCATTGCGTATAGATGAGGGGGATTTTTCATGTCTGCTTCAGGGTTATAGCTTGAAGTCCTTGCGGGTTAGATTTTTATAATAGGAGCGGACTGGGCTATAATCAGGCGTATAACCAGGGATCTCAACTAAAGGTTCGTTATACTTCAGATAAAGGGTGGTTAATTTGGTCAGATATTTCAAGGGCGTAAAATCCTTAATATTATTATCGGATACGTCAAGATAGGTGAGGGAGGTTAGACCTTTTAGGGCAGTGAGATCCTTCAGTCGAGTATTCGTCATCTTTAAGGTTTTAAGATTAGTTAGCTTGGCTAGTGAAGAAACTTTCAGGAGGGGATTATTACCGAGATCAAGGGTTTTTAAGTTGGTCAAATACTCTAACCCGGTCAAGTCCGTGATCCCTTCACTGCGGGCATCTAACGAGGTGATATCCATAACATCACTCTTATAGATCGTCTCATCGCTATCCTTTTTCAATTTATACCCAATGGCTTCTTTTAAGGCTAGATCGGGGAAATTTATTTTGGCATCTTCGGAAACTTTAAGGGATAGGCTGACCTTTTGAGTCAAACCATCAATCGTTCCTTGAAATTGGTAAGTGCCAACTTTATTGATAGGGATAATATTACTACTCCAAGTAACGGGAAGAGTCTCTGTGCTGCCATCACTCATGGTTGCAGTCACCTTATCCGGGAAATCATAGGAATCGCCGAGAATGATCTCTGCGCTTATATTGTCTATTTTCGTCACTTTTGGATAGATCGTTAATTTAAGGTAAACATGACCATTATAGTTTTTTAAGGTGCCTTCGAATTGATAGGTCCCGGCACGAAGGGTGTGCACGGAGGAAAGACTCCAAGTTACGGGGACCTCTTCATTTAAGCCATTGGTTTTGGTAACTGTGATGGTTTTCGGTGGTTCGTATTTTTGTTGTTCTTGAACACTATCCGTGATGTCGGTCACTGACTTAATCTCGGCTGGCAGTCTCCGGAGTGTGGATTCAGTCGAGAAATCAATGACACTCGTGCCACCCAAAATCTTAAGTTTGGAGATGATTTTAGAACTAAGGAAGGAATTGCTGGAGAACGGAATGGAGTTTCCTTGAAGCAAGATGATGGGGTTTTTCCCCTTTTGAGCTAAGGCAGAGGCGGCAAGAGCATCTGGGAAGTTCTCACCGGTCGAGATATAAAGAGTGTCTAAATCTAGACTGTCTGCAAATCGTCTAATCAGGCTGATATTCCGATCATAAGGGTTTGGGCCGTAAATCAGTTCGTGATTCGGAAACTGATTGATCACGTTATCGCTAAGATCAGAGTAGCCAGTCACGATGACAATCAGGGGGATTTTATTGTTACTTAAGAAATCTTTCTGTGTTGAAGTCAGATCATTAGGAGGTACTAAGAGAAGGGGCATCTCATTGGCTGCGGCAATGGGACCTATGGACAAGGCATCCGGAAAATTCGTACCGCTGGTTACGATAACCCCTTTTTTGACACCGATTTCTTGAGCTACTAGGAGTGCTGTTTCATAGCGATCTGGGCCGGCTATTCGCTTAGCGGTGATATTCATTAAGGAAAGTTGATTTTCGACTTCTCCCGAGACAACTGCATACCCGCCAACAATGTAGACGTTTTTGACCTTCAGGCGTTTCAATTCGGCAGCAGTGTCACTATTTAAACCATAGGAACCGGTCAATAATATGGGGGCATTATACTTATGGGCTAATGGTCCAGCGCTTAAGGCGTCTGGAAAATTCTCTCCGAAGGCGAGAATTGCCGAATCTGCCCCATCCGGCCAGCCGTTTTGACTGATGGCAACGGCTGTTTGATAGCGGTCATAGCCTGCAATTCTGTCGGTCGAGGTAGAAGCGCTAGCTTTAGGCGGGTAGGCCAACATCAAGATGCTAATCAGGAAAAGACTTAGGAAAAAGTATTTCTTCGTCATCGAGAAAGTAATCCTCAAAGTGTACGCCTCCTTTTACGTATAACTTTCTCGAAATATTGACTAAATCCTGCTTTATATTTAAAAAATAGCGTAATTCCTAATCCGCGTATTGTTCTTTTAAAGCGAGGATTTCTTCTAGGCAGTTCAGAAAGGCATCGACGAGGTGGGGGTCGAATTGCACACCACGCTCCTCTTTGAAGAGATTGATGACCCGGTCGATTTCCCAGGCTTGCTTATAGCAACGATCACTGGCTAGGGCATCAAACACGTCAGCAAGGGCTGTTATGCGACCGTAGATGTGAATTTCTTCTCCTTTGAGGCCTTGGGGATAGCCGGTACCATTCCATTTTTCATGGTGCTGGTGGGCAATGATGGCTGCGGATTGCAGAATTTGGCGGTTGGATTTTTTCAGAAGTTGATTGCCAATGATGGTATGTGCTTGCATCTCAGTAAATTCCTGATCTGTGAGTTTGCCGGGTTTCTTTAAGATGGCGTCGGGAATGGCGACTTTACCAATGTCGTGCATGGGAGAAGAGATTTTGATCAGCTCGGCTTCTGCGGGGCTCATGCCTAGGCGAAGTGCGAGGATCTTAGAGTATTCTGCGACGCGTTTAACATGGTTGCCGGTTTCCTTAGAACGGCTTTCTCCGATTTCGCCCATGAGATAGATGATTTCCTTTTGAGTTTGCTCTATCTCCTGATTCAGCATGGCGGATTCTAGAGCCTTGCCGCTATAGGACGCGGCGAGGGTTAAGAGGTGCATGTCCTGATAATTAAATACTCCCTCAGTGGTCAATTTATTAATGGCTTGGAAGATACCCATGTTTTCTCCGTGCTGATTTTGGATCGGGATTACGAGGACAGACTTTGTATGGTAACCTGTCTGGAGATCAACTTCTGGGTTAAAACGCGCGTCTTGATAGGCATCCTCTATGAGGATGCTTTTATTATTTTTCAAAGCGTAGCCTGCAAAGCCTGCTTCCTCGGGCATAGTTAAGGCTTTTACGCCATGGGCGACTTTCGTCCAAAGCTGATGAGTCTCCTTATCATGGAGCCATAGGGTGCAACGATCCGCCAGAATTAGTTCTCGACCCATGTCTGCCATATAGAGCAAAATACGGTCTAAATCTTTTTCTGGGGCGATTAAGGATATGTAATGAAAGATGATGCGTAACATTTGCTCCGGCGCCAGGTCTTTTTTTAGCTTAACCTCAAGATCTTGGAGTTCGTGCATGAGAAGTACTCCTTTCGACAGTAGGTTAGAAGGGGCTCACCACTTTAGAAATTGTGGTCGCGGAGTCAATATTTAGGATATCTGCAAAATGAGGGCCAGGAGGGTGACGTGAAAAACTTGATCGACCATAATGCCGAGCCACTGATTTTTAGAGAGATCGGTGCGCATGACCTGAGTGATCCACCAAGTGACGAACCTACGGCGGTCCAGGAGGACATGGGCTAAAAAGATGGCCAGGAGTTGCCACCATGCTAGACCGCCAAAGCCAAAGAAGGCAATAACTCCTAGGGTAGCCGTATAGAGTAGGGAATGGGCGATCAAGGGGAACCACTTGGTTGTTTTATTGATGGCCATCCAACTGGTTTGGAGGGGGAAATCCCCCAGAAGATGGGCTAATATTAAGTAATCAAAAGGACTCAATTTCGGCAGCCCTCATTTCTTTAATTGACATTATTTTCATCGTCATAATATCATTTTCGTTAAAATTTGTATATATTCTTAGGCTATCTCGCGGATCATCAAGATTCAACCCTTGCTTTTTTTGCTATTTAAGATTATTTTGTAATACTCCCTAAAATTGCAGGATTTTTCTAATTAATGATGAATATTCTCAAATTAGACAGCTTTAGTAAGCTTAAGAAAGCAGGGATATTCGTGAAAAAAAGTTCTTATCGTCATGTTCTTCTTTTGATTAGCCTGAGTGCCTGCTTGGTTTTACAACCCTTGTTTGTTTTTGCCAGTCAAGCGACGAACCAACTCGAACGGTTATATGGTAACACACGGTTTCAGACTATGGCTCAAATTGCCTTAATGTTCCCAGGCATTGTGGATAATGTGGTCTTAACAACGGGAAGTAATTTTCCCGATGCGCTGGCGGGCGTGCCTCTAGCTCACCAAAAACAGGGCCCCCTTCTCTTGTTAGAGAGTACGCCGGAATTAAGTCAGGAAGCCTTTAATTATATTAAAGCACACCTCAAGCCAAACGGGCATATTTACATACTCGGGGGGACGGTGGCGGTTCCTGATCAGTTTCTCACTGCTCTGGAGAACTTAGGGTTTAAGCGCGAAAACATGCACCGGATTGCTGGGTATGATCGTTATGAAACGGCTTTAGCCATTGCTCAAGAACTTCAGCATGATGGATCTGAATTTTACCTTGTCCAAGGAGATAATTTCCCAGATGCCTTGTCCGCTTCTGTGCTGGCAGCGACAACTGGGTATGTCAGTGTGGATAAATCGAATTACTTTAAGGCGGAGGGTCAAACGCTGCCGCCTTCTCTGGGCGGGATTCCCTTGATTTTAGTACCTTCTAAGGGTGCTATCCCGGATTCGATCATTCAGTATCTCAATTCCCTACCCGGCGATAACACTTTAAAGCAAACCTTCCATGTGGTGGGAGGAACGGCCGTGATCCCGGAAGAACGTTTACTGCAACTTAAATCCCAGGTCAAACGGCTGGCACCTGACGGATTAACCCGGATTAGTGGAGACAATCGCTATGGAACCATGGGCCAACTTAATGCCCTGACGAGTAATTTTAATGCCTCTTGGCAAAACGAGGGAAGCGGTATTCCAATTCCTCATATTTATCTAGCCTCAGGAGAGAATTTCCCGGATGCTCTCACGGGTGCAGTACTTGCTGCTAAAAACGAGGCTCCCTTGGTTTTGGTCAATGACTTGCTGCCTCAGGAAACGATCGATTTACTGATGGGGTATTTTGAGCGTAACCAAAGGGGGATTCAACAGGGAGCAGCGGTTACGGCCTTAGGAGGTTCGAGTGTTATCTCAGACAAAACGATGACTGTTGTGAGTTACATTTTGAACTACGGAGGATCCATCACTAATCAACCGAGTGTGCAAACCTTGGCGGGTTCGGGGAGGCTCGGCTATCTGGATGGTCAAAACCAGAGGGCTGAATTTGCCATGCCTTCGGGAATTGCCGAAGCTAAGGATGGAACGGTCTATGTAGCGGATACCCAGAACCACAGAATTCGGGCTATCTCTGGCGGGAGTGTTCGTACGGTTGCGGGTGCTACTACGGCTAAGGATGACTATGGCATGTCGGTGGGTGGTTTTCAAGATGGTCCAGCGACACAAGCCCTCTTTAATCAGCCTAAGGGGCTCGTTGTCGATGACGGTGGAACGATTTTTGTCGCGGATTCTGCCAATGGTGCCATTCGCGTGATTGATAAGTCCGGTCAAGTGACAACTTTAGTGAAGGGATTAAAGGCTCCGTCAGATCTCGTACTGGGGACTAAGGGAGATCTTTATGTCACGGAAACCTTAAATCATCGGATTTTGAAGGTTGATAGAAATGGGAATTGGTCGGTTCTAGCGGGCGGTGGGTACGAGATGAGGAATAACTGGCTCTTTGGTGGCTATGCGGACGGACAAGGAGAACAGGCACGATTTAACGAGCCTTCCGGCCTGGCTTTAGGACCTCAAGGTTTCTTATATGTAGCCGACACGGGGAATCAAAGGATTCGGGTGGTTTCTCCCCAGGGGGAAGTAACGACGCTGGCTGGATCAGGTAGCACTCCGATTGTGGACACGACTTATTATAAGGGCGGGTTCCAGGATGGACCTGGCCTAAATGCTCAATTCCATTTTCCCAGTGGGATTGCCGTCAGCGCGGAGGGTACTGTTTACGTGGCGGATACGTATAATCATCGGCTTCGAGAGATCAGCCCTTTAGGAGTGGTCAAGACGTTAGCGGGAAATGGTCTGCACGGCAAGGAAAATGGATTTCCGGAACAAGTGCAATTTGATAGCCCGGTGGCAGTCAAGATCAGTCGAGAGGGTGACCTTTTGATTGTCGATCAGTTCAATAATTTGATTCGACTGCTTAAATGGTAACCGTAAGTAAGCTTTAGGACGAACGACTTATTAAAGAAGTTGAATAGGGGAGTGGTGGGCTATCCGAAAGATTTATGCCGTTTTAATCATCCTCTCAGTGATGTCGTTTTTTTACTATCAGGAAGTTCTTTATAATGCGGAGCGTAGTTTTACGGATCGTGTGACGATCGAACCGAGGGACGTTGATCCGAGAATCAAAATTCTGGCCATCGATGATCAGAGCCTTGCCGCAGTCGGAAAATGGCCTTGGCCACGCAACATCGTAGCGGAATTAAGCGACAAGCTTATGGCCAACGGTGCCCTTGCTGTTTGGCCGGACATCTTTTACAGTGATAAGAGTCAAAATCCGGAGGAAGATCAGGCTTTGGCGAAGGTAGTCGCAACCTATCCTCATGTTTTTCTCCCAGTGTACTTTGATTTTCAGACCAGAAAAGTGGACCATCAGGTGATCGTAGAACGCTTACAAAAACCCGTGATTCCCATTGACCCCCAACAAACCGGGCATATCAATGTGATTGAGGATGATGATCGGGTGGTGCGTAAGGTGATGCTGGGAATTTCAAGTGCTGAAACTCGAGTTCCGGCTATTAGTGTGAGATTGGCGAATTTGCTTTTGCCGTCAGAACGCAAGTTAGTCTGGACTGAGGATAACCGCTGGCTACAGGGTGACACTTCCCTGGGGACGGGTCCTCAACATGAACTCTTTTTTTCCTATGCTACAAAGCCACTCGATCAAAGGATCGAGACGATCCTCATTACTAAGGTCCTAAGTGGAGAGGTGGGTCCCGCCCATTTTGCGGGGTCTGTGGTGATGATTGGACCTTATGCTCTGGGTCTTGACGATGCGTATTACACTCCTGCGAGTAAAAAGTTAGAAATGTATGGGGTGGCGATTCATGCCAATATCATTCAGAGTTTGCTGGATGGGAAGGTTTATACTAGGGCAACTCCACTTGTGGGTATCGCCTTGATTTTTGGGCTTGGGCTGGGCGCATATTTGAGCATGGAACGGGTGCGTGCTAAGTGGTCCATCCTGATTATGATGGGGTTTTTAGGAACCTATCTTGTGGCCCATGTTCTGGTGTTCCAGTCGTTCAAGATTTTACTTCCCTATCTATATCCCGTCTTGACAATAATCGCTTTATATATCTTTTCTGTCGTTTCTCAATACCTTAAAGAGCGGAAAGAGCGCGGACGAGTCACTGGGATCTTCGGTCGCTATGTTTCGAAAGCAGTGGTCCAAGAACTCCTGGCCTCTCAGGAAGAGATTAAAGTAGGTGGGGTTCGCAAAGATATCACCTTGATCTTTGTCGATATCCGTGGCTTTACTCCCCTATCGGAAGCGATGGAACCCGAGGATATTATCAAGATTCTCAATGACTACTTAGACCTCTGTTCGCGAGCGGTGTTTGCTTATGAAGGGACCATCGATAAGTTTATCGGCGACGGTGTGATGTCCATCTTTGGGGCACCGATTGAGCAAGAAGACCACCCAGAAAGAGCGATTCGGGCGGCCCTACAAATGCAACGAGAGTCAGGTAACCTGGCGAAGCGCCTGCAGGAACAATATGGCCGTTCAGTGAGCTTTGGAATAGGGATTAATTCAGGGCCAGCGGTCGTGGGGAATATTGGCTCTCAGGAACGCCTAGATTATACGGCGATTGGGGATACGGTAAATTTAGCGGCTAGGCTGGAGTCAAATGCCAAACCAGGGCAGATCCTGATTAGTAAGGCGACCTATGAACGGGTCAAAGAGAGATTTCAAGTCACTGCTTTAGAGCCTATTAAGGTCAAAGGAAAACAAAGCCTAGTCGAGATTTATCAAGTAGAGGGAGAGTTCGATGAAACTAAAGTATAAATTTCTAACTGCCTCAGTGTTAGTTTTCCTCTTCTTTTTTAGCCAAATGATCATTCTTTCCCCTCAGGAGGTTTCTGCTGCCCAGCCGACGGTCATCCTGAGCGGGGTCAAAGGAGAGGTCATCGTTAAGAAAGGGGGCGGGCTGCGCGAGTTGCCCGCTGTCAATGGAATGGAGCTGGTTCAGGGAGACTGGCTGCGCACGGGTAAAGCGGGAATGGCCAAACTCATCTACCCTGATGGTACAGAGGCAACGCTAGGGTCTAATTCCACTTTAAATATTCAACGCTTAACCACCAGTGATAGGGTGGGGGTCTCTGTGCTTTCAGAAACCGGCAGCTCAGCCTCGTCACAAGGGCAGCAATCTTCCCTGCAATTGTGGGCGGGTAGTGTCTGGAGTAAAGTGAAAAGTCTTGTGAATCTGGATGATGAATATGAAGTGGAGACACCCACGGCAGTAATGGGTGTGCGGGGTACGTTGTATTTGGTCAGTGTTAATCCTGAAAATGGCTCTACTCAGGGGGATGTGATCGATGGGGTGGTAGGAGTCTCGCAAAATATCGAAGCGACGCAGGCTGCCCCGATCCAGCTCGTAACGATGGGTCGGACCCTAAGGTTAGTTTCTTTAAGCGAGCCTTTGCCCAATCAGCAAGTGATCAGCTCTCAGGAATTAATCAAGACTACTCAACCCGAAATCTTAGTGCAATTAATCAATGATATTCTGGAACGGACGAAGGAATTGGTCATACTAACGAAAGAGCAACAGCAGGCCTTCAGCCAAACTGGAAATGTGGAGGATATTAAAAGTGCGGTTGGAACGTCCTATAAATTAGACGAGTTAACTAGTTTTTCTAAGGAGTTTATGGCTAGTCTGGAGACGTCGGACAAGTTAGAAGAGATTAACCAGGTTTTGGTCGAAAATAATCAGTCTCTCGATCAGTTGCGATCAACGACAGAGACTCTGAGAACTGAGACTGAGCAATTAAGGACTGAAGTCGTAGAAACAGCTGAAGAGGCTGGAGTGAGTCAGGAAGAGATTGAGGATATCGGAAATCAGGCTGTAGGTGTACCGCCAAGTGCGGGGTCAGTACCGCCGCCCCCAACTCCGCTTGCGCCACCTCCAACACCACCGCTCCCGCCGGTTACTACACCGGACCCGAGCAATGGGGGAGGCGGTTCGAACAGTGGTGGCAGTAGCAGTAGTAGCGATACGACGGTATTATCCACTAATTATTTAGTAAGTTCAAGTACGATTAGTAATGTGTCTTATGCGACAAGCCGCGCTAGCTTTCTAGCCAACTTGGCGAAAGGTGAGAGCCATCAGAGCTGGGATACCTCGGGAGTACATGATCCAGTGCTGAACAACGATCGAATTGTGATGACCGCACAGAATAACACGCCAATGATCTACACCATTTCCGTGGCTTCAGCTCCCCTGTCGGCATTAGTACCCATATCTCAAGGTCAGCCGATCACATTTACAAATGGGGTAAACCTTGACTTTGGTGATTTAACCATTCCGTCTGGCGCGCAAGTCAGAGCAGAGGATGTATCGTCCTCGGTAGGGGAGAGTATTCCTGAGGGGATGGCCCTGGCCGGTGGAGCCGTTAATTTTACACTCAGTGGAATGGGGACGGGTTTATTAGAAGCGCCTGTTAGTTTAATCATGCCCTTGAATGGAGATGTAGACCCAGCGCAAGTGGGGGTTTATTATCTTAATGGCTCAGCGTGGGACTACCAAGACTCTGCCGTCCGAGATGGAACGGTGGTGGCCCAAGTTAATCACTTCTCCATTTATGCCGTTTTGTCGAGGGAGGATCCTGTTAATCTTCTGAGTCAATCGGTCTCGTCAGATGGTACACAAATCAAATTGTCGTTTGATCAGAGTCTTCATAGTAGTTCTAAACCAGAGACAACTGATTTTTCTATCACTTCGAATGGCACTCGGATCAATGTTCTAAGCGTAGCCGTGGATAATAAATCCCTTTACCTAGACCTTGAGCAACCAATCCGTAAGAATGACCACGTAAAGATCTCCTATAGTGTAGGACCTTACCACATCCGGGATTTAGAAGGAAATAGTGTTCGGGATTTTAGTAATCGCTCAGCTTTAACTGATTTTTTGCCGGGGCCCAGGGTAGTTATGAATAACCCTGGCACGGAGACTGTTCAGGAAATTACGGTGTATTTCTATAATAGTGAACTGAGTGCGGAAACATTATCCCTCCAAGCTGTGGACCAAGTTATCAAAGGGTCACAAATTATTCTTAATCCTACGGCGAATCCTGAGAACCCGATAGGTTTAGGAATATGCGAGATTGCTTGGGGACAAGAAGTTATGCCAACAGTGGAGACAAACGGTGATTTTGGTCAGAGTTTGAGCTTAACACTGTCAGAGCCCTATACCTTCAGCACAGGTGATACTATCGATATCCATTTTGTGCGCGGTGCTGTGAAGAATGCCCTAGGTGAGGTTACCGGGGCTGCAGAAACAGAGCTCGTTATTCCGTCTCCGCCCAGGTTTACTGTTAACCGTGATAATGTAGTTGTTCAGGGTATTGCTGGCGCGGAAGTAAAACTCTATCGATGGGGAGAGGTTACTCAATACGGTGAACCCCTTAGCTTGGATGCCAATGGGCAAGGGAATTTCTCTGACCTGATCGACTTAGACTATTATTTAGTTCAAACCGCAAATAATATTGGAGGTATGCCCAGTGACCGCTTTTTTGCTGGACCATCCTCGCGGGTTATAGCCGGAGTAATCTCATTACCGGAAGGGTCCGTGGCCTTGAGGAATATTCATGTTTATCTTAATACGGAGGGAAATGACTATAACGCTTGGACGAAGGTGAACATTAAAAAAAGTACGTCCTCCACGCCTTATTTTTTAACGCTGCCTGCCAATCAATCTGCTGAAGAGGGTTACCGTGTTTTCTATCATCTCAATTCATTAGAGGGATATTTCCCTGTTGGTTGGTACGCGGGTCCGGATAGAATGACGTTGAATCCCTATTTAGCGACGGAAGTTTACTTTACCAGTGAAGGGAACCATGAGATCGATCTCACACTCATGAAAGAACTAGCAGGCAGTACACCGCCTCTGGAAGAGGATATTGATGTGACTACTAACTTGGATGCTGAGGACAGTGTAACGGTCAGAGGGTTAGCGGTGGGGGATTTATTAAGAATTTATGACGCACCGATAGGCGGTAGTTTATTAGGAGAAGCGACTGTGAATGAAGCTGAAAACTCGACCACAGTGTCTGGCCTCAACTTGGGCTATGACGCTGGGAGTATTTGGGTCACAGTAACGAATCTTGGGCTAGGGGAAAGTAGCCTTATTCAAAAAGATTTCGCGGCAGAATTGTTACTTTCGGCAGCCGTTACTCCGATCACGACAAACGGGGCGATCAGTAGGGTTAGGGTGACCATCAAGAGTTCTGCGAGTGACCACTTTGTTGTGATTATTACGGATCAAGGGATAGATACTCCAGATGTTGGAGACCCTGTCCCTACCTGGCAGCGAGGAGACTTCCCTAGCTCTTCCGACTTCGACTTAAAGAAAAACAAAAAAGCCCCTAGATTAAGGGCTCGGTGCAGTGCAATGATTTGATGTTGAGATTATAGATTACTTATGTTAAGTAGTCAGAGCGAAATAAGCAATCACAATTATGCAGATTACTGCCGAAGCTGCAATTATCAAAATCTCTTGGCGAGTTGGTAAATGAAACGGGGATTCTTTATATTGCTTCCATGGCATACAATTTCACTCCTAACATATTTTGGTACTATTAATGCTATTCGGGCACTGACATGCTTATTCCTTCTTGAACCAGCATGAAAGCTTTGCTAAATTAGAGCTTATAATTCTAAATTTCAACAAAAAAAGACTCAAATCCGTTCTCTAAAAGGTTATGATCACAGAATTCGTTCTTTTGTAACTATTCATGAAAAGATATTCCCAAATTAGAGTTAAAGTAGGATGAAAAACATAACTCTGCGATCTTAGCCATTTAGATTTTTAAAAGGTTGACAAATGAAGTGGTCAAATGCTAAAATAATTAAATGTGGTGACTTCTCACCGCAACCGCTCGAATCAGGTATTAACGGGTTTTTTAGCTTTAAGAAACCGACCTGCAATGGCGAGTCTAGGGCATGGGAGGTGTATTTATATGTATGCAGTGATTGAAACTGGTGGTAAGCAATTTCGCGTTCAAGAGGGCGACGTACTTTACGTTGAGAAATTGGATGCTAACGTCGGAGATGCCGTAACGATTGATAAGGTTCTCCTCGTGGAAAAAGACGGAGCAGTTAATGTCGGAACCCCTGTTGTGGCGGGTGCTACAGCAGTGCTGAAAGTAGTGGAGCACGGTAAAGGGGAGAAGATTATTGTCTTCAAATTCAAGTCCAAGAAAAACTATCGTCGCAAGCAAGGACATCGTCAACCCTACACAAAAGTGGTTGTCGAGGCACTCCAAGCGTAAGCGCCAAGATGGCATTCGCTTCATAGTATGGGCGGATGAGCAAGGGCGAATTCGTGAATTTGAATTGTCTGGACATGCTGGGTTTGCCGAAGAGGGTCAGGACATAGTCTGTGCGGGGGTTTCTGCACTGAGTATTGCGGCTGTCAATGGGTTGGAGCATTTCTTATCGGTGGTCCCTAAAGCTCAGGAGGCTGATGGACATCTCTCCTGTCGGCTGGAGGGGATTTCTGAGCAAGACTTGGAGAAGGCCCAGTGGATTTTGCAAACGATGGCGTTAGGTATTGAAAAAATACGAACGACTTATAGTCAAAACTATATAATTATTGATCGAAGGAGGTGGACTCCATGCTAAAAATGAATCTTCAACTGTTCGCCCATAAAAAAGGGGTAGGTAGCTCACGAAATGGTCGTGATAGTAACGCTCAACGTCTGGGTGTGAAACGCGGCGATGGTCAATTCGTCAAAGCTGGTACGATTATTGTGCGTCAACGTGGAACGAAGTTTCATCCCGCTAAAAACTGTGGTCTGGGTAAAGATGACACCTTATTTGCTTTGATTGACGGCTACGTCAAGTTCGAGCATAAAGATCGCTTGCACAAACAAGTTAGTATTTATGCAGAACGTGCAAAAACCCCGATAGCTATCGCCCTATAAGCTGTTTCTTATTGACCCCTGGGTTTTCCCAGGGGTTTTATTCGTATATACAACTATCGATCAAACTGATTTGCAGAATTTAAGTGAGGGGGAAGGGTAACGATGTCAGAGGTTGAAGAAACTTTGTTGTCAGAGATGTTACAATGGTATCGCCTTCAGAGGCATGACTATCTAAATCACTGGCAGGTGATTATGGGCAATTTACAGCTCAACCATCCGGAGGAGGCTCTTCAGTATATGCGGGATACGGTCACCGGGTCGCAGGAAGAGCAAAAGATAGGGCATCTGGCCGAACCCCACTTAGCTGCAATCATGCTGGGTTTATTAATTCGTCTGAGTCAGAACAGGATTACTGTGACGATCGATTTTCCCGAGGAGATGAAACAGAACGAGTTTTGGCAAGATCATTGGCAAAAGGAATATGTAGAGCAGTTATACGGGTACACTAAAGAATGCATGGAAGCTTCTTTGCGGTCTAAGTCGTTGAAAGACTTGCAAGCTGAGCTGTATTTATTCGATGAGCCGGGTGGTTTCTCTTGCCAGTTTATCTTATCGGACGAGGAGACGGTCCTTTACGATAAAATGGTGCCGTTTAACGGGCTTTGAAATAAGTAATCCGTTGAATGTGGTAAGGGAAAGGCTAGATTAATCTAAATAGGCTAAAGTGAGTTAGAGTAAGTAGAGTAAGTAGAGTAAGCTAAGCTAAGCGGTAAGAGTTAACTTGATTAAGGAGATTTTAGGTATGTTTTACGATCAGGCAAAGATTTATGTTAAAGCTGGAGATGGCGGAGCGGGTGCTGTTGCCTTTCGCCGTGAGAAATATGTTCCGGAGGGCGGACCGAGTGGTGGAGACGGTGGTCGTGGGGGAAATGTAGTTTTCATAGGGGATGAGGGTTTAAGGACTCTTGTGGACTTTCGCTATAAACGCCATTATAAAGGGGATCGCGGTGATCATGGACAAGCCAAGAATATGAGCGGCAGGGGCGGAGAAGATATTATTCTGCGTATTCCCGTCGGAACTGTGGTCCTCGATGATAGTACAGGAGAGCCTATAGCCGATATTATTGAACATGACCAGCGTGTTGTAGTCGCAGCAGGTGGACGAGGTGGACGGGGTAATGCTCGGTTTATGAGTAATACTAATAAAGCGCCTACTTTGGCGGAAAATGGTGAACCGGGTGAGGAACGCTGGCTGCGTTTAGAGTTGAAGCTTTTGGCTGATGTAGGGTTGGTCGGGTTTCCAAATGTGGGAAAATCCACGATGATTTCCAAAGTGTCTGCGGCAAAACCCAAAATTGCCGATTATCATTTTACCACCCTGATACCTAATTTGGGGGTGGTCGATATCGAGGATGGGGAAAGCTTTGTGATGGCAGATATTCCAGGCTTGATTGAGGGTGCTCATTCGGGAGCGGGCTTGGGACATGAGTTCTTACGTCACACCGAGCGAACTCGCTTGATTCTGCATGTCTTAGATATTTCTGGGTCAGAGGAACGGGATCCCTTGGAGGATTTCCGGATTATTGAAGAAGAACTTCGGCTTTATAGTCCGGAGCTTGCTCTGCGACCGGTGATTATTGTGGCTAATAAAATGGATATCCCGGGTTCTGAGGAAAACTTGCAGCGTTTAAAAGAAGCCGTGGATGGTCGTAACGAAATCTTTTCAGTTTCGGCTGCGAAAGGGGAAGGCTTGCAAGCACTAATTTATCGTATTGCCCAGATCCTGCCGGATATCCCGGTTCCTGAGATTGTCAGCCTTCCGGTTGATCATCGTGTTACGAAAGCAGAATCAGATCCGCGCTTTGAGATCTTAAAGGAAGAGGATCTGTTTATCGTGGTCGGTAAAGAAATCGAGAGGCATGCTAAGATGACCTTGTTTGATCGAGAAGAGAGTGTCTATCGTTTCCAAAATATTATCAAGGCTATGGGAATTGACGATGCTTTAAATGCGGCAGGGATCAAAGAAGGGGACAAAGTGGAGATTGCGGGCTATAAATTTGATTGGGTCTAAGGGCCAGGTTCCTATGAGCTGGACGGATGGTTGTTAAGGGGGGAGCGCGGTGAAGAAGCAGCTTTGGTTAGGAATACTAACTGGATTCTTGATTCTGGCCTTAGCCCTTGGCGGATGGTGGATTTGGGGAACCCCTCAGGGTCCACTGAAGGTCAAAGCTGGAGCTGTAGCACCTATCTCGATGCAAGAAGACGTCTATGCGACGGGCAGCCTTGTTCCGGTGTCTCGTCAAGAGGTGCGTGTCCTAACGCCCGGGCGTGTTACGAGTGTGGCGGTGAAAGTAGGGGATTCCGTTCAACTGGGACAAACCCTGGTCACACTTGATACAACCCTTGTCGATGCCCAAGTAGCCCAAGCAAAGGCGAACGTTGAGGCCGCCCAAACGGGTGTCAATGTGGCGCAAGCTAATTTGGCGGATTTGAAGAAAGCTCAAAGTGTTAGTGCTGATGCTAGTGCTAGTGCTAGTGCTAGTGCTAGTGCTAGTGCTAGTGCTAGTGCTAGTGCCAATGCCAATGCTAGTGTTAGTGCTGATGCAGATGCAGATGTAAGTGCGGTCACTGTAGCCGGTCTCTTAGCCGATGCTTATGGAAACGGTATCGCTGGTGGTTTAGGTGATTCTGCCGGAACTGACAGTATCGGTGGAACTGCAAATGGTACTGGCGCTGGTGATTTACATAATAGTGGGATCTCAGTAAGTCCCGGCGTTGTTAAGCAAGCTGAGGGAGTACTATCCCAAAGTAAAGCGGCATTAAAGCAGGCGCAAGAGATGCTTAAAGTGGCTCAGGCGCAACAGGGGCAAATGATCCATAAAGCGATGATCCCTGGTACTGTCCTGGAGGTTAATGCTGAGGATGGAAATCTCTCGCCTGTGCAGGTCCCGCTGGTGGTTGTGGCCGATCTAACTCAGATGAACGTCGAGGCGCAACTGAATGAGGTCGATGCGGGAAAGGTGCAAATGGACGGGAAAGTGGCGATGACCAGTAAGGTGCTGGGAGATACGACGGTTCAAGGCAGAATTGTCGGGATCGCTCCGGCGGCGGTGACTAAGCCCAGCCTCCAAGGAAATGCTTCCCCGACGGTAGGGATAAAAATCCGGTTAGATCAAGTGCCAGCCGGATTGAAGCCAGGATTTACAGTGAGCATTCAAATAATTGTGGCGACCAAAGCGGGGATTTTGGCGGTTCCTCAAGAGGCCCTTTTTCAAGAAGGAAACAAGAACTATGTCTATCGGATTCAAGAGGGTCGCCTGCGTAAGACCGAGGTGAAGCTGGGAATCGGGAACGATACCCATCAGGAAATTTCCTCTGGTTTAAACGCCGGGGACCAAGTGGTCCTGAATCCCTCTAAGGAATTATCGGAAGGAATGACGGTAGCGCCTGAAGTAGGGAGTGGGGGAGCATGAGTCTCCTAGAAGGATTACGAGGGGCTCTCTTTAGTTTGCGGACTAATAAATTACGGACCGGCTTGACAATGCTGGGGATTATCATCGGAATTGCTGCAGTCATCGCTGTGGTCACCATCGGGCTGGGTGGTAAAGCAGCCATCATGCAGGAGATGGAGAAAAGCGGAGTTAACCTGTTCGTCTTGTACACGAAATCTGTCGGACAAACCGGACAAGCCGAAGCAAACCGCTTAACCCTTGCGGATGGAGAGAGTTTGAAACGGGCTCTGCCGCAAATTAAAAGCTTGCTGCCGGCCAGCATTGAGTATACTGCCGTAGAGGTGAGTCAAAAGCGTTCTTCCGCTATGCTCGTCGGAACAACCCCGGAGTTTGCAGATTTGAGGCGTCGAGATATTGCGAAGGGTCGCTTTTTCTCAGAAGAAGAGTTTTCCGCGGACCGTCGCGTAGTGGTGATCGACCAGACCTTAGCCGACAATTTAATAGGGGCTGGGAATCCTTTGGGGCAGCAGGTCATGATTCATAATGTCCCTTGCCGGGTGATTGGGGTTTTGGCTAAGGATCAATCAGCCTTTGCGCAATTTAATGTGGGTCCGCAGAATGCTTATGCCTATATGCCTTGGGGGACCTGGTCGGATATTTTCCAATCTCAAAGGGTGGATCAGCTAGAAGGTGCGACCTATCGGGAAACGGATTTGGAAAGCGTGATTGCCAATGTTAAGTGGATTTTGAATGTACGTCATGGGACCACTAATCAGTATGAGGCCTTTAATGTCCAACAATTGGTTCAATCGGCCAATAAGATCATGCGCATTCTGACAAGCTTTATCGGTCTCGTCGCTGGAATCTCCCTTTTGGTGGGGGGGATCGGCATTATGAATATTATGTTAGTTTCAGTAACAGAACGCACTCGTGAAATTGGCTTGCGCAAAGCGGTAGGAGCTAAGGAACGGGATATTCTGACCCAATTCTTATTAGAAGCCATCGTCTTATCCTTGATCGGAGGAATCGTGGGCATCGCTCTAGGGATAGGGAGTGCGCTGACGGTAGCCTATCTTTTGCACTGGCCGCCGCTTTTCTCAGGCTGGGCGATTCTAGCGGCCGTGTCCTTTTCCGTCGGAGTGGGACTGTTCTTTGGATTTTATCCAGCATTAAAGGCGGCTAAGCTCGAACCCATGGCCGCTTTGAGATATGAGTGAGTAATGCAAGTTGTGCAAGTTGGGGACGGTTCTTGACTTGCATTAATGCAAGCAAGACCGCCCCCATGTTCCAAGGACCGATGGTCGCTTTGAGATATGAGTTAAGTAACGTAAAAATTAGATACGTGTGAGTCAATGAGATATGTGATGAGAAACGAGATATGAATAATGGGTAATGAGTAATATTTAGGGGGAGATTATTCGTGTTAACAGGTAAACAAAAACGTTATTTAAGAGCTATGGGCAATGAAATGGATCCGATCTTGCAAGTGGGTAAGGGCGGAATCGCAGAAAATGTGGTCACCCAAACGAACGAAACCTTGGAGGCTAGAGAACTCATCAAAGGCCGTGTCTTGCAAAACTGTATGGAGGAGCCAAAAGCCGTGGCTGCAGAACTAGCTGAGCAGACAGGGTCCGAACTCGTGCAAGTTATCGGGCGGAATTTTCTACTCTTCAGACAATCTAAAGACAAGCCGTTCATAGTTCTACCCAAGTAAGTGTAATAGTGTAATAGTGTAAGTAGGGGACGGTTCGTGCATTTACTTGCACAACTTATATCAGAACTAAAAATACAATCAAGGACCTCTCTTATCAGGGGTCTTTTCTAGTACATTCAGACCTCCATGCCGCTGCCCGGAACCATTGATGAATGCAAATAGGCTATTTCCAAGGTAGATGTATTCACAATTATTTTTGCTAAACCCTGAACCTTATATTTGCAAAGCAGAAAAGACCTCACGTTGAGGTCTTTTCTGCATGCTTATTAGGCTCTTTCTCAAAGACGATGCTTTGTTACACAAATTGGTAGTTATCTTTCTTGCAAATCCTTGATATGACTGTATTGTGTTTTTCAAGTTTCGTTCAAATCATCTTATTTGAGAAAGAGCCGCTTATTATTCAAGAAATTTAAAAATAGCCTTATATTAAAAGATCGCGTGGTCTATAAAATTCACAGTCTAACTTTCTAAAATCCTTATTGTTCCAGGTCAAGATTGGTAGTTCCAAAATCCTTGATTTCTCGGCTAGTATACGTCTACAAAATCTATGTTTACGTCTCGAAACCGAGCTAAGACATGTTGCATCAGAATTTCTTCTTCGAGTTCAACACCGTCAGATTCAACAAAATTCTCAAATACTTGTATAATAGCATTTTTTTCAAATTTATATAATTTACGTAAGACCCAATAGGCTTCGATAAGGACAAGTGACAAAATATAGAACTTCGTGTCACCTTGTTCAATAAGTCGTACCAATTGTTCGGCTTGAACTTCGTCGTCTTTAACGAATAGACGAATGAGAATGTTGGTGTCGGCGATCATCGGTTTACTCATTTTCCGACTCATTTAACTGGCTGACAATTGCTTTCGCGCGTTCAATTCTTGCTAATTCAATAGCTTCGTCTACATCTATGGGGAACGTAGGTTTTAATGCTCCCATGACCCCTCGAATTGATTTTTTGGTTTTAGGCTGAACTTCAATAATTCTGTCGCTTTCATCTAAGACAAAAGCTAATCTATCTCCCTCTTTAATGTTTAAAAGAGTTCTTAGTTCAACCGGAATAGTTAACTGTCCCTTGCTAGTTAACTTTCCAGAGAGAAGTTGCTTTCCCATAATAAATGTCTCCCCTCCAAAAGTATTACCTATATTATAAGTAATACTTTTTAATAAGTCAAGTTTTACCATTTGTTATATAAAGCACAGTGCCTAAACCTGAAAGTGGCAATATCCTCGCAATTTAGATAAATGAATAAAAAAAAATCCACGTCCAGATAGACTTTAAACTATAGTTTTTTGGTATAATTCAAAGTATAGTCCAATTCTCTGGATACATTTACCTTTAGTTCAAACATAACTCTACCCAATTCGTTGATTTTGCTCAATTTAGGGAGGGGAGTTTTAGGATGCCGATTACTCAGTTTGCTAGTCCATTATCGGTTAGCGAGGGGCTTGAGTTAGTTTCTCGAATTGATGAAGAAGTTGTTTACATAAATGGGGGCACGGATCTAGTGATCCAGATGCAGAGCGGGAAGCTGCAACCTGCTTGGCTCATAGACCTTTCTCAGATTTCAGAATTGAAGTTTATTAAGCAAGATGAGGGCAGGATAAAAATCGGAAGTGGAACAACCTTCAGTCAAATCGGTGAGAGCAGCCTCATTAGGGAGAAGGCTAGGTGTCTGAGTCAGGCGGCGTCGCAGGTCGGGTCCACGCAAATCCGTAACCGGGCAACTCTCGGTGGAAATATCGCCAATGCTTCACCTGCTGGAGACAGTCTGCCTACGTTATTAGCACTTGAGGCTTGGGTCAGGATACAGGGACCACGGGGGTCTAGGAGGGTATCTTTTGCTGAGTTTCAGGCAGGAAACGGCTCAGGGCTGAAGGAAAAGGAATTAATAACTGAGATCGATTTCCCAGTGTGGGAACCTAAAGAGAAGACACAGGTTATAAGCGCCTTCAAAAAATTAGGCACTCGGACTGCTGTAACGATTGCTCGTCTGAATATTGCAGCATGGCTGGAAGTGGATTCGGAAAATGAAACGATCCATCATTCAAGATGGGCTGTGGGAGCTTTAGGGCGGACTCCCTTTCGTTTAGAGGACTTGGAGCGGGAATTGCACGGCAAGAGGGCTATTCCAGCGCTGGCTCGGGAGATTGCAGATCGACTGACAGAGGTTGTTGACCGGGCAATCCCTGGACGGGCTTCACAGGAGTATAAACGTCAGGCTATTCGCGGTCTCGCGTATGATCTACTCAATGACTTGTTTCCAAGGTCAGAACAGATCATACAGAATTGGTAATCGAGCGCTCTAACGTAGTGCCAATCTGAGATACTAGTGAATTGATTGAGATATGGGCGTATTAATGCAACTGCGAACATAGTGATCACCTGATCCTGTATTCATGAGTCATATCATTGATTCTTAGGGTTGTCAAAGAGGAGATTAGCTAAATTCGAGAATTAACACGATAAGTTTAAAATAGTATGAGATTTAACTGGGAGGTTAAGAGATGCCTGATGATGAGATAATGATTCCAGTATTTAGGCAGCTCTTTAATTCGATCGAAGAAGGGGTTATTGTTACTGACCGCAATGGCAAAATCATCTTCTATAATACTGAGATGGCTAAATTAGAAGAGTTAGCAACTGAAAATGTCATCGGAAAGAATTTAGCCGAAGTCTATGATGCGGTGACTCTGGAAAGTAGTGAACACCTAAGTGTTGTTCTAAGCGGAGAACCTGTTCTGGAAAAGCATAAAACCTATTTCACCAATCAAGGGAAAGAAGTCAATATTATTGCCAGTACGTTTCCTGTCATAGAAAATCATGAGGTTATAGCGGTCTATTCGGTGTGTAAAAACATTACCAAGTATAAAGAACTCTTGACCAAGACGATGCAATTACAGGATCAAATCGCTCTTGAAGGGCAAGATCAGCGTGGTAATAACGGAACTCGCTATACCTTTGATTCGATTGTCTCTGCCAGCTCTGCCATGCAGAGTCTGATTGCGTCCGCCAAGAAGGCAGCTGTGGCCGACGGGTTTATCTTAGTCTTCGGAGAAACTGGAACAGGTAAGGAATTACTGGTTCAAGCAATTCATAATTACAGTGCTCGCAAGAAGGAGCCTTTCGTGGCGATTAACTGTGCCGCGATTCCGGAAACGTTGCTGGAGAGCATTCTCTTTGGGACAACCAAGGGGGCTTTTACAGGGGCGGTGGAATCGAAAGGTCTGTTTCAACAAGCTGGGAACGGGACCTTGTTCTTAGATGAACTTAATTCTATGAGTAATGCCCTCCAGGCTAAGCTTTTGCGCGTTGTGCAAGAGAAAATGGTGAGGCGGGTCGGCGGGACCACAGAGATTCCCATTCACTGCCGAGTGATCAGTTCTACCAATATTGATCCTTGGGAATCCATCAACAACGGCAGTTTGCGCAAAGACCTTTTTTATCGGTTAGCGGTTATGACTCTCTTTCTTCCCCCTTTGAAAGATCGCCAGGAAGATATCGAGGCGTTAATGAATTATTTTTTAAACCGCTATCAGAACATATATGGCTTGGGCGGGGTCGTGATGGGTGAGGAGTTAAAGAATGTTTTCTTAAATTATTTGTGGCCAGGGAATGTTCGAGAATTAGAACATATTCTAGAAAGTGCTATGAACATGCTTGATGGTCGCAAAGTCATTACTATTGACCATCTGCCCCATTATCTAAGGGCAAAGTTCCTCAGTCAAGTGGGGACGTCTACTGAATTCTATCGAAAAGAATCTAGTAGCTTGGCTCATGCTTTACGTGAGGTAGAGAAGCAAGTCCTCACAGAAGCGCTAGCAAACCATGGGGGTAATATCACCAAAGCAGCTGATTCCATCGGAATTGCCCGGCAGAATCTCCAATACCGGATGAAAAAATTAGGGATGCAAAATTCTTAGGCAGGCAACAAAGTTTTGCACGTAACCTTAACGATCCCTGTAAGCGGGTTTAGAGGATTTATCTAAGCAAATAAATTTTGCGTCCAGGTTATCAGGAAGGACAAAAGGGCAGATGACACAATTATCTGAAATTAGGCACCATTCTTGCAACAAGTATTAGGTTTACTCTATAAAATATGGAACTCTTCGCCTGGAAAAAACGAAAGAATGTGGGGTGATGGCGATTGGCTTTTACGGATTTTATTAATTTTCTGATGAAGAATACTAAAACGATTATAGAGTATTCTGAGAATCATTTTACGCTGGTCTTGTTGGCAGTGGGGATTTCCTTGGCGATCTGGGTACCTGTCGGGTTGTTGTTGACGAAAAGCGATAAATGGGCGGCGAGAGTCTTGGCTTTGGCGAACACGATATTCTGTATTCCAAGTTTGTCCATGTTTGCTATTTTAGTAACAATCCCAATGTTTGGCTTAGGTCGAAAGTCTGCTTTGCTGGCGTTAGTGCTTTATGCCATGATGCCTTTGATTCGTAGCGTCTATGACGGAGTTAAAAACGTCGATCGCAATGTGATCGAAGCGGCTAAAGGGATGGGTATGAGTACGAGAAGGATTCTCGTCGAAATTCTTGTGCCACTAGGTATGCCAATCATTTTTGCGGGGTTTCGAGTTACTGTGGTCATGACGACCGGCATTGCAGCGATTGCTACCTATATTGGAGAACGTAATTTAGGACGATTTATCCAGGAAGGTCTTGTACGTTCTAATACGCCTATGATGATCACAGGAGCCTTGATCATCTCGGTGATTGCCATCGGTTTAGATACTATCCTTGGCCTGATTGAGAAAAGGATTGTTCCTAAAGGATTAAGAATTAGTCGCTAACTCCTCATCAACAGAGAAAAGTCTATCTGAGGACAGGAGAACGTTTGCAGAGGAGGATTCAAAATTGATTGAACTAAAGCAAATTACGAAACAGTACCCAGGTCAAGCAATGCCAGCAGTCGACCAATTATCTCTTTCTATTCCTAAAGGGGAGATATGTGTCTTAGTCGGACCCTCAGGCTGCGGGAAGAGTACTATTTTGCGTATGATTAATCGAATGATCGAGCCTACGTCCGGGGTAGTCAATATTAACGGAGAAGATGTAACGCACACCGACTCAGACCAACTGAGGATGGGGATTGGCTATGTCATTCAACAGATTGGCCTACTGCCGCACCGAACGATTGCCGAGAACATTGCCATCGTGCCCCGCTTATATAAATGGCCGAAAGAGAAGATCAAGCAACGTGTTGATGAGCTGATCGTTATGATGGGGCTCGACTTAGAAAAGACAAGGGGAAAGTATCCGTCTCAGCTTAGTGGGGGGCAAATGCAGAGAGTTGGAGTCGCCAGGGCCATGGCTGTTGATCCTCCGATTATGCTGATGGATGAGCCCTTTGGAGCGGTTGACCCGATAGCACGGACGCATTTGCAGGATGAATTTCTTCGTTTACAGAAAGAGATTAAGAAGACTATTGTCTTTGTCACCCATGATATTAACGAAGCTATTAAAATGGGAGATAGCATTGCTATTTTTAATGCTGGAAAATTAGTTCAATTTGGGACTCCGGAAGAGATCTTAACCAATCCGGTCAATGAGTTTGTCGAGGACTTCATCGGTCGCGATCGGGTTGTTAAAAAGTTGAATTTGTATCTCGCGGAAGATGCCATGCAACCTATTGGGTGTGTGTTAAGGGGAAATGAATGGCAGAATGCAGCCCAGAAAATGAAGGACGCAGGGGTAGAGGTGGCTTTCCTTTTAAATGAAGCGGGTAAGGTTTGGGGACATATCACGTCTTCGGATCTTCGTGAGTTTGGAAGTGATATGGAGGGGTTAAGGAAACAAGTTCTGAGGACGCAAAAAGCCTTTGTCCAAACGACAACTCCTTTCCCGGATGCCCTCTCTTTATTGCTGGAATATGATGCGGATTACCTCGGAATTCTGAAGGATAAAGAACTATGTGGGATGCTCTCTTTCAAAGGCATTAGGAAGCATGTTTACAGGAAAGAGGGTGAGTAAATGAATTGGGAGCATTTCAGGTATGCTCTTTTCGAGAAGGCCCCAGAGGCTTTGTGGGAGCATTCCATGATCGTTCTGATTACCATAACTCTTGCCATCCTGATTTCCATACCGCTTGGAGTCTTCTTAAGCCGTCCAAAATATAAAAGGTTCGGTCTTGTTACCCTTAATGTTCTTAACCTGTTACAAGCTGTTCCAGGGATTGCTGTGATTGCCTTGGCTTTACCGATTCTCGGTTTGGGAATGAAACCTGCCATAGTCGCGCTTTTAGTCCAAAGTTTGTTGCCCATCGTTAGAAATACGATTGCTGGTTTAATGGGAGTTAGTTCGGATGTGAAGGAAGCTGCTTGCGGCATGGGGATGTCCCAACGAAGAATTCTTATAGAAGTGGAGATTCCCTTGGCCATACCGATTATTCTTAGCGGTATCCGGACCGCGACTGTTTATGTCGTGAGTATAGGTACACTGGCCGCTCTGATTGGGGCTGGCGGTTTGGGCAATCTCATTATGGGCGGCTTGGCTCTCTTCCGGCCTGAATACTTGCTGGTTGGGGCAGGGCTCGGGGCGCTGATGGCTATCTCCTTGGATCGGATGATTAATTACTTAGAGTTTAGGATTACTCCGCCTGGGATGCGGGTTGAGTAGGGAGGAATTGTTTTAGCCCGTTCGCACATCCTTCGCCGGTAGGTATACTTTGGGGATCGCGGCTTCGGCGATACTCTCCACTGGAGACTATCGTGATTCATCGCTATTCACTTGACGCCGAGGCTAAAACGCAAAACCTCCGAGCTTTCTGAATGTGAACCGTTGCGTTTCTTAACGCCTCGTCGCCTGCGTTCATTGACGCGATTCCTCTCACATGCTCTCTCAGCTAAAACAATTCCTCTAGCTTGGGTCGACGGGTAGAACGACGGGGTATAGAACGCGGGGTTTAGAATGATGGAGGGGTCTGGGTACTGTTTGCGTTTATGACGCAAAAGCGCTTTTGAGGGGAACACTAGGGGAACATATGGGGAAGGCGGGACGGTTCTTGGCTTGCTTTCTAAGTAAGAGGAATCCTTTGGGATTGTCGATGGGGGTTTAGAAGGTGTTGATGGACTCTGTGAAAGGGGTTGTATCGTTTAGGCGAAAAGGAGATATGGCGAGGGTTTAAGTTTGCATTACTTGAGATTTGAAGGAGGGGATGCCAGAAATTTGAAATAAAGGCTACGTAAGTATTGTGAAAAGATGTATAATTGGACCAACTTATTAAAAGGAAGGGGTATGTACATGAAGAAACGATCATTATTTCTCGTTGCAATCTTGTCCCTGACACTAGCTTTAGGAGGGGTAATGGGTTGCGGTGCAAAGGCGCCTGCAGCAGCACCTACACCTGCTCCAGATAAGGCAAAAGAAGGACCTACTATTAAGATTTCGTCCAAGACCTTTACAGAAGCAGCACTCTTAGGAACGATGAGCTTCCAGTATCTAAAAGGTTTAGGGTATCCGGTTGAGAATAAAATGGGGCTTGGTGAATTGGCTGTTATCAGACCAGCCTTGACTTCTGGGCAAATCGATCATTATTGGGAGTACACTGGAACGGGTGTTATGAATTTAATGGAGCATGCTCCCGTGTTTGAGGCGGATGAAAGCTACAAACTCATTAAAGAGTGGGATGCTAAGAATGGAATTGCGTGGTTGGATTATGCACCACTTAATGACACCTATGGGATTGTTGTTCGGGCCGATGTTGCCGAAAAGTATAAGCTGAAAACTATCTCTGACTATGTTGCCCAAGTGAAGAAGGGTGAAAGCTTAAAATTCGTTGGTTTCCCTGAATGGGAAGGACGGGCAGATGGTTTGCCATCGTTTGAAAAGGTCTATGAGTTCAAAATGCCTAAAGGGGATTTTGTCAACGTAGCTATGGGTCTAAACTATGATACTCTTAAAGCTCAAAAAGGGGATTTAGCTTTAGCCTTCACTACAGAACCGAGGATTGTCACGGATAAGCTAGTGATGCTTGAAGATGATAAAAAGGCGTTCCCGGTCTATAATGCTGCTCCTGTCTTCCGTCAGCAAATCTTGGATGCGTATCCTAACTTAGCTGGCGAACTTAAGAAATTGAGCGCTGTGTTAGATACTGAGACGATCACTCAATTGAATATGCAAGCTGATGTTGAGAAGAAGTCCATTGAGGAAGTTTCGACGACTTTCTTGAAGAGTAAAGGGTTGCTGAAATAAGGCGGCTTGGAGGGAGTAGAGGTGCGGGGTCCGAACGGGGGAGGAGAAAGTCGCTTAGCATCCTACGGCGATAAGTGTTCGTTGTGGGTAATGCGCCTTCGGCGATACTCTCCACTGGAGACTATCGTGATCGCACAACGTTCCATTGCTATTCCCTTGTCGCTCAGGCTAAACCGCAAAACTTCTGGGCTTTCTGCATGTGAACAGTTGCGGTTCTTAACGCCTGATCGACTGCGCTCATTGACGCAATTCCACTAATCGTGCTCTCTCAGCTAAGCCACTTCCTCCTATGCATGTTGCGGGGGGAACGTGCACCTCTGAATCGGTGCTGCGCCGCCGGGCTGGGTAACGGAGGGAATGTTTGGGTTGCTTATTAAGTTATATTTATTGGCCACTTTATGCCCCGTGAAATATTGGTTTGGGGAATAGGGTGGTCTTTCTTTAACTCGGATTCGTGAAAGGTTGGATTTTTAGATGTCGATGATTGAGAAGTTTGTTAGTTTGTTTGGTGTGCCGGATTTTGTGGTGCCTTATTTGTCATGGTTTGTGTCTGAGGCTGAGATGGATTTGGTGGTTCGATTGGAGGGTCAGAAGTGTTCTGTTTCTGAAGTTGCTAAAAGGATGGGATGTGCTTCTGAGCAGGCTCAGGGGTTGTTGGAGGGTTGTTATTATAAGCATATTGTTCAGAGGGAAGAGATTGACGGGGAGATTGTTTATTTTGGGGCGGATTTCTATGGCCGGTTGGATTATATGTGCAAGTTTGACGATAGCTATAAGCTAGAAATTAGGAGTCTGAAGGCCAATAATATAGATGACGAGAGAGATAAGGATAAGGATAACAACGATAACAACGATAGCAACGATGATAACAATAACAACGAAAAGGTTAAAGATGACGGTGGCGATTTGCTGAAGGCTTTGGATGAGTGGTGTTATCAAGTGTACGCGGAGCGGATGGAGCCTTATCTGGAGCAGCTTAGGAATAAAGAGGCGGTGGATAGGGCGCCGGAGACGTTTTTTATGATCGATGAGCTTGAGGAATTACTGAATTCCGTGAAGGATATTCGCTTGGTTCCTTGTAATTGTCGTAAGTTAGCGGAGCGGTGCGAGAAGCCGACAGAAACCTGTCTGAGTTTTGATGCTTCGATTACGGATCGTACGTATGGGCGTTCGCTTTCGAAGGATGAAGCTCGAGAGATTGTAATACTCTCACATCGGAAGGGTTTGATGCACCAGATTAATAGTGACTGGCGGGAGAAGGGGCCGACCTGGATGTGTAATTGTTGTTCTTGCTGTTGCTATCCGACGCGTCTGGCTCAGGACAGGGGAATGAAGGGTATATTTCCGGTTATTCAATATGTGGCTCAGCGCAATGAAGTGAAGTGTTCGCATTGTGGGGCTTGTGTCAAACGGTGCAATTTTTCGGCTTTTCAGCTCGGGGAAACCGAAATCATGGTCAACGGCAAGCCAAGGAAGAGGGTTGAGTTTGATCAGGATAAGTGCTGGGGTTGCGGAATTTGTGTAGATAGTTGCGTAACGAAGGCTATTTCTATGGTCAGTTTAGGATGAGAAATTGATTGCCGTAAAATTGGGCAGTGCCAACTTTTTTTGCGGCTAGACTATAGACAGGGATTATTACGTTAAGTGGAATAACACAGGCTAAAAAAACGATAAGACGATATGATAAGCTGCTAAAAATTTTTGCATTTGCATTTTTTACCCACAGTTAACACCAGTGATGTATGATCAAAAAGAGGGCTTGACGCAAGGTTTAAGGCCTCTGTAACAGAAGGTTATTCACATTCTTAGCAGGACATAGGCTAAGGATGGAATTGAGTACCGTTTATGATGAGAATGGCATATATCTTGCAAGGTTAACTTAGGCATACCCACCTAGAGTGTAGCAGTGTAAGTGAAGGGAACATGGAAGAATAGGTCGTTGGGTAGGTCGGTTACTCTGGAGATTCACTAAGATAGATAAGTTGATTTGAACTTGGAGAAGGTACAAAAAATGTGGAAAGGCTAGGTATAGGACTGATGAGAAAGATTCGATCTAATAGCATAGAACACGCAACGCCACAGCTCCAATGGGTCAGTGAGGGACAGATCGAGCAGATTCATCTTGCGACCTTGGAGGTCCTTGAACGTACGGGGGTTAAAGTAGATCACCCAGAAGCATTACAGTTATTGAAAGATGCTGGTTGTATTGTCAATGAAAACCGGGTTCGGATTCCGAGCTGGTTGGTTGACGAATGTATTCGTTTGGCGCCGAGCAAGATTGTGGTGGCTAACCGTAAGGGCCAAAGGGTCATGCCTTTGGAGAAAAATAGGACTTATTTTGGAACAGGTTCTGATCTCCCCTATACCCTTGATTTAGAAACGGGTAAGCGGCGGCGCTCTACGAAGAAGGATGTCGAGTTAGCTTGCCGGGTCATGGACTATTTACCAAATTATGACTTTGTAATGAGTTATGCGATTGCTTCCGATCAAAATCCTAAAGTGAGTGACCTTCATCAATTAGAGGCTATGGTTTCTAATACTGTTAAACCAATGATTGTTACTGCTCACGATGAAATAAACATGCGCGCTCAATTAGAGATGGCTGCTTTAGTGGTCGGCGGTAAAGAAGAGCTGAGAAAAAATCCGTTCTTGATTCTTTATTCTGAGCCCATCACTCCGTTGGTCCATACCAATGATGGGATCGGAAAGATGTTTGCTTGTTTTGAATATGGAGTTCCTGTAGTGTATACTCCTGGAATTTTGTCTGGGGCAACTACGCCGGTTACGAAAGCGGGAACGATTGTTTTGATGAATGCTGAGGCTTTGGCGGGAGTTGTCATGGCCCAACTAAAGCAAAAAGGAGCCCCAATTATTATTGGCGGTGGGGCGACTCCCATGGATATGAGGACTACTGCGACGTTGTATGGCTCTCCGGAGACGATGATGAACTATGCCATCATGACTCAATTATCTCAGTTTTACGGAATTCCTAACTTTACGGAGGCTGGGTGTGTTAATGCTCCAGTGCCAGATGCTCAGGCAGGGATGGAAGCAGGCAACGGTATCCTGCTGGCACAGCTGATGGGCGCTAATTTAGTGCATGATGTCGGGTATCTGGAAGGTGGAAAAACTGGTTCATTAACCTTCCTGACGATGTGCAATGATTTCATGGATAATGCGCGTTACATGGGTAGAGGAACTCGAATTGATGAAGAGACGATGGCGGTTGATGTGATTGATGAAATAGGCCCTGGTGGGAACTTTGTGAGTCATGCCCATACCTATGAGCATTTCCGGGAAGAGATTTGGACTCCTAAGCAGTTTAATCGTTCTTTCTGGGAGATTTGGGAAGAGCAGGGGTCTAAAACTGTGGAAGACCACGCTGGGGATTTGGCTAAAGAGATTGTGGCAACGCATACGGCGGAACTGTTGGATGATTCAATCCGTCAGGGCTTAAATGAGATAATTGCTGAAACAGAGAAAGTGAAAGCGGAAAAGAAACGTGAAAGAAGAGTTAAGAGCTAAGAGGGGGTTAAGATTATGGGAGTAGGAAGCTCACACGGAAATGGGCTGTTTTTCCGAACACTGACTGAGAAGCAAGCGGAAGAAATTCATCTGGCGAGTAGTCGGATTCTTGAAGAGACGGGTATGGTGATTCACCATCCAGAGGCGGTTGAACTTCTTCGACAGGCGGGGGCCTATGTTGAAAAGGGCAACCGGGTTTATTTCCCCAATCACCTGGTCAAGAAAGCCTTGCAATCTGCCCCTTCACATGTAACTTTATATAATCGAAACGGAGAAGCTGCGCTTCAATTAGAAGGGGCCAAGGTTCACTTTGGCACAGGTTCAGACACGCTCAACTATTTAGATCCGGTCAGCCTAGAACGGCGGAAATGGCGTCAAGAGGATGTAGCCAATGCCATCAGGCTATGTGATAAGTTACCGAATATTGATTTTGTGATGTCGATGGGTCTTTTATCCGATGTCGATCGTCGTATGATCAATCGCGAACAATATGCTATCATGGTCCAGAACACTGTGAAACCCCAAGTGGTCATTGCGGAAGATGGAGATACCTTGCGGGATATTATTGAGATGGCAGCCAGTGCCGTCGGTGGCAAAGCACGCTTGCGTCAGAAACCACTGTTCATGCTCTACACGGAGCCGACCTCTCCACTTCAACATCCTCAAGAGTCAGTGGATAAATTGTTAATTGCTGCTGAAAATGGAATTCCGACTAATTTTGCCTGTGGTGGTGTGGCAGGAGCTTCCGTACCGACTACGGTAGGAGGGGCTTTAGTCCAGGCTAATGCCGAAGCCTTGAGCGGCTTAGTGATCCATCAATTGAAAGCGCCAGGAGCCCCGTTTGTGTACGGTTATGGTAATTCTCCCCTTGATATGCGGACCATGCAGGCGGTTTATGGTACTCCGGAAGCGGTGCTCTTTCAAGGGGGAATGGTCGATCTGGCCCACTATTACGAACTTCCTTCCTGGGGATATGCCGGGTGCTGCAATGCTAAGGTTTGTGATGAGCAGGCGATTGCAGAATCGACAATGTTTACCTTGATGGGTGCGCTGCAAGGGTGCAATATCATGCATGATGTTTTCTACATGGAATTTGGCTTAACCGGATCCTTGGAATTACTGATGATTTCTAACGAGGTTATCGGGCGAACACGAAAGATGCTCAAAGGGATTGCGACGGATAAAGAATCCTTAGGGGTAGAGGCAATTATGCGGGTTGGTCCAGGTGGGAATTTCCTGGGGGATGACCATACTGCGAATCACTTTAGGGAGAATTGGCGGCCAGAGCTCTCTGATTTCAATAATTACGAGAATTGGTCTGAAAACGGTAGTAAGACGATGGTCGTCCGCGCTCGAGAACAGATTAAGCAGATCCTAGAAACTTATCAGCCCAAACCTGTTAGTGACGAGGTTAGGGAGAAGATAGAAGCGGTTCTAAAAGAGGCCCGGAAAAAGGTTGGAGCAAAGGACTAAATTAGTACAAAGAAATATGGTAGTATAAAGATAAGGTAGAGGAGAGATTACAATTGAGTGATTTTAACAACTTGGCTGAACTTGTGATTAAGGGGGATTATGCTGGAGCTCAGTCTTTAACCCAGAAAATGATTGACAATGGCAGCGATCCACTAGAGATTATTAATCAAGGGTTAATGGCGGGTATGAATGTTGTCGGAGTTCGTTTTAAAGCTGGGGATATGTATGTCCCTGAGGTTATGATGTCAGCCAAAGCCATGAGCAAGGGCATCGAAATGGTAAAGCCTTTGATTGCTGAAAAGGATATGCCCACGGCGGGTAAAGTGTTGATCGGAACGGTGAAGGGTGACCTTCATGATATTGGGAAGAATCTTGTACTTATGATGATGGAGAGTGCTGGGTTCGAGATGATTGACTTAGGTGTTGATATCGATCCTGACACCTTCGTTAAAGCGGTCAAGGAGCATAAGCCTCAAGCGATTGGGATGTCTGCGCTTTTGACCACGACGATGCTGTCCATGAAGGATACGATAGAAGCGTTGAAGGAAGAGGGCCTGCGCGATTCGGTTAAGATCATTGTCGGAGGGGCTCCGATTTCCCAAGGGTTTGCAGATGAAATTGGTGCTGATGGATATGCACCTGATGCTGCAGCTGCGACGGATTTATGTAAAGGATTGATTGCTTAATTAGGGCTTGCTAACCAAACCTCTTTTTTCCTCTTAGCAAGCAGAATCTTACGATTTTCCGCCTTAAATCCAACTCAGACTTTGGGCAACCCGAAAAGGGTGGATTGGCGCTATAGCCCTCATGAGCA
>Ga0209347_1001017_pt1 | contig 53528 bp, 46 predicted proteins | sample AutmiccommuBRH23_FD_187382 | JGI IMG/M metagenome (GOLD analysis project Ga0209347, IMG submission 187382) | Deep subsurface microbial communities from Mt. Terri, Switzerland - Autotrophic microbial communities BRH/23 (SPAdes) (version 2) | ecosystem: Environmental > Aquatic > Deep subsurface >... | reverse complement strand
CGCGCCGTAGGATGGACTCTACCTCCTTCGCCGCTAAGTGTTTCTATTGGGAAGGCGGCTCGGCGATACTCTATCCTACGCCGGTAGGTATTCCTTTGGGGATAGCGGCTTCGGCGATACTCTCCACTGGAGACTATCGTACTGGAGACTATCGTCACCGAAGCAGGGTACGGGGGCCCACTCCCACTTGAAGAAGTGGGAGTCTTACGATTGGATAATAAAAAGGACCGAGGCATAGCCTCGGTTTCTTACGGCGACCGAACCTTTGAAGCAGTTGTTTTTGGGTGAATGGTTATCCGTTTGGAAAACTCATAATGGAAACATCTCTGCACACACGCAATCTAAACAAGGCGGCAGTCCACGAACAAATCCGAGTTAAAATGATCAATTTAGCACTCGTCTAATGTTTGTTCATCACAATGCCAAAGCCAATAACCAAAGAAAACCAAGAACTCGTAAAAAGATTTTAAAGCACCCATATTTATCCTCCTTTCTTAAAATGGAGATAATGTAAAAAACCTCTCTTAAGTGTCAACTATATCAAATCCATATTTTCAAACTATCCTTGTTTTCAATAATCCTTTCGGCGATCTTTGTTGCAACATCATGATAATAATTTTCGCAGTCATCACAATCTTTAAAATTCTTACAATTCTTCGTTACTCGACGAATTAAAGGAATCCAATTTGTTCGGGATATATCAAAGTTCGCAATTGATCGTTCAAATTCATCTGCTAAGTTACTAGTACTCCAATACTTAGGCCCATTTTCAGGTCTGATAACGAAGACACGCCTCACAAACTCATTTGTAATGGTACCGAAAGTAATTAGAAGTTTGGGTTGATGTTTCAAAACACTTTCCCTTAACAACACAATTTCTTTAGCTACAGCTGCTTCAATAGAAGTATTAGGAACTCTTCCAATATCGCTAACCGTATTCATAATAAAGATATTTCTACAATTAATTCTTGCATGAAGTTTACGATATACCTTGTCCTGAATTTCATACATTATTAGAGTCCAAATATCGTAAATATCCGCGGGATATTTGGGGTTTACTAATAGCCAAATCGGATAAGATCTATCTCCGGATTCTTTCTTCATTCTATCAATAAAAGTCGAATCATTATCAAGTACTAAGCTGGACAAATAAACCCCGCCTTTCAATGTATTTATGAGCCCCCCGAAACTTATTGGTTTTTCATTTATCATATAATTGAAGGAATACATAGCTTTCATTTTCTGAGTGCCACTAGTGTAATTGATGCAATTATTATGCCAACTGTTTTGCCTGTTTTTCAGATAAGTTTTGTATATTTTCAGACATATCAATCTCTGAAAGAGTATATACTTTGAGTCCAACATACCTGGAGTTACTTCTATGCCACTCATTGTGCTCATTATAACAGGTCTTCTCCTTTGTATGTTTTTGAACAGCTAAAAACGAATTGTCTGAAATCACCCTATGAGAAGCGTTGGTTCTTATCTAAGAAGCCTATAAAAATTCCTTTGTTTACACACCAGTTAGAAAAAATTTGCTGCGAAGAAAATGATTTTCTTCGCAGCAAATTTTTTTTGATAATTGTACCAGTTCCTCTTTTTGTAAGCGCACCATCCTTCTCCATCTTCGATCGTGTCAGTGAAATCCATATATCAGGTACCGCAAAAGGTTCGGTAAGGACGAGTTGATGGCTCAGGCAATGGAGAGTAATCGGACTGTTCGGGGGAGTGCGCGTAGGGGCTTGACAGAACATCAAGAAGCCGCTCCATCACGCTGTAGTCCGCTTCTTTCACTGCAGCCTCTAGTGCGGCTTCTACCAGGTGGTTGCGCGGGATTAGCGCAGGATTGCTGTTCCTCATCAACTGCTGCGAGGAGGCTTTCGTTTCCTTCTGCCTGACTAGTCTCGCCTGCCACAGCTCATACCACTGAGCAAATTTTTCGCTGCCAAATAGAACTGTATCCTCCAGCATATCAAACGTTAATGTGCGGAAGGTATTGGTATAGTCCGCACGATACGTCTGCATCATACTGAGCAGGTCTTCAATAAGGGATTCATCCTGTGACTCTTCGTTAAATATCCCCAGTTTTGCTCTCATTCCCGTTAGCCAATGACCGTGATACAACTCAGTAAATTCTGAAATGGCATCTTGGGCTAATTCGACAGCCTGTGCCTGATCAACATGCAGCAGCGGCAATAAGGTTTCCGCAAATCGCGCAAGATTCCACCCGGCAATAGGAGGCTGATTCGCATAGGCATAGCGGCCATGAGCATCAATGGAACTGAATACAGTTGCCGGGTCATAGGCATCCATGAAGGCACAAGGACCATAATCGATGGTTTCTCCACTAAGGGCCATGTTGTCGGTGTTCATCACCCCGTGAATAAAGCCAACCAGTTGCCATTTGGCAATCAGCACTGCCTGACGTTTAATCACTTCTTGAAGTAGCAAAAGGTATTGGTTCGGGGCAGTGTCAACGTTTGGAAAATGCCGTTGCAATGTATAATCAGCTAGGACCCGGAGATCCGAGGCAGTGCCCCATTCTGAAACAAATTGAAAGGTACCGACGCGCAGATGACTGCTGGCTACGCGGGTCAGAATTGCACCAGGCAGCAGGCCAGCTTCGCGGAATACGGACTCACCGGTTGTCACCACCGCTAGGCTGCGGGTAGTAGGTATACCCAGCGTATGCATTGCTTCGCTGATGATGTATTCTCGTAGCATCGGTCCAAGTGCCGCCCGGCCATCCCCTCCACGGGAGTATGGCGTTTTACCTGAACCCTTAAGTTGAATATCAACCCGCTCTCCTTGGGGAGTGATCTGCTCGCCAAGCAGAACAGCCCGGCCGTCCCCTAACATTGCAAAATGTCCGAATTGATGCCCTGCGTAAGCTTGTGCAATAGGCAAAGTACCTTCAGTAATCTGGTTTCCAGCAAGCACCGCTACGCCATCTATACTTTTCAGCGCTTGAACGTTCAACCCTAGGGATGTTGCCAACGGATCATTGAGAATAATCAACTTCGGTGAGCGTACAGGGATTGGATTGAGTGTAGTAAAAAATGATTTAGGGAGACGGGCGTAACTGCTGTCTAAGCTCCATCCTGTTTGAATTATTGCTGTTTCCTTTGTCATAGTAGCTCCTTTTCTTCTTTGGTCTTTTTGTATCCTTGTTTTTATCTTTTAAAATAAAAGAAAAATCATAGGCATGCTATGATTTTTTTATTCTTAGTGTCTACTTCTGCCAATTTATTATACCCTGAATTCTCATAAGTTAAAAACGTCAAGTAAATATTTCCGAAGGGAGCCAACTGAGTAGCAGGGCCTTTAAATCTGACCTTCATAGGCTGCTTTCATAATACCGTCTGAGCATCAATCTGAGCATCAAGTAGTGAACTCGTTCAACTAAAGTTGAACATCGAGACTTCGGTGGGGGAGTCTACCCCCACCGAAGCAGAGTACGGGGTACCACTCCCACTTGTAGAAGTGGGGAGTCTCACGATTGGTGAAGTAACACCAACGTTGCGTTGAGACGTTAAAAGGGATATATTTCGTATGTTATATGTCAATGTTAATAGACGCACACAGTCGACGATTAGAGGAAATAGATATAATATGAACTTGTTCACCCATCCATCGTAGATCGGAACTTCCCTTAGTCCCTAAAAAATTCAAAGAAAGAAGCAATATTTTTAATATCATATCCTCTATATTAGACACGTAATAAAGTTAATTAGTAAAAAGGAGGAATTTTCTAATGTTAGCGGAGTTTAAAATTATTAATGACCCCTTGCGTCCTAGTATTTGTACTAATCTTTGTTCAGTTTGTTACAGAAATAATAAGAGTGAAAGTAATAGAATCGGCTGCTGTTCTTATGAACCGGAATTTTGTCTTTTCGATTTAGTATTTTTATATCTTCATTACCCTGATATTTATAATTTGACATTGAAAAAAGGCCAGATAATTAAGGGATATAACGGAATTATGATAGAAATGAAGGCTGGTTTGAACCATTGTCCCTTCGCAAGTGACTCGGGTTGTGTCTTACCAAAGGATGCCCAGACACCTCTGTGCCGGTTATATATATGCCGGGAAGCGGCTATCTTTGGACCCGCCATAATTGAAGAAAGATTTGATGAATACTTTTTCAGCAAGGAATATGACTTAAATAATTTTTTAAATAGTAAACTGATATATGACAAGGGTTTTAATAAATCAAGACTACACAACTTTATAGAGGAATTTTCCCAAACCGTAAACACAAAAATTGCCGGAATCGATAGAATTAATCCGCCGATAGAAATTTTCAATAGAGAAATAAATATTGAGGATTTTGGAAAAGTCCTATAGTATTGTCGAAGCATATCCGAATCTCATTTTTTAGTGAACTTGTTCAACTAAAGTTGAACATCGAGACTTCGGTGGGGGGCTCTACCTCCACCGAAGCAGAGTACGGGGACCCACTCCCACTCGAAGAAGTGGGAGTCTTACGATTGGATAAAAACCGTGTCGTACACTTTGCATACGCTGCCCTGCGTACTTCTGCTGTAACTTCTTTGTATGCATGGTCCGAGGAGTTCTTATCTTCCCTGTAAAGCATAATTACTAATCTTATCGGGAAAATTACTGATGAGCTAAGTAATGAGAAAGGGATTGGAAAGCTTGGAAGTTAGAGGAAATATTATGACACCCTTGGGATATAGAAAATTGTAAGGTCCGATTAAATCATAGCTTTTGAGCCAATTGAAGAGGACCGAGGCCCCGGGCCAAGAACACGAGTGTATGTAGAAGACATAGATATCCCGCTAATTGCTTCAAGGACCGAAACAGCAGTTTTAGCCAACATTGTGGAAACTCCCAGAGAAAGAGGTGTTTTGTGAATGAATGAATTAGCTATTGTCCGGCAAGCTATTCTCAACGAAGTTGAAGGGAGAGCTTTTTATGAAATGGCAGCTTCCCAGGCCGTCACTACGGAGGTTAAGGAAGCTTTGCTGCATTTAGCGAATGAAGAGAAAGTCCATGAGCAATGGTTGCGTTCTCTTTACCAAAGTATCCAGGATAAACAAGTTTTTGTTCTAAATTGGGATAAGCAAAATGAATTAGAGAAGGTCAAATCGCCTGAGATCTTTGCTAAGGCACCTGAGGCTTTCAAATTTAGCGCTTTAGAACTGGCAACGTTCGGAGCAGGACTTCTTATGGAGAAAAATTCAATCGACTTTTACCAAAAAGCGTCTAGAGAGAGCGAGACGCCTGAGGCAAAATTATTATACGATCAACTAGTCAAATGGGAAACAGTTCATTTGGATAAATTAGATAAGATCCATGATATGCTTCGAGATGAGTGGTGGGAAAAACAGCAGTTTTCACAATCATAAGCTGCACAGATGTTTCTTATGGCCAGCGCCGATCGTCGTAACCATCTCCTCGGCGACGTTCTCTTTTGTTTGGATATCTTTGCTGTATAAGCAATAAAATATTGATGGAATAATCTCTCTACAACTCCAAGTGTATACTGGAAAAAGGCATTTTTGATAAAATGCCTTTTTTGTACTAGTCAGAAAGTATAACTTTTCGTTAATACTTTTTGGAAGCATAAGTGCAACTAAGGCTACCGCCTACGCCTGAAGGCTTCTCCGCTGTGCTAACCCGTGCGAAGACAGTGTCTTCGGGCGCTAACCAAGTTTTCTAATTAGAAAAAAGCAGAGAGAGTTGATAAAAATTAGTGAACTCGTCCAGCTAAAGCTGAACATCGAGACTTCGGTGGGAGAGTCTACCCCGAAGTTGAATAAGGAACACCCACTTGAAGAAGTGGGTGTCTCGGAATTAACGAAGTATAGACTGAGGACAGTAACCCTTAATAGAACTAGAGACGTTTTCCCGGCAGAGAGCATATAATAAATAAGGCCTGATCACCGATGACCATGATAGTATCCTACCATGGTTAAAATTCTGAATCTTGCGCTGGTCGTGGACTCCAAAAACAGTCACATACATTTAAGTTAAATATGGTCGATCTGATGACTGTCGGCAATTGTCGAGAAGACGATCGCCATAGTTGCACTTATGCTGACTAGTACAAAAAAACCGAAATGATTTAAGAGGAGTGGATAAGACATGGGAAATAATATCAAGAGCAAAAAGGGTAATAAGGTAATTAAGGCGGCTATGTTTGGAAGTCTTGTAGGAGCAGTGATGGGCTTATTACTTGCTCCAAAGAGCGGATCAGAATTGCGCCAAGATCTATCTGTACAGGCCCACGAAATCGGAAACAAAGCCGTACTAGTTAGAGACAAGGTGCAGAATGCTTGGCAAAACGTCGAAGGCAAAACCGAAGTAACCGTTAACACCAGTAAAAGCTTGATTCAGAAAGTGAAACGATTGGCTAGTAACCTTAAAACACTGGTATATGAAATTCAGCATGGTGCTTTGACAAAAACCGCATCTATTTCATCGGAAGATAAGGATAGTGGTGATCCAACAAAAGAAATAATGATAATCGAAAATGAACATGAGGAATAGTTTTGTTAATCTAAAAGTCGTAGTTACGCTACTATAGTGAGCTAGTTCAGCTAAAGCTGAACATCGAGACCTCGGTGGGGAGTCTACCCCCTCCGAAGTAGAATAAGGAACACCCACTTGAAGTGGGTGTCTAGAAATTGATTAATTTTATGAGGGGTTAATGTATAACTGCAATTTCAATTGCAGTTATACATTGTTTAATGGAATATAAAAAGAATACAGAACCTTTACATAATGAATATGTTCTAACAGACGACCCCTACCCCAAACACATCTAAACCTAACCAGTACAAATATCCCGTGGACTAGAAAACATTTACTGTTAATAACTCCCTTTAGATATGAGCATCGAGCATGGTTCGGAAACTGGGGATAATTAAGGCAGACTTTTGTTCTATCGACTACAATATTTATAGCAATGATGATTTTTGTAAGGAGCCGTAGATACTCTTTGTCAGGATGCCTGCAACAATAGTCCCTACTAAGGTGGTTAAGCTTGAAGATAAAAGTGCGATCTTCCAGTCAAGATGAAAGACATAAATCAATCCTACCATTACACAAAGGTTGCCAGTAACAGCAGTCCCGAGCATTGCTAATATATGGTGGCTTAATTTTTCCATGGAAAATTTGCTGGAAATTAATGAGTAGACAATCGATCCGATAATATTGGCGAATAAGAAGAAAAAGGCCAGCGGTGAATAGCCTGTAGCCATAGCTACTACGGCTTCCACTACCCCGGCAATAATACCCGCCGGTTGTCTATACATTAAGACAATCAGACCTGTAAAGAATGCCCAGCATGTGCCATTAAGAAGTAAAAGGGTAGGGTCCAATATTGCGTCGATACGTCCTGTAACCTGCATCATAATCAACATTACGATCCCTATGATGACGGAGCCTACTAGTGCTTTGGTGTCAGTTCTGAATAATTTTGTTTTCATTTTTATTCTCCTCCTTAAATTATGGTGATTATATTAATGGCAATATCCTACTTACAAGGCTGATGACTATTACCAAAAACATCGCAGAGATTAACGCAATATCATAATGCCTAATCGCTAGATTTGAAGAAAAGGTTCGGGTTTTGGTTCGCCCATAGCCTCTTAACTCCATGGCCAGGGCCGTTTCTGTTGAGCGTCGGACAGCACGATATAAAAAAGGAAGGAACGTCGGGAAAATACCTTTGAGATTGTCCCATACGCTTTCCATTCTAAGGCCCCGGGTACGCTGGCTATCGATTATGGATATATATTCAGCTTTCATGAGAGGGAGGAAGCGGACGCCCAGTCCCACCAACATGGCAAAACGGTAAGGAACTTTAAATTTGATGAGCATCAAGGTAAAGTCTTGGGGTGAGGACGACGTGAAAAATTGCATACTTGCAAAAACAATAATGCTAGCCTTCAGGACGCCAGTGATCGCTAGTGGTAGGGCTTCACTGTAGATTTTAAGGATTCCCCATTGGTAGATTAAAACGCCTTCCCGGCAAAAAACCAGCTGAACGATCAGTATCTGAAGTCCTAAAAGCAACAAGATCATAATCATGACCTTATACTGTTTCAAGGAACCAGTTAAGAATAGCGAGGCCATAATGCCCACTAATAACACAAGGCTCAACTGAACAGCAGTCCCACTACTCAGCGAAAAATAGATCATCAGTACATACCAGGCAAGCTTTGTCCTGGGATCAAGCTTCGAAAGTCTCATTCTTGAACCTCCCTGAATGAAATAAATTATAGAAATTCAGGCCAATTGCTTTAAACGTATGGAGATGTTGATCGAGATCTCTTGTCAAAATATCAAGTTGAATGCGATGGTTATACAGGGCAACTAAACGGTTTGAATAGTCTTTTGCCATGTTCAGATCGTGGGTGATAAGCAGAATTGTTATGCCATTTTTCGATAATTTAAAGAGTTTATCCATGATCATATATCCTTGGTTTTCGTCAAGGCCCGAGGTCGGTTCGTCGGCGATTATGAATTCCGGATCACTGACGAGGATGGAGGCTAGTGCCAAAAGCTGGCGCTGGCCGCGGCTTAAGCGATGAGGGTGTACTTTCTTGTAGTCCAGCAGCCCCACAAATTTTAGGCACTCATCAACTTTTTGATCAATTAATTCTTTTTGTTCACCTCTTAGCTTCAGTGAAAATCCAACTTCTTCTTCCAAGGTGCTTGCAAAGATCTGATAGTCGGGGTTTTGAAACAGAAAGCCCACCTGCGAACGGATCTCTGTCAGTTTTTCCTTATTCAGCGGCTGGTTAAACACTTTAATCTCACCCTTAGAGGGCTTTAAGAGACCGATGAGGAGCTTAGCCAACGTTGATTTTCCAGAGCCGTTTAAACCAATGATCGATAAAAAGTCACCCTTAAAAATTTCTAAATTAATGTCTTCACAACCAAGTAAATCATTTTTGTACTGGTAAGAGACATCGGTAATTTTCGCAATAATTTCATTGGATTTACCTTGATCCGTATTGAAGGAAGTGATGTATTTCAACTTTCCTTTTCGATGCCCTATTTGCTCCTTGTAATATGCCTCTGGCGAATACTGTTTAACAATTTCACCAGCCCGAATATAGAAGACTCTGTTGGCATAGTTAAGGACGTCTTCAATTCGGTCCATGACCATAACGATGGTTAGATTCTGTGTCGTATTCAACTGACCAAGCTGCTTATAAAGCTCATAGCGACCCTGAGGATCCAGTTCAGCGGTCGGCTGGTCAAGAATCAGAATTGGAGCATTGAGGGCTAAAACACCGGCCAAAACGACTCGTTGGGCCTGCCCACCTGAAAGAGAAGCTGTTTGTCTCCTTTCAAAGCCCGTTAAACCCACAAATTCCAAGATATTTTTAACCCTCTGATCAATTTGTTTTAAGGGAATTTCCAGATTCCCGAGGCCGAAAGCGACATCCTCGTATACTTCCTGACTGATAATTTGATTATGGGGTTCCTGCATCATGTAACCCACATAATCGGACATCCTATTAAGGCTCATGTCCTTAACATCTTGCCCCATGATCGTGATTTTTCCTGTTAATTCCGCGTTATGGTAGTGAGGAATAGCGCCAGTGATGGAGTGCAGTAAGATTGATTTACCAGAGCCTACACCTCCAGTAATGACGATGAAATCTCCCTGATTAATTTCAAAATCAATGTTTTTGAGCGCAGGTCTTTCCTCATGAGGAAAGACGAGTTTTTGAATTTCAATTTTTGCAATTGTTTCCATAATAGCTCCTAAGTATTAAAATTAAAAAAGTTCTAGCTTACCATTAAGCTAGAACTTTACCTTTGTCCTATTCGCAATATTTATAGGCAGGTTTCCTGACTTATAGACTAGAATGTACGCCTTCCCAGTTACCCAGTGGCAAATGTACATTTTTAACATCTAATTACAGTGGTGGGTCCGTCCAGGATTACACCTGGTTCCCTATTATCCCTTGCGGGCACCTATTAATAATGTATTTAATTAACCTTATGATAGAATAATTCATTTACTTTGTCAACAAGAGTTTACACGTTTGTTGTTACGCTTAAGGTCAGAGAGTAAAACCTACAAAACGCTGAGAGTAAATCAAAAGGCTCATGCGCCAATTCATGCCTTTAAAATACTCTCATCTAGCATTTCTTAAGCATTCTCCACGTTCATCTGTGAAATCAGCAAATTCCAGAGCAATACGACGAAAATCATCCTCAAATTGAAGAAATAAGTCTACAATTTCGGGATCAAAAGCGGTTCCCCTACCATCCCTGATTATATCTACAGCTTGGTGATGGGAAAGGGCAGGTTTATATACGCGTCGGGTAATTAAGGCATCATATACATCGGCCACTGCCATTAGTCGTCCGGAAACAGGGATTTCTGCGCCTTTAAGACCTTGTGGATAGCCTGAACCGTCCCATTTTTCATGATGAGTGTAAGCCATCTCCTGGGCGATCTTGAGAAATGAATTTGGACCCAGCTTCAATGCAGAATCAGTAAGAACATCCCGTCCGTGAATAGCATGGTTTTGCATTTCGGTATACTCCTCCGGTGTCAACTTGCCTGGTTTTAGCAGAATACTATCCGGCACTCCAACTTTGCCGACATCATGTAAAGGGGCCGATTTCCAGAGATTTTCGATCATTTCATCACTCAGGAAGTTTTTAAAATTCGGATGGTATTGGAGTTTTTCGGCCAAAAGACGAACATAATGCATGGTGCGCTTAATATGGCAACCCGTTTCGGGATCACGATATTCCGCCAAAGAACCCAGAGTTTCAATCGTGACATCACGCGTGATCATCAGTTCGCTAGTTTTTTCTCGCACCATCTCTTCCAGTTTATCTCTATAATTTTTCACTTCCAGGTGGTTTTTCACTCTAGCCCTTACCAAAGCTGGATTAAACGGTTTGGTAATATAATCAATAGCGCCTAGCTCCAAACCTTTGGCTTCATTTTCATCTGCGGTTAACGCCGTCACAAAAATAACCGGAATGTTTGCGGTTTTCCGATTGGCTTTCAGTTTTGCACAAACTTGATAGCCATCCATTTCCGGCATCATAATATCTAGCAGTATTAGGTCCATGAGTGGCTCCATCGCCGCGATTTTCAAGGCCTTCTCTCCATTGATCGCTACCGACAAATCGTATTGATCCTCTAGGATACCCATCAAGATATGAATATTTTCTGGCGTATCATCGACAATCAGCACCTTTTGTTGTTTCGCAAATGAAGTCATTTTTTCAGTCCTATCTATAAAGTAATCTCCAAAGCCGCGGCAATCGCTTTTAATTTTAGTAAGGCCCTGTCCATATCAAACATATCCACATCTTTCCTGAGTTGTTGAAACTGTTTTTCCACCTTAGTATTGCTTAAATGACTATCTAAAACTCTAAGTTGTTTCATAGATTTTATCGAGCCACTCTCCAGCATTTGCGCCAAATTAATCAAAAGCGGTCGCACAATATCAGCATCGACATCCGTAACCACTTTGTCCAGCACTTTTTTCTTCGGTACGGAAGCAAGCTGTTCTTCAAATGCTCTTATCCCGTCAGTTACAATGGTAAGGTATGTGATAAATTTTTCAAGCACAATATCATTATCAGCACTACTTCCTTGTTTCAGCGCCATCTCTAATTCGACACTGGCAGCTGCCAACTGATCTGCCCCTATATTGGAAGCCACCCCATTTAAGGTGTGTAACAGTCTACCCGCCGTTTTGTCATCGCCTTTGGATAGAGCAGTTTTAATATTATCCAGTGTGTCAACATTACTAGCACGAAATTGGAGGAGAAGCTTCTCATAAAGTTTCTGGTTGCCGCCTAGCCTGGCTAATCCGTCAGAGAGCATTATACCGGGCATGTCTGGCCAGGGAAGATCGTCCGTATTGTCGCTATCGCAGTTTAATTTGATGGTGCCGGAGGTTGGCCAGCTACTAGTCTTGATCCATTTTGCCATGACAACCATAAGTTCATCTGCATTGATAGGTTTGGTTACTTGATCGTTCATGCCAGCCTGAAGGCTCTTTTCCCGCTCTCCGCTCATCGCATGTGCAGTCATGGCAATCACTGGCAGGTTTGCCCAACGGAGGTCGCTCCTAATTTTACGCGTAGCATCGTAGCCATCCATCACAGACATTTGCACATCCATAAGCACTACGTCGTATTCAACCTGTTGCAGCACTTCTAAAGCCTGCAATCCGTTTGTGGCAATATCTACTTCTAAGCCCATTTGCTGCAATATTTCCTGTGCTACCTGCTGATTGATTTCGTTGTCCTCAACTAATAGGATTTTAGGCCTCTTTATTTCCGCGGACCGATCCGAAATCAAACCCTTTTGGCAACTAAATGGAAAGGATTTGTCCCTGTCGGCACCAAATACGTCCATCATAGCATCAAACAGCTGGGATTCCGTTATCGGCTTGGTGAGACACTTATTTATCCCGATTTGACTGGCCTCATCAGCCAGTTCCGTTAGATCATAGGCCGTAATCATGATGATCTCCGGCTTAAAGTCTATTCCATCCATAGTCTTAATCCGGCGGGATGTTTCCAAACCGTCCATACCGGGCATTTGCCAGTCCATGAGCACCAAATCGAATCTGTTAGCCTGATCCTTCTTAAGTGCGGCCAGTCCTTGCTCCCCGGAGCCAACGCCCACAGCCGAAAAATGCCTGGATTCAAGCATACTCATCAAGATCTCCACCGCAATAGGGTTGTCGTCAATAACTAAAACCTTAATATTTTTATTGTTCCGACGAGTAAGCACGGTTAGTTCTACAGGTTGACTGTAACAGAATACGGCTGTAAAGATAAAAGTGCTGCCTTTGCCAGGCTCACTCTCTACCCAAATCCTGCCACCCATCAGTTTCACCAGCCGTTCACAAATAGCCAACCCCAGACCTGTACCACCGTACTTGCGGGTGGTGGAAGCGTCTGCTTGGCTAAAAGCTTGGAACAGCTTGTTTTGCTGCTCTTTGGTCATGCCGATACCGGTATCACCGACCGAAAACTGCAGGGTGACCTCTTGTTCATCCTTGAGCAAGAGCTCAATCTTGACGACAATCTCCCCTTTGTCCGTGAACTTGATAGCATTATTGGTCAAGTTAGTCATAATTTGTCCAAGCCGAAGCGGATCTCCCCTCAACCTTTGCGGCACATCCGAAGTGTATTGAAAGAGCAGCTCGATACCCTTCTGCTGGGCTTTCATATTGAGCAGGTTGGCCAAGCTGCTCAGTGTTTCATCCAAATTGAAGTCTACCACCTCGAGATCTAGTTTGCCGGCTTCGACCTTGGAAAAATCCAGGATTTCATTGATAACCTCCAACAACGCCTGAGCTGAGGATTGGATTTTTCCTATATAATCCTGTTGTTTAGGGCTTAAATCGGTCTGCAACGCCAAATATGCCATCCCGATGATCGCATTCATAGGCGTACGGATTTCATGGCTCATGTTAGCCAGAAATTCGCTCTTGGCTCGAGTTGCCGCTTCTGCAACACGTTGCTGATGTTTAATCACCTTGTTTTGGTAGAACATTTTACGGGAAGCTCGTTCCAAACTGTACCCACCCACGATACAGGTGATTTCAATCAGCCATACAATAACGGAGAGTAGAGCAATATCTCTATTTTCATGGACTGATGACAACAACAACGAAACTTGGTAAGCAAAAATATAGAGAAGTGTGGTAAATAGCGCAATTTTAAACCTAAGGCGCAAAATAAAAAAGGCAAATAAAATAACCGCAATTTCGCCACAAATAGTAAGAATGTCATTGTTTAACTCAAAATGACCCACGTAAATAAACACTAATCCCGCAAGGCCATTGGCCAAAGCAGTTAAAGGTTGAAAATACTTTACATAGCGTGGAGAGGATGTTATTAGCAAGATAAGGGTGAAAAGCGGGTACAAAAAGACGACTATGGCTACCGTCATATGTAGAAAATTTTGAGGATAGCTTACATAACAAAATATATTCAGAACGAACCAGCCGAGAAAGGAAAGCGAGATCCCAATTCGGTTAAATACACGCGTATCGTAGTCATAGGAACACTTAAACTCGTTTTCTAATGCTAAGTCTTTGAAACTCAAGCTCAATGGATGAAGCCGCATCTTTAACCCCCTGTCCTTTGGTAGCTATTTTAAATATTCTTCGCCACCCGGGTAGTAATCTTGTAGTCTTGGAGTGAACTCGTTCAACTAAAGTTGAACATCGAGTTTTCGGTGGGGGACTCTACCCCAACCGAAGCGGAACCGGGGGTACCACTCCCACTTGTAGAAGTGGGAGTCTTACGATTGGATAAATATTTTTCCCTTCATCTCTATTCGAAATACCTATCTCACTGCGGACAGCACACATTGATTTAGAGCCAACCTCCCTGGCGTTCCTACGAACCAGTTTGGATAGACTTTACTCCTAAAAGCATAAAGGCACTTTTTCCTGTTTTGGAATACCCCTAGCTTATTTTAGCACTTAACAAATTAAGCTTGTTACTAATAAGTGGTGTTTTGTCTAATATTATTTGATGTTTTTTACATATTTTTTCTAAAGCCTCAACCGTATAATCTATCTGTTCTTTTGTATGTGCATAATTTATTAGAAGTCTTATTCTTCCTTCATTTGCTTTAACTGCAGGAAAAACAACCGGGGTTGAATAAATACCTTCCTGAAAAAGTTCATCGACAACCATTCTTAATTTCTTATGATCTTCAATAAATATTGGAATTATCGGACTTTTACTATTTCCTAAATCGAATCCTTTTGAAATTAAGGAATTTCTCATATACTGGTTTTTAGCATGCAGTTCTTTTAATAACGAAGGATTATTTTCTATTTCGTCAAGAGATGCAAGAACTACAGCAGCATCTGCTGGTGTTAAGCATGCTTGAAAAAGATAAGCATCTGACCATTTCAATAATGAACAATACTTTTGTTTTGATGCAAAGAACCCCCCAATGGAAGCCGTAGCTTTAGATAGAGTTGACATTATAAAATCCACTTCATCAGTTACACCTTGTTCGTAACAATAGCCCTGTCCTTTATCACCATAGATACCAAAAGTATGTGCTTCGTCTACATATAAGTAAAAACTACACGATTTCTTTAGTCTAGTGATTTCTTTTAATGGAGATAAATCTCCGCTCATTGAATATGCTGATTCTACAACAACAAAAATATTTTCATATGAACTTTCATAAATTTTTAACTTTTTTTCTAAATCAGCTACATTATTATGTTTAAATGAAATCGCTTTAGCCTCAGATAATTTAATCCCATTTAATATTGATGAATGACATTCTCTATCAAAGATAATAAAATCCTTGTTACCAACTATATAAGAAATAGCTCCAAGATTTGCCGTAAATCCTGTGGGGAAAAGAACAGCCTTTTCTTTTCCTACAAGTTTCGCAACTCGTTTTTCTATTTCCTTATGTAAAGAACTCATACCACATGATGACGCAGCTGTACCACATCCAGTTCCAAATTGACGAAGCGCATAACAAGCTTTTTCAATAACATTAACATTTCTATTTAAACTAAGATAATGATTAACACACCATAAAATACATTCTTTTTTAGTACCAGAATGTTCGGTAACAACATTCATAATAGTTGAGGGGCCATTTTCCAGATATCGATCATACGCATTACCCGTGAGTTTATTCTCCTTATCAATAAAATCTTGAATCAATTTAGCCCTTTCATCAATATTTGAAATTTTTTCCTTTTTTAGATACAATAATACTTCTCCGATAGAAATAAATTCATAGCTCATTACAAACAGCTCCTTATGAATATTAACATTATTCGCCAATCGGAGAGAGTTTATATTTATGACTTTTTAATTCTATTTAAAGAATTTGAATAAAACTCGTATTCTCCCACGATAGAGGCTTTTGAAACCCACAAATAATTCTCCTTTAATCTATAAATATATTCCACATTATTCTTTCATTTCCTCTAAAGGGAACAGAAATAATCCAAGAAAAACCAAATATGGCCAGACCGTCTAAAAGACAGCTGCGCCATAAATCTGTTATTTTTGACAGACTGTTCATGGAATTATCGAGGTGTTGCGAATTATTACTCAAGACCTACATTGAGGAGGCTAAAGCTGGACTTCGAACTCAGTTTTACAATACACGTCGTGCTCAGTTAATTGGTTCTTTACCGAGGACCTTCTCAATAAATACTTTCACAATCTCTGGATCAAATTGAGTACCTGAACATCTCCTTATTTCATTTTTGGCTTCATCTTCACTTATTCCCTTTCGATAGCTTCTATCACTGGTCATGGCATCGTAAGAATCTGCAATGGCAATAATCCTCGCTTCAATTGCTATTTCATCACCTTTTAGTGCTCTCGGATATCCTAATCCATCCCATCTTTCGTGATGGGAAAGAACAAATTCGGCAAGTTCTGAAAATTCAATGACTGAATGAAGTATTCTCCACCCTGCCTCAGGGTGTTTTTTCATGACTTCCCATTCCTCATTATCTAATCTTTGAGGTTTATTAAGGATATTTTCGTTAATGCCTATTTTACCAATATCATGAACAAGCCCTGCTATTCTAATCTGATTAACATACTCTTTTTCAAAATTCAATTTAATTGCGATTGTTTCACAAATTGTACTAACTCTTTTTGAATGCATCAACTCTCTACTGCTTTTTTCAATTAGTGCATTCATGATAACGTCAATTGTTTTACTCCTCAAGCTCTTGCATTCATACAGCTTGTATTGATACATACTATCTTCAGCTTTAATTACTATTTCTTGAATATTCTCTTCCTTATTTTTCTTAATTTCATATCCAAAGGATATAGAAATGTCAATAACGCTGGCATTATTATTGGTTAATCTCTTCTTGATGTTTTTAATAATTTGCTCTGATTCAAAAGCATCTGTTTCAGGCAATATGATAACAAACTCATCTCCTCCGAGCCTAGCGATAAGATCATCTGCTCGGCATTCCTGCTTGATTGCATTTGCAACTTCTTTAAGCAGTTTATCACCTACGACATGCCCGAAAGAATCATTGACAAGCTTTAAACCGTTGATATCACCCATAACGATTGTCATTGGCAGGTTTTTACCTGTATCAAGCCTAATCAACTCTTCTTCAAAGTATCTTCGATTATATAACCCAGTAAGATGGTCATGAAAACTCATGTATTTGAGTTTTTCCTCTTGTTTTTTTCTAGCTTCATTCTCTCTTTTTAAATCTTCTAACAGATCCAAAGTCGCCAAATGAGCTTTTCTTAATTCGAAGGTTTTTTCCTCAACCAATCCGGCGAGACGTTCATTCTCATTGCTCTTTTGGATGTTTGCGGCCTTGATTTTCAGCATAGCACGTATCTGGGCATTGAGCTCACTTTCGTCAATGGGTTTCGTAACGAAAGCTTCAGCTCCACTTTCCAGAGCAAGGATGCGACTCTCTTTATCTCCTTTAATTGCTGTGACAAAAACCACTGGTATTTCGCGCAACTTATCGTCTGTTTTCAGCCTTCGGCATACTTCAAAGCCATCCATTCCCTGCATTATAATGTCGAGCAGGATTACATCAGGATCTTCCGCAGCTGCCAGTTCAAGTCCCTTTTCCCCAGTTAGGGCTGCAAATACTGAGGCTTTAGGAAAAACATCTTTTAGTAGTGCTTTTAAACTGATTAGATTATCCTGGTTATCGTCAATTGCTAAAATTTTAATTATCCTATCGTCCATATAGCACCTCGTTTATCACTTCAAAAAAGTCTTTCTCGATGATGGGCTTGGCAATAAAAGCATCAAATCCATGGGATAGAATGGTTTCGCGATCATGGGTCATCGCACTGGCAGTAAGGGCTATGATCGGTATATGTTGTAATCTGGGCAACGCTCTTATGACGTTGAAAGCTTCTATGCCATTTATCCCGGGGAGTGAAATGTCCATCAGCACTAGATTTGGCACATATTTCTTAGCCATTTCGATGCCTTCAGTGCCATCTGAAGCTTCTATTACTGTATAGTGACCCGCTAGTATGGCTTTTAATGTAATCATGTTATCAGGATTATCTTCTACAACTAGCAACGCTGGTTTACCTTCGATTGGGTGCGACTTCCGCTGCGGCTTCTTCACTTCTACAATCTCGGGAAATAACATATTGGTAACCGCGTTTTGGAGGTCTCTACGGTTCACATCACCTTTTTGGATAAGCTGATGAACGTTATTTCGGTGTAAGAATTTTAGTTCGTCCTTTGTGATATGCTTTGCGGTAAGTATGAGTACTGGAATATGTGCCGTCGGTTCAGCATTTCGAAGGATTTCGAGCACTTCAAACCCATTAATAACAGGCATCATCAAGTCTAGCATCATCGCATCGGGTATAACTTGATCAATGATCCCGAATGCTTCGCTGGCATCATGGGCAACCAGCATCCGATACCCCATTCCTTCCACCAGATCCTTGATCTGAATAATTGCCGATTCGTTGTCTTCAACCAGCAAAATGGTCTTATCGGATGAAATAGAAGTAGGTTTGAGTAGAGGTTGCTTGATTGCATATTTGGTATCGTTGGCTTTTTCTGGTTCGACTATCTTGTTGTCAGCGGCATAGCGTAGCGGCAGGGAAAGCGTAAATGACGACCCTATATCTGGTGTGCTTTTAACAAAAATGGTTCCTCCAAGCATGTTTGAGTATTTTTTTGCTATGGCTAAACCCAATCCGGTGCCACCAAATCTTCTAGATGTGCTGCTATCGGCTTGCTTAAACTCCTCAAAAATATGCTCCAGATGGTCTGCTGAAATGCCGATACCGCTATCGGTCACCTTGATTTCAAGCATATTTCCGCTTTGCTGAGCTGAAATAACAATCTTGCCTTTCTCGGTAAACTTCAGAGCATTGCCAATAATATTTTGTAAAATATGACGACATTTATCAGCATCGCTGCAGATGAATAAGTCGGAACTGTTCGATTCATGGAGAAGTTCAATATTTTTTTGTTTCGCCTGCGGTTGTATCATGGTTACAACTTCAGCAATTATATTATTAGCATTAAACTTGGTGATTTCTAGTTCCTCACGTCCAGCTTCAATACGGGAAATATCGAGAATATCGTTAATAAGCATGAGAAGGTTTTTTCCGTTGCGCTCAATTATCTCTAAAAAGCTGTACTCCTCTTCCGGAATTTGGTTGGCCAGCCGGCGGTTAAGAACTCCCGAAAGGGCAATTACTGAATTGAGCGGTGTGCGCAGTTCATGGCTCATGTTTGATAAAAAATTGGTTTTGAGTCTGCTAGCTTCATTCAACTGTTTCTTCTGCATTTCCAGCTCCGTATTTTGTTGCATTAACTCCACTGTTTGTGCTGACAGTTCGGATTTATGAGCATCTAATACACGGTTTTGTTGCTCCAAAGCTTCCTTGAATTCTTTGATTCTGCGGTATGCTAGTATCCCTTCTATACGGGCACTCATGGCATGGATAGCACTATTAATCAAAGCAATGGATTGATCAGCAAACTTACTCACACTTGCCAGGGAAATCATGGCAATGACTTGATTTCCGGAAAGAATGGGAATCGTGATCATTTCGCGGGGGATAAATCTGCTATTGACCGTGTGAAACACAAAGCGCGTATCTTCCGGTATGTTCTTAATGTGCTGAAGCTTGCGTGTGAAAAGAGCGACACCAAATTCCCCTTCGAAGTTATCGGCTGCAAAGGATGGGTTGGCATTGTCATCCAAGCCTATGGATTCAAAATGCTCAAAGGTCTTTTTATCATCGCTTAACAAATAAACCGCTGACATTTGTGAATTGGTATGTAATGCGAGAGCACCCAATGTCGTCCTAAAGAATTTCTGGGCATCTTCTTCACTTAGCATAACTTCTGTAAGGCTGGCTGTCTTTTCTTTTAACTTAATGCTAAATTGAATCATATCTGCCATATCATTAAAGGAAGCGGATAACTCCCCAAACTCATTTTTAGATTCGTATAAACTGCGAACGTCCATATCACCGTGATGAAAACGCTGAACAGCATCGTTAATTTCTTTCAATGGCTTGCGGATATTATGCAGCAAGCTATAGTTGATGATGATCGAAAGTAATAGAAGAGTAGCAATAAGCGCTATAAGTCGCTTGTGCAGTGTATCTCTAAATTCAACTGAACTGATATATTGGGCATCGCCTTTATTTATGGCAAACTTGTCAATTCTATTAATGCTTGCCAACATTTTGTCTCTCTGTAACCCTACCGAACCCTCAGATAATAGATTCTCCTTTACTTTCTCGATCTCCCCAGAAAGTGCTAGTTTGATGTTCTCTTCCCGGGCAGTCTCCCAAATGATAAAAGCTCGGTAAGCTTCTTCCACGTCTGTCGAAGGACCTAAATACTGTGCTTTAATGATTCTAAACTGTTCTTCAGCATCAACGGCAGCTAATTCCATGAGTCTTAGGGCGGCTTGTTTTTCTTGGTCACTCTTTGCCAGCATCAAATCTTTCATGCCTAGGCGCATACACAAAATCTCGTTATTAAGAACTCCAAGTGCTCTTCTAACTTGTAACGGGTGTTGATACATTTCTTCCGTTTGCTCATGGAGTTGATCAGTCTTAACATAAGCAGTCAGTCCTAACACAATAACAAAAGACAGCATGATAGCAAAGCCAATCATTAACTGTATTCCAATCTTAAGGTTTTTTATTCTCATAAAATTCCTCTCCTTTTGTTATTTTTTAAAACAACAATTAGATGTGAATATCATCTGGAGCTTTGTTGTATTTTCAACGAGGGTTTTTTCCGCCTCACCCGTCACCAGATACCCGATAGCTGAAATAGCTTGCTGCAATCTTTTAATTATCACTAGCTGCCAATTAGATTTATAGTAAAATAACAGGTTACTACACATAACAATATCAAAATCTCCATAAATACTCTCTGGCGGATTGGCCGATGATAAATCAAGCAGGTCATAAGTAGAAAAGCTGATATATTGTCTCAATTGAGGAACAATTGTATATGTTTCGCCCTGCATGGTGAAGTATTTATTAAGATGTTTCAGCTTCACATTTTGAACAGCATTCTGATCGTACACACCTGCCCTCCCCGCAGCAAGAGCCTCTTGCAAAATATCGGTTGCGAAGATCCTAAATCTGATCTCTTTCCCACTGGTTTCAGCAAGATCAGAAAGCAACATGCCCATGGAATAGGCCTCTTGTCCGTTAGAGCATCCTGCAGACCAGATTCGAATCTCTCTACCATCTGGTCTATGGGAGATAAGATTGGGCAAGATCAACTGTTCTAACAGAGCAAAAGTGAGCGGATTCCTGAAAAATTGACTGAAGGTGATGTGTAAAGAACTATAAAAGGCATCTGCCTCCGTATGGTTTTCCTCTAAACAACTACAATACTCGGCAGTATTGTTGACTCCGGTTGCAATCCATCTTCTTTCCAGCGATTTCAAGAGAAAGGATTGGTCAAATATGGAGATGTCTCTGTCATGTCTCTGTTTCATTACCATTATAATTTTATCTAAATCCTTGTTCATTTGCCCTCCGATAGGTTTCTGCTACCTTTAATAACTGTAAGACTTGGGAATAAATGTTCTGATATATTCCACTTGTCTGCCGCCTCTTGAGCTTTTATGAAATCCATATTTTTCCCTCTGTATTGACAGTATAGTCTTTAGATCGAACAAATACAACATGTTTCAAGACCCGATTTACTTAGCAAAAAACCAGACAGTGCCATACTAAATCTCATAATGCCTTGAAATTTAACCAAAAAGAACCAGTCTCAGAAATCAAATTTTGGAAAGCCTAAATATTGTTCGAACATAAGCAAATTTTCTGAAGGTGGGATTATAATGGTTAGCAACTCATCAAAGGGCCTTAACAATCTATGGTTATTATTGAAACGAGGGAAAACCATAAAAGATTCGGTTGCGTTAGGGGCAGTGGGCGGTTTACTTGGCACAATCGCAATGGTACTCTCAAATTCACTAATATATAAAGCTGGGAAAACCGAAATTCTTTATGGTCATATAGCAGGCTCTATATTTATGCGACCCTTCAGAACCAAACAACCCAAAAATTTTATTCTCGGTCAGGTATTTCATCTTGCAAACGGAAGTGGTTCTGGATTACTAATGGTACAAATTTTCAAAAGGTTTGGAACGGACTTAGCCTTACTTAAGGGCTCCATGCTAGGGATCTTCACCTGGGAATTCCTATATAATGTAGGCCAGAGACTTGGAATTTATAAAGCCAAGCCACACCTTACAAAAACAGGTTACTCCGCACTCTGGAATAACATTGTATATGGTACTGTAACTGCGTATTCAATTCGGTGGTTGGCCCACCCGTCAGTATTTCCTGCTGTTGAACACAATGCAAGACAGCCAGATGATATAGACGACTCTATCAGTAATAAATCATTCCAAGAACCAGTAGCTGTGGATGTCGTGAAACAGACACCATTCACTAAGAATGTTTTACATTAATTGCATTAGAATATTCACGGACGAGAAGTCCGACAGCAGAAATAAGCTGCTATCGGACTTCTTCGTGGTTTACTTAGAGAATTCCATCGATTTAAGGTTCTAACCTTCAAATACTGATATTAATGGATAATAATAGTCCCATAAAAGGAACGCCCTCTCACTATGAATATAAAGTAAGAGAGCATAATTGGTAGTTAATTATTCGTTGTCCTTAGCTCTTTTCGATTAGCAGCTTCGGGAACTCTTTCTAACCAGCCATTCTCAATCATTAAATCCAGTCCATCTTTTACATAATCACCGAATTCTGCCATAAGACGAGTTAGGGATGCTACTATATCTGTTCTTGCACAATTTGCTAAAGCAAGTCCGTAACCTGAGATGCTATGTGCTAAAAATATCGTTGAATGGAACATCATCAATTTATCGGAATACGGAGATTCTCTGGAGTCGGTTACAAGATAATCGTAATTTATAGGTTTCGGCAAGTCCTCATCTTCCAAAAGCGAACCAAGAACACCTACCTGCTTATCAATAATTTGTTTTCCCCTAGAGAAATAATCCTTTATTTTTTTTGCTTTTGCGACCTGACCAAAACCTAATATTAATGCATAGGCGGAATAGCTTTTGTTTAGCATTCTACATTTTTACTAATTTTCTGCCGAAGTATGGGCGACCACACGTTGATTCGATTTCTAACTTATCAACAGCCATTGTCGTTGACCAAAAAAGGCTTGGGGGGAATTCGCGCTCGACACTGGGTACAATTACAGACATTAACTCCTTATTGCGGTTGCTTTTTTCCAGATTGAGTGAGCCAAATATTGGCCTATCCTTTAACTTCTCCTTCAATGACGTACATGGTATGTGTCAAACCTGTGAAGGCATCGGACGAATCATGACCTTGGATCTAGAAAAAGCGATAAATACGGACAAATCATTAAACGATGGTGCGATTTTACTTCCGGGATTCGGTGTAGGCACGTGGCAATGGAAAATGTATGCCAATCAAGGCTTCTTCGACAATGACAAGAAGATCAAGGACTACACAAAAGAAGAGTATGATAAATTGGTTTACGCAAAACCCGAAAAGATTTTGATTAACATTATGGATGGCGAAATGAATTCCACCTATGAGGGACTTATAGGAAGGTTCACTCGCCAAAACATCAAAACAGATAGGGAAAAGTCCCAAGCTAATCAGAAAAAGATTGAAGCCTTTACTTCCATTCAAAAATGTTGTGGTTGCAATGGAAAACGCTATAACGAAACGGCTATATATGGAATTTATTGATCACACCTTGTAAGTCTTGGACCATCTTAGTCAAGGTTTGACTAGTAGAAGCAATTCTCTCGCTGGAAGCCGTCTGTTCTTGCGTGGCTGCCGAAACGGACTGGCTCTGGGCCAAATTGTCCTTACTGATACCTTCTATTTGATTAACGGATGACAAGATTAGCTGGCTACTGATAGCCATTTCTTCCACCGTTGCTGATACATCCTGGATCTGAGTGACTACCTGATTTATAGAACCGGCAATTTGTACAAATGTTTCTCCTGCAGAATTAACAACTTCAATGCCGAATTTGACATCTGCCGTCCCAGCCTGCATGGCCATTACCGCGTTATTAATATTAATCTGGTTATTATTAACTAATGAAGTAATTTGTTCTGCTGCAACTTTAGATTGTTCGGCCAGCTTGCGTACTTCCTCGGCCACAACAGCAAACCCTCGTCCTTGCTCCCCGGCCCGAGCTGCCTCAATAGCCGCATTTAGGGCAAGTAAATTGGTCTGAGCAGCAATACCCGAGATGACATTCGTAATTTCTCCAATCTTCTTTGATCCTTGTTCTAATTGGTCCACCGCCGTTTGAACCTCTGCAGTTACATATCCAACTTTCTCCATCTGACTAACTGCTTTGCCAACAACCTTTTGTCCCTCCTTTGAGGCTTGTGATGTCTTGTTAGCTTGTTCAGCTACTTCATGACTACTAGCTGCCATCTCCTGAATAGCAGCTGACATCTGTTCAATCGCTGAAGATGTTTCATCAATGGCATTGGACTGTTTTTCGGTCCCGCTTGCCACTAGTTGAATGGCTGTTGACACTTGATTTGATGCCTGGGCCTGTTGTTCGGCGCTTGCGGTTAGCTCTTCTGAAGACGACGACAGCTGCTCGGCGGTTGTTGCTACTTGACCAATCAAGTTCCGTATATTTGCAGACATGGCATTTAAACCCTTTGCAAGAATGCCAACTTCATCTTTAGAATCAAGTTTTAAGTCCTCAACAGTTAGGTTTCCATCGGCAATCTCTTTAATATTGGCAACTACTCTGTTAATGGGAACCGTGATCATTCTTGTAATTACAATACCGACTAGAACAGATACTATAATTACAATTATCGGTAACACTAATAAAATCTTTTTTATTACAGAGATAGTACTTTTTTCGCTAGCCGCTTGCTCCTTTGCTTCGCTCACGTTAAAAGTTCCAAGTTCTCTCAATATAGTTTGAAAATCGGCCTGTTTTGAAAAACCGTTTTTTAAGTAATAGTCCTGAGCCTCAGTTTTATTTCCACTCTGTGAATAGTTGATGGCCTTTTTATTGATCTCCTTAATAATTTCAAACTCACCTTTAATTTTATTTAATCTATCTACTTCATAGGCAGTAGTTGCTAAGGACTCATAATCTCTTATGAATTTATCAATTGAATTCTCTCGTGTATTTATTTGGTCTAATTGTGTCTTTTTGGTTGCATCGTCCATCGTATAGGATGTGAGTGTTAATGTTGCAGATTTTAAAGCATTACTATCAGAACGTGCTTGATTTATGATTTGTACTGATATCAAATTTTCATTGTAAAATCGATCAATAAAGCTACTTGCTTGATTAAAATATACAAAGCCCGCAAAACCAACTACCGCCAAAAAAACAGACATGAGACCAATTAATATGCACATTTTTACAACTATTTTCTTGTTACTTAACCATTTCATAATATTCCTCCCTTGAAAGATCAATCTACTTATGTCAAGCCTTAATTTGAGAAAGAGATTAAAATGTATGACAATACTTCCCATTTTCCCCCTCTCCATAAAGAATACATCCTATGTTTATTAAAAGTCTATAGGTAGTACATATGCTAATAATCAAATTTATTTATTTCAATCAGGAAATCGGTTTGGCGTTTGGAACGACAGAAACGACTTTAGTGCAGATAACATTGTACTCATGCTGGTTCTCCGATAACACTATGAAAAAGCCAGACCTTATTGATATCTCCCATTAGTTTAGACAGATTAAATAATAAAATCTGTTAACTCCAAAGGGAGCATATCAAAAACGATCTGGCAACTTGTTTCGACTCTTTACATATTCCAACGTACTTGTTACTAATTTATTTCTATTTGTTTACTTTTGATAGCCTTTTGCTGTTTCTTGGGCAATGTTATGAATAGAATACCGTTTTCAAATTTAGCATTAACACTTTCAGTTTCTACATTAGAAATTGAAAACGATCTAGTCATTGAGCTATAACTTCTCTCTTTACGGATATAATTGTCCTTTTCCTCATCCGTCTGTACATTTTTCTGAACGGATATTGTTAGTCTATCATCATCAATATGAATACTCATTTCTTCTTTCTTGGTTCCAGGAAGTTCAGCTTCGAATACAAACTCTTTTTCGTTTTCTTTTATGTCTACCTTCATCTGGGAACTATTCCTATATAAAGTGGGGTAGAATTTATCATTAAATAAATTTTCGAAAATGCCCTCAATGTCAAACAAATTACTGTCTTTTTGAATTCCAGAACTTCTTCTTGCAAATGGTACTAAGTCAAACATTACAAACACCTCCGTATTTACTTTTGTTAATTTTGTTATCGATATTTATTGGTATTTAGAAAAACTTTGTCAGAGCAAATTACCACCTCCCCAACTAATAGCTTTATCTGACTTTCACTGACCTTTAAATATTTATACATCATTTAAGCAGGAGTTTCAACCATCAAATTTGATCTTCCTTGACCAATAAAACCATTTGTAGGCTTTGATCATACATTATTATTTGGTTACTTTTAATTTCTTCCATTTTTTCGGTTTTTATACATGGAAGTCCACCATAAAGTCCTTGATATCCTTTGTTTTGAAATATAGCGTAGTCCTTAGGATCTTCTGTTCCAGCTATTTGAGCAGCTTCTGCCAAAAATTTTAAGTTCACTCAACTGGTTTCGCATAGATACCGATGTATCGACTAGAACTAGGTAGGCAGTGTTTTCAGGGACTCCGCTCCTTTTCTTGACAGACTGAATGTCGGTTATTTGGGTAGAAGTATTGTTAATTTTAATGCTCAAATTCTTTTTAAGTTTAGCCCTATCCATATTGATGTTTTCCAATTGCACAAATAACGTTATGTCCGGTAAGTTAGCCTCTACTTGAGTAATTCTTATCTTCGATTCACTAGCTACACTGCTGACGTCAGATACCATGAGTACTATTAGAATTAACAGCATTACCCTAAGGAGGCTCCAGCCTCCTTTTATAGTCCCAATTACACTCCTCCCTCCAAAATGGAATGACAACGATATATGCTATGCTCAGAAGGAGTTTATTTAGATTAACAAATACTGTCATAGTGAGGGGAGCATCAATTGCAAGGCGTCGATTAACCTTCCACCGATACGTCGAGGGGAATAAACTGTCTTTTCATTCGTGTTGCAATTGGGGTGTTGAGAGGATTGAAGATGTTTTCATGGAAAAGGGACTAAGCTCTTAGCTTAATCCCTTCAGTATTATGGCGATCTCGGTTTGATTAAAATGATAAGTTATAGTCTATCTTCAGTTACTCCTCCGCCTAATTTTCATTCCGGTGACTCCATAGGCCCATTTTCTCATGACTTTAAAAGACCAGCCTTTTTATGTAAGCTCTCCATTCTGGCAATGTCCCCTCCTGACACTGAATGGACATCGCTAACCCAATTTTCACATCAATAAGGCTATATTCACCTACTCAGGAAACAGAAAAAGGCCCTTTTTCCCCAGAAACAAGCTTTGTTTCTGTACGATTTAACGAATACTTACTTTGGAGGGTGCGGCATCCAAGAATACGTCGGCGAATCGTGGTCATTCTAAGGAAAAACGAAACGATTGTCCCTTGGTTACGCTCGCTTTGGTGTGGATAATCGAGGATTACCGATCCTTAGCCAGATTTACTAACGTCCCGAGTGTTTGCGACGTCGGGTTACTACATTAATATCTCTCCGATGTCCCAAACCCTCGGACGTTATCTGCAGTACGGCAACCCCTAATTATGCATAACTCAAGAAGTTCTTTTTCCGAACATTACTGCAAAATGATAATATTTATACACACATTCAACATCTGAAAAGCCTGATTCGCTCAGCCAAGTTAACTGTTGAGACAAAGTGGCCTCTTTATCTAGTTTGATTCTTTCATATCCGGATAGTATTTCTTCCTTACTCAATCCACTTTGTTCTATGCTAGTTCTCCAATGCTTTTTGTAAAGTGAGTCCATGTATTTGGTATTTCCAAGAACCTGGTCAGCATTTATGAATACTCCATTATTCTTAAGAATGGAGTAACATTTTCTGTAAAATTTTTCTTTTTCTTCATCAGTAAGATGATGAATTGATAACGCAGAGATGATAATATCGTATTTCTCAGTAAAGATGTATTTAGAGTAATCATCAACTATGTATTTATAATCCCTATAATCTTTAAACCTGTGTTTGGCAACTTCCAACATCTTTTCAGAAATATCGATTAGAGTTAATTTTGCCTCAGGGAATTTACGAAGTAAAAATGAAGAGAAAAGCCCAGTACCCGCACCTACATCCAGAATATTGGGCCTTTCAGTAATCGCTTCAGCTATGGCGACTGAACTATTGTAAAAGTCTTCGAAACACGGTATTAATTGTTTTCTCTGTTTGTCATAGCTTGAGGAAATGTTATCAAACTCCATTTTAATACCATCACTCATTTTCCCGTCTCCTCCTAACCCTTTCTTTTTAAACCTAAGGCTTCATACGCATACTCCGAAACCGTATTGCAGATAACGTCCCATGAATTTGCGAAGTTCCATTATCTCTGTCATTTAAGGCAACTTGAAACGTGCTCTAAAAAGCATGCACTTCGAATACTATTTTCAACTCAGCCATCTTTATAACATTCTTTCCGCCTACGTTTATTCCTCGCAGTGAACTCGTTCAACTAAAGTTGAACATCGAGTCTTCGGTGGGGGACTCTACCCCCACCGAAGCAGAATAAGGTGTATCACTCCCACTTATAGAAGTAGGAGTCTTACGATTTAGATAAAGCTATATAAACAGTCATAATTACAGATTCCCCTTTGTTAGTAATCAAATATAAAAGTGGCATAATGCCGTCCAACGTTAATCAGCGGAGCGGCATATTTACTAAAGAGTATAAGAATAATGTTAAGTACGTTTATGAAATAATATATGTTTGCTATGACTTGGGCTTTTTACGAAGTTGTAATGAAATATCTAGCTTTTCTGCCATAGCTTGCAATAGTCGAACAGCTGTCGTGGACTTTTCTTTTAATGTATCATCGGGTTTTATTTCATCTTTAGTTTGCTCCCATAACACTCTTTAAGTCTTGTAGGTCTAACAGATTAACAACGATACAAAAGAAGCTCTTTCGTCGCCCATCATCAAAATTCATTAATAAGCCTTTCAGTAATTCGACTTTGATATTCAGTTCAGCCTCATAGGCATCTAATCCAATGTTTTTAACCTTATTAAAATCCGTTAATTGGTTCTTATGAGTAATAAAGGAGTCTAAATTATCAACGCCTTTAAATTTCCTGCAAGGATATTCATCACACAGATAGCAATATTCAACTCCGTGTCGTTGACTACAAGATAAAACACCACATATAGGATGTTTTGATGAAAAATCTTCTCCTGCACATCCTGGACACTTAGATATTCCATCTGTATGAAAACGGGGACACAGTCCACAATTTAATCCACAAGCCGAAAACAAAGGATATTGCCTTTTCTTGTACTCCATTTTTGTCACCTCTAATTCAATAACGGCATTCCTTCCAAATCAACAAATTAAAGCTAAAACCTTTAGGTCCTAGCTTTTTTATGTTCTAATTTTTCCCAAGTTCATCCTGTCCATTTCATCTGCACAAACTAAGAATAATGGGAGTTCAAGGAAACAGATACAAATGTCAATAAACGCGAAGTTGAAATATTATTAAAAAGTTGTAGTTCAATTGTCTTGGAAGTTTATACAAAGGGATTTTTCTATGTTCAATGGAGAAATAAGATTACGACAGAGGTTCTTAGTAAATGTCGCTTAGCCATTTTTATCGCTCTGGCTTTTATTTTTTGAGAGTTTACTCTCAATTTCCAAACAAATTCATTGCTTTCTAGTTCTCGTCAACACAGATATTTCCAATGGCATAAAGTGCCCCTTTACCACTAATTTTTACTCTTTCGCCACAATACTCACAATAAACCGTGCCACCACGCTTAGATACCTGTCTTGCGACCATTTTATCAAGTCCAATTCTTTCTCTCCAGTACGGAATAAGACAGCAGTACATTGCGCCACATACAGGGTCTTCATCGATATTTAACTTTGGCCAAAATGCTCTAGCAACAAAATCAAATTCCTTACTTTTTGCGGTTACATACGTAGATAAACCTTCTGGAAATGCTTTTATCTTCGAGAAATCCGGTGTTAAATTCTTCACAGTGTACTCAGAATCAAAGATAAATAATAAATCTCTACTAGTCTTAAGTACCTCTATTGGAACCGCTCCTAATGCATCAATCATCTGATCTGTCAAGTAATACTTTTCTGGTATGATTGTTGGGAAGTCCATTTCATATATATCATCCTTTTTTGTAACCACCAATTGATGATTCGTTTTCTTAGCGTTGAAATGGACTACTTTAGTATCGGTTTCAACGAACCTAAATAAAATATAAGCCGTTGCAAGGGTTGCATGACCGCAAAGGTCTATCTCCCCCCCAGGAGTAAACCATCTTAATCCATATGTATCTCCTTCCTTTACAGTAAAAGCTGTTTCTGACAGGTTGTTTTCTATTGCTATTTTCTCCATTTTTTCTATAGGAATCCATTCATCCATTACGCATACTCCCGCTGGATTTCCTTCGAAAATATTATCCGCAAATGCATCGGCTACATAATATTTTAGCATATCGCTTACCCCCAAACTATTTATGTGCAATGGCATCGATTTCAACCAATGCTCCGAATGGTATTTTTGCTGCTTGCACGCAGATGCGTGCTGGATATGGTTCTCTAAAATGTTTCCCGTAAACTGCATTTACTTTTGCAAAATCATTCACATCGTTGAGGAATATTGTTGCCTTAAGTACGTTATCCATAGAACTACCCGCAGCTTCAAGAACCGCCTCAATAGTGGTCAGAATCTCTTCTGCTTGCTCCTCAACTATACCGGATGGAACACCTGTCTGAGGATCAATGGCAGTAACTCCAGAAACATATACGATACCATTGTACTCAATCGCTTGTGAATAAGGTCCTACAGCTTTACCCGCTTTGTCTGTGTGAATTCGATTTTTTTTCATCTTCATCTTCCTTGTGATATTTCTATTTCTTTCCTGTTTGGTGATTGATTCATTTCCCCTAAATTCTTGAAGTATTTATTGTTATACTCAGTATAACCACTAGAAATCAAATATAAAGTACGCACATTTTTGTGGCCCTACATAGGAGAATTTTATGTGTCAGGTGGGAATAGGGCTTTGTAGCTAATTCTTCTAACTGTAAGTTTAGAAATTAAATCCTGAGTATTTGATATGCTTAAGATTTGGTGGTAATAAACGCCATATTACCAAAAAGATCATATCTTATGGGAATATTCAGTTCATCAAAGACAGCTCGAAGTTGGTCTATGTTTCTAGGTACCAATTTGCCGGAGTTTCCCAAGGCCTTAAGATATCTGTCGCCAAAACGATTGCCTTTAACCAAGGTTGAAAAATACATCTTGCCATCTTGTGATAAAACATTTTTTAATCCAGTCATTAACTTGTTTATATCATCGAGGCAGTGCAGTAAATTTAATGAGATTATTGTATTGAAACTATTAGGTTTAAAAGGTAATTGAAGAGCATCAGCGTGGAGGAAAACCATATTGACAGGAATTTTTCCATTTAGTTTGGTGAGTCTTGACTTCGCAAGTTTTAACATTTTGATTGATTGGTCTATAAGGACGACCGGACGATCAGAATATTGAATATATGTTTTTGCAGTAAACGCCAATGAGCCACACCCGAGGTCTAATACATATCCCTTCTTTGATGACTTAAGTGCATCGAGATCGATGGCTGCAAATTTGGTGATGGAATATCCCCATATGAGACGATTGTACAAGGGATTGCAAGCCACCCAGTCATATATATTCCCAAACTCTGTATCATAAGAATTAGTGACTTCAACGTTCTTAAAGACCGAGTATATATGAGGTTCTATGAGTCTGAGATTTGCCTTATCTGAGAGTAACTCAGATAATTGATTTTCTCCAATAGTTACCATATTATCGTCTCTCCTCTTCAATTAAAACCTTCTGTATTGATTATTCTACAAAGCAAATTCTAATCCTTTTGTTTCCATATAATATTATGTAGTGAGAAAGTATTCAATTCGAAGAGGGAAATATACTGAACCCCATAGGCAGAGAATAATTTTTAAAAATTAGGAAAAAACTGAAACAAACACCCAAGTGAATCGACGTGAGCCAGAGAAAAACGGACTTTAGCACTTCGGATTAAAACACGCTAGATGAACCAGAAAACAGAAAATGAAACCATGCAAATCGGCTGTCAGAGAGGAATTTGGACGAACACGGAGAATACAGTTTGGAAGAACTTGTCATAGTGCCAGTTATCGGACACAGAAGGATATTTATTCCAATAGAGCGAAGCCATATAGAGTATTTAAAAGAGAAAGAGATGATGGTGCAATGTTCTTATATTCTGCATTTATAACGCCGTCCACATTAACCATTTCATTATATTTATTGACACTACCTGCTATAGTAATAATTTTACTAGTATGGTTTATCAGAAAAAGAACAGGATCGATAAAACTCTCATAGAAATCTTAATGGAGATAAAATTAAGTAAAAAGGATAAATAGCGAATATGAGAGCTACCAAAAGGTGAATGGCAGCCTTTCATAACCGTAATTATGGTCTCAGAAATGTATACTACTCCACTTTTCCCTCATCCCAGTCTTCAACTCAAAAATAAAATGCGCTGGAGTGAGAATCTCTATCTTCTCAATCAACGCATTAAATATATATTCATCAAATTTTCCAAGCAGAAGCTTCCTGGGACAAAAGAGCTGTATTTTTCAATAATTTCAAGTCCAATTATAGACACAATGGCCCTCTAACGTGTAACTCACGTCGATGGCCATTGTGTACGTTTTAAGAATGCGATGTAGTAATTAAGGTAAATTAATCGTCTACATTTTTGTAGTAGACATCTTGCGGCATTCATCTGCACATGTACGGCATATATCAGAACAATTCTGACAGTGTGTATCCTGGAATTTGACACACTCAGCAGCGCAAGCATCGCAAACTGTGGCACACAGGTTACAGAATTGCTGACTAAATTCACTGTTTCTTGACATGTATTGAGAAGCCATAGAACAGATATCTGCACAATCTCTTAGTACCTGGATGCAGTGTATTCTTGCCTGTACATCAGGTTCACTTAAACAAGCAGAGTAGCATTCTTCGCAAGCCTGGAGACAGGCATTACAAGCATCAATACACGCCTGCATAGTGGGATTAATAGCAGTAGGCATTGGTATTTGGTTTACTGCTGACCTTGTTCCGGTAACGTTAGTGGTTTGCATTTATTTTCCCCCTATAAATGTATTTTCCATTATTATTGTGTAAGATTCTATTGAAATTTATACACCCTACCAATTATTGTAACTTAAGACAATTGCAAAAAAGAAAACCCTAGGCCGTAAAAGCCTGAGGACTAATAAGTAACCTTAATTTGTAAGACATATAGAGTGTAGCCTCGGTATCGTGTAAAAAGCAAAACTACCTTACTAAACCGAAGGTACGACTGATGTCTGTCCTCTTGGTTCCCATGCCCAAGTTTGCACGGAGATTACCGTTCTTTTTAAACCAGTTAATCATAAATAAGATCCCGATGAGAAATGCCAGTCCGGCAATTGTTAAGCTCCAATTAAGAACTATATACCAACGTATGCCAGCCTGGAATGTAAAAATGATGTATAACAAACCTGCCAGTATAAAAACTATTCCTCCGACAATTTCATGTTTCCAGGATATTATCAGCACAATCAGCAACACCAAAGATGGTATGTTATGCATAAGCAAGCCCATGGCTAACTCCGAGAAGCTTGCTTCAGGAGTTATTACGTCTAGTGAAAACATGGCAAAAAATATAATAAACAATATCGATAGGATTCTTGGGGTCCAATATAAATATCTATTGATTTTTATTTCCATATTCCCAAGTTCCTCCCCCTTTTTGATACACCAATATTCAATTCAGGTAAAAAATTTCAACCGTAAGTTCGTAGTATTCTACAAGTATATTAATTCAATCTTTAATTCATTCCTTTCTAAATCCGCGCATGGATGCGCGACCTCCTGCAAGGTCTGTCGCCTAACTGTGGAATTCACTAATATTCGTTCGGGTATTTCTTATATTTTATGAGTATACCCGAAGATGATTACGGAGATATTCTCTTTCTCTCTAAGAATACAATTACCTTAATTTGTTGTAAAGAATAATATTTTCCATTAAATCAATGGACTTTTATCTCCTTTATAATAAATAACGAGCCGATGGAGTGCTCGCGTACAGGCAATGTACAGTAATTTTTTATCAAAATCACTCGAATAGTTCTCTTTATTAACATCGTAAACGATCACAATATCAAATTCTAATCCCTTCGCCATATAAGATGGAATGACCAAGGCACCTTTTATTACTTCTCCGCCCCGTGGTTTAATAAGGGTAATTTTCACTGATTTTTTCAGTCGACAATACACCTTTTCAGCCTCAACATGAGTTTTACAGATTATGGCTATGGATTCATACCCTTGCTCTGTATAATTGGCAATATCCCTAATGATCGCCTCATCCATCGATTCAAATGTTTCTTGATGAAGAACCAAGGGTTCCTCACCATGCCGTTCAATAGAACCATAATTTTGTTTGGTACCTTCACCCAGAAGCTTCTGCGTAAAGGTGTTGATTTCAAGAGTTGATCTATATCCTTTATCTAATGACAGCTTAATTGAATTTTCTTTATTAAGAATCTCAGAAATGTCTTCATATAGCGAAGGATCGATCGTCTTTTCAATCGTCTGCTGAATGTCTCCCAGGACTGTATAAGTTGCATTCTTGTACAAAAGCTTAAAAACCTCATATTGCAGGGGAGAATAGTCCTGGGCTTCATCGATGACCACGTGTTTGATCTCGGAAAACAAATCATTCCCTTCGATTTTTAACTTAAGATAAAGAAGAGGTACATAATCCTCATAGTGCACTTGACTCTTTTGAAGATCTTGTTGGGTTGTTGTAACAATTTCTTCAATATTTTCTGGAAGTTCTAGACCTTGCGACAGCTTTACCAAAAGCCCACGGTGATTGAAAAGCAGCTCATACAACTGCTTATAATCAACCTTCGTAAATCTTTGGATTCGTTCCCGAAATGCCTTGGCTTGTTTAATCGCTAATAATCGGCTGAAGGACTTTATCTCAAATTCATGTCCTTCACTTTTCTCAACAATCTTTTCCAATCGTTTAAGTCTATTTTTCTGTAAGGGGTGAACCTTCTCTAAGAGTGTCTTTTCGATTATTTTAAGCTGTTTTGCCATGGGAATACTAATTTCGTTGTATAGGAAACGGTTCTTTAACTGTTGCCTCGTCGCAAGAATTGTTCCGTTATAATACACATCTTCAAAGACAATGAGACGATGCGCATAATGCCATAAAAGTCTATCCAGAATTTGCTTGAACACCCTCGAACCTTTGAAATCAATGCTGTGCCGTCTTGTCTCTCCTTCCGTCTTCCCTCGGGATTGTATCAATGTTTCAAGCTGCATATCCCTAGTTTCTTCACCAAACCTGCCTTTAAAAGCATCTAATACTAAATCATCAAAAATGCTTTGTCTTACGTTTTCCTCTCCAAGCTCGGGGAGGACACTAGAAATATAGTGACTAAAAACGGCGTTAGGAGAAATTATGATAACATTATTAGACCGCAGATTGGAATTAAGACCTTCATAAAGGAGAAAAGCGATCCTATGCAGGGCAATGGATGTTTTGCCACTCCCCGCTACACCTTGTACGATTAAAAGCTCATGGACCTTATCCCTAATAATTACATCTTGTTCCTTTTGAATAGTTTCTATAATATTCTTCATTTTGGCGGAAGTATTATGACTTAATACTTCCTGCAGTATTTCATCGGTAATCCTGACACTACAGTCAAAAAAGTACTTGAGCTTAGAATCCCGAATTTGATACTGTCTTTTCAACGATACATCTCCCCGACTAGTTCCTACGGGAGTGTCATACATGGCTTCACCTAGTTCATACCTGTAAAATACGCTTGAAATGGGTGCGCGCCAGTCATAAACGTATACTTGACCTGTGTTCTTGTCCATTAAATTGTAAAGTCCAACATAGATTATTTCCTTTTCGTTATAACCCTTTTCTATAAAGTCAAACCTGCCAAAGTATGGCGAGCTCATCATTTTCTTGAGTTTATTAATACGCCGTGAATTGTAATTTGAGATCTGATTATTAACAGGTGTAAGATATAAGCTTATATCGACAAGACTCTCAAAGTCACTCGAAATATGAACGGTGTTTTCATACATATCCTTTCTAGCGGCAAGTAAATCACTCTTCTTCTCTACTAAATCCTTCTCTTCTCTTTCCATCTCTTCGTTAATAAAAGTTATTGTTTTACTAAGATAATCAATTTCCTCTTGATGATTTTCTTGATAACTGTCCATTAGATCACACTCCTAAACTCAAAATCTCCAAAACACAGTTGACATTCATATAGACTTTGTGATATACTTTTAGTAAGAGGTATAAAATTCTTTTGATTTTTAATGTCTATTTTTTATTATATAACAAAAGCATCTTGAAGTATAGTCATAGGTGAGAATATCTGGTCTGTTCCCTTCTCCCCTTCTCTTTGTAAGATGTAAAATACACTGCAAAAAAGCCAGCTTTGAAGCTGGTTTTTGTGTCTAATCGTTATATCGGAGTAGCCATTGATTAGCAAAACTTTGGTGTGTGTTTCCAGATGTTCGATGAAGTATTTTAATTCTTGAACTCGTTCGAATTCCGTGGCTTCAACAAATTCGCCGTTAAGTTTTTGCTAATATAAGTCTGTACCGGGTATGAAGATTAGGGAGGTTATCCCTATACTTTTTGACCTTAGTTAATTAAAAAGTTTGGCCAAGTTCCTTTCTTCATCATGCGCTTTCTCTTTTTCACTTTGTATGGTTCTTTGCGTAGAAGCTACCTTTCTTGCTTCAATGCTACAATAGTCGAAAAACCTTTTGTATTTTCCTCAAACACAATGTGAAAACCAGATTTCTCCAGCTCTCCTTTGGCCCAACCAACCCCAACTCGAATTTTTTTATAGGAACTTTTATTTAGTTCCCAACCTGTTTGAGTCCGAACATATATAATATCATGAACATTAACATGCTGACCTTCATATTCAAGGAAGCATGTCATTATCACGTGTTCATCTGCTCGAACAGGAATTATCTTATTTATCCCTTTTAATTCTTCAGTCATGTCACGAAACGTTAAAAACAACCTACCTCCAACTTCTAAACTCATGTATACCGTCCGAAACAATTCCTCTATCTTACTCAAGGAATCAAGGTGGGTTAATGTGTCGCCCATACAGGTGATAGCCTCCACCTGGTCTGACAGGTGGTCTTGGAGAAAGAGAACATCACCATGGACGATTTCTATATCTCGAAGTTCACGGCGCTGCTTCAATTCGTCCAAAAGTATAAAACTTTGATCGATACTTAGAACCCTAAACCCTAAATCCGAAAGAGCAATTGATTGAAAGCCAGAGCCGCACCCAAGATCAACGGCACGACCGCTCTTCGTCGGTACTACATGATGTTCCTTAAAGAAGTTAATATTCTCTTGAACTTTTGCTTCGAAGTCCCCGAACATCCAAGAGTAGTACTTCGCGAGGAAATTGTCGTAGTGTTCTTTTACCGTCACTTTTCCACCCACCTTGGTTACTTTTTTAGGTTCCTTACACAAACCATGACCCACAAAACAGTCTCCGCGATGCTGATTTCATCTAATGTCCCGAGAATATCCGACGCACCATTCCGCTTTCATCTTGGCAAAGTGTTGGGAATTCACTGTTGTACTAAACCGCTGCGCGGTGGATTTTGAACGCTCTAATTTGTTGATTTCATGATATCATCTTTTCTGTTTAATACTATTAAATTTGAAAGGATGATTTGTTCCAGTTACGAACTAATACCAACGTATGCCAGCCTGGAATATGAGATGATGTATAACAAACCTGCCAGTATAAAAACTATTCCTCCGACAATTTTATCGTAAGAAAGGCAGTCAGCAAAAATATGCCCTGACGTCTATTATCCATATAATAAATAAGGTACTAGGAGAGTAGTATGATCCAACCAATTTGTAAAGACACTTATATTTGAGTTAGATCCTTTTTTTTAGATAATTTTCTATCCTTAAGCATTTCCCCAATATAGGTTGAACCCAATATCAAAATCCCGCCCATAATCTGAGGCAGTGTTAATGTCTCTCCGAGAAAGATCACACTGAATAAAATACCAAATAAAGGCTCTAAATAACTGTAAGACACTATTTCAACAGATTTCATATGTGTATAGAGGGAAAAGAACATAGTATAGGCCACACTTGTATGTAATACACCCAATAGAATGGTATAAGTAACTGCCCTAGCATCCAAGTGTACCACCGTTAAAATATTTAAATTAATCAATACAAAGGGGAGTAAAACAATCATCGCTGTAAATATTTGCACAAAGGTGGCCGTTTGATTATCCACTCTGACTTTAATACTGCGGTTAATAAGCACAATGGTTGCGTACAGCATCCCTGAAATAGCACTAAGTGCCAGCCCCATGTATCCGTAACCTTCTGATAAATTATGACTAACAATCAGACAGAGGCCTAGAAAGGAGACGAAAATCACTGCGATTTGAATCTTTGAGATAGTCTCTTTCAATAACAGCGGTGCCGCTATCATGACATATACCGGGCACATATTGTAGATCACAACGGCAGAAGAAATACTAGTATGTTTAAACCCATAGAACAAAGTTAACCAGCCCAAACCCAGTAGTACACCTGAAATAAGATAGGGTTTTAAAAGCGTCCATTTCACCTGATCCGCTTTTTTCATTTTCATGACTACAAAAAGGACCGGCAGGGCAATTAAGGCCCTCAGAAAAGCTAAGCTTAAAGCGGACAAGGGGATGGATCTTGTAAATACACCCAGACTTCCCCATATAATCATAACAAGTACTAATTTAATTCTATTCATCGACACACTCCTATCTTTGCTAAGTCCAGATTAGCTAAATAATAAGGAGCTGTATTGTATAGAATTGACACTATCCTTTTACTTGCTGTGTATAGGTTGCCGGCGTAATACCATACATTTTTTTGAATTCTCGTATCAAATGGGCTTGGTCATAAAATCTCAATTCCTCACAAATATCAAACACGTCTACACCTTTACTTAATAACCTTTTTGCTTCAGCTACTCGATATTGTAAATGGAAGGCAGCAGGTGTAGTGACATATAATTTCTTAAAATTCCTGATTATAGAAAATTTATTCAACCCGGATATCTGCTGAAGTTTATCTAATGTTATAACCTCATTCACGTGATTTAAGATATAATTATGGATGGTTTTGACCCTATCACTGGTATCTGTAGTAGTAATTTCCGAAATGTCTTTATCTCCAAACTCTAACAATAATTCAATAAGTATATTTTCCAAGGTGTCTGGAATCGTTTCTATTAGCAGTTGTTCAATAAAGCCTTTTAATTTCCGGGCTTGATCCCCTGTTAACTTTTTTGCTTTACTAAAGCTTACTAGATCACTGTAGTAACTGGGATTAACAAATAACATAACATATGCCCAGTGATTAATATCTTTCGGTGCACATCTGTGAGTCATCAATGGGGGTATAATGACACCATCACCTGATCCATAATGGATAGTCCTGTCGCTCAATGTTAAGTCGGTGGATCCTTCTATTATATATCCTAACGAAAGTTCATTATGGACATGAGACTTATAAGCATGGGGGTTGTTTCTACACCGCTTGATTTCCACCCCTTCAATAATGCTTCTGCTAAATTCCATCTGTCGGTCTTGTTCAAGACTACTCAGATAATCCTTGTCTGATATATTCAAAATCCAAACACTTTCCTTCTATTTTTATTGTCTGCTGTAACTATAATAATTTATGACCCCTGAGAACTTTAATTCTTTTTATAATCTTAATGCCTCCTTACAAGCCTTTTCGGTAAGTATCTTCTCAAACCTTTTTTCTGACAAAATTTCATGTGTTAGAAATTCACCCTTGTAAAACAGACTATACGTGGTAAACGGAGCAGGCACATATTGTGCTTGCTCCGCTGTTTCAAACCGTTTTGAAAGCCACTGCTTTTTTGATGCTACTTGGCAGTCTTTATTATTGCTGGAAATAGCACAACAAATATGCTCATTCTCAAGATTATCCTTTGTTAAGGTTATACTCTCCATATAATCACACGCCAAATGACGGCCCGGCCGATGCACGACATGGCGATATGGGAGTACCCGAAGTGAAACTGCACTCAACAGCAATTCATTTAAGCTGCTGATTATTTCGGAAAAAATCTTGCCAAGGGTCATTGCCACCAATCCTACCGAGGGCCTCCGCCATATCGACACCATCAGGAGCCACCGTGTCCAGTTCAGCCCACGCGATGGGCATGGACACCCCGGCCCCGTTCCTCGCTCTCAGGGAATAGGGAGCAATGCTGGTAGCGCCTCTGCCGTTGCGGATCCAGTCGATGAAGATCTTGTTGGCACGCATAGCCTTTCTCACATTGCTTGTATAGCGGTCAGGCCACTTCTGCTCCATCACTTGGGCGACGCGCCTGGCAAAATTATGAAACCCATCCCAGGCAACGGCAGGTTTTAAAGGGACAACCACATGGTACCCTTTGCCGCCGCTGGTCTTGAGATAGGAGTTCAGGGAAAGCTCGGCCAGAATATTTTTCACATCCCGCACCCCCTGGCGCACCCTGCTCAGATCCATTCCCTCATCCGGATCCAGATCAAAGACCATCAGATCAGGCTTTTCCAGTTCCTCTACTCGGCTTCCCCAGATATGAAATTCTAGGGTTCCCATCTGTGCTTCGGCGATCAGCCCAACTGGGTTCTCAATATAGAAGTAGTCTTCCATTTCTCCGCCACCGGTGGAAATAGGGATGGTGACGATTCCTTTGCTTCCCGGACCGGGATGCTTCTTATAGAAGCAGGTCTGGGCTATGCCCTTGGGACAGCGGACAATGCTGAGAACCCGGTGGCTCACATAGGGCAGCATACGCCCCGCCACCTGGGCGTAATACCGGATCACATCCCCTTTGGTGATTTCCGGGTCGGCAAAGATCACCTTGTCCGGGTTGGAAATCTTGATTCCTTCAATGATGATACCGTTGGTGTTTACTTCCACAACGCTCTCCGTTTCTTTAACGACTGATGGATGCTGTAGTTCCTCATCCGCTCTTTCCATATCTGCCTTATCTACATCCGCGTTTTCCATTGTAATATCCCTGGGATTCTTGTCCGTCCGCAGACCTTTGAAACTGGCCTGCCTTAACAGATGTTTGGCGGTCCACTCAGCAAATTTAATTTCCGCCACCAGCTCAGGTTCAAGCCAAGTGATCTTTTCAGTGGATCTGGGCTTGGGCGCTAGTTGGAAAGGGGATTCCCTTCTCTGTAGGCCCGCAAATTTGCCCTCCATCTCTTTCATGTCGGCTTCGCTCAGGCCGGTACCAGCCCGGCCGGCATAGACTAATTCCCCGCCTGCATAGACGCCCAGGAGCAGGGAACTTATCCCGCTGGTTTTTCGATCGGAAAGGGTATAGCCACCGATCACAAATTCCTGCCTTTTATCGCATTTAAGTTTGATCCAGTCGCCGTTTCTTGCTCCACTGTAGACGGAATCAGCTTTTTTGCCGATGATCCCCTCCATGTCTGCCTCGCAGGCCGCGCGGAAACTTTCCTTGCCGTTTCCTCTCACATGCCGGCTATAATGGAGGTTTTCGGGAGCATCCTGCAGCAAAGCTTCCAGAGTTTCCTTCCTATCAATCAGGCGCTGCCCCCGGAGGTCCGTTCCATCAAGCGCCAGGAGATCAAAGAGGATATAGGTCAGGTTTTTGGCCTGTGGATTTTTCAGATAGTTCTGCAGGGCTTGAAAATCCGTCTTACCCACTGGGTCCGTGATGGCCATTTCGCCGTCCAGAATCATCGCCCTGCCGTCGGCCCATTCCACGAGGGAAGATGCCACATCCTGGAAGCGCTTTGTATAATCATGACCGTTCCTAGTGATCAGCCTGACACTGTTGCTTTCAATATAGGCCAGTATCCTGTAGCCGTCGTATTTCAACTCATAAAGCCAATCCTCACCCTTTGGAGCCGTATGGACTATTTGGGCCAGCTGCACGCCGATACTGCTGAAGGGGTTGCTGGTGATCCTTTTCTCTTCCCCTTCTTTAATTTCCGTCATGGTGCGTCCGGTTCGGATGCTGGTGGTAAATTCAGAAATCCCCTCTCCAGTTTTGGCATGCTCATCTTTTTCTTTAAGTAACAGCCAGTTCTCCTGCTTCTCCCCCGCTTTCCCTTTCAAGCGCACCAGAGCCCACTTTCCCTTTAGCCTGCTTCCTTTCAGAACAAACTTCAGCACCCCTGCGCCTAGTCCCTCAGTCACATCCCCCTGGGGTTCCCAGTACCCTTCATCCCAGAGCATGACCACCCCGCCGCCATATTCCCCTTGGGGAATCGTCCCCTCAAAGTTCCTGTATTCCAGGGGATGCTCCTCCACCCGTACGGCAAGCCTCTTGTCCCGGGTATCATAGGAAGGGCCTTTGGGGACTGCCCAGCTCAATAGAGCCCCCTCCCATTCCAGGCGGAAATCGTAGTGATCTCTGCGGGCCAGATGGTGCTGAACCACATACCTCAGACCCTCTTGGGCAATTTCTGTTCTACCTTCCGGTTCCAAGGTTCTGGAAAAATTCCTTTTTTTGTTATACTCGTTGAGTTTTGCAGTCATAAAATTACTCCGGTTCCTTCTCATATTTCATTGTGAAAACACCATCCCAGCTATTGTTTCCAATTGAATTGTAAGTATCCGGTCCTCTACCATACGCTTCCTGTCAATCAGATACCCTCCCAAGGCGCAGTTACGCAAAACATCGGTTTCCATTAACGTGGTTAAAATATCACTTTTCCCTCAAAGAAAATCATACCGGTATTTGGCTTACAGAGCATCGCAAGCATTGCGCACAAATATAACGGGGGGTTTGAATTCATTCACTCCTTTTGCATTCACGGGTCGACATGCTTTCGACACCAATCCCCGGTAAGTGTAAAATAATCCCCACCTCGAAATTTTCAAGGCGGGGATTATTCTATGCTTACATGTTCCTTTCAATCGCAATAATAATTACTATTATAGTTAACTTCGGAGATTGTTTTCATAAGCCCGTTATATATTAGCAAAGTTCGCTGATGGGCGATGCGTGAACTTCGAACAAATTTCATAAGGTAAGTCCTCAATGCCTTCAACCAACAGCTTACCAATACGCCTCTTACCATAGGTAACGATAAAATCAAATCCAATGTTACTTAATGTAACGCTACGATTTCTGAATCATATATATTCGTTTCAAATAGAGTTCCACCCCACTTTCTATATCTAATTCCCCATAATAGATCAAAATAAATTGTATGAAGATTAATTTTATAAATGTTAGAAATCTCACTTGCCTGTTTATTAAGTATTTTTTGCAAATAATAATATGCTTTATTACAAGTCAAATCACCAAACGTAGAATTTGATGATAACCCTACACTATTGAGTTGATTCTTTGTAAACAATTCACTACCAAAAATCTGAGAATCTAATGGTATAAACAAATAGTTTAATAATCTGTTTCTGTGCTCATCAAGTTCAAGTGACATACAAACTAAATGCTCAATTAGTAAATCAACAGGTTTTCTTAATCTATTAAATGAATAGAATCTATCTTTAAGAACATTCGTGGATAAATAGTTCTTTAGTTCATTAGTGATACGATTTTCTAAATTGTCTAGCTCTCGTTGAGATTGAATTTCTTTCAAATCATTCAAAATGTAATCTTTGTTTGCTCTTAAGTATTCAGTTAATAAATGTTTAGGACCAAATTTTGATTTTTTGTCTATTCGCTCAAACGCCCTTAGTGTATTTGAATCAACAGCACACATTTTCTTTTTTCTTCCTCTATTATCTCTCGCGATTTCTCCGTTTTTACCATTTATATATATTCCGTGAACAATATCATCATAAGTATATAGAGATGTAGGATTTAAAAAGACGGTTTGTGCCTTAATAAATATTCTATTTATAACATCATTATTTATCAATACAATCACCCCTTCTGTTGTTCAATAATGCAACCTCCTTCTACCATCCCCCTTTATAAAGTATTTCTACGTTTATCTTTAGATTCCTTCTATTTTCAGAATATTCAACTAAGTTTTTATATACTGTTTATTAATTAGTTATGTTTTATTAAAATATTTATACCATACCCCCATACGGTATAGAAATTTGTGTGTAAAGTACGACCCACCAGGGGGCGAAAAAATGTTGGTTTAGGCCCTCAACATCCTGCGTTTCTGCTCTTTGTTGCTAATTCGGTTTTTGCTAAATTTTAAACTCCGGGAAGTCGAGCATATCAAACCTCCATTCAAGTTCATTTTAGTTAAGCAGTAACCACGCCTTATCTCTTCAATATGACAGGAATTCATCTACTAATTTCTGCGCTCCTATTTGCGATTGCTCATTCCAGTTTTTCGAAAATGGATCACTAAAACCATGTTTTCCGTTTAACACATAGGCATCGACAGACTTCTTTTCCTCTAGAACGCTTGTCAATTCCAAAACATCAAAAGATTTTTCCTCATTTGCGAAAATGAGTAGTGTTGGGCATCTAGGCGTTATATTTTGATAATCCCTTATTCGAGAACCATAGTAGCAAATAACACCGTCTGCAGTATTTTCAATTTCGCTACATATCCATGCCGCGGTTGCCTCGACACTAAATCCTATAAGAAATATATTTTTGTAATCTGTTCTTGCTTTTATGAGTATTTTTCTAACTTCCTGAACAATATGTGAAAAACCAACATGATTAACGAAGTATTGGTAAGCTTCTTCTTCTCTATTGTAATTGAAATAAATTCCAGACTTTAAAAGATTTGGGCATAAGATATCGTATCCTGCTTCTAAATATTGTTCGCAAACCCATTTAATATGCTGATTAATTCCATATATCTCGTGCAAAACGATTATGACAGATTCTTTACCTCTAATATTATTCGTCATGTAACAATTCTCCAACCAACTGCAATCATTTATACTTTCCATATACATTTGTCCAACTATCTGCGATTTCAAGAAATTTGAAATAACCGTTACTTCTAATAAAATCAACCGCTTCTTTATATTTCTTATACTTATAACCGTTCTTATTAAAGAAATCGTTTAGGATTGAACAAGAAAGTATCTCTGGACAATCTGCACAAGAATTAAAAGCTTTCTTAACACAACACACTTTTATCATACATCTTGCTTTATTAATATCACGCTCTCCACTATCGTATCCTAATTTGCATCCCTTACATTTCTGTTCCTGTATTACGCGGCATGTGCCACAATATGCACCACAGCAACCAATAGCTTTGATAGTCATAAAACACCTACTTAATAACTAATTCTCACCAAAGAAGATGCTTAGCTGATGAGCACAATTACATGTTTTCTACAAATTGTATATTGACACCGTTGGGATCTTTAACATGAAAAAACTTAATATAGAAAGCCCCACAACCTCTTGATAGAATTTTAAAGAATCGTCCATGTTATCAACCATAATCGTACACCAGCAAAAGTTCATCTTATCACTCCTGACATATCATTGCTTAAACTTGAATATATCATATATAAAAATTTACAACAACTGGAAATTATAAAAATCCATTCGAATGCATCACAAATACTAATTGAGGATTTGATGGTCTCCATCCATTTAATTTGCGTCCTATAAAGACCCTTATGACAATAGCACCAGCATTCTATCAAGCGTAAGTGCTGGTGCTAATTAATTGAAACTCGTAATCCATGTGTATATGGTCCCCAACACTCTAAACTAAACTCAGGATAACCCATATCCAGTTTCAACGAGTTTAGTTAGTTTTGAGAGAGCTCTCACTGCCGGAGCGCCATCAATAATGTCATGATCAACTAAAACTGTAATATAGAGATATTCTCGTACTTCAATATTACCATTTACAACGCCAGGCTTCTTAACTATTGAACCGATTGCGAAACATAGAGGATGAACACTTACTGGAATCACCCATCCATTTATCTTGCCAATCATGCCTATTGAGGTTATCATTACTGTTCCCATATTTTGTTTTATTAATAATGGGCTTTTCATTATGCCTTTCCATATCAAACTTCTTATAAATCCTGGCAAACAGTAATAGGTTTTCATGAAAACCATATTCTTTTTTTCTTGACCTAAGACATAATCTTTTTTCCCCTCAATTGACTGTTTTTGTCCGTTTTTTATCTCCTGACTTATTTCGGAGATACTTTTTTCATTGGTTTTTCTAATAACATAGGGCAACGGTACTTTCTTTCCGTCAACTTCTCTTTCTATAGCAACTGATATGTCTATATCGTCAAAGATGACTACTTTTCTCTTACCCTTTCTTATTCCATGAATAGGTTTGAATTCTTCAACTGCATGGCTTATACACTTGATTAGCCATGAGTTGAAAGAAATCTTCTCTGAAAGTTGCTTCTTTCCACGAATTAAGTTTCGAGGTTCTGTTACATCCAATTCGATTAATGCCTTAATATGATGTTTTTTTAATCCAACTACACCTATATCTATAGTTGCTATTCTGCTTATTGGAAATTCTTCTATGAAATACTGACCAACATCCTGCATTATAAAACCTCTCATTAACCGATTTTAAATCTCAATTCTAAACTATAAAATCATTATGAAAAAATTACCCATTTTAAATTGTTACTATAACAGGACTTATGTAATAGCACCTGCATTCTTATCAATGGTACGCTGTGCTACAACACGCTAATCTCCTCTTGCCATTTCGTTTGCGGTGAACCTGCTAATCACCCAATTTCAGTTTACCTTTATAATATGAAACATCCCTCAAAAGCCATTGTAGTACTAATTCTCTAAAACCAGAGAAATTCCTCTCACATACGATACAAAAACCACTTACATTCTGCCACTCTATATTTCAACTCGAAGCTTTTCATGTAACCATTAATCGCTCCCTGGCAACCAAATATCACCTCGCGACAACCAGCGGTTTATCCTCGCTCCGGGTAAATATCTTATCAATGCGAACGACGATTGTCTCCTCCTCTTCCAGGATTCTATATTTCTCAGGACGTATGATTCCTTCTTTAGAGTGTATTGTAATCGTCTCGATCAGCTTCATAAGTACCTTCATGTCAGCACACTTTGCCCAATCCCCGGTGATTGTAGTGACGATACATAGTCACTTAAAATTTCTAAATGGCATCGATACCTGAAATAAATTGGACAGAATCGTTTTCGATGCCACTCCTAATGATACATGAGTTCTTTGTCCGATAAACTGTACTTTTTAAAAGACCGGCAGGGATTTTGTGGGGGAATCACTTATTGATGCATACAATTATTAGAGACACAAAAAACTTCCTATTATAAAACATGATTCTGGATATACATTGTGCAGTTATTTTAGAATAAGAAAGTGGGAATGTGTAATGAGTGAAGATCAGAAATGTCCTATATGCCCGAAATGCGAGCAGGAGTATGTTATTGCGAATTCTATAGAAAAAATTAATGTCTGTCCAAATTGCGAAATGATGGAAACCCTAAAAATTTACGCAAAGCACCTAGTCCAGGAAAAATAATGTTAAACGGATCCATTTTGCCAGTTGACTGAACGCTTTTGAATAGCCACTTCATAAAGGTTCTCTTAATTACTTTTCTTCGATCATTATTTGATTTTTTCCGGTTGATGATAGACAAGCTTATCGTATTCCTCTTTCGAATAATCCTTAATTATCACAATCAAAAAAGCGTGTTGAGGCATACATTTTCCACTGCCATGTGCCAGGGGTAAAGCCCGGCAACATCAATGGCTCCTGATATCAAAAGGATCATTTTAGCGCCCCGTTCTTAAATACTCTAATAATCTCTGATAGTCTTTCCATTCCTTTATCCGTGATCCCGGAAAGACATAATCTAAAACATTGAGCAGGCCTAACACTCTCATTTACATTATTCAGAAAGAACTCCGCCGCATCTTTAAGTTTAATGCCCTGAGCCGATAACAGCTCTTGCACCCGTCTTACATCAAGCTCATTTTTTTGCACAGCCCAAATGAATAGGCCATTGCTTGGAATATGCCAATCCATGTCGGCGGATTTCAGTGATTGATAAATTATTGCCGCTTTCTTCATTTTCTCAGAATAGGCTTTTCTCACTTTCTGTATATGCTTATCATACATACCTGATTTAATGAACAATTCCAAGGCCGCCTGCAGAAGTTTTGGAGTGTTTAAATCTGCTAATTTTTTCGTCTCCAGCGCTGATTCTATCCTGCAGCTGGGAAACACACCTGCTCCCAATCTCAGTCCAGGCATAAATGTCTTGGAAAAACTCCTGATATAGATAACCCGTTCCTTATTTGCATAGTAGTGAACGGGCATAGCATTCTTCTTCCCGCCAATATCCGCCAGATAATCATCCTCAATAAGCATTATATTATAGTTTTCCAACATGTCGGCAATTCGCCGCTTATCCGATTCCTTTAGATTGAAGCCTGTGGGGTTGTGATGCCTTGGCATAATATAAAAAGCTCTGATGTCCTCTTCTCTCAACAACTCTTCAAGCTTACGAAAATCATAGCCCTCACCGGTTCTTTCGATACCCAGCATTTCTATTCCCATGAGCTTAGCCTGCTTCATTGCCAGGTTATAAGTGGGAACTTCAACCAAAAGCTTCCCCTTACGGTCATGAAAGATGCACTGCAGGGCAATACCAATGGCTTGCTGAGCACCGTTGGTAATAAGGATGTTTTCCGTCTTGGTGTAAATCCCGCCCTTCATGAAGTAATTTGAAAGTACCTGTCTCAGGCTGTTTAGCCCCTCAGGCTCCTCATAGTCATAAGCATTTGTTTTATATAAGTCGACGGCTTTGTTAATAGCATGAGTAAATTCTCTATAAGGCAACAACCTTCTATCCGGCCTAACCGCTGTGAAATCTGCTGCCTCCTCGGTTTTCTCCGTACCTAAGTCAAAATCCGCCAGATAATACCCGCCTCTGTTAATGGCATATATCCTATGTGCTTCCTCCATTTCACGGTAAGCACGATTCACTGTAATCTTGTTCACACTCAGCTTTGCCGACAGCTCTCTGCAGCTGGGCAATCTGTCCCCATTACCCAGTTCTCCCTCTGCAATTAACTTCATAATATATGATTTTACTTCCTCAGATTTTTTCATGCCGGCTGCCCTCCATTGTACTAGTACAATTTAGATTTAACGATATTGTACTATTTGATAATTATAATATACTATCTCTAGCCTAATAAGCTATAGCAAAGGAGATAGATATCATGGAAACTATCAAGGATAAACGCCTGCACTTATTCCAGCGTCCTCAAGTGAATCTAACCCTTTTGTCCTCCGAAAATGATTGTATTATCACCAAAGAATATGGTAAACTCGTTGATTTGGAGTCCGGTTGCTGGGCTGCCGTTTTAGGTCACTCAAAAACGCTTCTGCAAGAAACTATTAAGAATTTGGAATTTCCCTTTCACGCCCATCAGTTTTTTGATTCTTCTCTTGTGAGTCAGCTTATTGAAAAAATTGAGTCCTGTGCTCAACTTCCCCTTCACTATGCCGGAACCTTTACAACTTCAGGCTCTGAAGCCGTATCTCTTGCCGTTATGTTAGCGGAACTCTTAACCGGCCGACACAAAAAATTATGTCTTACTATTTCTTATCTCGGTGCAACACCGGATCTCAGGTTGCCCAGAAATCCGGAAACTTGGACGGATTTTGATCCTGCAGATTGCCTGAGTTGTTCTGCCGACATGGATTGTGAACACTGCCCGAAATTTGCTTTAACGGATTTCTCCCAGTATGCTTCCTTTGTATTTGAGCCGGGAAATTCCGGGGGTACCGTAATTTTCCCTCCCGAAAAATTAATCAGCTTTCTCACCTGCAAAATCAAGTCATCTGGGGGCCTGCTTATTGTCAACGAAGTGACTACGGGCATCGGCAGAACGGGCAAGTTCTTTGGCTATCAGTATTATCCTGACCTAAACACCCCCTCGCTCTCTCCGGATTTTATTGCCATGGGCAAATGTCTTGGCAACGGCTACCCTATCGGTGGTGTCTTGACAAAATCAACCTACCAATCAGCACTGGAAGCATCCGGCTTCAGATATGTCCAATCCCACAGCGATGATCCTCTGGGAATAACCATCGCCTTAAAAACCCTTAATATCATTCAATCTGATCATCTTGTGGAAGCATCCTTGACAAAGGGAGAGCTTTTAAGAGGCCTTTTAAGAGCATCAATAGTCTTTCCCAAAGCAATAACGGAAATCCGGGGAAGAGGATTGATGAATACAATCGTATTACACCAAAACATCAACGCAAAGGATGTCTTTGAATCACTCCTGATTGAGGGTTTTTTTGCAGGTTATTCAGAAGCTTATAATCTCATTCGTCTCTACCCTCCCCTGACTATTGAGCAAGAAACTATTGATAGGTTCTGCAAAACTCTTGAAAAAATCTTGGAAAAATATCAAAATTAAAAGTCCTCCATCGTTTTCGATTTATGGAGGACTATAGGAAGATGAGTTTTTCCACAGCATCCACTTGCTGATCTTCAGCAGAGTCTAATGAAATTACAGTGAAAAAAGTCTATACTGCTATTGGTTTATACCTCCAACACCTGTTTCTTCTGTACCTGCAACAGGAGCAGAATTATTTATATCATTAATAATTTCCAAAGCGGAAGATCAGTTTCAGTCTGTTCTTAATACCTATACAATTGAAGATATTTTAAAATAAAAAATAGATGGATTTTTTTCCTCAAAGAAAATCATACCGTATTGGCTTACAAAGATCGAAAGCATTGCTAACAAATATAACGGGGGGGGGCGTTGAATTCGAGCATGAGAAAAGGTAGCTATCCAAGAAATTTACTTGGGTGCTACCTCGTTGATATTTACCAATTAATTTAGTTGATCTGTTAAACTATACTCAATATTTTTTAAGCACATGCCCTTGATTGACTGGCAAAAAAGGCTAGGGCCTTTTCATTTTCGACGAAAATATCTGGCTTGGGTAGTGTACAAAACACACACTCGGTCATTCTGATTCCCTCGATTCGTCAACCTTACTATTCGTGAGTTCTCCCTTTTCAATCTGGCATGTGCTATCAGGCGTCAAGCCTGGTTGAGTACTTCGATTCATTAATAACCACACTGCAGCAAGGGTAATGAACAGACTTAGGATCATAGGGATTAGAATCACTGCAACTCCATAATAGCTTGTTTTTAAATTTTGCTGATTATTAACCCCATCCATATCTTTCGGGGCTGGAGTGGCTGTAAATTTGGCCGTTTCCTTGATTTCCCCCTGATCCCCTGCCATTGATAGGTTTAAATCAGCCTGCAGGTTAAACGCTTTAAAACTATCACAGCGCAGCCTGATGACGCTGCCTTTCTCCATCGATGCTTTAAACTGATCGAAGAGCTCATTTCCTCTCGTACTAATAAAGGATTGGCCACCCGTCTTCTGGGCAATTTGATCAGCTGCGTCCTTAAATTCCTCATCCACCGAAGCTTGCTGGTTTAAAATTAAGGTATAAACGGGTAATCTGTCAACATCGAGATAGTTTTTAAGCTCATCACGACTTAAACAGTCCCCATCAACGCCGCCGTCGGTGATAAGTACAATGATACGCCGCGCAGGAATATCTGGGGCCGTCCTGCCTTCATCATATGCTTCGCGGATTCCCGAGTATAGATAGGTCCCTGTCTTTGAACCCGAAGAAATAGCATTTCCAGTAGATTTGATCACAGTTTCTAGAGCATCGGTTTCTACAAAATCCTTAATTGTTTGTAAGCTATTGCTGACACCAAAGACAGCCGTTGTATCCTTCGCTGTGCTAAAGCCTAATAATTCTTCCAATAAAATTTGAAGTTCACTCAACTGGTTTCGCATAGATACCGATGTATCGACTAGAACCAGGTAGGCAGTGTTTTCAGGGACTCCGCTCCCTTTCTTAACAGACTGAATGTCGGTTATTTGGGTAGGAGTATTGTTGATTTTAATGCTCAAATTCTTTTTAAGTTTAGCCCTATCCATATTGATGTTTTCCAATTGCACAAATAGCGTAATGTCCGGTAAGTTAGCCTCTACTTGAGTAATTCTTATCTTCGATTCACTAGCTGCACTGCTGACGTCGGATACCATGAGTACTATTAGAATTATCAGCATTACCCTAAGGAGGCTCCAGCCTCCTTTTATAGTCCCAATTACACTCCTCCCCCCAAAATGGAATGACAACGATATATGCTATGCTCAGAAGGAGTTAATTTAGATTAACAAATACTGTCATAGATTGAGGGGAGCATCAATTGCAAGGCGTCGATTAACCTTTCACAGATACGTCGAGGTGGATAAACTGTCTTTTCATTCGAGCTGCAATTGGTGTGTTGAGAGGACTGAAGATTTTTCATGGAAAAGGGACTAAGCTCTTAGCTTAATCCCTTCATCATTACGGTGATCTCGGTTTAGATTAAAAATGTTTATTTACCGCTTCTTTAATTTTCCCCAGCATTTTTTTACGAGTCGGATCATCCACAGCCGTTACGGAGCCAAACAATAAGTGCTCTATTGGTTCAATTCCTGTAAAACCAAAAACGCCTACATCCATCGTGGTTTTAAAGGCTGCATTCATACCGATAGATTCATAGTGTTCTTCAGCAGCCCCATAGGTATTAATAATCATACCTTTCTTTCCTTTTAATAAGGGAACGGCACCTTGTTCCCCTATTGTATAAGCAAAACCGAAGGAAAACACCCGATCTAAATACCCTTTTAAGATAGCGGGCATATTTGACCACCAGATGGGATAAATGAAAATAATGACATCTGACTCGGTAATAAAATCCTGTTCTGTTTTAATATCCTCTGGAATGTTGCCAGTTTTCATAGAATTGGTATCCTCATCTTTTAAAACCGGTTGAAAATTGAGTTTGTACAAATCCCTAACAATTACTTCATGTTCTTTTTCTTTTAAAGTTGATTCCACCTGGTCTAAAATTGCGCGATTAAAACTATCCTGATGCTGATGCGCAAAAACAATTAAGTTTTTCAAATTATCTGCCTCCTTTTTAGTTTAGTATTATATTAAAAAGAGAAATTTTATTCAATTAATGAATCGGGTAGGAGGCCACCCATTATTTGAGTGACCGACCTCCCACACCACCGTACGTACCGTTCGGTATACGGCGGTTCCTCAGTTCACGCAGTAACTTGCCGATAATACTCCGAAAAGAACAGGAA
>Ga0209347_1001016_pt1 | contig 53534 bp, 45 predicted proteins | sample AutmiccommuBRH23_FD_187382 | JGI IMG/M metagenome (GOLD analysis project Ga0209347, IMG submission 187382) | Deep subsurface microbial communities from Mt. Terri, Switzerland - Autotrophic microbial communities BRH/23 (SPAdes) (version 2) | ecosystem: Environmental > Aquatic > Deep subsurface >... | reverse complement strand
CTTCATGCACTTCCGCCGCACAGATACCAAAAGATGCAGGTGTGGCTGATGGCCGCTTTACACTTACTTTTCCAAAAGGGAGTCTCAAAGGAGTATCCGGGTAATTATCGATAATGAAAGGTTCCCTTTGAATCTGATCCCTCCCATGATATCCGATTCTGCAAGAACGGTTGTCAGACAAGTGCTGACCTCCCCGAATTATCGGACAGGGTTCATTAGGGCGTTAAGAGGAAGTGCTTTCCCGCTGATGTGGGGAGAACTGACGAAAGAATATCTGATAATAACGATCTGTCACTGAACAAAGAACAAGAGGTGAAGTAGATGTTATACAGGAAAATGCCAAAGAACGGGGATGAGCTTTCCATACTTGGTTTTGGCGCCATGCGCCTGCCGGTCAGGAAGGACGGAAGTATCGATGAGAAAAAAGCTACGCAGATGGTCCGCCATGCAATAGATAACGGTGTCAATTACGTGGATACTGCATGGCCTTATCATATGGGGGAAAGTGAGCCATTCCTCGCACGGGCACTTGCTGAGGGATACAGGGAAAAAGTGAAACTTGCCACAAAACTGCCCCAGTGGATGGTCAAAAGCCAGAAGGACATGGACCGGTTCCTCAATGCCCAGCTTGAGAAACTGAATACCGGCCATATTGATTATTATCTCATCCACAGCCTGGTGGGCAGCAGCTGGAAGACTGTCCGGGACCTGGGCGTTGCAGGCTTTCTTGACAGGGCCAAAGCTGACGGGCGCATCATCAATGCAGGTTTCTCATACCACGGTGCCGCTGAGGATTTCAGGGAGGTTGTGGATGGCTATGACTGGGACTTCTGCCAGATCCAGTATAACTTTCTGGATGAGCATATCCAGGCAGGCCGGGAAGGGCTTGAGTACGCCGCTTCTAGGGGTCTCGGTGTCGTTATCATGGAGCCCCTGCGGGGTGGCAACCTGGCAGACCCGGTTCCTGCAGAGATCCGGGATATATGGGACGGGGCCGATGTCAGGCGCAGCCCCGTGCAGTGGGCACTGCGCTGGGTATGGAACCATCCGGAGGTCACAGTCGTGCTTTCAGGTATGGCCGAGCCCTGTCAGGTCGAGGAGAATCTGAAGGCGGCAGAGGAAGGCCTTGCCGGTTCCCTGACCGGGAAAGAGCTGCAGCTTGTGGAAAAGGTTGCAAGCAGGTACAGGGAGCTAACACAGATCAACTGCACAGGATGCAGGTACTGCATGCCCTGTCCCAGGGAAGTCGATATCCCTGCCTGCTTTGAGATATACAATAACCTGCATATGTTTGACGAAGAGGACCGGCTGATGATAATGTACGTGGCAAAGCTGGGAGGCATACTCAGGGGAGCTGAAACGAATTTCGCATCTCAGTGCGTCAATTGCGACGAGTGCCTTAAGGCCTGTCCGCAAAACCTGCCGATACCTGAGCTGCTGGAGAAGGTATCGGAGAAATTCGAAGGTCCGGGCCTGGGAGAGAGAATGGAGTTTGCAAGAGAGCTGTTCGCGAATGACGATTGCCAGGATCGTTGAGGCCTGGTCAGGCTGCATTTGCTCAAGTTTTTATACTCCGTACAATATACAATATTGAGTATAGAATACTTGCAGGTAGATACCCTTGATAACCGTAAAGAACCTCTCAAAGCATTTCGGCAACACAAAGGCTGTAGACGGTGTAGATCTCGAAATTAAAAAGGGGGAACTGTTCGGCCTGCTGGGCCCCAACGGCTCGGGAAAGACCACTATGATCAAGATGCTCACAGGCCAGATCAAACCCACGGCAGGTGAGATATCCGTGCACGGAGTCGATGTGCTTGCCCGCCCTTTGAGGGCGAAGGAGCTTACGGGTATAGTTCCGGAGCAGGAAAATCCCCCGAGCTTCCTTACGGCGGAAGAATATCTGTATTTTGTTGCAAAGATCAGGAAGCTGGAGAATTTTGAAAACCAATGTGACTGGTGGTTCTCCTACCTTGACTTTGCAGAACAGAGGGACGTGCTCTGCAAAGACCTTTCCAGGGGCACAAGGCAGAAACTGATGCTGGCACAGGCCTTCCTGCATGAACCCGAACTTGTGGTAATCGACGAGCCTCTCATCAACCTGGACCCGCTCATGCAGCGCAGGGCAAAGGATTACCTTAAAGGCTATGTGAAAAAAGGCGGCACCGTTCTCATATCCACCCATATCCTGGAAATCGCCCGCGAAATATGCACCGGTATGGCTATCATCTATAAAGGAAAACTGGTCTTCTCAGGCAAAATGGACGACCCTGTGATAGGTGACAGACCGCTGGAAGATTTCTTCCTTGAGCTTGTGAACTGAGGTGTTCTGCATGTTTGCACTGTTCCGGAACATGATAAAAGAGGAGTGGCGCATGCACTCATCCTTCTTCGGCAGCAGGGGGTTTGCCCTCTTCCCGGTTGTCATAACAGCGGTCTCAATGCTGCTATCACTATCGATGGCAGTGTTCGGGAGAATAATAAGCCAGACGGAAGTGCTGCTGGGCCTGCACTATCTGTTCCTTTTCATGGGCTCCATGATCGGAGGATTCGGGCTGATGGGCAGGGAGATCATGAACAGGCGCTTCGGGCAGATAAGCCTCCTGGCCTATTGTTCAAGGACGCTTCCTGTATCTGAAAGGGTTATTTTTTCCAATTTTATCGTAAAGGACGTCATTTACTACTTTTTCCTGTATGTGTTACCCTTTACTGCAGGCTTTGCGGCAGGTGCGGTCCTTACAGGGTGGCAATACCCATTCTTCATGCTCCTGACAACATTATTCCTGTCATTTTGTATCGGCCTGTCCCTGGTATTTCTCCTGTCGACCATTTATGCTAACCTGGGCAAGAAGGCACTTTTCCTGTTCCTGCTGATACCGGGAGTGTTCCTGGCCATTTTCCGGAGTTTAAGTATTTTCAACCTGTACGCACTTCCTCCCCTGACCTTTTACCTGGAACCTGCGGCGGATATGCTCGCCATATGTCTTGCACTAATTCTGGTGCCTTCGATAATATCCATTATCTTTCTCAAGGTGGATTACCCTCAATCGCAAAAGCACTATTCCAATGGTTTCCTGAAGATAACCGGAAAGCTGGGATCCTATGGATACTCTCATTTCATGGCCAAGGACTGCCTTGACCTGAGCCGCAGTGAAGGAGGCCCCGGGAAGATCGTTTTCTCGCTACTGGTGCCGGTCGCTCTCGTGTGGCTTTTCCTGCCTCAGCTGTTAAAAGCGGTTCCCGGAATGGATATTCTTGTGGTCTTTGCAGTGGTTGTGGGAATGATGGCCTCGACCATGTATAACTGGCTCACTGAATCCGATATGTTCAGCTCCTATTCTTTCCTGCCCCTGACAGTGCCTGATGTGATGAAAAGCAAGCTTAACAGTTATTCACTGCTGAATGTTGTGCCCTTTGCAGTGGTCCTGCTTGCTGTCCTTCAGGCAGGCAGGCTGCAGGATATCTTCCACATAATCCTGTTGTTCACTGCCGTGTCGATGTACGTGGTCTCAGTGACCGTTTACCTGACAGGTCTCAATACCTCCTTCACGCTGTACAGTGCCGGAACATTTGCCACCTATCTGCTGGCCATAGGTCCCGTGGTGCTGGGTCTTATTTTACTTGCACAGGTGAACTTCCATTTTGTACTTGCATCTGCGGTGCTGGTGCCGGTGGCAGTATATGTGCTCAGAGCAAGCTTTAACAAGTGGGGTGGATGGGAAATCTGAGCCGTAATAAGTGCCTGATCTCATCTTGCAGCAGTGAAAAAAAGATAAAACAAATATACAACCATCACAATTTCTGGAATTGTAACTTGATTGTTCATTACTGATTGATAGGCTATTGAACCAGGCACGTGCTTAAACCTTAAAAGCCTGTGTTTAGTGTCATATGCGTGAACTTCTGCCCGGATTGCGGCGGTGAGTGCAGATCGCATGAGAGGATGTCAGCAGAAAAGATCAAGGCCTTTATGAAAGATCGATCCTTTCAAAAGGCCTGCGGATGGAATTTTATCTGGTTAGTGGACTATGACCTGAAACTGCATCTGAATGCTTCGGATCGTGGTCGCATTATGCGCTGATGTTCTCCTTCTTCAGATAAGCCAGGGCTTCCTGGGTGCTGTCAAAGAGAAGGACCTCTTTCTTTCTGATCAGTTCCCTGAGCTCCCTGTCAATATCGATCTTTTTCATTACTTCCGGCTGTATCGATGTGATGTAGACATTCTGTTTCATCTTCCTGCTTGAGTGGATGAAACTCTTTAGGCGCTCGATCCCTGTCGTGTCTATGAACGGGACATAACGCATACGCAGCACGATATGGGGTTTACTGATATTTATGTGCTCGTTAATCTTGCTCTCGAACACGTTCATGGCACCGAAGAAGAAGGGTCCGTTGATAGTGTAGACCGATACGTTCTTCTCGAGATACGGGTCTGCAAAGATGGTTGCATTGATGCCTTTTGTCCTGTCGTAGTTCTCCATGGTATGGATATCGATAACGTTTGTCAGCCGTATGAAGAGCAGAATAATCGAAAGGAACATACCCATCTGCACAGCGAAGACCAGGTCAGTGAACACTGTCAGCAGGAAGGTGGCAAGCAGCACGGCTGTGTCCATCTTACTGATATTCATAATGGTCTTGAACTCTGTCAGGTTGATCATCCTGACGGATACCAGTATCAGTACACCCGCAAGATATGCCTTGGGGATGAAAGCGGCTATCGGTCCGAAGAAAAGCAGCACTGTCAGCAGGATCAATGCGTGTATGATACCCGAAACTTGGGTCTTTGCACCCTCCCTTATATTGACAGCGCTCCTTGCGATAGCGGCTGTACAGGGAATGCCTGAGAAGAATGGCAGTATTACGTTAGCTATTCCCTGTCCCAGCAGCTCCCTGTTGCTGTCGTGCCTGGTGTTTGTCATACCGTCACAGACTACCGCACAGAGAAGTGCCTCGATGGCACCCAGAAGCGCAATAGTAAGGGCTGCGGGCAGGACGGCCATAACCAGGTCGACATTCAGATCTATCATATTTATGCGGGGGAGCTCCGTGGGGATCGTTCCGACAAGGGGTATGTCCATGTTGAGGTTATATGTCAGCAGCACTGCCAGAAATAGCGCTATTATAGAAGCAGGCAAACTTTTTAAGTATTTCAGTTTTGCCAGGATCGCGGGCAGGCGCATCAGGAGCAGGATAGTTCCGATGCATATCAGCACCGCTGTAAGGTCTATTATATCAAGCCTGGTGTATATCTCATAGGCAGTTTCCCATACACGCTCCCTTGCAGGAATGACCATTCCAAGAGCGTTGGGTATCTGTCCTATCAGGATTATCGCACCTATACCGCTGGTGAATCCTGAAATGACGGGCAGTGGTATGTACTTGACGACCTTTCCAAGTCTGAGAAGCCCGAAGAGTATCTGGAAGACACCTGCCAGGAACCCTGCCATGAGCAGCCCTTCAAGCCCGAAGCTGTGCACTGTTGAAAGGATGATCACTGTCATGGCACCGGTGGGCCCGGTGATGGAATATCTCGAACCGCCCACAGAGGATGCGAGCATTCCCGCGATCACGGCTGTATATAGTCCAAGGACAGGTTCGACACCCGAAGCCATAGCAAAGGCGATGGCGAGGGGAAGCGCTACGATGGCGGTAATAAAACCAGCCTTAAGATCGCTGGAAAACGATTCTTTAAAATATCGGGTAATTGTCTTTTTTGTTTGCATTATATCAAGCCGGCTGACCTGGGTCAAAATTAGACTGATAAAGCGCATTAGAGGAAACACCCTGTATATATAATTAACCTCAAATGGAAATGTTTTGCTCTCTGTGGATGTTTATGTTCGTGATTAAAAAGAAATGAATGAGTATAATCAAAACTAAAATGAGTGATATTCTTAAACTCTGCTTGACGGGCACAGCCTGTTGACCACACACACCTCGCACCTGGGCTTGCGCGCCACACACACCTTCCTGCCGTGCAGTATCAGTGTCATGGAGAGAGCCTCCAGGTCTTCTGTTTTAGCGATGGCCATCAGGTCCTTCTCTATCTTCTCCGGGTCTTCGTGCCGGGTGAATCCCAGGCGGCTGGAGAGGCGCTTAACGTGTGTGTCCACTGCAATACCTTCGATCTTACCGAAGGCTCTTGAGAGCACGATATTGGCGGTCTTGCGGCCGACACCGGGGAGCTTGAGAAGGCTTTCCATGGTATCGGGAACCTGGCCGTTGAACTCCGAGAGCATTATCTGTGCACTGGAAACGATGTGTTTTGCTTTCTGTCGGTAGAAACCGGTGGAATATATCTCTTTTTCGAATTCCCGGATGTTTGCAGTTGCATAATCCTCCATGGTGCGGTATTTCCTGAAAAGGAACTGTGTGACAACGTTCACCTGGCGGTCCGTGCACTGGGCCGAGAGAATGGTAGCCACAAGCAGCTCCAGAGGATTGCTGAAATGCAGGGCCGGAGCAGCGCCCGGATATTCCTGTTTCAGGATCGTGAAAATGCGATCGAAGTTATCTGTGTTGTCCGGTACTGTAGCCCGGAGTTCAGCGGTCATATATGCATATACGAAATACTTATTCTTATGAGTTTTTCGAAACCCGTTCGTTTCCATTCGAACATATAATAATTACTCAATAATATAAATACGTAAATAAAATATGCAATAGCAAAAGGTGTCCTAAAAAGTAGTAAAGAAGAGCAGGCCGTTCAGAGGCCGAACTCTTCAATGTTCTTGTCAGCGATAGCCTGTATCTTTGCGATCTCTTCCGCTCCGCCCTCCATGGTGAAGAGGTGCTTGAAACGGCGCTGCATCTTGAGATATTCATCAACAGGTCTCTTATTATTGCCTATCTTGCGTACCTTGGTGACCTTTCCGTCCTCAACTTCGTATAGTGGCCACAGGCCTGTCTGCACAGCCATCCTTGCAACTTCAACGGTCTTGGAGGTATCAAATCCCCAGCCGGTAGTGCATGGCGCATGGCAGTGTATGTATGTCGGGCCTTCGATCTCGGTGGCTTTCTTTACCTTGGCGATCATGTCCTTGGGGTATGCAAGGGACGTCGTGGCAACATAGGGTGAACCGTGTGCGACCATGATCGCAGGCATGTTCTTCTTGAGCCTCGGATTTCCCAATGAAACCTTGCCCGCAGGACTTGTAGTCGTGGAAGCACCATAAGGGGTACCTGCACTTCTCTGCACACCGGTGTTCATATAAGCCTCATTATCAATGCATACGTAGGTAAAGTTGTGGCCTCTCTCAAAGGCACCGGACAGGGCCTGCAATCCTATATCCATGGTGGCACCGTCGCCGCCCATTGCAATTATCTTCGGGCCCTGCTTTCCAAGGGCTTTGAGTGCAGCCTCTATTCCAGAGGCAACAGCGCTTGCGTTCTCGAAAAGTGAGTGTATCCAGGGGACATCCCAGGAAGTCTCAGGGTAAGGGGTGGTCATAACTTCAAGGCATCCGGTGGGGCTTACTACAATACAGTCCTCTCCGGCGCCCATCAGGGTGAACTTCGCAGCCATTGCATCACAGCAGCCTGCACATCCCCTGTGTCCCGGGGCTAACAGTGATATTGATTTCATATCAGTTCCTCCTTCAGATCAGTGAATTGGCTCTCTGTCCTGATACCTGATCTCATTACTTCCTCTGCGTCAGCTATGATCTTCTCAATAGTGCTCATAGGTATGTCACGTCCTCCCTGTCCTATCATGTAGCCTATCACAGGGACATGGATATCTGTATTGTAGAGAACGGACTTTGTTTCAATGAACAGAGCGCCTGCGTTCATGCCAAGTGAGATGTTCTTGTCAAGGACAACAACGACCTTCGCATCCCGGACGACATTCATAATGGCTTGTGCCGGGAAAGGCCTGAATGCCCTGACCTTCAACAGTCCTATCCTGACGTTCTTCTCCCTGAGGCGGTCAATGACATCCTTGATGGTTCCTATAATAGAGCCCATTGCCATGATGATGATGTCTGCATCCTCGGTCCTGTATTCATCTATAAGTCCTCCGAAATGCCTGCCGTACATGTCGTAAAACTCGCTGGCGACGTCCTCTATCTTTTTCAGGGCGTTCTGCATGGCCTGCTCCTGCTGGTACCTGAACTCAGTATAGAAGTTCGGGTCCGCGAATGCACCGAATGTCATGGGATTCCTGGGGTCAAGTATACGGTCCGGCCTGAACGGCGGCAGGAACTCGTCAGTGATATCCTGCTCAAGGAGCACCAGAGGCTCGTAGACATGTGAAAGGATGAAACCGTCCATACATGTCATGCAGGGCATCATGATATCTTTGTCCTCGGATATCTTGAAAGCCTGTGCTGTCATGTCGGAGATCTCCTGGGTGTTCTCGGCATAGAGCTGTATCCAGCCTGTGTCCCTCTGGGATATTGAGTCCTGCTGGTCGTTCCAGATGTTTATAGGGGCGCTAACGGCCCTGTTGGCAACCGTCATGACTATCGGCATCCTCATACCTGCCACGTTGAACAGGACCTCGTGCATAAGCTCCAGTCCCTGGGACGTTGTGGCTGAATAGGATCTTGCACCGACCGCTGATGAACCGACAAGTGCCGAAAGTGCTGAGAACTCCGACTCCACATTGATATACTCGCAGTTTGGTATCTCGCCGTCTGCCATGAACTGGGAGAGATCTTCCACGATATGTGTCTGCGGGGTGATAGGATATGCTGATATCACATTTGGCCTGCAGGTCTTGACAGCGTGTGCAACAGCATAGGACCCTTCCACGACGACCATCTTATGCTTATCCATCTTCATATCATACGCCATTATTTTTCCTCCAGGACCATTGTAATAGCACTCTTTGGACATTCGTTAGCACATATGCCGCATCCCTTGCAGTAATTATAGTCGAACTCAAAATAGCCGTCTTCCTTAGGTCTTACTGAACTGTCAGGACAGAGCAACTCGCATAATTTACATTTTATGCATTTGTCGTAATCGTAGACAGGCTTGAAGGTCCTCCATCCGCCGGTCTTGTTGACCCTGCTGGTACCTGCCTCGCAAATGGCTCCGGGAACTATCTTCAATTCTGTCCCTCCATCATCTCGTATGCTTTCATAATAGCCTCGGCGTTCCTCTCTCCGATCTTACCCGGAAATCTTTCCCTGACCGCTTCCATAATGGATTCCGGCTTTATTTCACCTGTGGCGCCGGCGAAAGCTCCAAGCAGCACAGTGTTGACGATCGGCATCCCAATGATGTCGAGCGCGATCTTTGTAGCGTTCACGGTCATTATCCTTGCCTTTGTATCGATCTTAAATGTTTCCGGATCGAACTCACTGTTGATAATAAGGATCCCGTCATCCTTCAGGCCGCTGGCCACATCGACAGACTCCAGTAATGTCGGGTCTTGCACGATCACGTAATCGGGTTTGTATATCTGGCTTCTCAATCTTATCGGGATATCGCTTATCCTGGTGAAAGCCTGGACAGGTGCTCCCCTTCTTTCCACTCCGAAAGCCGGGAAAGCCTGGCTGAACTTGCTGTCCGCAAAAGCAGCAACAGCCAGAAGCTCAGCAGCTGTGACCGAGCCCTGACCTCCCCGGCCGTGTATTCTTATTTCTTTCATTGTAGAACTCTCCATAGGTAGTGTAGTAGTAAATAGTGATATAGCAAGGACAATTTTTGACAGGGTGCGTTATCAAGGTGCTGCACGATAGCCTATTTTTGCATGTATGGCTTACTGCACCTCTTTTTTGTCATCCGCCTTCAAATGCCATGTTTAATTGTGTACAATCGATTAATGGCTATTTAGTCTTTCGGTAATTTACGCTGTGAAGTTAATTAAAATTACTTTTATTTAACAAAATCATTAAATAAAGCCGGCATGATATCACAATGCCTCGCGACACATTCCCCTGGCGCATTCTATGATCCCTTCAACGTCCTTTGCATCTGCGATTCCCGTCCTTATGTATTTGCCTCCCGGGATACCCTTCGTGAACCATTGCGCATGGGATCTCAGATTCACCTTATGTGTCAGGCCATGTTCCTGAAGCAGCCTGAGATATTCCTCAAGATCTCTGACCCTCTGGCAGCATTCATTATATTCCAGCAGCTCCCCTGTTTTAAGGTAGTGCGAGATCCTCCTGAAGAGAAAGGGGTTCCCCATTGCCGCTCTTCCTATCATTATCCCATCACATCCGGTATATTCCAGAATATCCCTTGCAGATATCTCATCAATGATATCACCGTTGGCGATAACAGGTATGGATACTTCACATTTGATCCTCTTTGCATATTCATGCATGGCCTTTCCGGAATAGTGTTGCTGCTGTGTTCTGCCGTGAACAGTTATTGCGCATGCACCCGCAGTTTCGATAAGTCCTGCTATTTGCACCGTCTTTTCCATGTCTTCAAGCACGCGTATCTTTGCTGTCACGGGCGCTGAGACAGTTTCGCAGAGTTCCTTTGTTATACGGTAGATTAGATCGGGTGACCGTAGCAGGGCTGATCCGGACCCGTCTTTGGTCAGCAGGTTTGAGGGGCAGCCGAAGTTGATGTCTATTATATCGGGGTTATAGGTTTCCTCTATCTTCAGGGCTGCTCTGGACATGGTCCCGGGAGAATTGCCGAATATCTGTATCCCGAAAGGCCTCTCATCCTTGAGGCTTAAACCCCTCTCGAAGGCCTTTGCACTCTCATGGACGATAGCGTCAGAGCTTATCATTTCCGAGTAGGTCATGGATGCACCGTAGTTCCTGCACATAAGGCGAAAAGGAATGTTTGTAACATCTGCCATGGGGGCAAGGAATATATTTCCGGGAAAGTGCACTTTTTCTATCTTCATGCGTTCCTGTTTTGTCCATTGTTTCTTTGTAGTGATGTCACTCGTAACAGTATCCCGGCAAGAGAACAGAGTACTATACGATCGCTGTATCGAAGGGGATACTAATATATAACTAGAATGTATGGGAAAAGACCTATACAACAGGATATTGGCAAATCTTTTGCAAATGATTATCTAAAATTATGACAGGTTGATAAATGACGAAGATCTTAGCTTTTGTAGGTATGCCGGCTTCAGGAAAGTCAGAGGCATCTTCTGTATTGCGCAGCAGAGGCATCACCGTGATAAATATGGGCGATGTCATCCGGGAGGAAGTGGTGCGAAGGGGCCTGGAGCCCACGGATATGAATACAGGCGGTATCGGCACCGAGCTGCGTGAAAAAGAAGGCAGGGACGCGGTAGCCAGGCGCTGTGTCCCGAAGATCATGGCTGCAGGTAAGGAACTCATTGCCATAGATGGTGTCAGGAGTGTACCTGAGGTCGAATGTTTCAAAAAGGCCTTCGGAAATGATTTCACACTGGTTTCCATCGATTCTGACCTTGAAACGCGCTTCATGCGGGTGAAAGCACGCGGCAGGAGCGATGACATGCAGGACATCACTGCCCTGAAAGTAAGGGACGAGCGCGAGCTTGGCTGGGGCATGGGAGAGGCCATGAAAAGAGCTGACCTGGTGATCACCAATAACGCCACTCTGGAAGAGTTCAGGGAAAAGATCACAGCACTGGTGGAATAGTAATGATAAAGGTAATGGTTTCAGTAAGGGTCAACCCCACCGAAGACAGGGAAACAGTGCATGCAGCGATAAGTAAAATATTCCCCGGGAATGAGCCCTTATTTGAGGAACTCTCGAAATATAGCGGCACTTTTTCAATTGAAGGTGATATCCATTCTCTTGAGAATATCCACTACCTGATAAGGCAGGAGCAGATAATCGATACGGCACGCACCCAGTTGTCCAAGAATGTATCAAGGGACGGGATGTCGACATTCTTTATTCTCAGTAAGCAGGTAGCTACCGTGGGATATGTGAACTTTCCTGCGCAGGAGGAGCCCCTGGGTTCAATAGAAATAAATATCAGGGCCGATTCGCCGGAAGAACTTATCAGGTTCTTTGACTGGCTGACACCACCTACAGAGGAAGGCATACCGGATTTTGAGAATGATATCACAAGTGTTTGAGGATGTTTATTGATGAAGATAAGGAACCTGAGCTTTTCCACCCGCGAGATTGTCGGTCCTCCATTCGAGTGGGTATATGAGCTTGAGGATATAGGTTACTCCGGCTGGGAGATGGTCCAGGAAGGCTCACAGTGCCTGACGCCTGATAACATGGGACACGTCCGGGATATCCTGGAGACCACAGGCCTCAAACTGAGTATTCATCTGCCTTTTTCCGATATGAACCTTGCAAGTCTGAACCCCGGCATACTGGCTGAGATCATGCGTCAGATGAAGGGTCACCTGGAAATGGCCTCCGGTCTTGCAGAGATTGCCGTACTGCATCCCGGGTACCTTTCTCCATACGGTGCAAGGCTGCCCCACAGATGCCTGCAGACGAGCATATCTTCCATGCAGGCCCTGTGCGACCATGCTGAAGATCTGGATATCCTTATTGCGATCGAGAATATGCCTAACATTCCAAAAATATTTGGCACATATCCCGATGAGATGCTGGATATACTGGACCAGGTGGACCGGAAGAACGCAGGTATGACCCTTGACCTGGGGCATGCCAATACGATGGGTCTGGTAGACGAGTTCCTTGAAAAATGCCTGGATAAGGTAAGTCACATGCACATTCATGACAATCATGGCCGCCACGACGAGCATCTCCCGCTTGGACAGGGAAATATCGACTGGAAAAAGGTCATGGGAAAACTCTCAGGTTACAAAGGGCTGATGGTCACTGAGATGACCAGCGTTGAGGAAGGCGCAAAGTGCCTGGAATTCCTCCGAAACCTCTAGAAAAAATTAAGTTATCAACTATTGTCCTGAAATCGTATTAATTTGATGGTCCCGGTTGAAAAAACATATCTAAGTGTTCCATCTATATATCTTTACACATATTTCGATGATAGATGTAAATATCACATGATATTGCTTTTATTATCAGAGAGTGTAACCTAATGAAAAAATTAATTGTAGAAGTACTGCTATCATCTGAAAAGAGAAAAAATGTACTTTTACTATTGCAGGATGGTCCCAAGGAAATGGAAATGCTCCTTAAGTCGCTGAAGACTAAGGACAGCGTTACTTCCCCAGATCAGAATCCTGAAAGAAAGTCAACTTATATCAAAAAATGATGATGAATATGAGCTACTCATAAGCAAAAAGATCATTTTTATTTTATCCACGATTTTGCCATTTTTTGCCGGATCTTTCACAAAATGTAGATCAATGGTGTTAATGGTAAGCAGAAAATAAAATTACAGAAGTACCGGATCTTATGGTCTCAACAATAAATGAAACCGGGCAAAAGTATTAAGCAGTAGTGGCTCATTATAATAATAGTAGGTAAGTGGGATATCGCAGACAGTAATACCGACAATTCTCTAATTCTTCGGGTTACGTATTTTGAAAAGATGCCATAGCTGTGATAATCTCCAATACTAAAACACGACTTTATAAAGAGGGAGTAATATGAAATCAAGCACCAGGGATAAAGTGGAAGGGAATATTCAAAAAATTAAGGGGGAAGTCAAGGAGAGTGCCGGGGAACTCATTAATGATCCCTCCTTGAAAGCCGAGGGTACTGTTGAAAAGACAGAAGGCGAGGCACAAGAAAAAGTAGGTCAGATCAAGCAGGTTCTTGGGAAGTAAACAAGAGCGGTGTATTATACGCCGGCTTCCATTTTTTTATTCCTTATTTTTTCGAAGGCCTGCAAATATGAACTTCTAAATACTGTAGGTATTTTTAATAAAAGAGTAATGTTATGAGGAGTGGTAGAAGATGATAATAGGATTAGCTATTTTGTTCCTGATACTGGCTTTTATCGCCTATATATTGGGCGCACGTGGAGTTGCCGGAATGTCAATGGACATTGCAAAGTGGCTTGTGATAATCTTTATAATACTGGCAATAGTAAGCTTCATCCTATAATGGAATCATGTGGCCAATAGCCACTATGAAAGGCGTGGCTCTGTAGAGAGCCCATATTTCAATAAAACCTTGGTCAAAAGAAGGGAAAGCTAGGTACTTAAGATAGAATGATCGATATCTATCTGAAGTTAAATATTGAAGTGAAAGTTGGAATTATAACAGCGTTAAAATAGTGTTCACGAACAAAATAGTGTATCTTTGTTACTAATATCCAAGGTTTATGTTATATGGACTTAAGACCTGTCATAATTGCAGAACGTGGGAAATGAGCTGCATTCGGAGTGGAGTGATTAAGAAATGTTGGGGAACTTCTCGGCTTCGTAAGGATAGGGGCATCTAAAAGATTTGTGGGTCTATCGGGCGCCTCATTCTATCTACACAAGAGCGCAGTTTGTGTGACGTGGGGTTAAGAGATAGAAGGGATAGAGAGACGACTTAAAATGTGGTGTTTTGTCTGTCGTCCCACTCTGCCTCTACTGGTTCATTTTGGCATAACTACTTTAAATATACTTCAAAAGATCTTCATGTCGAAAGGAATACAGATTTTTGAAACGGACTCATTATCCGGATCATCTGTTCTCTTCTTCCATTCTGCCGCGCCTTCGGTCTATGTCATCCATGAGGTCCAGCATCTTGCGGATGGCTGCCCTTATGGCATCTGCCTGTGACACAAACTTTTTATCATTGCCTACATGACGGTTGAGATCGTCAAGGAGTTCCTGAGGAATATCAAGACTTACTTTTGGTATGTTCTCACCTTTTTCAATAGATTGAACCTACATTGAACTGATCGGATTTAATGCTTTAGCAATCGTATTTCAAAAGTGGTGTCATAAAGGCCAATGGAATTCAGGGAAAGAAAGGATTAAAGTACAAAAGATAACGGAGGAAAGAATCCACAAACAATTAGAGATAAGTTCAATGCGAGCCGGAAGGGAGTTGAACCCTTGGCCTACGGATTAAGAGTCCGTCGCTCTGCCTGGCTAAGCTACCGGCCCGCGCTGAATGACTAACTGAGCGAGACTCCCATACGTAGTTTCCTGATATATACGTTTCGGTAAAGAATAAGTGAAACATCGATCTTAAATATGCCTCACTACACATCTTGATAATCCTATTATTTCCACCATGTCGCTGTTATCAGGGCTCTGCACGATCATCTGCCCCTTCTTCAGATATGGTATGCGCTTCTCGAACTCTTTCCTGACCTTCATTGCACCGATGGCAGCATCGTTGCTCAGATTGAGGATGATGCGGGTGTTGATCTGCTTGAAGACGGTCTCATCGATATCCTGGGGGTCCTGGGTTATAAGGAAAAGGCCCAGCCCTTCCTTCCTTCCCTGGCGTGCGGCATCGGCAAACTTGGAAATAAGGCGCCTGGAATGCTCACCTGATGCACTGGCAAGGTAGCGGTGAGCTTCGTCAAGCCCGAGGATGATAGGCGTCTCCTTGACCGCAGTCTCTCCCGCGGTGCTCAGCTTGTTGTCCACTATAGTGCTCATCAGGGTGAGGGTTATCAGGTCGCGTATGCGGGGACTTGTGATGTATTCCGTCGGGAAGACGCTTACCTGGCCGGGCCTGAATATCTGGCCAAGTATCTCGGTAATGGGTCTTGCCGGCTGGTCGAATACCCTTGCAAGGGCACGGTTCTTCACCCTGCGGACTATGCCGTCGTAGGAAGATTCGTGTATCTTGCCGCTATCCACCGCATATTTGTCCCGTGTCTGGTCATCTTCGATGAAATCCATAAAACCGCTGTAAGTGTGCTTACCGGACCGCTTGAAATAGTCTTCCAGCAGCAGGTCCACGCCCAGATATTGCAATTCTGTCATGCCCACAGGAGCGATAAGCCACGAATTACTGCGCACCATCTCAAAAGGTATGGTGAACTCGATCTGTTCCGCTCTTGACCTGCCTGTATAAGCTTCTCCCTCGACCTTTGCAACGAAGGTCCTGGTATTTTTACAGGCTCCGAAGTTCACTTTCTCAGCCCTGAAGTTGAAATCATCCTCGCGGGTCAGTTCAGGGTTATCTTCGAACAGCTGGGAATATTCGTCCTGGGGGTCCATGATAACAAGGCAGGGGTTCTTCTTCTCTTCCGAGCCCCGCAGTCTGTACCTGTTGCTCTCGCTCATGAACTGGCGCAGGATGTTCTTCGTAAGAAATGTCTTTCCCGTGCCTGTACTGCCACACACCAGAATGTGCCTGAATATCAGGGGGTCGCCCATGGAATAATCGTTCCTGAGGTAATAAGGGACTGTGGGAGGCACTGCCTGGGTTTTTACAAGCTCTCCTCCTACGCTCAGGTGTCCCATGAATATACCTTCCCCCGGGATGTTGAGCCCTGTCTGTATCTTTGCCTTCTCGGTGACCGGCAGTATGGGTGTGTTAGGGCGCGGTATCCTGTCCCCCATCCTTCTTGCGAGGGATACGCCACCGTTTGTCTTCTGTTCGTAAAGTATGCATATGGGGTCAAGACATGCCAGGAACTTGTAATCGACCTCATCCGTATCATTGAAGTGCAGCATTCTGCGGGAATGGATCTCGGTGGCATCATCTACGGCGTATTCCTGGACGTATTGCAGTTTCCATATCCTGGCAAACAGGTCCTCGTCTCCGTAAGGCACTATTACATATGTCCCAAGGCGCACATCCCTGCGGCACTTTGTGGTGATATATCCTGTGATCCTTGCTCCTGTATCTGTTATTTCCAGAGGTTCGAGACCTGTGGTGATGATCCCGAGCGCGTTATCCGATCCGTTGCCTGATACTTCACTGACTCTGTCGTCCGGATCATAATCCTCAAAAGGGTGCTGTTTTTCCTTAAGCGGAATCTCTTTCTCAACGAGGTCTTTTTCATTTTCACTGGTCCTTATGACCACCTTTGTCGTCCCGGTGCCGCTGCTGATCCTGGAAACGAAAGACAGTATATCCTCATCTCTCATATGTTTCACCCCATCTCAACTCGTTATAGGTTGTATCTATCCTTGAATTCCTGAACCTGTCAATTATCAGGCGCCTTTCAGATATCTGTATCTTTGCCAGGGAATCAGCTTTTGCCAGGGTCCTTGGTATGCCGCCCAGTGCTATGTCATAGAGCACTTTCCTCGTTGTCAGGTTCCTCATCTCCTCATCCTTTACAAGGCCATACGGAGACTCGATCTTAAATATAGTATTCATAGAAGGCACCAGCACCATACAGAAAGCAAGTGCATAGTCCTCGGCCGGGAACTTGTGGGTCATATTGTCCCTGACAAGAGGAGACGTGGCACTGAGCATCTTCTCATAGAACTGGTTTGGCTGCACGAACCAGTTAGTATATGTGATATATTTTCTTGCATCAGCGCCCTTTATGCCTGCCCTTTCCGGGGACAGTGCATTCTTGAAGAACTGTGCGTCCAGCAGCCAGGGCAGGTCAAGGCCCTTTTCCTGCTTTTTCAGGGTCTGCATCACCTGCATGTCCTCGGGATTCTTGACAAAGCCCACCAGAGGCTTGCGACTTTCCATATGATGGTCCATGATGTCAATATAGTTCTGCATGATCTTCCCGCAGTGGGGGTCGGTGCGGACCTGGATCTCCTCCGATGTCACAACCATCCAGTACATCAGGCGTTTGGGATATATGGGGCCGTCCATTATGAAGAAACTGCCATCCTCCATCTGCTCATGCATCCAGAGTATGTGCTCGGACTCGCAGAGATACAGCGCGATGTCATGCAGCATGTCGTTGACCTTCTTGTTCAGCGTGCCCGGCTGGATGCGTATTATCTTCTTGCGCCCTGCACCGGAGTCAAAATATTCCCACCCGGGGATCGTACTGATAGCGACCTTCCTGCTGGCAGTGTAAGTAGCTGCCACGATGGTGCGCATATTATGGGTATCCAGGTTCGTGGGTGTCGACGTCATGGCACAGTGGCAGAAATCAACATACAGGCCGTTGTCAAATGTCTTTGCGGTCGTGCTCCCGCTGTCACAGGCATAGCTGATCCCGAAAGGATCCTTTGAGCCTATCATCCTCTCGATGCTTGCCTTTCCACGCTTCACTTTTCCTATGGCCCGAAGAACAGTCTTTCCCTCGTACCTGAGTTCCTTAAGAAGGTCCAGGATATCTGACACTGTGTCAGTGTCATCGCTCTCCGGATCCTCTTTTTTAAGACAGGAGTCTATACGTGACACAAGATCATGTATCTCTCTTATATGAACCGGCTCAAGGGTCATGACGTATGATAGTTTCTGTGTAGTATAATACTATTGTGGCCCGGCAGGTGGAAATTCCTGCCAGTTTCTTCTCATGGACAGGATCGTAAACTTAATTTAATTTCCTTCTGCATTCAAGAGTTTTGATTCCATCTCATTCACTGCGCTTATTTGAAGGTTAGTCAAGTGCACTTTACCATTCCTAAAGTCTATTTTTTAAAAACTCTTATATAGGAACTTTGATTACATATATCAATTATAAACACGGCTTCTATATGTCATTCTACAGAAGCCTCATCGACAAAAGAGGTTGTAGTTATGCAAAGTTATCAGATATTCTTGTTGTTATTGACACTCTATGTAATTGGATTGATAGGCATAGGATTATATTTCACAAAACGTCAGAAATCTGTAACTGATTTCTGGCTGGCAGGCCGCAGGATCACTTCTGTAGGAGTGGGCTTTTCAGCGGCAGCCTCGTGGATGACTGCAGGCGGGTTGCTTGCCGTCATTGGCCTGTATATGTTGCTGGGTATGGGTTCCATATGGGAGTTCGTGGCCCCCAACATACTGGCATTGCTGCTTATAGCCCTGCTTGTGGGTAAGATCAAGCACCTGCCTGCGATCACCCAGCCTGAACTGCTTGAACAGCGGTACAGCAGCTCCATACGCGGGCCGGTCGCAATTATCATCGCTATTGTAATGGTGCTATTTGCAGTGGCCGATATTACAGGCTTTTCACTTGTGCTTAGCATCTTTTTCGGTCTGGAGCCAATTTACGCTGCCGCAATAGTAGCTCTTTCAATTTCCGTATATGTAACTCTTGGAGGATTTGCTGCAGTCATCTGGACTGACGTTGTGCAGTTTATCCTGCTGGCCACTTTCTCCGTTGCAATTGCCCTGGTCGTTGTCAGTGCAGCTACATCAGGCACAGCTGACATTCCTGCTATAAGCACATCCGAGCTTTTCGGCAGTGTTTCTTCTGATTGGTGGGATGTCTTAAACTTCGGTCTTCCGGCCGGTAATCCTGCCATATTTGGAGTGCTTGCTGCACTGGTCTTCCTCATTGCCATTATTCCAGGCTGGGTCACAGAGCAGGACCCCTGGCAGAGGGTCTGGGCTGCAAGGGATGAAAAATCCGCAAGATTTGGAATGGTACTTGGTTCCTTCCTTATCTTCCTTATATTTGGTGTAGTATGTACGGTGATCGCAATAGGCCTGAACTATCTCTACCCTGAGATCCCTGCATCCATGGCAACTATAGGCATGGGAGCCATGGCACAGGCAGAGCCGGCATTGCTGGTATTCATAGTACAGAACCTCACTCCTCTTGGGATCGGCCTGGCCGGAGTCGGCCTGGCTGCGGCTGCAATGTCATCTGCTGACACCTTCTCAACCTCTGGTGGCTCATGCCTATCCCGTGACATATACCAGAGGTACATAAATCCCGATGCGACTATGAAAGAAATGATGGTCGTCAACCGGATAAGCGTACTGATAATTATCGCGGCTGCAACAGTCTTATCATTCTACATCCAGGGAATCATCGAGGCCATACACGTCGCCACCTTCATTGCCAGTGCATCATACTTCTTCCCTCTGATGGGAGGTCTGTACTGGAAGCGTGCAACAAAGGAAGGTGCCCTTGCAGGACTTCTCGTAGGTGCCATCGCACAGATATCCTTTACTGTGATAGATTATTCAAGCACGCCTCTGCTGGCGATCAGCTCCCTTTCTGCTCTCAGTCCCTTACTTGCCAATCACGGTGTAATTATCGGAATGTTACTGAGCGGAATTGCCTTCTTTGGTGTTTCCCTGGCAACCAAGCGTTCTGATACTATTCATCTGGCTCCTTTCTTTGCTGATGAGGCTGCAAAGCTCGTAAAGGAAGAGATCTTTGTGCAGGATTCCGATCCCCTGTACAAGAAGTTCCTTGGAAGCCTCGATAAGGAGATCACAGGAGATCGTGCCAGCCTTCAGTTAAACCTCGAAGCATCTGCAACTGTTAACTGGGACAGGTTTATTAAAGAGCTCAAGGATGTGCATCCTGCATGGGTAACTCCCACAGGTACTAACTCTATCTACAGGCTGACAAGGGGTGATATGCTCGCATGCGTCTCCATCAGCCGTGGCCATTCCGAGAAAGAGATATGGTTTGCTTCAGAGCCAAGGACAAAAGATGTCGAAGAGGCCGCAAAGGAATTTTTCATAGCTTTCACCCAGGTTGCGGATGCACTTGATAATATAGGTATCATGCTGACATTGCCAGCAGCGCAGGAAGCTTGATCAAAGGTAAGGATCATTTTTGTTGCTTTGGGTTGCGGCCCAAAGCTCCTGTCTCTTTTTAAGGTTTTTTCACAGCCCTTTTTCTCTGGTTTTTCTGGTATTGGAACAAATGCAAAATTTATAATCGAATAGCGTCCTATAGCATCTTCATGACAGGGATAATCTTTGATGACATCGGCAGTTTCCCTCTTCCTCCGGGCATATCAAGGGACTGGATAAAAGAAAGGGTCTCAAGGGGGAAGAACAATGAGGAATTGTTTGCGGTAATTCGTGATGCCTTCAGGCAGAAGCTGGATGCAGGCGTGGATGTTCCCACCTATCCGCAATACCAGGATATGAACGAGCAGTTCCTCTCCATCATAAGGGACCCGGAAAGATCTGAAGAACCTTTCAAAGTGAAGCAGACTGCTGCCCGCATAATGGAGCTTGAAGCGCTAGAGGCGGTTGCAAAGGAGTACAGGGAAGAACATGGGGAAAAGCCGGATGTACGCGTCTGTGTCACGGGCCCCCTGGAACTCTACCTTAAGGAATTCGGCGGCACCGAGTATGCAGATATCCTGGATCTGCTTGCGGAAAGTGTAGACCGCTTCGTCAGCAATTCCATCTCAAATGCCCGCAACTTCAATATCAGGACCGTCTCTATAGATGAGCCAAGCATAGGTATCAATCCCCAGGTCATGTTCGATAACAACGAACTTATAAAAGCGATGAACACCGCCTGCAGGTCTGCCAAAAAAGGAGGATGTGACGTAGAGATACATCTGCACTCACCCCTGCACTATACTCTCGCATGCGAAGCCGATAATATCGATGTCGCAGGTGTGGAATCCGCTGCTACTCCGTCATATCTTGACCTTATAGACCGTAAGGAGCTCGAGGACAGTGACACCTTCCTGCGTGTAGGCATTGCGCGTACTGATGTTTTCAATCTGGTCGCTGCGCTCAACGAGAAATACAACACCAACGTCTGGAAGGACCAGACCCACATGCAGGACATCGTGACACAGATGGAAACCCCTGCGATAATCGCAAAGAGACTCGGGAAGGCATACTCGATGTTCGGGGAATGCATCAGGTATGCGGGCCCCGACTGCGGTCTTGGCTCATGGCCCTCCCCGGGAATGGCTGCTCAACTGCTGAGGAATGTAGCAAAGGGAATGGCTGACTTCAGGATGAGGCTATAAAAAAGATACAGGTCATAAAAAATATTAGTGTCCGGAAGGACACTATTTTCTTTTCTTAATTGCTCAGGAGAGCAGGATAGTAACCCGTACCGGATTCGGAGACCTTGTAGGTGATGCCACCAACAGTTATAGAATCAACTGTGAATGTGAAGGTCAGAGTTCCTGATTTATACTTAACCGAATCTGAGATCACAGTAGCTGTTCCGTCCTCGCCTGTTGTTGCAATATCAAGGTCGCCTGTTGCAGCGCTCCAGTGTCCGTTGACAGTTGCACCTGTAACACTCCCTCCATCGGATGTTACAGTGGTTGTTGCTATCCCGTTCACGAACATGTTCTTTCCCGCAGATTTGGTTTCAGTTGCCACAGCAACAGTAACCTCGATTGGCTGAGATGCTGGAATCCCGGCTATGCTGACAGTCCCTGTAGCGGTGTCCGTCGCATCAGAGTTATCGGTAACTGTCAGGACTACAGTGTAAGTTCCGGCATCTGAGTAGACATGTTCTGTAATAATTCCATTTCCAGTATATACGTCTCCGTCACCAAACTCCCATGAGTAGGAAATGCTGTCTCCATCGGGGTCTGTTGAACCTGACGCATCAAAAGTGATCGTATCACCCACATAGGCACTAGCAGGCGTAATGGTCATTTGTGCTATAGGTGCCTGATTGCCGGGTGTCTGTACAGCATAATTGAGAGCAGCATAAGCATCTACAATGCCGTAGCCTGAACCTGCATCCCATCCATCCGCATAAATATCCTTTGCACTGTTTTGAAGAGCAGCCTTTACATTTTCAGGACCGCTGACGCCTTCTGCGATCAGCAGGGCCGCAACACCAGCTACGTGCGGTGTTGCCATGGATGTACCCTGGTAGAAGTAAAATCCGAAGTTCGTTGGCCTCAGATTAAAGGTTTGCTGCAGGATACCATCCACATACACGTCATCATTCTGGTCGACATTGGTGTCACCGCCTGGTGCCATAACATCAAGGTCATCACCATAGTTGGAGTAGTATGCGCGGGTCCCGTCATACCTGGTTGCGCCAACGGCTATGCAGTTCTCATAAGCTGCGGGATAAGAAACAGCCCCTATTCCATCATTTCCGGCAGCAGCAATGACAGTGATCCCGCTGTTGTATGCTTTATTGATCTCATCTTCAAGTCCTTCAGGGTTCACTCCCGGAGGGAAACCGAGGCTCATGCTGATGACATCTGCATCGTTGGCTGTAGCATAGGCAATTCCATCAATAAGGTATTGCAAGGTTCCGCTTCCTCTCTTGTTGAGAACCTTTACGGGCATCAAAGTACAGCCAAAGGCAACGCCCGCAGCGCCAAATCCATTATTGGTTGACTGAGCTATTGTTCCGGCCACATGTGTGCCATGTCCATTGTCGTCATTAGGGTGAGCGTCATTATTGACAAAATCCCACCCCGCTTTAAACGATGTTCCTGCAAGGTCCGGAGCAATGGCATATGACCCATAGTTCTCATACGCGATCCCGGTATCCAAGACAGCTACAACAGCTCCCTGGCCGGTAGAGATATCCCACGCCGGTCCAACGTTGATCCCATGGTCTGAATTGAAGTTCCATTGATACTTATAAAATGGATCATCAGGCACCATGGCTGCGTGCATCACGTAGTTTGGCACTGCATACTCCACGTTGGGGTTCTTGCTGTAGATCTCCACCATCTCTTCCACAGACTTTGTCTTCGGGATGATCAGTTTCTTGAAGCCTGCATAGGGGCTTGTGTAGGTCACGGAGGTGCCGTGGTTGGAGTTCAAAGCTTTGATCTTTGCCTCGGATACTCCCGGGTTGAACTTTACCAGTATTTCACCAGGCACATACGCCTGCTCATACGCAGGGTCAGGTAGTGTTACCTGAATATTATCTTCAGAACTATACGCTCGCGGACTGACAGCCATGACCGGCGTCAGTGTCCCCAGGATCAGCATGCCAACAGCTAGGATTATAATAACTCTTTTTATAATCAAATCCATAACCACCCATATTTGATACTAATCTATGTGCTGTACAATCGTATAAACACTTCCATAGAATAATAAAAGTTAAACAATAGTGGTTAAATGGTTATCGTTCCCACGAATTCATCAAGCTCAAGCATCACTCTCTCTACTATCCCGAGAGTCACATAGGCTTCGATATATGCTGCAAAGAGCAGCATAAGAACTGTTACTGCAAATACTTTCCACACGTACCCTGAGAATATGTATCCTTTTGCAGTATCAAGAACAGTCGCCACGTCCAGTTTCATGCTTTCAAAGCTGTTCCCGAGGAATAATCCTTTCTGGATTATCTCATGGGACTCTACGCGGGCAAACCTGTAACCCAGTGAGGCGGCCAGCAGGAGCGCAGGTATCTCTATGATGCCGTGAGGCACTATGGATATGATGAAATACGTGAGATTGTAAAGGACCCCGACATGCATCCCTTCTATTCCGAACATCTCAAAGCCGGTCATCAGCCCGTTGAAAATGAAGAAGGCCAGTAATATCCCCATCAATGCGCCATTCACTATCAATATCAGGAAAGGTATCGTATACGGGAGCATGTAAGCAAGCATCCGGTAGTCTTCCCGGCTATAGCCGCAGTATTTCCAGAACCCGTCCTTTGCAGTATCGTTTGCGGTAGTATAGGGAAAATCAGCATCCAGGTAATGCGCAAGCCTCTGGAGCATTCTGTTAGCAGGCATAAGCATCCTTTCAAAGGCAATCGAAAAGGAAGCGTATATGCGATGACCTGGCCTGAGCCGGATATCCGATATCAGCAGGGGATGAATAAGCAGGAACAGCCCCGTACCCGCGGATGCGCTCAGGGCAGCTATGCTGTTAAAAATGAATATTGCCCACAGCGGGCTGATGTACTCTGCAGTTACCACAACCTTGGCCGTTGCTGCAGAGGCTGTGGAAACAATGGCTTCGTTTACCGGGGCAGGCTCTGCAGCAATGAACATGAAAGTGTAAAGGAGCATGCTGAACACAAATGCTGCCAGTACTGACAGGATAAATGTCCTTGCAGACCACAGGAGGTCTTTATGCCTGATGGAGAAATATTGATTGTTCTGGTATGACATGTCCGGGTGCTTAGTAAGTGTTTACTGGGCTATTTATTTAATGCTCTTTTTATAAAATCCAATCGATGCATTAAAATATATTGCAGTTTTATAATACTCGTAAAAGTATATTATCTTACTTATATACGAGGTAGTATCTATGAGAACAGCTACAGGAATAGAAGGATTCGATGATCTGGTACAGGGAGGTCTCCTGTCCGAAAGGGTCTATGTGCTCAGCGGCCCGCCAGGCAGCGGGAAAACCACTTTTGGTATACAGTTCCTTGCACACGGTGCCTCCAGGGGCGAAGTAGGGCTATACGCAACACTGCTCGAATGCCCTCAGAATATCATCAACGATATGTCCAACTATACAATGAACATCACATCTCTCATCAAAATGCAGAAGCTTCTCTTTGCAGATCTGGGTCCGAGGATGGAATACGGGTACATGGATGAGCTGAACGAGTTCGTTACAACGGATTATACCGTAGGCAGGACATCCAGTGAAAGTGAGGCTCCGTCTCCTTCCATGGTCTTCAAGGAAATAGCTGCATATGTATCTGAATATGATGTCAAGCGCCTTGTCATAGATTCGGTATCAGCTATAAGGTTCACTACAAACGACTTCTCCCTGCAGGAGAAAGAGATGAGCAGATTCATACGCAATCTGAAGAAACTTGGCTGTACTACCGTGCTGCTCTCCGAGATGACAGATCCGACTGCGTATTCTACAGAGCAGTTTGCTGCACACGGTGTCATTTTCATGCACAACTTCCTTTATGACAAGACAATGACACGAGCTATCCAGGTCATCAAGATGCGCGGCACAAAGCATGATTGTAATATGCGCTCTGTCAGTTTCACGGAAAAAGGCCTGAGGATCGAAGGTTATCTGGAATAATAGGTGTCCTATGGTCGCACTATTCAAAAAAGAAAAGCACAGCAAGGTAATATCCGAGGCAGACAGGGCCCACCTTGCCGAGGTTTCCCGCAAACTCGGTTTTGAAGTGGGTTACCACAGGCACTCGGAGATTGGCTGGGTCCAGGAACAGCTCTCCAGACTTTACAGCTTTGCCGAGGAATACGACCTCCGGGACTTTGCCCGTGACAGCTATCTAAGTGGGAAAGAAGAAGGAGCAAAAGCAAAAGAAAGGGATACAAAATCAGGGCTGAGAGGCTCAGGTGTTGACAGCGGAACGGAGCCTGAGAGGTCCGTGATCGTCCCGGTGGAACGTCCGGTCACATCCACATCCTTTTCACGTAAAGAATCATACAAAGCCCAAAGACAGACCATAGAGGCTTCCTCCGCTGCCATACAGCAGCCTACAATGGTTGATCTGCCGGAAAGCGTACAACTCCCAAAATCTGTTGAAATGCCTTCTATGCTGGAAGGCTCCAAACATCTTCTGCCCAGAAAATAGTTCAGTGGCTGTATCCGAAGGCAACGAATCTCTGCCTGCCGTCGAGATTTGCCAGGACGAACCTGTCATTCTTACTATAGGATATTTCTTTTGTCCCGGCCAGCTCCAGCAGGTACTTTTTTCCGGCCTTTGCTTTTTCTGCATTCTTTCCCTCGGAGCTTATGCTTTTTACTTTTACAGGTGCTGACTGCAGGCCAACGAAAAGGTGCAGCATATCTCCTACTGCAAACTCCTTTGCCAGTTGTGAGAGAGTGCATTCAAGGGTGATGTCCTCCACAACATTCTCATGTGCTGACAGGACAAACCCTCTTTCAATATCCTTTGACTGTATGTTCTTAAGGGCAAGGCCGACCCTTGCACCCGCGGGCGCGCTCTTGACATCCACATCATGCATCTGAATGGAACGTATCTCCAGATCTTTTTTACCCGGATATGCCACCATCTTATCCTTAGCGTTTATTGTTCCCTGCAATACGGCCCCCAGCACAACGCACCCTATTCCTGTCACGTTAAAGGACTGGTCGATCACCACGCGGGCGGGCAGGCTGTCCAGGCTCCTTTGCTCGGCATCTACCCTGTCACCCATTGAAAATATTATCTCCTTGAGCTCTTCCATGCCTTCGAAAGTAGTTGTGGAAACAGTATGGTACTGCCAGTTCTCAAGTACTGTTCCTTTTGTTATCTTCCTGAGCTTCTCTTTCATTTCCTCAAGGGCCAGAGGATATGACAGGTCTGCTTTGGTCTGGACAATAATGCCATGCTTGTACCCTAAGAGGTCAAGGGAGATGATGCATTCTGCTGCTAGAGGGTCCAGTCCCTGCGGAGGTATGCACAGCATGGCTATATCTGAAAGATTAAGTGCTGTCAGAAGGGATTTCACAGATGCCGGATATCCGGTCGCATCAATGGTCGTGAGCACCTTGTCATTCTTGGCATAATCATACATAGTGATATCAGTAACACTGCCTTTTTTGCCCAGTTTCCCGGCAAGAGTGGTCTTCCCACTCTTTTCACTTCCAATGATAGCAATCTTAGTCATGTGAGCATTCTCCAGTATGGTCTTACGATAAATGTTTTTACATATATTTCTTTTTCACGACCAGAGCTGGCCTTCGATAATGCCCAGAGTTTTGTCTGTTGTGCTCCTGTTCATTTTCCTGATATTTACAACATATTCATCACCTATACGTTCGGGTGGGCTGAATATGACATCAAGGCCCAGCCGTTCTAGATACATCCTAAATCTGTCGATAGTGCTTTCATCTTTTACCCTTATGCGCACATCATCCCGGATGCGCTCCCCTTCCTGTACGCGGAGGATCGATTCCCTCATCGGCCGGAGTATACTTTCTCCAAGCCGGAGGCATCTGTCCTTAATTTCCTCCTCGCTCTCGTTCCATTCTACGGACTGAAAACCTTCCCTCACCACTCTTGCGAACAGGTAATCCTTGCCTGATTCATTATAGAACCTGAATCCATGGCGCAGATCGGCACAGTTGGTTTGCGAGGTTGTGTATTTCACTGGTTGCAATATCATGGAAGGGTCCTTGATTATAACGCCCTCATGCTCCTTTTTACCCAGCTCCGTTATTATTTCCCTTATCCTGTCAGCAGCCTCCCCCAGTTCGAACTCACCAAGGAGCTCGACCTGAGTAAAACCATAATCACTGGCAAGCTCCCGCCTTTCATGAAGCGGTAAAGGGATCCCTTCTCTGGACCGGATATCAAAAACAAAGAAATCGAGTGATTCCACCCCGTAGATATCCTTTGGTACGTAGGGGTTATCAGGTCCCACCATCTCGCCATAGACCACATATTCCGGATAGTCCTTAAAAAAGTCATGTTCAAGCAGGTGCTCGGAACGTTCACTGGAGTACGGGCAGACATGGCCGCTGCGTGTAAATGCAACCAGCTCGCCTTTATGCTCGATGACCCGGACATTATAGCCGTTCATCTTTTCTTCAACAGCAACAGAATAGATATCCTTGAAATGGTTCTTCAGAGCAGGAGCAAGCATAATGGCTCTTTTTATCTTGGGGAATCCCTGAATGAGCTCAAAGCCATTTCCCACTTTAACCAGTACGCTGCCCTCATCTATCTTTCCCACATTGCTGCTGAACCGGAAGAAATCCTCATATTCCCCCCAGTCCTGCAGTATCACTTTCTTTTCAAGGAGCTCTGAAAATCTGAAAGGCGGCAATCCCGGGGACTCTGCCGCCTTTCCGATATCCGTCTCATTTTCACGGTTCATATCTTTTCGTTCAGGCACTGCTTACTGCGCAAGCCCATTGACAATGTTTCTCCTTGTAACAAGCCCTACCATCTGCTCTTCAAGATTAACTACCGGCACGCCGCCGATATTCTCATCAAGCATGAGCTTTGCAACGTCCTTGATGGGAGTGTTGGTATAGACGGTCTTGACGCCCATTTTCATTATATCCTCCACAATGAGGTTCTTTATACGTGCGTCCTGCTTGTTGCCATCAACAATGTCACGGAAGGAGCGCATTGCTTTTGCAATATCCTTCTCGGTGACTATCCCTACCAGCTTGTCACCATCTATCACAGGCACCCTTCCGATGTTATTGTCAAGCATGAGGCGCCTTACATGGTTCACACGGTCAGCAGGGTGTGCGACAATAGGGTTCTTTTGCATAACCTCGGCTACATATCCCTTCAGGTCATTGGTCATAAGGAGCTCTGTCGGTGTCACCCACCCAAGAACCTTTTCATTATCAACTACTATCATCACTCCTCCGTTGCGGGCCATGAGGGTGACAGCATCCGTTACCTTGGTACCTGGAAGCACTTTCACGTAATTATCAGATACCGCAGTTGCGACGTGCAGGGAAGAAGCAGGCATGCTCCCCTTTTTGCGGGTACCGAGTTCCTTTGTAAGGTTCCTCATTGTGAGCACCCCCATGATCTTATCATCATGCTTGACAAGGAGGCGTCTTATCCCTTTCTTCTCCATTATATCAAGTGCATGAGAGATAGTATCTGCCTTATCGATGCATACAGGTTCTGACATTATGTCCTTAACTTCCATAATTTTACCTCTGTGTTATATTCTTGCCTTCTCACATTTCTGGCTTGTCGACTTCTGTTCAGGTATTTATTGAGCGGCCCGGAGTACATCCTTCCTGCTGATCATGCTTACGATCTCATCCCTGTTAATTACAGGGAGGCTGATAACATGTTCTTCCAGCATGAGCTTTGCAACATTGACCACCTTGTCATCGACAGCTACACCCGGCGGCATGTCCGACATGATATCCTCGGCAACAAGCGGAACGTCTTTGATGTAGCGGTACGTCTTCTGACCGGCGGGAGTAGACTTGCGTGCCATCTTTATGCTCTTTGACTGCATATTCCCTTCATTGTCTACCATGATGTTCAGTGCCACATTGCTAGTTGTGATTATCCCGACCGCCTCATTGGAATCATCGGTGACAATTACCCTGTTAACCTGGTGCTTTTCCATCTCCTGGACAACATGATTTATAGTGTGGTGCCTGTGTACAAAGATAATATCATCAGCCATCACATCCGATACCCTCATTTTGATGTCCTGCTGCTGGGATATATATCTCATGATATCTGCTCCCGTAACTATCCCTACGACATTGTCCTTGACTACGACGAGGGAATTGATCCCATTCTCCAGCATCAGATTGGTTGCCTGCGATATTGAGGCACCCGGATAGATCGATATCGGTGCATCGTTCATCACCATGTTGACCGGGATCTTGTCTATCGGTCTTCTGCGCCACATAGGTTCTGCCTGTGCAAGTCTTCTGCTCAGATCGGTCTTTGTGACTATGCCGACCAGTTTTCCATTCCCTGTGACCACAAGGGTGCTTATCTTATGTTTTAGCATCAGGTTTCTTGCATGTGCCACGTTTTCTTCCGGCGTTATTGTAAATACCGGCGAACTCATAATGTCTCCAACATTCATGGTTTTCCTCCATCCAATGTTCTTACTTCCTTATTCTTTCTTATACCGTGCGCAGAAAACACCGTCCTTAATATAGTCGTTAATGTCTGAAGGTGCTTTCCATATTGTTTTGTTCTTGCACTGACAGGCAGACCCGTTTGCAGAAGTCCTGTTAAAGGATCGTGGCGGGTTTTCTCAGTACACTTTGCTCTTGCAGATTGTTTTTTATTTACAAGAGTATTACCTCCGGCTATTTCACTGAGCATGATCATCGTGTATCATGATGGCTACATAAGGTGTCAAGGCCATGTATCCATCGTTGCTGTGATGCCTCCATCTTTAAGTTCATATGGTTGAGCTCTTAGTGCTTTCTGTCTGTTCCTTGCTTAGGGTATCAGAACCGGCACTTTCATTTCCTTTGAACTTTCAGGTGGACCGCCATTTTAAGCAGACTATTCGAAGTTGTTATGATTTTAAATACATAACATTGCACTGTTTTACCAGCGACAATCCGGGCATCAGCTCATTTATGGAGTCCGGGGCCAGTGACCCTTTGCTAAAGAGCGACCCTTAGCATGTGTATAAATAACAATGCCGGTCTAAGCGTATGCTCTTTGTAAGCATGAATGATCCTGCTTTTCCTGTAAGGTCCGCAAAGCTACTTTTCATTGCTTTAAAAATCGATACATACCGTTTTCCATTATATATCGGGACAGACATTCATTTCACCAGCTTTCATGTGTCCTTATTTTTACTGACCGGTTTAAAACTGGTCATAGTAACCTTCTTCCTCACTGCAGTCCTCGCACAGATTGAGTCCGTTGACCTCTCTCAGGTTGTCAGCCATGGCCCCGCAACGCTGGCAGATGCCACGCTCCACATCGGTCTCCTTAAGGGGATCTCCTTCACGGTGCAACTCGATGAGGTTCTGTAGGATGGTGTTCAGCCCTGGGGAGATCGCCATGATATCCCTGTAGGTGATCATTCCCAGTATTATGTTGCCATCCATTACTGCAAGCCTGCGTATGTCCGACTTGACCATAAGCTCAGCTGCCTGTATTATTCCTGTAGAGGGTCTGATGGATATTATCGGAGACGACATAATATCCCTGGCATGCATTTTCCCGGGAAGTATGTTCTTTGCAACTGTTTTTGCAACAACGTCCTTCTCGGTGATTATGCCAACAGTATCACCATCCTCGACCACGATAACGCTGTCCGAATTGCGGTCAGTCATTTCCCTGGCAACTTCCAGAACGGTAGTGTCAGCATCCACGACAAAGATATCCTTTGTCATCAATTCTGTGACAGACATCTCGTTTTGTATCTCTTTTATCGAGACGTCGGTTTCCAAATCCCTCTGCACGTTCAAGACCATACCTTCCTTTAAAGTCAGAAGTTAAGAATAGGTCACTAATAGTCCACAGTTAAAATGTCGAGTTAATTGTATTTATAGATGTTCATGCATATTTTTTGTCATGAGAGGGTTGGCATAAGCTAAAACCGGTCCGGGTCAACTGATCATAAGTACAAAGCACGATTTGCGGGATATATCATGTGACAGGATAAGTTAATGGAACACCGGACATCAGGTGTTCCATAAGGTATCTGCTTAATACCTGCCTCAAAGGATGATTATCCTTGTCCGGTTTCCTGCGCTGAGCTCGATCTCATCATTGAATCCTGATTTTGAGAAAGCATCGATTATCTCTATTTCAGTGTCAATATCAACCTCATCTATAAGGCCGGCATGTTCACCCCAGAGCGCTATCCTTATTCTGCCGGTATCATCGGAAACATAGATATTTGAGACGCTGTTCTCGGTACCGTCATCGCGCGTGAAATCCCGGCGGTCTCCGATACCTGAGATAGAGCCTTTGACAGAGTATGATTCTCCGGGTATTATATCGGATATAGGTGTGAAGTTCTCGGAATAGGCGACATCCTTGTCAGTTTGTTTCACAATGGTGCGATTACCTACCTGCACTTCGACCTGCTGGCTGAAATTATTCTCCCTGGCGTAAGCGTTGATTATCTCAATAGAGTCATTGATCTTTAATCCGGACAGAAGGTCCGTTTTTTCATCCCACAGGGTGACTCTTATCTTTCCGGTGTCATCGCCTACGGTTATATTTGATACCCTGCCTGTGGAGCCGTCCTTGCGGTTAAAGGTCTTGATATCGGCTATATCCAACACCCTGGCCCTGAGATTAATGTCACTCATACCATTCTTTATATCCGTTATTTTTGTGGAAGCGACAGAAGCCTCTATCTTTTCATCGGTCTCGCACAGCACCCCATTATTGCCGATATTCACTTCTATGCCGGAATAACCTTCTTTCACATAGCCGCTGATCTGGAAAGTCTGTCCGACAGTGATATCTCCTGTCTTTACAAGATCTGCCTTGTCATCCCACAATGTCAGGCGTATGGACCCGGTCTCATCAGCAACTATAACATTTGCAACTCTTCCTATGGTCCCGTCATTGCGGTTGAACTCCTTGGCCGGGAACACTGACATAACTTTGGCGACGAGCCCGACATTCCCTGTGCCCGGGGCGATGTCTGCGACCTTCTGTATAGTATTTCCCATGCCTTCGCCATGTGTGTCCCCTGCTCCCAGGTCATGTGCCACGAGCATTGCTGCTGTTCTTGTGTCACAAAGCCCGCCCATCTGGATCACTTTTTCCCCGACCCTTTCCAGGAAATCTTCCTCGGTGATGGTACCGCTAAGCTTTTGCTTTTTGTAGATCTCTATGATTTCGTCCATGATTTATACCTGGAATACTTAGATGCACTATCCATCTTAAATATTTGTCTTTACTGCGGATAAATAATGATTTGAATGAACTGCATAGATAGGGTCTATTTTAACAACTTATATTAATTATAAGATATATCTGACAGATATCATGATCCGTAAATGTATACAGCATGGGTACTTCAGGGGCGATGGATGCCCTGAATGCGGCGAAGAAGGACGATATGTGCTGGATGATGACCGGGAAGAGAGGCTTGGAAGATTCGTTTCCGGTGCATTGAGGCACTTCCCGGAAGATATTGGCCTGGAAATGGACCTGCAGGGCTGGGTCGATATGGACGTGCTCTGTGACATCATGAAGAAGCGCTATAAATGGGGCACTATGGAGCGCCTTGTTTCACTGGTAGAGTCCGACGTGAAAGGCCGTTACCAGATAGACGGGTCTTTTATCAGGGCGCGCTACGGTCACTCCGTAGATGTGGACCTTATATCCGATTATCCTGAGAATGAGCTTCCCTATCTCTATTATGGTGTAAGCCAGGAGGAAGCTGATATGCTTCTTGAGAACGGTATCACTCCTGTCAGGCAGTGCTATGTGCATTTGAGCACATCACTGGAAAAAGCAATGCATGCCGCTTCTATCCATACAGAGAATCCTGTGATCTTTGAGGTCGATGCCGCATCGGCGCAGGATGACGGAATCGATATTGTGACCGTTAACGAAGATATCGTACTTGCAAAGAGCATTCCTTCGGAATACATAAGGGTTGCTGACCCAGAGGAATGATCATCGCAAATAAACCCTGACAATCCCGTTCTCTCTTTGTATACCAAACCTGGCATCAAGAAATTGCTCAGTGACCCATATATTGGTCGTTGTGTGATCGGTCAGAGCTGCTGTCGTGAAAGAGCCGCTGCCCGCAAGTCCCATGAAAGGTATCAGCTGGTCGGCAAGGTGCCTGTCAATAGCTGCATCTGAACGCAGGCATGCTACCATTTCTTCCGCAGCCCCGGCGCCCACCTTTTCTGCAGGCAGGCCTTTTTCTCCAAGAGCGATAGCACCCTTGAAGCCTGACCAGAGAGTTATCCCGCTTCCAGTGGAAACATATTGTGATACCTCTGTGCGTATATCACATTCGTATCCGCTCTCATTAAGGATCTCCTCTGCAGATGCGGCCTGCCTCTCTGTCACATGCCTGGGCAGCCTGGAACTATGGGAAATGCCTGAAACTTTCCTGTTCTCCCTGACAAAATCATATCCCTGAAGCTTTGATGGCTCGATCGCCAGTTCGATAAGTCCTCCGCCCCGGGGGTAGTATCCCCTGCTGATAGTCTTCAGATGTGATATGTAGCCCATTCTTGACAGGGCTTTGAAGGTCACATTTTCAAGATAGTCAATTGTAGGGGACCATGTGACATCGGTCCCTCCTTTGATCCTGAGCCTTATGCTCCCGCTTGAATAAGCAGCTGCAGGCATGATACTCTGGATAAGCAATGGAATGCTCCCGGCGGTACCGATGTCTATATCGGTGCTCAACCCCTTTATTTCCATTGGAGAGAACCTGATCTCGGTTGATCCCGGGAAGAGCCCTTCCACTTCTGCATTACATAAGAGGGCAACCGCTTCTATCGAGGTGAGATGCTGCGTCTTAAGTCCGGGCTGAGGTCTTGACCTGCGGATATTTGTTACAGTTACTTCCTTGCCTATTACTGCAGAGAGGGATATTGCAGTCCGCAGTATCTGGCCTCCCCCCTCTCCGTAGGAACCGTCGATGACTATCATTTCCGAACCCTTGACATTTTCCGTAGTGCACCTTTTGCAGCATAAGTGAGCGGATCTACAAGTGTTCCCACCGGTGGTGTGTAGCAGGTTTCCAGGTTAAGGATCTCATCCACCGTAGTTCTTTTGCTGATGGCAAGGGAAAGCCCGTCAATCCTCTCTTTGATGCCCTTCCCGCCGATCGCCTGGGCACCTACAAGGATCCTGTTCCTGAAAAGAAGCTTGATGTACAGCCGGGTTGAGCCGGGGTAGTATCCTGCACTGGTCGTACCTGTGGCTAGACCGCTTACCAGATCTATCCCGTTAAGGCGGGCCACCTGAGTGGTAATCCCTACTGTCCCTACTTCCAGCTCCCCGATGACAGCCACCCAGGGACTGATCACCGGGCCGAAGCTGCTCTGCTTCTCTATGAGGTTGTCACGTATCACTCCTGCCATCCTTCTTGCCGTGCTTGCAAGCTGGCTTAACAGAGGCCTGCCTGTTATGAGATCCTGAAGTTGTGCGCACTCTCCCCCGCAGTAGACATCGGGATCATACGTTCCGTCAGTTAGCTTTACCTGCAGATCGTCGTTGATGACGATCCCGCCTGTCGGGCCTATCATTATGCCTGCATCCGCAGCAAGTTTTGTTTCAGGCTTTACCCCTGCGGATATTATGACCACGTCAGCCGGGAACTCTTTTCCTCCTATGGTCACGGACCTGACACTGTCTTCCCCGTTGAGGGCTTGAGGGGCGTGATCGGTAAGTATCTGCACTCCCAGAGATTCAAGATGCTCCCTGACTATATCAGCCATATCCGGGTCGATATTGTGTGAGAGCAGGGAACTGCTCCTGTTGACAAGAAGTGTATTCAATCCCCTTCCGGAACACGCAGCAGCAAGTTCAGCTCCGATGGCCCCTCCTCCTATTATCACCGTATTGGATGCTTTCAGAAGGGCTTTCTCAAGCCTCATGCCGTCTTGCAGAGTACGTACCGTAAAGACATTTTCCAGTAAAGCTCCTGCTTTGAGCTCCCCGGGAATGGACGGCGTACTGCCTGTAGCTATCACAAGCCTGTCGAAATTATATTTCTCCCCCTCTGCAAGGACTGTGCGATTAGCCAGATCGACGGACTGGACCGTGGTGCCGGTTCGCAGGTCTATCCCTGCTTCCTCAAAGAACTCTTTGCTTCTTAGAAGAAGGGAATTGAAGTCGCTGATATCCCCTGCTATTACAAAAGGTATGCCGCACTGGCTGTAGGACGCATGGGAATCTGAGGAGAATACAAGGACATCGTAATCGCTATGTCTCTTTACACTGGTTGCCACAGCCAGTCCCACTGCCCCTCCGCCTATGATGATGAGTTTTTTCCGGTCCGCTGGATAAATATCATTCATACTCTTACAAAGGCAGTTAATTTATATGATAGTTCCTTGTATGGAATACTTCCCGGATAATCACACCTTATAAAGAGACCTTATTGCAGACAGCGCAACTCAAGCTGACTGGACTTATTTACTCCGAAAACGGGTCTGCCTGCGTTACCCATAAGTTTATAAGAGTTTGAATTATATTACTTTATGTAACCATCCATGTATGGTTATATCCATGCTTGAAATTCGATCAAGATCACAGAAATGCTCTTATGCAACGGGCATTTCCACTAATGCAAATATAGTTTAATCATAATCCTTATTCATTACATGTAAAAACCTATCTCACAGATAAAGGAGTAAAGGATAAATAAAGGTACAAGGTAGAGCGAAGATTGATTGGGAAACAGATGAGGGATTTGGAAAACTGCGAATCATGTCTGCCAGAAGATGTTTGAGTGGTCGTAGCAATCAGCTAATGTCTGCAAAAGATAATTTGCTTCATATAGGCGTACTTGTTAGCGGATGTAGTTTCACTATAATTCATAACGCTACATTTTATAAGCCCTGATTTATATTTCAAATGAGGATAGTCCTCTCTCATATCCTTCCTGATATCACTACTACCCTTCCCTTACATGTAGTGCAGCGGAATTCCACTATTTTTGCATTGGGATGAAGGCTTGATAGGCTTTCAACTATACGCATATCATCATAAACTTTAGGAGAATCCAAATGCAAAATGCAGATACTACAAAGTATATCATTCATTCAAAGATCAGCGCTGAAGGAATAATCGAACGTCCCGATATAGTAGGCGCAATTTTCGGCCAGACCGAAGGGTTGCTTGGCTCTGACCTTGATCTGCGCGACCTTCAGAAGACAGGCAGGATCGGAAGGATCGAGGTTGTCGTAAGTGCCAAGGCCGGAAAGACCAAGGGAACGATCCTTATCCCTTCAAGCCTTGACAAGGTTGAGACATCTATCCTGGCAGCCTCCCTTGAGACCATTGACAGGGTGGGTCCATGCAGTGCAAAGATAGAGATCACCCAGATGGAGGACGTCAGGGCAACCAAGAGACAGCAGATAATTGAAAGGGCTAAGTTCATCCTGACCGGTATGTTCGACGAGAACCTGCCTGAGTCACAGGAGATAGCGGACCAGGTGCGCCAGTCAGTCAGGATCGAGGAGATGGAATACTTCGGAAAGAACAAGATCCCTTGCGGTCCTGCAGTATTCGAGTCTGATGCGATCATCGTTGTGGAAGGGCGTGCCGATGTTTTGAACCTCCTTCGTTACGGCATCAAGAACACAATATGTGTCGGAGGTACCAATGTTCCTCCTGAGGTTGCGGAGCTGACCAAGAAGAAAGAAACGGTTACAGTGTTCACTGATGGCGATCGTGGAGGAGAGCTCATAGTCAAGGAACTGGTTCAGGTTGCCAACGTGGACTACATTGCACGTGCTCCTGACGGGAAGAGTGTTGAAGACCTTGTGCAGAAAGAAGTTATAAGGGCTCTCAGGCAAAAAGTCCCTGTCGAGCAGGTACTTGATAAATACAGTATAAGGGACTCAGAGACTGAGAACGGGTCCCGCGTGGCACACCTGCCAAAACGCAAGGAAAGAAGGACTTCTGCTTCTGATGTAAAAAGAATAGTAGCTCCGGAAATTCCAAGAATAAGCTCTGTGGATATCAAAAAGGTCACTCCTACAAAGGTGCAGACAGCAGATGAGAAGGAGCTTCAGCCGGATATGGAGGAAGAGAAGGTAAGACAGTCCCGCGAAAGGCCGCAAACCAGGGAAAGGTCGCAGCCTCCTCAGTCCCGCGAGAGGCCACAGTCTCGTGAGAGACCGCAGTCCCGTGAAAGGCCCCAGCCCAGAGAAGATATCGAACCTCCTGTGAGCAGGCCTGAGAGTGTAAGCACATTATCCCCGATCAGCAGTAAGTTCAAGCCTCATGCTAACGATCTCATAGGCACTTTCAGTGCACGTTTCCTTGACGGGAAGGATAAGATCGTTAATGAGACTGCTGTAAGAGATCTTGTAAACACTCTTAAGGATTACCAGGATGAGGTCAAAACAGTTGTCTTTGACGGTGTTGTTACACAGAGGATACTTGACATTGCAGCTGACAAGGGAATCGAGAACCTTGTAGGTGCAAAGGTTGGGAGCGTCACCAAAAGGCCCGCATCTGTCAGGATATTTACTGCAGACGCTTTGTGAGACGAACTTGGTGCCTGTGTACAGGCACCAGTAGATTTATTTATTTTTAATGTAATTATTTATACCGTATCTCAATATTCTCTCTTTTCTCATGATTAATAATGTAATTTGTAGGGATACTCATATATAACAATTGTTAGGAACACTCCTTCCGAGAAAACGTCTTTATTTCGCATGTCGCAAATATAGCTTGGTTGTAATTTTACATTATACAGGGTGCACAACATGGTGCTTCTCCGGTTGGTTCTATAGGTTGGTTGGTATGCATAAAGATGAGTTGATACAATTACATGCGTTAATGGCTCAAATAAAAAAGCATTTTGAGTACATGGGTATAGATTACGAGTTCAGTCAATATGACTCACTGGCTATAAGCCCTCTACATGTTCACAGGAGCAAGGCCGAGCATAAGTACGCGATATTCGTGCTGGGAAATGATCTGGCCTCCCTTCTCTCAAAAGATGACATCTCGGGTGTGGGACGCACCTCGACAAGGATGCAGGAACTTGCTCAGAGGGTTGGAGCACGTTTCATCAAGAGCACTTAGATCTGTTATGATCTTTCATATGGCATGTAAACAGGCTTTATAACCGATCCCGGTGTCTTGCTTAAGAGGTCGCTTAACGCAGTCCTTGTAACAGGGCACAGCCTTTTTTTCATAATGATGCCGTCCTCGCCGTCTGAGTAATAGCCATGCTGGACCCAGCAGGGAATAAAGCCGGTCTTCTGATAGAGCCTCTGTGCTTCAAGGTTGCTTAGTCTGACCTCGAGGCTGGCAAACACCAGCATTTTCTCCCGGAAGATACCCGTGATGGTCTCAAGCAGATGAGTGCCGATGCCATAACCTCTGTAACGCTCTTTAACCGCAAGTGAGAATATCCTTCCTTCCTCGGCGGATATCTGGTAGCCGACGGCAAAACCCGCTATACGCCCCTTCTCTTCTGCAACAAGGAAACACTCGCCGTTCATTTCATAGAAGTTCATATAGATGAAAGGGTTATGCTCGGCAAAGGCCTCCGACTCTATTTCCAGCACCTCTGTAAAATCCTCCGGCTCAAAGTATCTGATGATCATTTCCCGATGAGATCCCCCTTGCTTATCTGTCCTTAAACCTTTTTAACATGGCGCAGGTCTATAGCAACTCCTCTTCCTGATCTCTGCATTTCCGTACCGCTCATTATGGCCCGGCCCACGCACAGGGCTTTCTCACCGCTTATGAATACTTCATCGCCCGGTCTTATGAGCGGGTCAGCCCCGATGACTCCCGGAGCCAGCAGCGAACCTTTTGGCACGAAGTCATCTATCCTTACCTGATAATTCCCGGAGGGCACCATAAGCTCCGTCCCTTCGATAGTGACAGCAAGCGTGCCATATTGGGGTATCAGGGTAACGAGCTGTTTCTTTCCTGCGAATATCTGGTATTTAGGATAAGGACCCTTAACGACAGATCCCGCGGGTACAAGAATAGAGCCTGTGCCCCTGCCAAACTGATAGTCAGCTATAGAGCGCATCATGTCCTTCTTCCTTTCCTCGACATTGCGGGACTTTCCGCCGCTATGCTTCTCTACTTCCTCCTTCAGTCTCCTGAGGGCCTCATGTGATGTCACATTACCGGAACCGGTGAATATCATTTCAATGCCCAGCCTCTGTGAAACTGTCTCGCATATTTCCCTGTATGCATCCTCGACATGGGCGATGACGGTACTGTACTTATTAATGGTAAGGTATTTCTCAAGGCAGCCTGCCACCCAGTCCCTTTCCTGTGCATCCCAATGTCCTGTGACCGCTGTGTCGTAATGTGCAGCCGGGTAGGTCAGCTCCAGTTCCCTGGGGACGATGCCGATAGGCGATGTGATTATAACTTCATGGACGTATCTGCGATTCGTTCCGATCGCATTTATGAACTTCCAGTGGGAATTTGAGACAGAATAAGGCTTTTTAGCCGAGCAGGGGAGCAATACCAGCACATCGGCTTCAGGAGGAGTGTATCTTTCAAGTACCCGGGTGGCAAAGCGCACGATCTCCACTCTTGAAAGTGACTCTGTGCTGTTTGCCATCATCTCATTGGACCTTGCAATGGGATTATTTTCCTCCATATAGTTATATTCGCTGTCAGCCAGCCTTAAAAGAGCCGTGAGCCAGGGGCGCGTCCTGCACTGGCCTTCCACATATTCCCTTAATGTGCCGGCACGTATCTTTTCCCTTGCAAGGGCCAGCTCGCTTTCCTGCGCATTGAGGTTGTGATTTTCAAGGATCTTCGCACGCTTTCTCTTATCAAGGCCTTTCAGTTCAGCGGCTGTGATGCCGGCGCATGCCTCACACCTGCAGGGCAGTTCGGCAAGTGAGTCCAGATAGAACCTGCCTGCAGAAGTCAGATAGATGTCACTGTGCGCTGCAATTATAGCTTTGATGTTGTCCAGGACATCTATACCCAGGTAAACAAGTATTGCGATATTCTCAGGCAGGCAGATGTTAGGCGCATAGATGGCGGTATCATGTGCCACTTCTCTCTTCATCTCAAGCAGTGTTTTGAAGAAGCGCCTTGCATTGTTCTCAAAGCATCCTGCTCCTTCCATTACATAGAGGTCGCTGTCCCTTATCTTATGTGAATGGTAAACGGTGCCTATGGGGCCGCTTATGTCCATATCAAGACAGCCGGAGTCAGGGTTTGCTATCTCCTCAGGGACCTCCGGTGGGAATGACATGTGGGGAAGGATGACCAGTGCATTCTCTCCCGCAGTATTGCGTATCCTGCCAAGCTCTTCCCGGGCTGCTTCTATGGAGCCGAGCTTCCAGAGGGAACCGGCATCAATTATAGGACTTCCAGGGCTTTCTGTTAAGCCCAGGGTACGGCTATCTAATATGAAAGGTGTCTGGATGGTCTCGCTCAGTAGCAGTTTTCCTATCCTTGCAGCTCCGTCGCGTTGCAGTACCTCAAAGTATCGTGTCATTGCTGCCTAATGGGTGTAGATAGATGTAAAGTTTTGCATTCACCAATAAGTTTAAATCCTTCAAACTTAGTAAAAACTGATTCCATGCAAAAGACCGATCTACTGGATAAACTGCAAAACATTGTGGGGAAAGAAAGAGTTTCCGCATCTGCTGCCGAGCTTTACTGTTACTCGTTCGATGCTTCACAGGTAAGGGGGATGCCTGAATTTGTCATCAGGCCGACCACCACTGCACAGGTATCAGATGTAGTAAGGCTCGCCTGGGAAAAAGGGATATCCGTAACGGCACGTGGAGCCGGCACGGGTCTTGCAGGAGGGTCTGTTCCGGTGGAAGGTGGTCTTGTGCTTGACATGTCTTCTATGGACAGGGTCATTGAGATGGATTTTGACAATCTTCAGGTAGTCGTGGAGCCGGGCATAGTGCAGGAAAAGCTGAACCTGGTCCTTGAACCCTATGGCTTCTTCTTCCCTCCCGACCCGGGCAGTTCCGCAATGTGCACCCTTGGCGGACTGATAGCTAATAACGGAAGCGGTATGCGCTCTGTGAAGTATGGTACGACCAGGAACTATGTGCTTGGGCTTGAAGTGGTGCTGGCGGACGGTACTGTGATCAATACAGGCTCAAAGACCATGAAATCAGTAGCAGGTTACTCCCTGACCGATCTATTCGTCGGCTCTGAAGGGACCCTTGGCATTATCACAAAGGCGATACTTAAGGTACGTGCCTTGCCCAAGGAGCGTTCTGTGCTGCTTGCTTCCTTTGAGAATCCCGAGCTTGCAGGCAAGGCTGTGGTAAAGGTGCTGTCCTCAGGAATAGTTCCTTCTGCATGTGAGATCCTTGACAGTAATATAATAGATGCTATTAACACCTATGATCCGAAAGTAGGGCTCCCGCGGGCGGGGGCTATCCTGATGTTCGAGATGGACGGGACAGAGAACGCTGTGAATGAAGGTATTGCTATGATAGCGGATGCCTGCAGCTCCCTGGCAACTGACATCAGGACGGCGGCCAACAAAAAGGAAAGGGAAGAGATATGGGCGGCAAGAAGACTTGTAGGCGCGGCGGTATCCAGGCTGGATCCCATGCGCACCCGTGTATATGTGGGCGAGGACATCGGCGTCCCCATAAAGGAGATTCCCAGGATGCTGCACAAGGTGCGTGAGATCTCCGAGGAATTCGACCTTCCCATCATGACCTATGGGCATATCGGTGACGGAAACCTGCATACCGGAATGTGCATTGATGTGCTTGATGACAGGGACTGGGAGAAGCTGAACAAAGCGGCAGATAAGATACACCGCACTGCTATCTCGATAGGAGGCACCGTAACAGCAGAACACGGCGTTGGCGGAGCAAGGGCGGAATATCTCGAGATGGAACTTGGTAAAGCTCTTGATGTGATGATACTGATCAAGAAAGCCCTTGACCCCCGAGGGATCCTCAATCCCGGGAAGATGGGAGTCTGAAGATGACCGGATATGATATGCGCTCTATACTGAAATGTGTCCGATGCGGAACCTGCCGCTCCGTATGTCCTGTCTTTGATGTGGTCGGGTGGGAGTCCGCAAGCTCCCGCGGACGCATGCTTGTGGCCCATGGTATCTCTCAGGGTCTTGAGGTGGATGAGAGCGTGCTCAACAGCATTAACATGTGCACCACCTGCGGGATATGTGAGCAGTTGTGCCCCTCGGGTGCAGCACCTCCAAAGGTGATCGAGAACATAAGGCATCAACTGGTGCTGCAGGGCAAGATGACCCAGGCCCAGAAAGATATCTCTTCCAGGGCTAACGAGCTTGGCAATACCCTCGGAGAGACCGGCGAGAGGATGGCGTGGCTCGGGGAATCCGGGGCTGATGTCAGGGAAAAGGCTGATTATGTGTATTTTGCAGGCTGCCTTGGCTCCTACAGATACCCGGAGCTTACCAGGCGCACCTTCGATATTCTCAAGAAATTTGGCGTGACAGTGCTGAAAGATGAAGTATGCTGCGGCTCTCCTCTCCTGAGGACCGGCTCTGACCCCCTGGCACTGGTCTCCAGGAACCTTGAGCAGATAAAGGCAACAGGCGCCCATACCGTGATCACGGGCTGTGCCGGGTGTTATACGACCCTGAAGAACGATTATCCGGATGATCTCAAAGTTATCCATGTCTCAGAGTTCCTTGCAGACCGCCTGGCTGAAATGGACCTGAAAAAGCTCGACCTGAAAGTCTCATATCACGACCCGTGTCATCTGGGAAGGTGCAATGGCGTCTTTGACGCACCCCGGGATATCATTACCAGCATCTGCGACCTTAAGGAAATGAAGAACATCCGCGAGAGGTCCAGGTGCTGCGGTGCAGGCGGCGGCGTGCTCAAAGGTTATCCCGAGCTCTCCCTGGAGCTATCAAAGAAAAGGGCGGGGGATATTCCTGAAGGAGTCGACTATCTGGTCACTTCATGCCCTCTCTGCAGGACGAATCTCAAACGCGGCTCTCCTGAGGTTGAGGTACTTGATATAATCGACCTGCTGGAAATGGCGATGGAACAGAAGCCATAGTCGTATTTCTTTTTTAGGTTCTGCAGAAGTCCTGATAGTATACCAAGCACTGGAAATATGTGCTGATAAATCCTGAAAACTTCCATCGATTATCGGTGAATGCAGAAATGCAAGAACGCAAAGACACAAGGATGCTGTTCTTTTTGCGTCTTCGCGTCTTTCTACTTGAAGTACGTGGTCTGCAGTTGCAGTGCGGTTCTCTGCAAAGCCAAATGATTACTAATACAGGGAGTTAACTATATCATATTATATCCTAGCATGAATGTATCTTGTTTGTGCATGTGGCAAGTGTCGCAAACATGTGGGGTCTGAATGAATGAACATATGAGCAAAAGTAAGGAAAGTACCGGCAAAGGGAATAGAATGTCAGCAGAAGAGGAACAGAGAACTGCTTCAGAAGAGACGGATGCCACTGTGCAACCAGCATCCGGTGAAAGTGCAAATGGTCCCCTCAATGAGAAATTCCCTATTGTAGGCATCGGTGCGTCGGCTGGCGGACTGGCTGCGTTTGAGGAATTCTTTTTAGCGATGCCCGCAGATGCCAACATGGGCATGGCCTTCGTCCTGGTGCAGCATATGGCACCAGACTACAAAAGCATGCTTTCCGAGATCATCAGGCGTTATACAAAGATGCAGGTCTATGATGTCAAGGACGAGATGTCAGTCAAACCTGATTGTGTGTACGTCATTCCACCCAACCGGGATATGATCATTATGGATGGCATGTTGCATTTGATGGAGCCTGCTGAGGCGCGTGGCCATCGAAACCCGATAGATTCCTTTTTCCGTTCTCTGGCTTCAGATCAGCAGGAACGATCCATTGGCATTTTACTCTCGGGCACCGGCATTGATGGCACACAGGGTGTGAAGGACATCAAGGCCGAGGGCGGTATGGTAATAGCACAGAGTCCAGAATCCAGCGAATACAACGGCATGCCGCGAAGTGCTATTGACACAGGTATGGTGGACTATATCCTGACACCGGCCGAGATGCCAGTTCAGCTTCACGATTATGTATCTCATATATTTAAAGAAAAATCCCATCCGCTTTCAAATAACAAAAGAGCGATGGAATCAATTTTCAATCAGTTGCTCACCCAAACGGGTCACGACTTTTCCCAGTATAAGCAGAAAACTATAGATCGTCGCATAAAACGTCGCATGGCTGTCAATAACATCAAGCTTCTAGATGGGTATGCAAATTATCTGCAGCAAAAACCGGAGGAGATCAAAGCGCTTTTTAGTGACCTTCTTATCAATGTTACAAGTTTCTTCCGCAACCCCAAAGTATTTGAGGCTCTCCAGGAGCAAGTGATCCCCCCGCTTTTTGAAGGCAGGTCTGCGGATACAGCCATACGTATCTGGGTGGTAGGTTGCTCCACAGGCGAAGAGGCATATTCCATCGGAATCCTGCTTCAGGAGCACATGAGCAAATTGGAACGCACTTTCAAAGTACAGATATTCGCTACAGATATCGACAGCCGAACCATCGAGCAGGCCCGCAAAGGCGTATATACTGCCGGTATCTCGGACGATATCCCACCTGAAAGGCTGGAGCGTTTTTTCATTCACAATCCTGAACTTAACACCTATAGCATCCAGAAAAATATCCGTGATATGGTCATCTTTTCAGAACATGATGTGATCAAAGACCCGCCATTCTCCAAACTTGACCTGATCAGTTGTCGCAACCTGCTGATCTATATGGACAAAGAAATGCAAAAGAAGATCATTCCTATGTTCCATTATGCATTGAATCCGGGCGGGTTTCTTTTACTTGGCTCTTCAGAGAGTGTTGGAGAGTTTTCGTACCTCTTTGACATCCTTGACCGACCGTCAAAGCTGCATCAAAGCAAGGTATTTCATGGTGAATTCCACTATCCGATAGGAAAATTGGTTCCATCTCCTCCAGGAAGAAGTGTATCCCGGCTGCCTTCCGGCAAGCCTTCCGTTGAAAACAAACTTCAACTGCGTGAACTGGCCGAAAGGAAGTTGCTGCAACATTACGCTCCGGCAGGTGTGCTGATAAACGAACAAGGCACCATTCTGTATTTTCATGGGCGTACTGGCCTCTATCTCGAAGCACCCCCAGGTGAACCTGGCTACAACATCCTTAAAATGGCACGCGACGGATTGCGACAGGCATTGACCACAGCCCTGAGTAAGGCAGTTGTTAATAAGGAGCAGATAGTCCGTTCAGGAATTCGGGTCAGGACCAACGGCGACTTTACAACTATCGATCTGACACTGCGACCTGTGGAAGAAGCCCTTGAACAAAGACTGTTCCTGGTTACTTTTGATGAACCTTCAGAGCCCAGGCAGAGTCAAAAAGGCAAGAGCGGCTTGACTGAAGATAAGGGTGTTGCTGAGAGTCAGGACGTGGAGGAAGAAAGTGTTGCAGGCCTGAAAGAAGAACTGAGGACCATGGAGGAATACCTCAAAGATTCTAATGAAGAACTGGAGGTATCCAACGAAGAGCTCACATCTTCCAATGAAGAGATGCAATCGATCAACGAGGAATTGCAATCTACAAATGAGGAACTGGAAACCTCCAGAGAGGAATTACAGTCTGTCAACGAGGAATTGTCCACTGTTAATGCTGAACTGCAGGCCAAGGTTGCGGAACTGTCAGAAGCCAATGAAGATATGAATAACCTGCTGGCTTCCACGGGCGTGGGCATTGTTATTGTGGACAATCAATTGCTGATCGAGCACTTCACTCCAGAGGTCACAAAGGTAATGCATCTGATTCCGACAGATGTGGGACGGCCTATATCGCATACTGTTTTAAAACTGCCAGGCTATGACCGCCTGATATCGGACATACAGGCTGTGCTGAAAAACCTCACTCCTATAGAAGTTGAAGTCCGCACCCATGGTGGTGAGTGGTACATTCTAAGCATGCGGCCATATCGCACTCTCAAAAATACCATTGGGGTAGTGATCACATTTCAGAAGCAAACAGAGGTCCTGCGCCGTCTGGCTGCCGTTGTGCAGGACTCGGGCGATGCCATAATGATGCAGGATATGGAGGGTCGCATACTTGCATGGAATCCAATGGCTGAGAAGATATACGGCTGGAGCGAAGAAGAAGCACTGACCATGAACATCAGCAGCATGATACCTGAGAACAGAAAAGAAGAAACTTTGGAAGCATTGAAGAAGCTTATTCAGGCTGAGGTTATGCAACCTTACCGGACCAAAAGGCTCACCAAAGATGGCCGGATCGTAGATGTGTGGCTGACAGCTACTCCGTTGATTAATGTGGATGGTAAAGTGTATTCAATTGCGACCACCGAGCGGAAGATCAACCAATAGGAAGGTGAAAGGAGAATCACAACTATATGATAGGAGCTGTTCGAATAAAAGATGTGACCATATATTTTTGGAAGAACTGATATTCAGGATACTAAACAGTAGTATTTGAACAAGTTTTGACAATCTCAATGTCACATTTTAATGAATTATTGACACAAAGCATGTGAATCAGTCTACAGAATCATTTTCAGGCAGGGGAGTCTCGAATCTAAATCTCAAATATAATTGTAGACTGACGCCTGTAATATTCGAAAAACTCTTTTCCCCACTCAAGAGCTGCCGGACTGCAAATGAGCATTTTTTTCCTGTCATATATACCTTGTTGTGTTAATAGTTTGAAGTTAATGCATTGATCGGCCAGAATAAAGGATGCAAACTCTAAACTTTTAGGGTATAAATAAAGAGAAATGAGCTTGGTATCAATCACTTCTTTAAAGTCATCATAATGATTTCGCTTGAACTTATCATAAATTTCCTGAGTGATGATGATTGATACATCTACACCCTGGTCTACTATCTCCATATAGAAATTGTGAAATGAAGGGTGCAGCATTGAGGTGACTTCTATCCAGTAGTTAGATCTTATGGCTTTTTCAATAAAATCAGTTTCCGGATCAAACATATCACAGATCTGACTCTCACATATATTGAAAGAGCCAAGCTCCGGCATTTTTTTCAAAAGATGTAATGGAATAAAATCTATATAATGGGTTCCCAAGTAGTCACTATTTGCACCAAACATGTTAACAGCGCGCAGAAAAGATCTCATTTCTGCAACGATCAATTTTCCAATTGTTGTTAACTCATAAGTGTCTCCATGCTGATATACAAGGTTGCTTTCTTTCAGCACTTTTATTTGAGGAAGTAAACCTATCCTGGTCGTATCCAGCAACTTAATAAGTGATCCCATTTCCTGTGGTCCATCCTGTAATCTCAAAAGTACGTTCTTCCTTTTTTCGGATGAAAGCAATATTTCAACAATTGTCTTTTCCATTAATTTCCTTCTTCATGGTAATACAGACCACAACATATTCCATTCCTGTCTATCATTAAGGCATTATGCGGATAAATACTGTGTTACAGACAAAGACCTCATTTTCATTTTTCTGTTGTGCAGTATTGCATTCTGGATATTGTCAATCCGATCAGTTTAAAATAGCGATGGAATAACTTTCCATTTTTGTCAGGCACCGGACGGGCATTTTTCAGTCCGCTAATGAGAGGTATAGTTGTTATTCCATCAGATATCTCAGCTGGGGATATTCATCATAACTTCTGGGACCTATCTCTTCCGCTTCATGCCAATTACCAAAGCAACAACAGTTGCCAATACTCCAAATCCAGGCAGTGATGCCACTGGCTCTGTATCTTCCGTGGAAGTGTTCTCTTCCGGCTGTTCACTCTGCATGGAGTTCATTGGCTGTTCATCTGATTCTGTGTGATTTGCCTTGTAGGATCCTATAAGATCATCATACCCTGAAAAGCCAGCATTCTCCTCCACGGGACCCTCATACCCGTTCATTTTCCGCAGCTCAGTGTAGTTGACGTTGAGCCGGTTGGTGACAAGCATGGTCGGGTATAGTCCGCCGCCCATATCCGCTCCAAGGACTTCGTAAACTATGGAAGAGCCGTCCTCCGACCAGTAGACCCCATACATCTCTGAGCGGGCCCAGTTCATCGGAGTGGACTTCGTATTTTCCTTATAGAACGGAAGAAGCTCCCGATGGATCATCTTATTGCTGTCCACTGACATGATATCAATAGCATATTGCGCATTTTTCCCATCCCCCAGGTGAACGAGCCTTGGCGCTGCATACATCTTGCTGTCAGGGGAAAAGGCAACCGCGTAATAACCCATTGTGCTGATATCCTTTATTCTGATATCGCGGGGCTTTGCCGTATTATTGAGGACATAATCCTCGATGCCCATGTCGGAGCTGGTGGTCAGCACTTTTAAATAAACAGAGCTATTGCCGTCAGGGCTGACAGTCGGCCTTGGTTTTAAGGTGTTATTCAACTGTACCTGTGAGTGCTGCCCGTCCTCACAGCACATGATCACCATTTCATGTGCTTCCATGCTATCCGGGTTTGTATATAAGGTCGAACTAAAATCATCTTCGCTTATATTCTCATCTATACTGAGCACAGGGCTTCCCATTGCAAAAGAAGCCTGGAACAGAATAAAAACTAAGCTAAATATCCCTAATATCAAATTCATACATATACCTCCCACTGATCGTACAGTTCTGAATGTACAATGCTAAATTGCTCGAATGTATTAAAAAAGTAACGTTTTTGTTCCGTCTTATTTAAAGAACAATATATTTTATTTTTAGGAAGGGATGTCCGGTACACCGGCCTGAATGTACGGCAATGGCATTCCTGCCATTACCAGCCGCTCTTTTTTCGTTTCTCCGAGCTTCTCGGAATAAGACAGTTCCAGGTGCTGCCCACAAGGTCCAGCCTGTCCGCACGCTTTAAGCCCTCATAGACAAGCGTATGGTTCCCGGGTTCCCTGTAATGCAGCATCGCACGCTGGATGTTCTTTTCTTTCTGGGATGTCGCGACGTAGACCCTTTTGCCTGTGAAAGGGTCCATGCCTGTGTGGAACATGCATGTAGCGACTGTCATAGGGGTTGGGGTGAAATCCTGCACCTGTTTGGTGTACCTGCCGGTATCGCGGATATACTCGGCCGTTTCGATCATGTCGTCAAGGGTGCAGCCGGGATGCCCTGAGATGAGGAAGGCCACAAGGTACTGGTCCTTGCCAAGCTTCCTGTTGATTTCCTTATACTTCTGCTCGAATCTTTCAAAGGTCTTCCTGTCCGGCTTATGCATCACAGATGTGACCCTGTCTGAGTAATGCTCGGGTGCCACCTTGAGCTGGCCGCTGACGTGGTGAGCGCATAGTTCTTCCATATACTGTTCATCAAGCAATGCCAGGTCATAGCGCACACCGTAGCCTACGAAGACCCTGGATATGCCGGGCAGCTCCCTGATCCTTTGCATCAGCTCTATCAGTTTACTGTGGCTGGTGTTCATAGACGGGCACACCTGCGGGTAAAGGCACAGCTTGTCCTTGCATGCTCCGCTGCTTTCCCATCTCTTGCAGTCCATGCCGTACATATTTGCCGATGGGCCGCCAAGCCCGTTGATCGTGCCGTTGAACCCTCTGATATCCCTGAGACTTTCCGTTTCCCTGAGTATCGATTCGATGCTGCGGCTGCGTATCATGCGTCCCTGATGCATTACTATTGCACAGAATGAACATGAGCCAAAGCAGCCCCGATGAGTGGTGATAGAGAACTTCACCATATCCAGGGCAGGTATCTTTTCTTCATATGAAGGGTGAGCTTCTCTTGTAAAGGGCAGTTCGTACACCCGGTCGAGCTCTTCCGTGCTTAAGGGGCGCATGGGTTTGTTCTGCAAGACCACGGTCTTGGGGTGGACCTGGGCTATCCCGTGCCCGCAGACGGGGTCCTGCTCCCCGAAGGCAGTTTTGAAGGCCTTTGCATAGAGCATCTTGTCCTTTGAGACTTCCGCATAGGGAGGGATCTCTAGATATTCGCTGAGCAGTTCCTCTTTCTTCTCCTTCCAGCTTTTGATGTCCATTTTCCAGACGGTGCCATCAATATCAGTGATCTGGCCGGCAGGTGTGCCGCTTTTCAGCTTGTCTGCAATGGCAAGCATCTGCAGTTCACCCATGCCATAGACCAGCAGGTCTGCGGGTGCGTCGGCCAGGATGGACTGGCGCACTTTCTCAGACCAGTAATCATACTGGGCAAAGCGGCGCAGTGAAGCTTCTATTCCTCCGATTATGACGGGTACGTCAGGGTATGCCTCCTTGAGCCTGTTAGTGTAGACTATGCAGGCTCTGTTGGGCCTCAGCCCTGTCCTGTTCCCGGGTGAATATGCATCCTCATGGCGCAGCCTCTTTGAAGGCGTGTAGTTGCTTACCATGGAGTCCGTATTCCCGGCACTTACTGCAAAGCACAGGCGGGGCTTGCCGAGTTTTGTGAAGTCTGCGGTATTCTCCCATCCGGGCTGAGCGATAACCCCTACCCTGTAGCCGGCATCCTCAAGTACCCTGCCTATGATGCTGGTGCCAAATCCTGGATGGTCTACGTATGCATCACCGGTGACGATGATGATGTCAAGTTCTTCCCATCCTTTCCTCTTTGCCTCATCAAGGCTCATGGGAAGGAACCGGGAAGTATGGTTTTGTCCTGTGTTCATGTCTTTTTTTTCCATGGTGTCATCTTAGAATCTTAAAAAGCCCCGTGACATCCTCAGTGACATCTCTATCTGCCTGTTCACATTATCGGATGTGATGTTACCGTGTCCGGGGTAAAGTGTCTTTACGTCAAGTGCTGTGAGCTTGCTTATGGATGCTGTCAGTGCAGAGGGATCGCCTCCGTCAAAGTCGGTACGTCCGATGCTGCCTTCAGGAAATACCGTATCTCCTGAGAACAGGCTCTTTGATCCGGGCTCATACAGGCAGATACAGCCAGGCGTGTGGCCGGGAGTGTGTATCACTTCCAGTTCCTCGTCCTCGGATACCCTGATCCTCTGCCCGTCCTCAAGCAGCATATCCGGCTCAAGGACCGGCGGCCTGCGCCCGAAAAGGGATGCTGCACTAATATTGTCATCTTTGAGCAGCGGTGCATCCTCCATATGGATAGCCACTCTGGCGCCGCTCTTTTTTGCTATTTCCCCTGCAGCGGCGGTATGATCGAAATGGCAGTGAGTGAGTATGATCAGCTCAAGCTCTTTGATATCTATGTTCTTCTCAATTGCAGCTATGAGCGCAGATGTGTTCATTCCCGTATCCACCAGCACTTTTCCGTTGATGAGGTACGAGTTGGCATCGTAAAGGCCTGCATTGAAATGTTTGACTTGCATGTTTCCCTGAACTCCTGGATATGAATGTAATATACTTGATATGATCAATGAACCTGGTAAATGTGATATTCAGACGGCATTCAGATGCCAAACACCCTGCGTGTATTTCGTACTGTCGACAGGGCTACTTCTGATGCTTCTATCCCTTTCAGGGAGGCTATCTGTGGAACGGAGTCTGCCACGAATGCCGGCTCATTGCGTCCTTTCCTGGGGGATAGATAAGGGCTGTCCGTTTCTATGAGCATGTTCTCAAGGGGCAGATGTTCTGCTATTGAGCGGTGGTGCCCGGAGAAGCAGACAAGGGTTGGTACAGATACGAAGTGGCCTGCGTCGACTATATCCCGCATGGTCTCAAGGGAGCCTCCGTAGCAGTGGAATACCACCCTGTCAAGGTCGCGGCTGAGTTGCAGGGCGATGTCCTCCGCCTCCCTGCCGTGGATGACAAGTGGCTTGTTGTACTTGCGGGCGATGTCTATGACCTGCCGGAACACCTCGACCTGCCGCTGCCGGCCGCTATCAGTGGTGCAGTAGTGGAAATCGAGCCCGGCCTCGCCAACGCCGACTGCCCTGTCAATGTTCCTCTCTATCTGGGAGAGGATCTGGCTGATCTTCTCGTCGCTGGTATCCGGGACCATCTGGGGGTTGAGCCCCAGGGTGGCGTGGATGAAGTCATGTTTCCGTGCAAGCTCAAGTGAGGCTATATTGGTGCTGTAATCCACCCCTGAATTGATCATTGCAACGATGCCTGCCTGCCTTGCCCTTTCAATGGTTTCCCCGCGGTCACGGTTGAACTTGGGAAAATCAAGGTGGCAGTGTGAATCTATTATTTCATATTGCATAGACGGACCTTCAGTTTCTGGTCAGTTAGTGGCAGTATGGACATAAGACCAGATATAAAAAAGTACAATTACTCTTATCCTTAAGGCTTTTCCGGGATATGAGTAATTGCTTGACCTTCCGTGCTGCAGGTGTTACTGCATGCTCCATAGCTTTTTCTTCTCAAGCAGGAGGTTGATGGCTGTTACGAGTGCGTCCACCGAGGCTGTTACTATGTCAGCACTGGCTGATTGTGCAGTTACTACCCGTCCTTCTTCGTCCTCCACGCCGACAGTGACCTCAGCAAGGGCATCACTGCCGCCGGTGATGGCCTCTATTCTGAAATCCCTTATCTTGATCTTGGTGTAGCCGTCAAGCATGCTTGCGACAGCCTTGAGTGAGGCATCAATGGGTCCGACACCAAAATTGGAGGCAGTGACCTCACGATCGCCTACTATTGCCCTTACGACCGCGGTTGGAGTTGTGAGGTTGCTTGTCATCACTGAGAACTCTTTGAGCTGGATGGTCTCATGTCCGAGGTTCCTGCCAAGGACCGCTGAAGCCACGGCATGAAGGTCGGCGTCACATATACGTTTGCCACGGTTTGCAATGATCTTGATCCTGCTGATGATCTCCTCCAGCTGTTCCTCATTGGGCTGGATACCGATGTCGCTGAGGGACTGCTTGACCGCATGTTTGCCTGCATGCTTTCCGAGTACTATGCGGCGCTTGTGGCCTACCATTTCAGGCGTCATAATGCCGGGTTCGAAGGTGTCGGCCTTTTCAAGGACCCCATGTGTGTGTATGCCGGACTCATGGGCGAATGCGTTGTCTCCCACGATGGGCGTGTTGGGGGGCATGTGTATGCCTG
>Ga0209347_1001015_pt1 | contig 53604 bp, 61 predicted proteins | sample AutmiccommuBRH23_FD_187382 | JGI IMG/M metagenome (GOLD analysis project Ga0209347, IMG submission 187382) | Deep subsurface microbial communities from Mt. Terri, Switzerland - Autotrophic microbial communities BRH/23 (SPAdes) (version 2) | ecosystem: Environmental > Aquatic > Deep subsurface >... | reverse complement strand
GCCTTCCAGGAAATACTCGTAGCCGACGCGTCCGCCGCCACCGGAGGAGCCCTGCTCGCGCCGCTCGCCGTCCTCGGCGATCACGTTGAGGTTCAGGCGCACCAGGGGGCGTACGTCCGCGGCCAGGGTGCCGTCGCTGTTGGCCAACAGCACCACCTCGTGGACACCGCCCAGGCTCACCATCACTTGCTTGATGCGCGGGTCCTGGCGGCGCGCCTCGGCGTCAACCGCCTCCATGAGGCGCAGCTTGTCGTGTTCGCTCAAGGTGGCCAGAGGATCGTTCGGCTGATACAGCCGGTGTCCGGTGGTGGCGCGCCAGGCCTGCAGCGCGCCGCCGGTCCCGCTCACGGCGATCGCGCGTGCCGCACGGGAGGCCTGCTCCAAGGCCGGCAGGACGATCTCGTCGGAGTACGCGAAGCCGGTCTTCTCGCCCGCCACGGCGCGAATCCCCACCCCCTGGTCGATGCCGTGGGAGCCCTCCTTCACCGTACCGTCCTCCAGCAGCCAGGATTCGTGCCGGCTGGTCTGGAAGTAAAGGTCCGCGTGATCCACCGCGTGCCCCAGCACGCGGTCCATGACGGCATTGAGATCGTCGTCACCGAGACCGGCCGGTACCAGGATGCGTTCGCGAGCGATGTCCAGGGGTGTCGTCATAGGGAATTTCGAACCGGTGGCGGAAGAAGTCAGACTTCGAGTCTATCGAACCCCAGGGGGGTGGAAAAAGGGTACAGTTTACAGTGGACAGGAAACGCCCTTGTTTTTTTCCTGTCCACTGTAAACGGTCTACTGCGAACTGTGGTCTAGCGGCAATGCAGTCGCCGATGCTCCAATGCCGGAAAATTCCGCCGCGTGCTGCGCAGGCGTTCGGTTTCGACGCCCCCGGCAACGACTCCCGCGCCCCGCGGCAGGCGGTCGAGCACGGCGCCCCAGGGCTCCACCACCATGCTGTGGCCATAGGTTTCGCGACCATTGGCGTGATAACCCCCCTGCGCCGAGGCGATCACGTAACACAGGTTCTCGATGGCGCGGGCGCGCAGCAGCGCCTCCCAATGGGCGCGCCCGGTGACCGCGGTGAAGGCCGCCGGCAGGGCGATGAGCTCCACCTGCTGGTCGAGCATGGCGCGAAACATCTCGGGAAAGCGCAGATCGTAGCAGACCGCCAGCCCCAGGCGCCCGAAAGGCGTCGGAGCCACGACGACATCGCCGCCGGGCTCGATCGTCTCGGACTCCACGTAGTTTTCGCCGCTCTCCTCGATGTGCACATCGAACAGGTGCATCTTGTCATAGCGGGCGACCTGTTCACCGCGCTCGTCGACGAGCAGGCAGGCGGCCCGGACCCGGTGGTCATCGTCGGCGGTCAAGGGCACGGTGCCGCCCACCAGCCAGACCCCGTGGCGGCGGGCCTGCTGCGCCAGCCAATCCTGGATCTGGCCGCTGCCGGGTTGCTCCCGCACCGCCACCTTGTCCGACTCGCGCATCCCCATGAGGGCGAAGTTCTCGGGCAGCACGATCAGACGGGCGCCGTCGGCTGCCGCCCGGGCGATCAGCCGCCCGGCCTCGATGAGATTGGCGCCCACGTTGGGCCCCGACGCCATCTGAAGCGCGGCGACGCGGGTCGTACTCATTGGCGGTTACGGGCGCTGAGGGCGACCACGATTCGGTCCCGCTGATCGGTGCCCGGCGCCAGCCGCACCGCCGTCGAAGGCACCCCCAGGCCAACGATCCAGCTACGCAGCTCCTCCGCCCACAGCACCCCCTCTTCGCCGCCCGGGTACCGGATTACCAGCGCCGATCCAGCATTGGCCTGCCAAGCCCGCACCGCCTCGGCCACCCCGTCCATGTGCAGCACGCGCTCGCCGCTGCGGGGGCGCAACCATTCATCCAGGGCGATCGTCCACTCGTCGGCGCCCTGGACGGGTATTACAACCAGGGCCAGTGCCAACAAACAGGTCGGGCGTCGCATGGCGGCAGGATAGCACAGTGCCCGAGTACGCCGGCCCGTACGCCCGTGCGCCGGCCGGGGCGCGGCGGCGCATGCGCCGCGCCTACTCCCCGCCGTTGTCGGCGTTCGGGTCGATACGGCGCACCACTGGAGCCTCCCAGGTGCCGGTAATGGAATAGCGCACGCGGGACAGTTCGTCGATGCGTTTGCCGAATACCCGTTCGGCAACCCACAGTCCGAGGCCCACCGCGGGGCCGCCCGCCAACCCGCCGACCACGGGAATCGACGCCGACATGCGCGGCGTGACCACCGCCAGCTGGTCGTAGTCGCGGGCATCCAGACCAGTGCGCCCGGAGATCTCCACCCGTGCGGATGGCCCTTCCATGAACAGATCGTTGGTGTAGGCGTCGCCGTTCGAAACCGAGAACGTGCCCTGGATCTCGTCGAAGGCGAAGCCGCGCCGGAACAGATCGCTGAAGTCCAGGGCCAGCCGCCGCGGCAGCGCCTGCAGCGACAGCAGCCCCACGATGCGCCCACCGCCGGGCTCCACCTCCAGCAACTGCCCGCGGCGGATGTCGAGCTTGAGGTTGCCGTCGGTGCGCGCAAGGTCGAAGCGCAGCGGTGATCCCGGCCAGGTGGCGTCCAGCCACACCCGCGCCTGCCCTCCCTCCACGGTGCCGGCGAAGCCGCTGCGCTTGAGGGCATCGCCGAGATCGTCGGTGCTGGCCTGCGCGTCGAAACGCGAGAGCTGACCCGCAGGGCCGTTGATCCAGTGCCCGGTGGCGGACATGCGCAGGTACGGGGACGTCAGCGTCAGGCGCCGGACGGCCAATCCGCCGGCGGTGGGAGTCGCCGCCAGCTCGAGGCGACCGAAGGAGATCTGGTTGAATGTGAACAGGTCGCTGGAGACTTCCAGGGGCGGCAGCTGCTCGGGATCGAGCGACGCGGCGTTCCCGCCCCCATCGTCCTCCTCGGGCAGGTTCAGGTGGAGGTAGGACAGATCCAACCGCAGGGGATCGCCGCGGGCGGCGTCCACCGGAACCTGCACCGTGCCGCCCACTTCCCGGGCATGGGTCTTGCCGCTCCAGTAATTGCCCTCCCGTTGGGCCTGCAGGCTCACATCGTGCAGATCCTGGCCGAACAGCTCGAGGGTATCCACCGCCAGGTCCACCCGCCGCAGGTGCTGCAGCCAGTCGGCCGGGGCCGCGGCGCCCGGGCCGGGCCCGGATCGGGCGTTCAGCCACGTCCGCCATGCGCTGATCTCCAGGCGCTGCAAATGCCCGGCGAGCGCCATACCGCTGTGGTCCGGTAGCCGGGCGTCGGCCCCCCAACGGATCTCACCCCGCTCCAATTCCCCGGCACGCAGCCTCAGCGCCGCGTTCAGGTCGCCGTACTGCAGCTGCACCGGCACCGCCTCGCCGTCGCCCAGCTGCGCCCGCAGCCGCAGCGCTCGGGGCTCGGCGGGGGATTTGCCCAGCGGCGGCGGCAGGGCCACGCCGATCCCCCGCAGATCGCTGTCGGCGCCCAGCACCACCGCCACAGCGCGATCCTTTGCGGGGGCCGACACCGTGACCCCCAACGTCCACTGGGTGCTGCCCTGGAGGTAGTCGGGCGCCGAGTGGCCAAGCTCCCCCTGAAGCAGACTTCGCAGCCCTTGGGCCGTGTGCAGCGACAGCATCCAACGGCGCTGCGAACCGGCGCCCTCGGTGCGGACGTCCAGCCGCGCCGGCGCATCCCGCCAGCGCAGCGGAATGCCGTCCGCCTGAAACGCCGGCTGGCGGTCCTGGTAGCTCACCCGCACCTCGCCGTCCACGGCCTCGAAGCGTTGCTTGCGAGCCGGCCAATGCACGTCGACGCCCTGCAGCGTGAGGGTCCCATCCAATCGGCTGCGATCCAGATCGCGCACCGGAAGCGCCAGGCGCAGATCCATGCGGCTGGGCCCCTGGGCCTGCAGCTGCGCGAGAATTGCGGGTGGATCTTCACGCAAGGGCCCTTTGCGCAAGTAGTCCAGCGCGTCCTGGGCCGGCCCGCGCACGCGGCCGTCGATAGCCACCACGGCATCCTTGCCGAGCCGCTCGATGGCGACGCTGCCGCGCTCCACCTCCAGCTCCAGGATCCGTGCGCCGTGCACCGTGGCCGCCAGGGACCGGTTGGCGAACCGGACGCCGGCCGCCGCCTCCTCCAGGCGCGGCCACTGCGGCCCATAATCCAGGATCAGGTCGTCCACCACGAACTCCGCCAGGAAGGTGCCGCCGCCCTGCTCGAAGGGAAACGCCTCGATGGGACCTCGGAACACCACCTTTCCGTCCCGGGCCTCGCCGGCCACCAAGGCCCGGTCCAGCCACTCCACCACCTGGGGCGGCATGATCCCGACGGGAAGATAATCGCGCGCCGCGGCCACGCGGCCGTGGCCGACGCTCGCCTCCAGCGCCAGGACCGGCGACCCGGCGGCGGGCAGCGTCAGGTCGAGGGTGCCGCGCGCCTCCGCATCCGCGCTGTGCAGCGCAAACGTCGGCACGTGCAGCTGCCACCCGGACTGCGCGGCGCTCCAGTAGGCCTGGGCCGACGCACGGGCGACCCACAGGGGCGCGCGGAAGCGCAGGTCCTGGACCGCCAGGTCGCGGCTGTCCAGGGCCAGAAAGCCCCGCTGAGCATCGGCCACCAGGGCCCCGTCTGCGCCACTGACGCCGGGGAAGGCACCAACCGGTTCGACCGTGAGATTGCGAAACCGGGTGCGAACGAAATAACTCGGCGCGGCGTTCGGCGCGGTGGTGAATCGCCCTTCTGCGGCCCAGAGCTCCCCCCGTGGGCGCAGCTGGACCAGCAGTGGTTCGAGCGCCGGCGACAGGCCGGCGAGCGTCGGCAGGAAGCCGTGGACGTCCTCGAGGCGAAGGAACGGCACGGCGGCCTCCACCGCCGCACCACCGTCGGGCAGACGCCGCCAGCGCATCTGGACACCGCTCTCGGGCCACTCCCGACCCTCCCGGGCAACCTGCAGCCGTTCCACCATCAGACGCCAGCCGTCTGCCCGCCGCTGCCAAAACACACGCGCGCCGACCTGCTCCAGGCTGGCCTCGGCGCCTGCCGGGCGCCACTGAAGCTGTTGCGCCTGGAAGTCGCCGACGACGGCGTTCAGCGTGCGGCCGGCCTCCGCCCAGAGCCGGACCTGCACGTCGCCTCGGGCGCCAGCCAGGGGCTCCACGGCGGTGCCGTCCAGCCACGCGCCCAGACGCAGCTGACCATCCAGGAACAGCCGGGTGCGCAATGCGTCCGCGCTGCGGGGATCCCCGGCTACCTCGACGACGAAGGCCAGGCGGCGCTCGCCCTGGCCCGCCAGGGCGCCGAGACCCGAGACCCGCCACTGGCCCGCCGCCGCGTCGACCTTCAGGTTCAGCCCGGAGAACGTCAGCGGGGCGCTGCTGATGCGCGGGTCGCGCACGCGCAGCGTGCTGTCCACCGCCCGCAGCCGGTCGTGGGCGGCCAGGAATCCCAACAGCCGCGAAAGGCCGCTCGCGGCCGCCTCCTGGTCGCCCTCCAGGCCCGCCACCCCATAGCTGCCGCCGGCACGCCGCACCACCTCCACCGCCCCGCCGACCACCTCGATACTGCCGGTCTGGAGCCGCCCCTGGAGCAGGCTCGGGATGACCTCGATGGAGGCGCGTACCTCGTCGAGCGACAGCCAGGGGCGCCCGCCCGGCTCGCCGAGCACCCGTACGTCCTGAAGGCGAAGGTGCGGATGCAGGCCGTACCAGCCGGCACTAAGGCCGCCGATCTCCACCGGCCGGCCCAGCTGCTGGGATGCCAGGCGCTCGATCTCGGCGCGGTATCCGTCCGCCAGGGGCAGCAGCAACCGGGCGAGGCTGACCGCCACGGCGACGGCCACCACGATCGCGGCGAAGGCCAGCCAGGCGATCCCGAGCAGGCGGCGGAGGGGGGACGTTGCGGATGGCATGGGCGCGGATTGCTCCCGGCCGGCAGCCGGGACAAGGACTCACATCAGGACGACATCGTACTGCTCCTGGGTGTAGAGGGCTTCCACCTGGAGCTTGATAGGTTTGCCGACGAAGGCCTCGAGCTCCGCCAGGCTGGCCGATTCCTCGTCGAGCAGCAGATCGACCACCTCCTGGGAGGCGAGCACCAGCAGCTGCTGTGCATCGTACTGGCGCGCTTCGCGGATGATTTCACGGAAGACCTCGTAACAGACGGTCTCGGGACTCTTGAGGGAACCGCGCCCGCTGCAGGTGGGACACGGCTGGCAGAGCACGTGTTCGAGGCTCTCTCGGGTGCGCTTGCGAGTCATCTCCACCAGCCCCAGCACGGATACCTCGGTGATGTGACTGCGGGCGTGGTCCTTCTCCAGGCTCTTCTCCAGGGCGCGCAGCACCTGCCGCTTGTGCTCCTCCATCTGCATATCGATGAAGTCGATGATGATGATGCCGCCCAGATTGCGCAGCCGCAGCTGCCGGGCGATGGCCTGGGCCGCCTCCAGGTTGGTCTTGAAGATGGTCTCTTCCAGAGTGCGATGGCCCACGTATGCGCCGGTATTGACGTCCACGGTGGTCATGGCCTCGGTCTGGTCGATGATCACGTGGCCGCCCGATTTGAGCTGCACCTTGCGCTCCAGCGCCTTCTGGATCTCGTCTTCGACACTGTAGAGATCGAAGATGGGTCGCTCTCCCGGGTAGTATTCCAGGCGATCGGACAGGTGAGGGATGAACTTGTCGGAGAACTCCAGCAGCCGCTGGTACCACTCCCGTGAATCGATGCGCACCTTCTCGATCTGTTCGTGAACCAGGTCACGCAGGGTGCGCAGTGCCAGCTGCAGATCCTCGTGCACCACCTCGCCGGGGCCGACCCGCTCGGCGCGATCACGGATCGACGCCCAGAGTTTGTAGAGGAACTCCCGATCGCGCTCCAGTTCTTCCGCATCGGCCCCTTCGCCGGCGGTGCGCACGATGAAGCCCCCGGGAGCGCTGTCGTCCTGAAAGCCTGCGATGATGTCTTTCAGGCGCTGGCGCTCGCTCTCGTCTTCGATCTTGGTGGAGATGCCGAGGGTGGACTCTCCGGGGAGAAAGACCAGGTATCGGGAGGGGATCGTGATATGGGTGGTCAGGCGCGCGCCCTTGCTCCCCAGAGGATCCTTGACCACCTGCACCAGGACCTCCTGGCCCTCGCGCAGCAGCGCGGCGATGTTCCCGCCGTTGCGGGCGGTCAGGTTCTCGCCCTCTGGCAGGGTGGTGGCCACGTCCGAGGCGTGCAGGAAGGCGGCCCGATCGAGGCCGATATCCACGAACGCCGCCTGCATTCCGGGCAACACCCGGCACACGCGGCCCTTGTAGACGTTGCCCAGCAGGCCGCGGCGGCTGGTCCGCTCGATGTAGACCTCCTGCAGCATGCCGTTTTCCACGACCGCCACCCGCGTCTCCCGAGGCGTCACGTTGATCAGGATGTCTTCGCTCATGTCACCGCCATTAAATCACATCCACCCCAAAATCCCGCAGCAATCGCGCGGTCTCGAACAGCGGCAGCCCCATGACACCCGAGAAGCTGCCCGCGAGCCGGGCGACGAACACCGCACCGAGGCCCTGGATGGCGTACGCTCCCGCTTTGTCGGCCGGTTCCCCGCTATCCCAATAGGCGCAAAGCTCCGGCTCCGTGAGGCGCCTGAACGTGACCTCGCTCACGCTCAGGGCGACCCGTTCCCGCGCGCCCTCGACCAGGGCGACGGCGCTCAGCACCCGGTGGCTGCGCCCGGAGAGGCGACGCAACATGGCCAGCCCCTGCTCCCGGCCCTGCGGCTTGCCGAGCACGGCATCGTCGACCACCACTTCCGTATCGGCACCGAGAACCGGCCGATTGGCCGAACGATCCTCGTGCCGCCAGCCGGCCCGGGCCTTGTCCAGGGCCACCCGCTGCACATAGTCCGCCGGCGACTCGTCCGCACGGACGACCTCATGCACCTGGATCCCGAGTACCTGGTAATGGAGTGCGATCTGGTCGAGGAGCGCACGCCGGCGCGGCGATTGTGACGCGAGGTAGATCTGTGGCACGGTGCCGAGAATCCCTTTGGTTGCCGAAGTAGACGGATTCAGTGATGGTTTCGGATCTAACCGGCCCGGTGATACGGGTGCCCTTGCAGCACGCTCCACGCACGGTAGATCTGCTCGGCCACCACGACTCGCACCAGGGGGTGAGGCAGGGTCAGGGCGGAGAGGGACCAGCGCAGCTCGGCCCGGCGCCGGCAAGACTCGTCCAGGCCGTCGGGGCCGCCCACCAGCAGGGCGACGTCATGCCCACTCTGGAGCCAGTCGGCGAGGCGCTGGGACAGCGACTCGGTACTCCAGGACTGCCCCTCGACCTCCAGTGCGATGGCGATGCTGTCCGGGGGGATGGCGGCGAGCATGCGCTCGCCCTCCTCCCGGACCGCGCGCGCGACGTCGGCGCGCTTGCCCCGTCGCCCCGGCGCGACCTCGATCAACCGTAGCGCGCACGCCGGCGGCATGCGCCCGGCGTATTCCCTGTAGCCTTCCTGCACCCATTCAGGCATGCGCGTGCCGACGGCGATCAGGTGGATGCGCATTCCTAACGGGCGCGGCTGCTCTCGGCCTCGACGCCGGTCGTCCAGAGCTTCTCCAGGTTGTAGAAATCGCGCACCTGTGGCTGCATCACGTGCACCACCACATCACCGAGATCCACCAGAATCCACTCGCCTTCGCGCTCACCCTCCACGCCGAGGGGCGGATTGCCCCGCTCCTTGGCCCGGCGCACGACGTTGTCGGCCACGGATTGGGCGTGGCGGCTGGAGGTGCCACCTGCGACGATCATGGTGTCGGTGAACGACGACTGCTCGTGCACGTCCAGCACACGCACGTCCACCGCCTTCATTTCCTCCAAGGCGTCCATCACCAGTTGCTCGAGCTCTCTGCTGTCCATCATTCCTCGTTGGGCGGCGCTGCCCCGTCGGCAGCCTCAGTTGGCGAATACAGTCCCTCGGCGGCGATCCACTGGACCACGGCCTCGGGCATGAGAAACCGCGGGCTGCGCCCCGAGCCGATCAAGGCGCGGATGCCCGTGGACGAAATCTCCAGCTGGGAGACCGGCTGCAACATCACCAGGCCGGCGGTCTGCAAGGCGAGATCGCGCGCCGTCTCGGCGCGCCGCCCCGCCACCAGCGCCGCCAGAGGACCCTCGGTCGGGGGCGTCCAGCCCGGACGGTGGGCCACCACCAGGTGGGCCAGCGCCGGCAGGCGCTCCCACTGATGCCAACCCGGCAGTCCCAGAAACGCATCCATTCCCAGCATCAGGCACAGCCGCTCCCCTGGCAGATCCGCCTGCAGACTTGCAAGGGTATCCACCATATAGGATGGACCCTCGCGGCCGAGTTCGCGTTCGTCGACGCGAAAACCGGCGACCCCCTCCAGCGCCGCGCGCACCATCTGCAAGCGCTGCTTCGGCGAGGCCACTGGCTGGGTACGGTGGGGCGGGATGCGGGCGGGCACGAACCGCACCTCGGACAGGGACAATGTCTCGGCCAGCTCCCAGGCCGGACGCAGATGACCGAAGTGGATGGGATCGAAGGTACCGCCGAAGACACCGATCATGGGAGTGGCGAGTGGCTAGGGGCGAGTGGCGAGGGGGTGCCACTTCCGATGTGCGCACCGCCGGGTACCGGAGCGGATTCTTTTCCTAGCTACTAGCACCTAGGCACTCGCTACTTCCGCACATGGCCGTCGCCGAGGACGACGAACTTCTGCGTCGTGAGCCCCTCCAGCCCGACGGGCCCGCGCGCGTGGAGTTTGTCGGTGCTGATGCCGATCTCGGCGCCGAGGCCGTACTCGAACCCGTCGGCGAAGCGGGTGGAGGCGTTGACCATCACGGAGCTGGAGTCCACTTCGCGCAGGAAGCGTCGGGCGTGACTGTAGTTCTCGGTGATGATGCTGTCGGTGTGGCGCGAGCCGTAGGTCTCGATGTGGTCGATGGCCTCGTCCAGGTCCTTGACCACCCGGATGGCCAGGATTGGCGCCAAGTACTCCGTGGCCCAGTCCTCCTCGGTGGCCTCTGCCGCCTCGGCAAGGATGCGCCGGGTGGTGGCACAGCCCCGCAGCTCGACCCCCTTTTCCACCAGCATGGGCCCGAGCTCGGACAAGACCCGCTCGGCCATGGACTCGGCCAATAGCAGCGTCTCCATGGTGTTGCAGGTGCCGTAGCGCTGGGTCTTGGCGTTGAAGGCCACCTGAATCGCCTTGTCCAGGTCCGCGTCGTCGTCCACATAAACGTGGCAGACACCGTCGAGGTGCTTGATCACCGGCACCCGCGCCTCCCTGCTGATGCGCTCGATCAGCCCCTTTCCGCCCCGAGGCACGATCACGTCCACGTACTCCTGCATGCAGATCAGCTCGCCCACGGCGGCGCGGTCGGTGGTCTCCACCACCTGCACCGCCTCCCTCGGCAGCCCGGCCCGCTCCAGCCCCTGGCGAATGCACGCGGCAATGGCCTGGTTGGAGTGGATGGCCTCGGAGCCACCCCGCAGGATGCTGGCGTTGCCGGATTTGAGGCACAGGCCCGCGGCATCGGCAGTGACGTTGGGGCGCGACTCGTAGATGATGCCGATCACCCCCAGGGGCACGCGCATGCGCCCAACCTGGATGCCACTGGGACGGTAGCGCAGGTCGCTGATCTCCCCCACCGGGTCGGGCAGTGCAGCGATCTGGCGCAGCCCCTCGGCCATGGCGCTGATGCGCTCGGGGGACAGCTCCAGGCGGTCGAGCAGTGCGTCACTCAGGCCGTTGTCGCGCGCGGCCTGCAGATCGCGGGCGTTCTCCTGGCGCAAGGTGTCGGCGGAAGCCTCGACGGCCGCGGCCATGGCCTCCAGGGCGGCGTTCTTCGCTCCGGTTTCGGCGCGGCCCATGGCCCGGGCGGCGGTGCGGGCACGGCGGCCGAGCTCGGCCATGTACCGGGGCACTTCGATGGCGGCGGATTGGGGATCGGCACTCATGGACGCACAGCCTCGCTCAGCAACGGGGGTCGTCGGGGAGAGACTGGCGCCTGCTGCAACAACCGCGGCGCCTACACGGAGTGTACGGCAGGCCGGGGAGGGAACAGCCTCACGCCCGACAGATCCAGCGTCAATTCTAACAGCTCGTCCCAGGGGTGTCCCACCGCGGCGCCCTTGACCACCCGCTCCACGTGACCCGCCCGGGCGGCCAGCCGCAGCCACGCGCCGAGCGGACGGCGCTTGAGCGCGGTGCGCAACAGGGGCTTGCGCCGATCCCACACCTTGTGGGTGGCCATGACCTTCTCCACGGGCTCGCCGTCGGCCACGTCGGCGGCGATGCTGGCCAGACCCCGAATCTCCCGCCCCAGTGCCCAGGACACCAGGGCCGGGGCGACCCCTTCGCCGCGCAAGGTCTGGAGCATGCGCGCCACTCGATCCGCGTGGCCGCTGAGTGCGGTGTCCACGAACCCGAAGACGTCGAAGCGGGCGCTGTCGGCCACGGCGCCGAGCACGTCGTCGGCGGCCAACCGCCCGGGCCCGTGCAGCAGGGCAAGCTTTTCGATCTCCTGGGCGGCGGCCAGCAGGTTGCCCTCCACGCGATCGGCCAGCAGCGCCACCGCATCCGGGGCGGGCTGCAGGCCCCGGCCGCGCAGCCGCCCCTGGATCCAGGCCGGCAGCGCCTCCCGGTCCAGGGGCCAGATCTGGATCAGGACGCCGGCGGATTCCAGGCCCCGGACCCACTTCGCACGGCCATCCACCTTGCCGCAGGTCACCAGTAGCACCGCATCGTCGGGTGGGTTGGCGGCATAGTCTCCCAGGGCTTTGGCGCCGATATCCCCGGGCTTGGGGTTGATACGCAGATCGATCAGCCGCCGGTCGCCGAACAGCGACATACTGCCCGCCGCCTGCAGCAGCTGATTCCAGTCGAAGCCGCGCTCGGCGTTGAACACCTCCCGCACGCCGAAACCCTGTTCCCGGGCGGCGGCGCGCACCGCGTCGGCGGCCTCCTGCAGCTGCAGGGGCTCGTCCCCGGTGATGAAGTAAACCGGGCGCAGGCCTTTGCGCAGGTGGGTGTCGAGCTGCTCGGGCTTGAGCTTCATGGAGTAGCGGGTGTCACCGGATCGGGTTCCTGGACATGGGCCAGTCGGCGCAGAATCAACTGCGACAGGTCCCGCTGCATTTCCTCCCGCAACAGGCTCTCTTCCGAGGACGAGCCCAGCACCTGGTTGGGGTCGAAGCGATAGTCCCGCGTAACCAGCAGTTCCTGGGGCGGCAGCAGGATGGTGCCGTCCTTGCGCACCACCGCGAACCGCACGCCGTAGGCCAGTTCGTATTCCTGCACTTGGGCATCGCTACCCACCGACAGGACCCGCCGGTCGGAGTATTCCTCCAGGATCTGCAGCACCGAGCGCGCGGCCTGGGGTTCATCGGCGATTTCGGCCCCGGCCGCCTCGAGGCTCAAGCGCAGATCCCGCGCCAGCAGCTGACTCCCGCCCTGGACGTAGATGTGCTCCATGGACGGCGACAGGGGTACCGCCCCGCGCAGGTGAAAACCACAGGCGGAGAGGAGTAGCGAGGCGCTAGTGGCGAGTAGCGAGGAAAGGATGAACCATCGCAGCCGGTGGGATCCCATCAGCTCGTCGCCTTATACATACGCCGGACCATGGCTGCCATCCACCCGATTGGTTTGGCCGGGGTTCGTTGGATTCCGTCACCCTGTCCCTCTCCCGAAGGGAGAGGGGACGTGCTGTGCCCCCGCACAAGTCCATCACCGCGACGGACGGTGACGCCCTCTCCGTCGCCTCCCCGTGGGAGTCGGAACCTGACAGGGAGAGCTGTGCCCCGCACAACCGCTCGGCCGCGATGGGCGGTCGCCCTCTCCCTCCGGGAGAGGGTTGGGGTGAGGGGGTCAGGCCGGGCAACCCGACTCATTTAACCACCACATTCACCAGCTTCCCGGGCACGACGATCATCTTGTGGATCGCCTTGCCTTGCACGAATCGCTGGACGTTGCTGTCGGCCAGTGCCAGTTCCTCGATCTCGCCGCGTTCGGCTCCGGCGGGGACCGCGATGCGGCCGCGCAGCTTCCCGTTCACCTGCACCACAAGGTCGATGGAATCGCGCTCCAGTGCCGCTTGATCCGCCTCCGGCCAGGGTTGGTCCACCACGGCGCCTGCCCGACCCAGCTCCCGCCACAAGGCGTGGGTCACGTGGGGGACGATGGGCGCCAGCATGACCACAACGGCCTCCAAGGCCTCCTGGACCACCGCGCGCCCCTGCTCGCCGACCGCCTGGAAGCGCGACACGGCGTTCAGCAACTCCATGTTGGCGGCGATGGCGGTATTGAAGGTGTAGCGCCGCCCGACATCATCGCTCACCTTGGCGACGGTCTCATGGGTCTTGCGCCTTAGCGCCTTCTGCTCGTCGTCCAGCGCATCCGGATCGAGAGACGGGGCGGGGCCTGCGGAAACGTGCTCGAAGACCTGGGCCCACAGGCGCTTGAGGAAACGGTGGGCGCCCTCGACGCCGGCATCCGACCATTCCAGGGATTGCTCGGGAGGTGCCGCGAACATGGTGAACAGGCGCACGGTATCGGCGCCGTAACGTTCCGTCAGATCCTGAGGATCGACGGTGTTGCCCTTGGATTTGGACATCTTCGCGCCATCCTTGAGCACCATGCCCTGGGTGAGCAGATTGGCGAACGGCTCGTCGGAGTCCACCAGGCCCTCGTCGCGCATCAGCTTGTGGAAGAAGCGCGCATAGAGCAAATGCAGAATGGCGTGCTCGATGCCGCCGATATACTGGTCCACCGGCAGCCAGTACCGGGCGCGGTCGTCCAGCATGGCTTCCTCGTTGTCGTAGCTGGCGAACCGGGCGTAGTACCAGGACGACTCGAAGAAGGTGTCGAAGGTGTCGGTCTCGCGCTCGGCCGGACCACCGCACCGCGGGCACTCCACCTGGTAGAACTCGGGCATCTTCTTGATCGGCGAGCCAACGCCATCGAAGGAGACGTCTTCCGGGAGCACCACCGGCAGATCGTGCTCCGGCACCGGCACGGACCCGCAGCGCTCGCAATTGATCACCGGGATGGGCGCGCCCCAATAACGTTGCCGCGAGACGCCCCAGTCCCGCAGCCGGTAATTCACCCGCCGCTGGCCGCGGCCCTGGCGCTCCAGCCACCGCGCGATGGCGTCGAAGGCCTGCTCCGACGTGAGGCCGCTGAACTCGCCCGAATCGCGCAGCACGCCTTTGTCCGTGAACGCGCCCTGCCCAAGATCCACCTCGCCGCCGTCGACAGGCGCGATCACCTGACGGATGGGCACGCCATAGGCGCGGGCGAACTCCCAATCCCGCTGGTCGTGGGCCGGCACTGCCATGACCGCACCGGAGCCGTATTCCATGAGCACGAAATTGGCCACGAAGATGGGCACCTCGGCGCCGGTGATGGGATGCACCGCCCGCAGGCCGGCGTCCATGCCCTTCTTCTCCAGCACCGCCATGTCCGCCTCGGCAACCTTGGTGTGTCGGCACTGGTCGATGAACGCCTGCAGCGCCGGGTTGCTCTCGGCGCTGCGCAGCGCCAAGGGATGCTCCGGCGCCACGGCCACGTAAGTCACGCCCATGACGGTATCGGGCCGGGTGGTGTAGATGGTCAGGCGCGCGTCGCTGCCGGCGACCCCGAACGCCATCTCCACGCCTTCGGAGCGCCCGATCCAGTTGCGCTGCATGGTGCGCACCGCCTCGGGCCAGCCGTCGAGGCCATCGAGCCCCTCCAGCAACTGGTCGGCATAGGCCGTGATCTTCATGAACCACTGAGGGATCTCACGCCGCTCCACCGCGGTGTCGCAGCGCCAGCAGCGCCCGTCGATCACCTGTTCATTGGCGAGCACCGTGAGGTCGTTGGGGCACCAGTTGACCGGCGCCGTCTTCTTGTACACCAGCCCCTTGCGCAGCAGGCGCGTGAACAGCCACTGCTCCCAGCGGTAGTATTCGGGGCGGCACGTGGCCAGCTCGCGGCGCCAGTCATAGCCAAAACCGAGGCGCTGGAGCTGGGCGCGCATGTAGTCGATGTTCTCCTCTGTCCAACGGGCCGGCGGCACGTTGTTCTTGATGGCCGCGTTCTCCGCCGGCAGGCCGAACGCGTCCCAGCCCATGGGCTGCAGCACGTTGCGTCCGCGCATGCGTTGGTAGCGGCTGATCACGTCGCCGATGGTGTAGTTGCGCACGTGCCCCATGTGCAGCCGCCCGCTGGGGTAGGGAAACATGGACAGGCAGTAGAACTTCTCCTTGCCCGGGTCCTCAGCGGCTTCGAAGGTGCGGCTCTCTGCCCAGAACGACTGGGCGTCGGCCTCGACGGCAGAAGGGTCGTAGTGCTCGTGCATGGGCAGGATATCTATGGAAAAACGCCGGAACGGGAAGCGAGACAGGATACAGGAGGACGAGTGCAGTTTACAGTGGACCGGCATTCGAGGCGGCTGTGAGGTCGGGTCACGGACCGGCGACGTCCCTGCCGACCTGACCGCCAGCGGGTGCTGCGCGCGTCGCGCCCCAAGCGGTGAGCGGACACGCCTGGGATCGGCGCGGCGGAGCCGAAGCCGCCGGAGGGGTCAGGCAGTCGACGGCTCGCCGTCGACTGCCCACTGCAGACTGTCCACTGCAGCCCGTCCACTGCAAACCTCCCACAATTGCGCCAAACTGACGGCAGTCACCCAACGAAAGAGACCCCCATGGACACACACGATCCCAACACCCGGGCGCGCTTGGAGCAGGCCTATGAAAACATGGTCGAGCGCGTGCGCGCGTTCCTGGACCGCGCGGGGCACAGCGTCGAGGACATGCAGAAGGGCCTCTCCCAGGCGCGGGACACCGCGGTGGAACTGGGGGAGCTGAGCCGCCAGGAGGCCGACTTGGTGTCCGCCTGGGTGCGGCGGGATCTGCACGATGCCGGCGAATACCTCGAGCGCACCGGCCACGAGCTGCGCGATTGGCTGCACATGGACCTGGAGCTACTGGAGCACTCGCTCCTGGACCTCATCGGCCGCGCCGCCGACCAGACCCGGCTCGAGCTGCTCAAGTTCGAGGAACAGGCGACTCACACGGGGGAGTACCGAAGTGGCGAGGTCACCGGCCCCGGCACTCTGGAGTGCAGCACCTGCGGGGCGCTGCTGCGGTTCCAGCAGGCGGGGCACATTCCGCCGTGCCCCACGTGTCACGGAACGTACTTCCGGCGCAAGAGCCGCGAGGAACAACAAGGCACGGATGCCTAGGCGCGGCTCTGAATGCGCGGTGAACACCCGCGGCCGCCTGCCGCCCCGCGGACACGGCACGCCCTATGGCCAGTGGTCGACCGCAGGGAAGCGCAGCGTCGCGGTTCGCCGCAGTTGTTGACCGCGACTCGGCGAAGGCCACCCGCCGATCACCGTGACGGCGATTGCGAGCGCCGCGCGGCAGCGAAACCGATCACCCCCAGCCCGGCCAGTGCCACCAGCACCGGCCAATCGCCCCAGCGCACGTAGGGGGTCGCGCCCACCCGGGGCTGCACCTGACCGCCGAGCACGAATTCCTGGAACTGCGGCGCCCGGGCCGACACCCGGCCGCGGTGATCGACGATCGCGGTCGCGCCGTCATTGGTGGCGCTCAGCACGTAGCGTCCGGTTTCTTGGGCACGCACTTGCGCCATCTGCAGCACCTGGTGCGGCGCGCTGGAATCGCCGAACCAGGTGTTATTGCTGACGTTCACCAGCCACGCGGCCTCGGGGAGGAAACTGCGCACCTCGGCGGGGAAGGCGATCTCGTAGCAGATGGAAATGCCGGCGCCGTAGCCGGCGGCCGGCAGTGGCGGCTGGCCGGCGCCGCCGGAACTGAATGCCGCCATGGGCACCTGCAGAATATCCAACAGCGAACCCAGTACGCTCCTCAGGGGAATGTATTCTCCGAACGGCACCAGGTGGCGCTTGTGATAGAAGGCGGACTCGGCGCCCAGGGTCAGCACGCTGTTGTAGTAGGCGTCGCCGCCGTCGGGGCGCACCGGCAGACCGACCAGCACGTCGGTGCCGTGCCGGCGGGCTTCTTCCTGGAGTATGCGCAGATAGCCGTCGCGCACCTCGTCGTAGAACACCGGCACCGCGGTCTCGGGCCAGACGATGAGGTCCACGCCCCAATGCTCCCGGGTGAGGGTTGCGGACCGGGCCAGGATCTCCTGGCGATAGCGTGGATCCCATTTGCGCAGCTGCGCCACGTTGGGCTGGAGCAGACGCACCTCCAGCGGCTCGCCGGCGGGCTCGGTCCAGTTCCTGCCCTGCAACCCGGCGCCTCCACCCCAGAGCAGCGCCAGCAGCGCCAGCAGCAGCGCGCGCTGCTTCCAAGCCACCAGCGGTGCGACCGCCAGCGCCGCCCCGCTCACCGCCACCGCCCAGCTCAGGCCGTAGACGCCCACCACCGGAGCCCAGCCCGCCAAGGGCCATTCCGCCTGGGTATAGCCGAGATACAGCCACGGGAATCCTGTGAACAGCCAGCTCCGCACCCACTCGAGCAGCACCCACACGGCCGGGAATACCAGCAGCAGACGTGCGGGAGGGGACTGCGGCGTCAGGCGCACCGCCAGGAGGCCGGCGAGCGCCGTGAACAGGGCCAGCAGCAGCACGAACACGGCGGTGAACAGCGCCGCCAGCAGCGGCGGCAGCGCCCCATAGATGTGCATACTGAAGTACACCCAGTACACACCGGCACCAAACACTCCGACGCCGAACAGCCAGCCGCGCCACGCCGCGCGCCCGGGGCGCGCGCCATGCCAGCCGGCGAACAGCACGGCCACGCACAGGGGGGCAAGCCAGCCCTGCGAGAAGGGGGCGAAGGCAAGCGCCAGAAGCGCGCCGCTGCCAAGCGTGAGTGCATCCACCAGTAGAGCGGGCATCAGCGCCAGGCGCGCCATCGGACCAGTGGCTGCAGCATCGAGGTTCATGAGGGTCAGGCCGAACGGCTCGGCGGATCAGTGCTCGGTGCGGGATTCGTCCCGGTTGCCCGGAGAATCCAGCGTGACCTGCAACAGATGGATGCGCCGGTTATCGGCCCGCAGCACCTTGAAGGTGAAACGCCCCTCCCGCAGGACCTCACCACGCTTGGGCATGTGGCCGAGCTTGTTCAGCAGCAGCCCGCCGACTGTGTCGAATTCCTCGTCGCTGTACTGGGTGGCGAAGTACTCGTTGAAATCCTCGATGGGAGTGAGCGCCTTGACCGTGTAATGGGTGCTGTCGTGCTCGAGAATATAGGTGCCTTCCTCGATATCGTGCTCGTCTTCGATCTCGCCCACGATCTGCTCGATCACGTCCTCGATGGTCACCATGCCGGCCACGCCGCCGTATTCGTCCACCACAACGGCGAGGTGGTTGCGGCTGGTGCGAAAATCGCGCAGCAGCACGTTCAGGCGCTTGCTCTCGGGGATGAACGCGGCCGGGCGCAGCAGCTCGCGAATGTTGAAGCCGTCCTTCTGCCCGTCCATGTAATACCACAACATGTCCTTGGCCAGCAGGATGCCCACCACCTCGTCGCGGCTCTCACCGATGACCGGGAACCGCGAGTGGCCCGAACGGACGATGATCGCCAGGATCTCCTCCACCGGCACGTCCCGCTCCAACACCACCATCTGGGAGCGCGGGATCATGATGTCGCGCACCTGCATCTCCGAAACCTGGAGCACGCCCTCGATCATGGTGAGGGCTTCGGAGTCGAGCAGTTCGCGCTTGTGCGCGTCGCGCAATACGTCGAGTAGCTGTTCACGGTCCTGGGGCTCGCCCAGGAGCGCCTGGGTCAGGCGCTCCAGCCAGGTGCGGCTCCCGGAACCGTTGGTACTAGGTCGGTCGTCGTTCATGTCGCTTCGCTCTGAGAGGCGTGAAGGCTGAGGAGTGAGGAGCCGGCCTCTGCCGAGCCACTCCTCACCCTGACACTTCACTGCTCGTTCGTTGCATACGGATCCGGATACCCCAACGCGCTCAAAATCTCCCGCTCGAGCCGCTCCATCTCCTGCGCCTCCCGATCGTCCTGATGATCATGGCCGAGCAGATGCAGGCACCCGTGCACCACCATGTGAGCCCAATGGGCGGGCTCGTTCTTGCGCTGCTCGGCCGCCTCGGCGCGCACGACCGGCGCACAGATCACCAAGTCGCCGAGCAGGTCGACGGGCACTCCCGGCGGCGCCTCAAAAGGGAACGAGAGCACATTGGTCGGGCCGGCCTTGCCCCGGTAGGCGCGGTTGAGCGCGGCGCCCTCCCCGTCGTCGACGATGCGGATCACCACGGCTCCGGCGGCCGCGCAGCGGGCCAGTGTGGCATGTGCCCAGCGCTGCAGGTCCGCTGCCGCAGGCAGACCGCCGAGCGCGCTGGCGTATTGTACCTCCACCGGCTCTTCGGCGAGCGGCCGGTCCGCCGTCATGGTCACAGCGCCCCCTCGCTCTTCTCGCCGTATCGGTCATAGGCCGAGACGATGCGCTGCACCAGCGGGTGTCGGACCACGTCGCGGGCGTTGAAGAACGTGAAGGTAATGCCCTCCACGTCCTTCAGGACCTCGATGACATGCCGCAGGCCTGACTGGCGGCTGCTGGGCAGGTCGATCTGGGTCACGTCGCCGGTGATGACCGCAGTGGATCCGAAGCCGATGCGGGTGAGGAACATCTTCATCTGCTCGACGGTGGTGTTCTGCGCCTCGTCCAGGATGATGAACGAATCGTTCAAGGTGCGCCCACGCATGAACGCCAGAGGCGCCACCTCGATGACATTGCGTTCGATCAACTTGGCTACGCGCTCGAACCCGAGCATTTCGTACAGGGCGTCATAAAGCGGGCGCAGGTAGGGATCGATCTTCTGGGCCATGTCCCCGGGGAGGAAGCCAAGGCGCTCACCCGCCTCCACCGCCGGCCGCACCAGCACCAGACGCCGCACCTGCTCACCTTCCAGTGCCTGTACCGCGCAGGCCACGGCCAGATAGGTCTTGCCGGTCCCCGCCGGGCCGATGCCGAAATTGATGTCGTGCTCGATGATGTTCTTCAGGTAACGCTTCTGGTTCGGGCCGCGACCGCGGATCGGCGCCTTGCGGGTGTGGATGGCCACCTCTTCCTGCTCGGCCTCGTCGCCTTCCAGCAGGCTTTCGACGCCGGCGTCCTGCAGGTGCAGGTGCACCCGCTGGGGCGAGAGCTGCTCACTGTCGGCCACCGAATAGAGCTGCTTCAGCACCTCACCGGCTGCCCGCGCCGCATCGGTATTCCCGATCACCTGGAAGTGATTGGCGCGATTGTTGATCTCCACGCCCAGACGCCGCTCCAGCTGGCGCAGGTGCTCGTCGTACATGCCACAGAGGTTCGCCAACCTGGCGTTGTCGGCGGGCTCGAGGGTGAGATCCAGAGTCTCGGGGTGATTGCTCAAGAGGATATCGGCGTCGGGGTGGTCAGCAATAGAAATCAACCATCTCCAGGAAGGGATGAACTCGTCGCGGCGAGGGGTCGGTCCATGTTGGGAGTATGGTTGCGCAGGCAGGCGGATTCAAGGCGGCGAAAGGGACGGTTTTATGCCCGGCGGGCCGCCGCGGGCGCGGTCAGCAGCTCGCCGCGCAGGGAATTGGGCAGGGCCGCGGTGATGCGCACGTCCACGAACTGGCCCAGCAACGCGCGATCGCCATCGAAGTTCACCACCCGATTGTTCTCCGTGCGTCCGGACAACTGGCGCGGATCCTTGCGCGCGGGGCGGTCCACCAGCACCCGTTGCACCGTCCCCTCCATCGCAGCGCTGACCGCTGCGGCCTGATCGCCGAGCAGCCGCTGCAGCCGCGCCAGGCGCTGCTTCTTCACGGCCAGCGGCACGTCGTCGGGCAGGCTCGCCGCCGGGGTGCCCGGACGCGCGCTGAAGATGAAACTGAAGGAGGCATCGAAACCGACCTCCTGCACCAGGTTCATGGTGGCCTGAAAGTCGGCATCGCTCTCACCGGGAAAGCCGACGATGAAATCCGAGGACAGGCTGAGATCGGAACGCGCCGCGCGCAGGCGACGGATGATGCTCAGATACTCAGCTACGGTGTGCTTACGCTTCATGAGCGCCAGGATGCGATCGGAGCCGCTCTGTACCGGCAGGTGCAGGTGTCCCACCAGCTCGCGCACGTCGGCGTGCGCCTGAATCAGGCCAGCGTTCATTTCCAGTGGATGGGAGGTGGTATAGCGAATGCGGTCGATGCCATCAACGGCGGCGATGAAGCTGATCAGCAACCCCAGGTCCGCGATCTCGCCGTCGTGCATCGGGCCCCGGTAAGCATTGACATTCTGTCCCAGGAGCGTGATCTCGCGCACCCCCTGCGCGGCCAGCTGCGCCACCTCGGCGATGACATCGTCGAAGGGGCGGCTTACCTCCTCACCGCGGGTGTAGGGCACAACACAGAAACTGCAGTACTTGCTGCAACCCTCCATCACCGACACGAAGGCCGTGGGCTCCTCTGCCCGGGGTTGCGGCAGGCAGTCGAACTTCTCGATCTCGGGAAAGCTCACGTCAACGACGGCGCGACGATTGCGGCGCACGCCATCCAGCATCTGCGGCAAGCGGTGCAGGGTCTGGGGGCCAAACACCATGTCCACGTAGGGTGCCCGCAGGCGCAGGGCCTCGCCCTCCTGGCTGGCGACGCACCCCCCCACGCCGATCACCACCTCCGGGTGGCGGTCCTTGAACTCGCGCCAGGTGCCCAGCTGGGAAAACACCTTCTCCTGGGCCTTCTCACGGATGGAGCAGGTGTTGAGCAGCAGGACGTCGGCCTCATCGGGCGTCGCACACACCTCCAGTCCATGGGACGCGCGCAGCACGTCGGCCATCTTGGCCGAATCGTACTCGTTCATCTGACAACCATGGGTCTTGATGTAGAGCTTGCCTGCCATTGGCGTTACGGGGAAGGCCGCGGAAACCCGATAAAATACTACTATTCGGGGAAAAGAACCACCGCCCCGGAATCGGCGAAATGGTCCGCATTTGATCCGCAGCGCGTGCCCGAGGGATCGGGCGGCACCCCGCCTGTCTAATTCGGCACGGACACCGGTGGGACTTCGGCGAGGATGCCGCGCTCACGCAGCATCTCGAGCACCTGCCGGACGCACTCTTCGAGCTCGTGCCGGTCGGTGTCGAGCACCAGCTCTGGATTGACCGGTTCCTCATAGGGTGAGGAGATTCCGGTGAATTCCTTGACCTCACCGGCGCGGGCGCGTTTGTAAAGACCTTTCACGTCCCGCTGCTCGCACACGGCGAGGGAGCAGCGACAGTAGATCTCGAGAAAATCGCCGTGGGGGAGCAGGTTGCGCACCCGCTCGCGGTCTTTGACGAAAGGCGAGATGAACGCGGTCAGGGCGATCACCCCCGCCTCGGTGAACAGCTTGACCATCTCGCCGATGCGCCGCAGGTTCTCCGTGCGATCGTCGGCGGAGAATCCCAGGTCCGAGCACAGCCCGTGGCGCACGTTGTCGCCGTCGAAGACGAAGGTGCGGCAGCCCAGTTGGTGCAGGTGTTCCTCCAACGCGTGGGCCACCGTGGATTTGCCGGCGCCGGAAAGCCCGGTGAACCACAGCGCGACCGCCTTGTGGCCATTGAGTTTCTCGCGCCGCTCCCGCGTAACCGTCGCGTGATGCCAGACTACGTTCTCGCTCTTATCACTCACGCCTGCACCTCCCCCTCCGCCGCCCCGGCCACCTCGGCCAGGGCCTGCTCCAGACCTTCGCGCCACGGCGGCAGCGCGAGGCCGAATCGGTCCCGCAGCCGGGACGTGTCGAGTACGGTGAATCGCGGCCGACGGGCCGGCGTCGGATATTCGCTGGTGGTAATCGGTATCAGCCTCCCCACGCCACATTGACGTCGCACCAGGTCCTCGCGGATCGCCGATGCGAATCCGTACCACGAAGTCTGTCCGCGAGCGGCAAGGTTGTACAGACCGCTGTTGGCGCGGATGAACTCCAGCGGCGACTCCGCCGCTTGGTCGAGGATCTGCACCGTCACCGCCGCGATCGTGCGACTCCATGTCGGCGCACCCACCTGATCGTCCACCACCCGCACCTCGCTGCGCTCGCGCAGAAGCCGCTGCATGGTCAAAAGAAAGTTCTGCCCGCTCGCACCATATACCCAGCCGGTGCGAAAAATCAGGTAGGGCGCGGGGGTCGTCATGATGGCCTCGTCGCCCGCCAATTTGGTGCGTCCATACTCGCTCAGGGGCGCCGGGGCATCCGCTTCCGTGTAGGGGCTGTCCTTGGCGCCGTCGAACACGTAATCCGTTGAATAGTGGATCAACGCCGCGCCGAGCGCCTCAGCGCACTGGGCCATGATCGCCGGCGCCGCGGCGTTGGTGGCCCAGGCCACCTCCGGCGCGTCCTCGACACGGTCGACCGCAGTATAGGCCGCGGCATTGACGATCACCGTGGGACGGGCGCGGTGCAGGTAGCTGCGCAGGGCCTCGCCGTCGCTCAGGTCGAGATCCCTGCGCCCGGGCGCCAGCACCTCGAAGCGCGGCGCGAGCAGCGGCTGCAATGCGGATCCCACCTGTCCGGTGGCCCCCAACAGCAGCACGCGGATCACGGGAACAACTCCGCCTCGGTCAGCGCAAGGCCTTCGGTATCCTTGCGCGACAGCCCCGGCTGCCCCGTCAGCGGCCAGCGGATGGCAAGCTGCGGGTCGTCCCAGCGAATACAGCGCTCGTGCGCAGGAGCGTAGTAGTCGGTGGCCTTGTAGAACACTTCGGCGAATTCCGACAGCACCAGGAACCCGTGAGCGAAGCCCTCCGGCACCCACAGCTGGCGGTGGTTGTCCGCCGACAGATGCACCCCGACCCAGCGCCCGAAGGTGTCCGATCGTCGGCGGATGTCCACGGCCACGTCGAAGACCTCCCCAGACAGCACGCGGATCAGCTTCCCCTGGGTATTCCGCACCTGATAATGCAACCCGCGCAGCACCCCGCGGCCTGAGCGCGACTGGTTGTCCTGCACGAACTGCGGATCGTGCCCAATGGCCTCGGCCAGGACCTTGCGGTTGTAGCTCTCAAAGAAATAGCCGCGCGGATCGCCGAACACCTCGGGCTCGAGGAGCCGCACAGCCGGGATTTCCGTGGCATGGACCTGCATCGGCTCAGGGCTCTTCGGCGACGATGCGCAGCAGATATTGTCCGTAGCCGTTCTTGCGCATGGGCTCGGCCAGGCGCAACACCTGGTCGGCGTCGATGTAACCCATGCGCCACGCGACCTCCTCGGGACAGGCAATCTTGAAGCCTTGCCGGCGTTCGATGGTCTCGATGAACGCCGACGCTTCCAGCAGCGTCTCGTGAGTGCCGGTGTCCAGCCACGCAAACCCGCGTCCCATTGTCTCCACCGCAAGCCGCCCCTGTTGCAGGTACCAGCGATTGACGTCGGTGATCTCCAACTCGCCGCGCTTGGAGGGGGTGAGACCGGCGGCCACGTCCACCACGTCCTGGTCATAGAAGTACAACCCGGTCACCGCAAATCGGGACTTTGGCTTGGCAGGTTTTTCTTCGATGGACACGGCGCGACCACTGCCGTCGAATTCCACCACCCCGTAGCGCTCGGGGTCGCTGACCTGATAGGCGAACACGGTACCGCCCTCGCGGCGCTGCGTCGCCCGGCGCAGCAGCGACACGAAATCATGGCCATAGAAGATGTTGTCGCCGAGCACCAGGGCGCAGGGATCGGCGGCGATGAAGTCCCGGGCGATCAGGAACGCCTGGGCAAGCCCCTCGGGGCGCTCTTGTACCGCATAGCGGATGTCGATGCCCCATGCGGAGCCGTCGCCCAGCAGCTGTTCGAAGCGCGGCGTGTCTTGGGGAGTGGAGATCAACAACACGTCGCGAATTCCCGCCAGCATGAGCGCGGTCAGGGGGTAGTACACCATCGGCTTGTCGTACACCGGCAGGAGCTGCTTGCTGACCGCCTGGGTCACGGGATAGAGCCGGGTGCCCGATCCACCGGCAAGCACGATGCCTTTTCGTTCAGCCATTGGGTCGCCCCTGCGCCGGGACGCCCAGGCGCTCGCCGCGATAGACGCCGTCCAGGATCGGCTGCCACCAGGCGCGATGGCTCAGGTACCACTCGACCGTGCGGCGCAGACCCGATTCGAAGCTCTCCCGAGGCTGCCACCCGAGCTCGCGCTGCAGCTTGCTCGCGTCGATGGCATAGCGCTGGTCGTGTCCCGGGCGGTCCTGCACATATTCGATCAGCGAGGCGTGGGGATGCCAGGGGGACTCCGGCAGCAGCTCGTCCAGAATGCCGCATACGCCCTCGACGACCTGACGGTTGGTACGTTCCGAGTCGCCGCCGATGTTGTAGACCTCCCCCACCGCACCCTGGCGCAACACGGCCCAGAGCGCGCGCACGTGGTCCTCCACGAACAGCCAATCACGCACGTTGTCGCCCGTACCGTAGATGGGCAGCGGTTTCCCCTCCAGGGCGTTGATCACCATCAGCGGGATCAGCTTCTCGGGGAACTGGTAGGGTCCGTAATTGTTGGAACAGTTGGTGATCACCACCGGCAGGCCGTAGGTGTGGTGCCAGGCGCGCACGAAGTGGTCCGAGGCCGCCTTGCTGGCCGAATAGGGCGAGTTGGGCTGATAGGGTGTGGTCTCGGTGAACTGCCCGTCAGGGCCTAGGGAGCCATACACCTCGTCGGTGGAGACATGGTGGAAACGGAACCGGCCGCGGGCCTCGCCATCCAATCCCTGCCAATAGCCCCTGGCCGCCTCCAGCAGCGTGTAGGTACCCATGACGTTGGTGTGCAGAAACACCGCCGCGCTGTCGATGGATCGGTCGACGTGGCTCTCGGCCGCCAAGTGGATCACCGCATCCGGGCGATGCTCGGCGAACAGCGTCTGCATGGCGATCGGATCGCAGATGTCCTGGCGAACGAACCGGTACCGGGCGTGGTCGCCGATCTCGGTCAGCGACGCCAGGTTTCCAGCGTAGGTCAGCTTGTCGACGTTCACCACGGTGGCGGCGGTCTCGCGCACGAGAAAGCGAATCATAGCCGAACCGATAAAGCCCGCGCCGCCGGTGACCAGGATGGTAGGGTCGTCTCGCATCGTCAGTGATCGGACTGCGGAAAGGGCCCATTCTAAACGAGTCGTCTCGGGGCGCCAGTGAACGGCGGGCGATCGCCGGCGTTCGTCATCCGGGCAGCGGTCGCAGCTTGCATCAACAGCGCGCTGGGCGCCGTCCGGCTCGCGCGCCTGGACAGCGCGCCTCGTGGCGCTGCCACCGCATTACAGCACATTAGTCACTGCTTTAAAATGGAAATTGCGCTGCGATGCAGTAGCGTCTCGCGTGCGGCAATCGAGGATGGTCAGGCCCTGCGGCCCGTCCAAAAGAGGGGGCCTACCCCATCCGCGTCTCGCGCACGGCACCGCCGTCCACCTGCTGAAGAAATGCCTCGTACGCGTGGCGCAACCCGGATGCCAAAGAATACCGCGGTACCCAGCCCGTGGCCCTGATCTTGCTCACGTCCAGGAGCTTGCGCGGTGTCCCGTCCGGCTTGCTGGCGTCGAATTGGACCTCGCCCACGAATCCGACCACGGACTTGATGGTCTCGGCCAGCTCGCGGATGGTCACGTCGTCGCCGGTGCCGATATTGATCAAGGTCCCGGCGTAGCCACTCTCCATGAGGCGCACGCAGGCATCGGCCATGTCGTCGACGTGCAGGAACTCCCGACGCGGGCGACCGCTGCCCCACACCACCACGTTAGGCGCACCGGCGATCTTTGCCTCATGGGTCTTGCGCAACAGAGCCGGAATCACGTGGCTGGTCTGCAGGTCGAAATTGTCATTGGGGCCGTATAGATTGGTCGGCATGACCGAGCCGAAGCGGGTGCCGTACTGGCGGTTGAACGACTCACACAGCTTGATGCCGGCGATCTTCGCCACCGCGTAGGGTTCATTGGTCGCCTCCAGCGGCCCGGTGAGGAGATACTCCTCTTTCATCGGCTGCGGACAGTCCCGCGGGTAGATACAGCTCGAGCCCAGGAACAACAATCCCCCGATTCCGGCCTCGTACGCGCCGCGCACCACATTCGCCTCGATCATGAGGTTCTCGTAAATGAAGTCCGCGCGGTAGGTGTCGTTGGCGTAAACGCCTCCCACCCGGGCGGCCGCCAGAAAGACGTAGTCGGGACGCTCCCGGGTCAGGAACCGATGCACCGCCGCCTGATCCACCAGGTTCAGCTCTTTGCGGGTGGCGGTGAGGATACTCGCGTACCCCGCCTCGCGCAGGCGGCGCACGATGGCGGAGCCGACCATGCCGGCGTGGCCTGCGACGTAGATGCGACTGTCGAGCTTCATCGTGGTTTCAGTGGCTCCATCAAGTGCGCGAGGCGCCATTTGGTCAGCGGGACGGAGAACGCGCAGGATGTCACACGAGCTTGGTTGTGGTTCACGTGGCCAGCATCGCGCATCGATCTCACCGCACGCGCTTCATTCATAATAGCTGAACGTCCGGAACCCCTCCCGCCGACACAACTCGTCCCGCAGCGCGTGCTCGAGGTCGCCATGAACCATCTCCGCGACCAGTTGGGCGAAGGTGGTCTGGGGGCGCCAGCCAAGCTGTTCTCGGGCCTTGGTGGCGTCTCCTAGGAGGGTCTGGACTTCGGTCGGCCGGAAGTAACGGGGATCGACCCGAACGATCACGTCGCCGGGCTTGACGCGGCATTCAGCTTGACGCCCCAAGCGTTCCAGGGCGCCGTCCTGTACCGACTCGACGGTACCCACTTCCTCGAGGCCCTCGCCGCTCCAGGCCATGGTGATCCCGAGCTCCGACGCGGCGGCGTCGACGAAGGCACGCACGGAGTGCTGCTCGCCGCTGGCGATGACATAGTCCTCGGGCGCGGCCTGCTGGAGCATCAGCCACTGCACCTCGACGTAATCGCGGGCGTGGCCCCAGTCCCGCTCGGCGTCCAGATTGCCGAGGTACAGGCACTGATCGAGCCCCAAGGCGATGCGGGCGAGCGCCCGGGTGATCTTGCGAGTGACGAAGGTCTCGCCCCGGACAGGCGACTCATGATTGAAAAGAATGCCATTGCAGGCATACATGCCGTAGGCTTCGCGGTAATTCACCGTGATCCAGTAGGCGTACAGCTTGGCGGCGGCATAGGGGCTGCGGGGATAGAACGGCGTGGTTTCAGTCTGCGGCGTTTCCTGCACCTTACCGAATAGTTCCGACGTGGATGCCTGATAGAAACGCGTCTGGTCCGTGAGCCCGAGGATCCGAACCGCCTCGAGCAGGCGCAGAGTACCCAGCGCGTCGGAGTTGGCGGTGTACTCGGGCTCCTCGAACGACACCGCCACGTGACTCTGGGCGGCCAGATTGTAGATCTCGTCTGGCTGAATCTGCTGCACCACGTGCACCAGACTGCTGGAGTCGGTCATGTCGCCATAGTGCAGGACGAACCGGCGTTCCCGCTCGTGCGGATCCTGATAGAGATGATCGATGCGGTCGGTGTTGAACAACGAGGTACGACGTTTGATGCCGTGGACCTCGTAGCCCTTCTTGATCAAGAACTCCGCCAGGTACGCGCCGTCCTGCCCGGTAACGCCTGAAATCAACGCCTTCTTCATAAATGTACGCCCATAGTGACGCGATCCGCCCCGGGCAAACCGCGGGCCTTGCCAAGGCGGCTGCGCCGAAACCGCCCACCAAGACTACCAGAAACGGCCATTTTCACCAGGATGGAGGCGCCTCCGAGGTGATCGCGGGTCTCCCACGGGGCCGCTGCACCCCTGTTGCGGTGCTGCTTGGCTTGTACGAGGTCGTCGGTGCGCAGATCGGCCATCCCGAAACGACGTCGGCGCCGCTCACATGTCACTTTGATATTGATGCTGAGTGGCAGCGCTTCGATCTGGAGAGGTGACGATTTCGGTCCAACTACGACGAGCCACGCACGTACCCCTTCGCACCCGTTCACCAGAACTCCCACGAGCCGGTGGTCACCACCCATGCCCCGAGCAGGCCGTTGGTCAGTCCGTGGCTGAAAATGGTCACCCAAAGGCTGCCGGTTCGGATGTAGAGCCAGCCGTAGGCGAGGCCCGCCAGAAGCCCGGCAAACCACAGGGTGTGTTCCAGGGCGAACAGTACAGAGGTCAGCAGCAGAGCGCGCGAGCCAATTGTCGCCGGAAGTACGGCCAGGAAGTCTTGCCGCTCGAGCCAGCGCAGAATGAACGAACGCCAGAACAGCTCCTCCATCACCGGCACCACCAGGGCGGCGCCGCCCAGACGCAGCGCCACCAGCGACCAGTTCAGGCTACCGTCGGCGCCGCGAGGGTCGTAGGGTGAGAGAGACCCGAGCACGGCCCAGTCCTGATTCAGATTGATCCAGAGAACAAACACCACTGCGCCGACACCGGCGGCCAGCAACCAGTCCCGGGTAGAGGCGCTGGTGCGGCGCAATTCAGCGTATGCGGGCCACAGCAGGACGAGGGCAAGCAGCACGCTCAATACCTGGGCACCATACAGCCAACGCAGATCCCACTGCGGCTGCCATGCGGCGAGGCCCTGCTGTACGGCGAGGAAACCGATATAGATCGCGAACGGGATACTGCGCGCCCAAGCGGGGGCCGATGCGCTGCCGAACACCATCGGGCGCGACTAGGAGCCGCGGCGCTCCCATCGCCAGGCGTGCTCGACGATGGCCGCCAGATCAGGGTATCGGGGCTTCCAGCCGAGCACCTCGCGGGCCCGTGTGGCATCGGCCACGAGGCTTGCCGGATCCCCGCTGCGCCGCGGTCCGTCCGCCACCGGGATATCGATGCCGGTGACCTCGCGGGCGGTATCGATCACCTGTTGCACGGAGAACCCGCGGCCGTTGCCCAGATTGAACACCCCGCTCTCGTCGCTGCTCCAAAGTTGCTCCATGGCCTGGAGGTGAGCGTGGCAGAGATCTGTCACGTGGATGTAGTCACGCACGCCTGTGCCGTCGGGGGTGTCGTAGTCGCGACCGTACACGGTGACTTTGGGACGCTTACCCGCCGCGGCTTTGAGCACCACGGGGATAAGGTTGGTAATTCCCTCATAACGCGGCCCGACCCGCCCCTCGGGATCGGCGCCGGCCGCATTGAAATAGCGCAGGCAAATGGACCGCAGCCGATAGGCCCGGTCATAGTCGGCGAGGATCTGCTCCACCATCCATTTGCTCCGGCCGTAGGGGTTGATCGGCGCTTTCGGATGATCCTCGTCCACGGGTACGTATTGCGGCTCGCCGAAGATCGCCGCCGTGGAGGAGAAGATGAAGTGATTGGCACCGTGGGCGACCATGGCGTCCAACAGCTTGAGGGTATTGGCGACGTTATTCTGGTAGTACTTGCCCGGATCCTCCACGGACTCGCCCACCTGGATGAAGGCAGCGAAATGCATCACGGCATCGAAGCGGTTCTCGGGGAGCAGCCTGTCGAGCAGCGCCCGATCGCCGAGATCACCACGGACGAACTCTCCGCCGAGGACGTTCTCACGAAATCCCGTGGACAGATTGTCGAGGGTCACCACCTGGTGACCTTGCTCGAGCAGCATCTTCACCATGTGGGACCCGATGTAACCGGCTCCGCCGACGACGAGGATTCTTTTCAAAGCGGACGCTCCTAGGATTGCATTCGCGAGGACTAAGCGTAAGGGGCAGCAGATCGAACTGAGCGCTCCCGCCTAATTCTTCTCCACCCTTCCGTACTGATCCGCGAATCGCACGATGTCGTCCTCACCCAGGTAGTCGCCGCTCTGCACTTCGATCATGACCAGGTCGATCACACCGGGATTCATGAGCCGATGGCAGTTGCCGGCGGGCACATAGGTGGACTCGTCGGTACGCACCAGGTATTCCTTCTCCCCGTTGACCACCTTGGCGGTGCCGCAGACCACGATCCAGTGCTCACTGCGGTGGTGGTGCATCTGCAGGGACAGCTCAGCCCCGGGCTTGACCACGATGCGCTTCATCTTGAAGCGGTCACCTTCCTCGAGCACGGTATAGGTCCCCCAGGGGCGGTGCACGGTGCGGTGGAATCGGTAGGCTTCGTGACCCTCGCCCTTAAGACGCTCGACGATCTGCTTCACATCCTGGCAGCGGTGACGATCCGCCACCAGCAGGGCGTCGGGGGTGTCGACGATCACCAGGTTCTCCACGCCGAGGGTGGCCACCAGACGATGGTCGCTGTGGATGTAACAGTTGTGGCTGTCCACGGTCAGAGTCTCGCCCACGATGCGGTTGCCGCTCTCGTCTGCGGCGCACAGGGCGCTCACCGAATCCCAGGAGCCCACGTCGCTCCAATCGAACTCGCAGGCGACCACTGCCGACCCTTGGGTCTTCTCCATCACCGCATAATCGATGGAGATGGACGGGCACTGAGCAAACGTCTCGGCGTCCAGGGCCACGGGCGCCAGGGCCGTGTTGGAAGCCTCCCAGCAGGCGCGGGCGGCGTGAAGCACCTCAGGGGCATGGGCCTCCAGGGCCGCGAGCATGGTGGAGGCGCGGAAGCAGAACATGCCCGCGTTCCAGAGGAACCGACCGGATTCCACGTAGTCCCGCGCGGTGGCCAGGTCCGGCTTCTCCACGAAGCGCCTGACGTGAAATGCGCCCGCGCCGGCGTCTTTGACGGCGTCCCCCTGCTCGATGTAGCCGTAGCCGGTCTCGGCCGCGGTGGGCCGGATGCCGAAGGTGACCAGATGGCCCCCGGCGGCCAAACGCTCGGCGACGCGCACCGCCACTGCGAAGCCGGCTGTGTCCTCGATGACGTGGTCAGCGGGCATCACCATGAGCACCGCCTCGTCGCCGACGGTGCGCTGGGCCCAGAGGGTAGCGGCGGCGATGGCCGGCGCGGTGTTGCGGCCGCTGGGCTCGAGCAGGAAATCGAGGCCAAGCTGCTCGACCGCCGGGAGGGTGGCGTACTCGTCCCGAGTCTGGAAGTAGTAGTCGCGGTTGGTGACAGTCAGCACCCGCTCCACCCCCGGCAGGGCGGCGCTGCGCACCAAGGTGTGCTGCAGTAGGCTGCGCCCGTCGGGCAAGCGCATGAAGGGCTTGGGATGCGCCTCGCGGGACACGGGCCACAGCCGAGTGCCGGCGCCGCCGGACAGGATCACGGGAATCAGCATATACGTCCATCCTCGATTGTCGGATCCCTCCACCGGCCGTGGAACGGTCTTGTCGGTTGCGTCGGCCACCCAGCCGCGGGCTTGAGGCGCCTGGGCCCGCGACCGCCGATCCCGCAGTCCCGGGCAATGCTTTCCTCGGCGGCGCTTGCCATCCCGACCACCGCGCCACGGCCACGGCCGAACCGGCGGTGCCGGAGATCTCGATCGAGCGACTTAAAATGGAATGTCGTCGTCGAAGTCTTCCGAGGCGGCCGGTGCGCTGGCGGGCTGGCGTTTCGGCTGATCCTGGTTGTAGTCGCCGCCCCCGCCCCCTGCACCTGCCCCTCCACCACCGCGCCCGCCGAGCATCTGCATCTCGTTGGCCACGATCTCCGTCGTGTAGCGGTCCTTGCCCTCTTTGTCCTGCCACTTGCGGGTGCGCAGGCTGCCCTCCACGTACACCTGCGAGCCCTTCTTCAGGTACTCGCCGACGATCTCCGCCAGGCGCCCGAAGAACACCACGTTGTGCCACTCGGTACGCTCCTGCTGTTCGCCGGAGGTCTTGTCTTTCCACTGTTCGCTGGTGGCCAGCGCCACGTTTGCGACTGCCGAACCGCTGGGCATGTAACGGACTTCCGGGTCACGGCCCAGATTCCCGATAAGGATGACTTTGTTTACGCCGCGTGCCATGTTCGTCTCCGTGTTTGAGGGTCCCTGTGACTGCACGTTCCGATCCCTGGAACGGGCCACCTACTATAAAGAGAATCGGCGGTCAGCGGAATCCGCCACCCGGGCAACCGGGGCAAGCGGCTGATTTGGCCCCCATTGTGCCGATCGGGCATGGGTGGCGGCGCCTTCCGGCCGTGGAGGCGGCGCGACCCGGCTAATTCGCCGTACCGGGTTCGGCGCTCGCATAGGTCGCGAGGGCCGCCTCGTCCAGGGCATGGTGGTCCACCTTGAGGTACGCCACACCGTCTTCCGCGATCACCACCGCCTCCGCCACCCCCCGCACCCGGGTGAGGTCCATAGCCAGGCGCCGTGCCTGCTGGAGGTCGACGGTGCCCACGTTGAGCAGATAGCTGGCGAGATAACGGGGCTCGCGCATGGACCCGGCGACCAGCAGCCAGACCAGGGCCACCCCGGCGGAGAGCAGGAACACGCCCGTGTAGCCGCCGTACTGAAGCAGCAGACCACCGGCGGCGCCGCCCACGAACGCCCCCAGGAACTGTCCGCTGGAGTAGACGCCCATGGCAGTGCCCTTGCTCTCCGCCGGGGCGACCTTGGATACCAGGGACGGCAGACTCGCCTCCAGGAGGTTGAAGCCGGCAAAGAACGCAAACAGCAGCAACGCCATGCCCCACAGGTGACCGTGGAACTCCGCCATTCCCAACTGGGCGAGCCCCACGGTGGCGATGGCCCCGAGGAACACCCGTTTCATCATTCGCCGGCGCTCGGCGAGGATGATGAACGGCACCATCACCGCCACCGACAACACCAGCACGGGCAGATAGATCCACCAGTGGTGCTCCGAAGTGAGGCCCACTTCTCGGGCGAGCACCAAGGGCACCGCCACGAAGCTGGCGGTGAGGATGAGGTGCAGAATGAAAATGCCCAGGTTCAGGCGCAGGAGCTGTCCGTCGGCGAGCACCTCGGCGAACTGCGCCGGCACCGCCTGCGCGTCGCGGTGCCGGCGGCTGTGCAGCGGTGTCGGCACGGCCCGCCACAGCACCAGCATGCCGGCCACCGCCAGCACGGCGGTCAACCAGAACATGCCGCTCAGGCCGATCCAGCCGTCCAGGACCGGGCCGACCACCATGGCCACCGCGAAGGACAGGCCGATGCTCATCCCGATCACGGCCATCGCCTTGGTGCGGTGCTCTTCACGGGTGAGATCGGCGGTGAGCGCCATGACCGCGGCGGCGATGGCCCCCGAGCCCTGTACGGCTCGGCCGATGATGATGCCCCAGATGGAGTCCGACGTCGCCGCCAGAATGCTTCCGAGGGCGAACAACACCAGACCCACGAGGATGATTGGCTTGCGACCGAAGCGATCGGAGAGCAGGCCGAAGGGGATCTGCAGCAGCCCCTGGGTGAGCCCGTAAGCGCCCAGCGCGAGACCGGCGAGCGCCGGGGTGGCGCCGTGGAGGTCGTCCACGTACAGGGCGAAGATCGGCAGGATCATGAACAACCCCAGCATGCGCAGGGCGAAGATGCTCGCCAACGACATGGCCGCGCGGCGCTCGCCCGCGGTCATGCGCGTGAGCCTGCTGGTCTGCTTCAAGGGAGTCGTCCTTTGGCTCGACTGGGCCGAAACGCGTATATTAGCAGGTTGACCCGACAGCGAAAAACGAGGCGATGAGCAGCATTCACATCCGCGGTGCGCGCACCCACAACCTGCAGAACATCGATCTCGACCTGCCGCGGGACAAGCTCATCGTGATCACCGGGCTGTCCGGGTCCGGCAAGTCGTCATTGGCCTTCGACACGATCTATGCCGAGGGCCAGCGCCGCTACGTGGAGTCGCTGTCCGCCTATGCCCGGCAGTTCCTCTCCATGATGGAGAAGCCCGACGTGGATCACATGGAGGGGCTCTCCCCGGCCATCTCCATCGAGCAGAAGTCCACCTCTCACAATCCCAGATCCACTGTTGGGACCATCACCGAGATCTACGACTATCTGCGCCTGCTGTACGCCCGCGCCGGCACGCCCCGCTGCCCGGATCACGGCATCGATCTGGACGCCCAGACCGTGAGCCAGATGGTCGACCACGTCCTGGCGCTACCCGCGGGCACGCGCCTGATGCTGCTGGCGCCGCTGGTTCAGGACCGCAAGGGCGAGCACCTGCACATTCTCGACGAGCTGCGCACGCAGGGGTTCATCCGCGCTCGCATCGACGGGGAATTGGTTGACCTGGACCAGGCGCCCAACCTGCGGCTCCACGAGAAGCACACCATCGAGGCGGTGGTGGATCGCTTCCGGGTACGCCCCGAGCTGCAGCTGCGCCTGGCAGAATCGTTTGAAACGGCGCTGCGGCTTTCCGACGGCATTGCAATCGTGGCCCCGCTGGACGAAGACTCGGTGCTGGCCGAAACGGTGTTTTCCTCCAAGTACGCGTGTCCGGTCTGCGGCTACTCGCTCTCGGAGCTGGCGCCGCGTCTGTTTTCGTTCAACAACCCCGTGGGCGCCTGCCCCACCTGCGACGGCTTGGGCGTGAAACAGTTCTTCGATCCCGAGCGGGTGGTGATCCATCCGCAGCTGAGCCTCGCCGGCGGCGCCGTACGCGGCTGGGACCGGCGCACCACCTACTACTTCCAGATGATCAGCTCGCTTGCCGATCACTACGAGTTCGACGTCGAAACCCCCTTCGAGGAGCTGATTCAGGAGCACCGCGACGTCATCCTCTACGGCAGCGGCGAGCAGCCCATCGAGTTCCAGTACTTCAACGAGCGCGGCGGCATCACCACCCGCTGCCACTCCTTCGAGGGCATCCTCCCGAACATGGAGCGCCGCTATCGGGAAACCGAATCCAGCGTGGTCCGCGAGGAGTTGGCCAGGTTCCTGTCGGTGCGGTCCTGCCCGGCATGCGAGGGGACTCGCTTGAACCGTGCCGCCCGCCACGTGTACGTGGCCGACGTCCCGCTACCCCGGGTCGCCGCCATGCCCGTCGGGCAGGCGCAGCGGTTCTTCGCCGAGCTCGCCATGCCCGGGCGGCGGGGCGAGATCGCCGCCAAGGTGGTCAAGGAGATCGGGCAGCGGCTGGACTTTCTGGTGAACGTCGGGCTCGATTACCTCACATTGGAGCGCAGCGCCGAGACATTGTCCGGCGGCGAAGCCCAGCGCATCCGCTTGGCGAGTCAGATCGGCGCAGGGCTGGTCGGGGTGATGTACATCCTGGACGAGCCCTCCATCGGCCTGCACCAGCGGGACAACGAACGGCTGCTGAACACCCTCACCTATCTGCGCGACCTCGGCAACACCGTGATCGTGGTCGAGCACGACGAGGACGCCATCCGCAGCGCCGACCACGTGGTGGACATGGGTCCGGGCGCCGGCATTCACGGTGGGTGGATCGTAGCCCAGGGCACTCCCGAGGACATCATCACCGACCCGAAATCCATCACCGGCCAATATCTGAGCGGCGTCCGCGCCATCCCGCTGCCGCAGCAGCGCCACGTCCCGGATCGCAAACGCATGCTCAAGCTGCGCGGCGCCCGCGGCAACAATCTCAAGACCGTGGACCTTGAGGTGCCGTTGGGGCTCATGACCTGCATCACCGGGGTCTCGGGCTCAGGTAAATCGACACTCATCAACGACACCCTGTACCGAATCGCCGCCAAGGAGATCAACGGCGCCAGCGAGGCGCCGGCGCCGTTCGCCTCGGTCACCGGTCTGAAGCACTTGGACAATGTCGTGGACATCGATCAGAGCCCCATCGGCCGCACGCCCCGCTCCAACCCAGCCACCTACACGGGCCTGTTCACGCCCCTGCGCGAGCTGTTCGCCGGCACCCAGGAAGCGCGCTCCAGGGGCTACAAGCCCGGGCGCTTCTCCTTCAATGTGAAGGGTGGTCGGTGCGAGGCCTGCCAGGGGGATGGTGTGATCAAGGTGGAGATGCATTTCCTGCCGGATATCTACGTACCCTGCGACGTGTGCAAGGGCAAGCGCTACAACCGCGAGACCCTCGAGATCCGCTATCGGGGTCTGACCATCCACGAGACCCTGGACTTGACTGTGGAGGACGCCCTCGACGTATTCAGTGCCGTGCCGGCCATCAAGCGCAAGCTGCAAACGTTGATGGACGTGGGCCTGTCGTACCTAAAGCTGGGGCAGAACGCGACCACCCTGTCGGGGGGCGAGGCCCAGCGGGTGAAGTTGGCCCGCGAGCTGTCGAAGCGCGATACAGGCAGCACCCTCTACATCCTGGACGAGCCCACCACCGGGCTGCACTTCCACGATATCGAGCAGCTACTGGGAGTCCTGCATCGACTGCGTGACCATGGCAACACCGTGGTGGTGATCGAGCACAATCTGGATGTGATCAAGACCGCCGACTGGGTCATCGACCTGGGCCCCGAAGGCGGTCACCGGGGCGGTGAGATCGTGGTCGCGGGGACGCCGGAGCGGATCGCCGAGCACGGGCCGTCCCATACCGGTCATTTCCTCAAACCGGTGCTGGAGGCGGCGCGGCGACGCGAAGGACAGAAGACCCAAGCGGGCTGAATGGGACCGGCTGTGGGTCAACCGCCGCAGCCCTCAGGGATGCACCACCACCCGGCTACCCGGCGTGATGCCGAGGATGTCGCAGGCACGCCCCCGGTTGACGGCGATCTCGGCCAAGCCGTTGGCGTTCTCGTACCAGATCGCTTCCTTGGGCGGGACGTCGGAGAACGTGCGCGCCCGGGGGAGACGGTGGCCGGCCACCTGCAGCGTGGCGCCGCGGGGAATGGCAGCGGCCCGCAGGCCGGTCATGGCGTTGCCGTAGTGATCGATGTAGATGACCTGGGCCAGGTCGTCGGGCCAGCCGAGGTCCATGCGGGCAGCGGGGTTCTGTTCCTCCACCGGGGGCAGATCGCCAACCGCCAAGCCGGCGGCGACCGGCGCAAACAGGTCGCGGCCGTGAAAACTCGCCGACAGCCGCGCCGGGCGCCAAACGATATCCCACCAGTGCACACTGCGGGCGCGCCTGGCCACTATGTTGAACAGGCCATTGTCGGGACCCACGTACCAGCGCTCATCCGCCTGCACCAGCGCAGCCCGCCGGTCACCGCCGACGCCGGGATCAACCACGGCCAGGAACACCGTGCCTACGGGAAACTCGCCTACATACGCCGCCAACAGGTAGGCCGCCGCACGGACATCGAACGTCGGTGCGTCGGCGAACAGATCCACCACCGGGACGTCGGGCGCCTTGCGGTGCAATACCGCCTTGAGCTGCCCGACATAGGGACCCTCGAGGCCGAAGTCGCTGAACAGGACGATCATGGGAGCGAGTATAGACCCCATCTCCCTGCGGGAAGCGGACGGGGAGAGGGGACTGGTACACATGTCCCGGCACGGAGGTGGACTGCCTCTAAGTCCCGGGGTCGGGCCGTAAGGTGGACTGCCACTCCCCGAGGATGGCGCAACCCGGTCGACTCTCGGGGATTGGGGTCTCGCGTTCCCCTGGGGGCCTTAGCGCCGCGGCGAGGGGCTTGTGTCGACATCGACCGTTCGCGCCCTCACCCTAACCCTCTCCTCCCAGAGGGAGAGGGGACCATCTCGATTCCTTCGACGCGGAGGCGATCTGCCTCTCTCTTGCGGATAGAGCATTCGGGGAGAGGGCGTGTGTCAGGACCCACGTTCGCCCACCTCTCGCAAGCCCTGTTCCTAGGGCGAAGAGACTGCGCCGACTGCTCCGAGACGGAGGCGATCTGCCTCTCGCCCGCGGGAGAGGGCCGGGGTGAGGGGACGCGCCGCCAACCAGGAAATGTGCGCCCGTGACTGCAGGCGCCAAAACGTGAAAAGCCGGGCGACAGCCCGGCTTTTTCATGAACCGCTTGGCCTTGAAGCCTTGCAGCTACTCGTCGCCCGCGGCCTCGCCCTCTTCCGGAAGCGGGCGATCCACCAACTCCACATAGGCCATCTGCGCCGCATCCCCTGCCCGGTGGCCGCATTTCAGGATGCGCAGGTAGCCGCCGGGGCGCTCCTTGTAACGCGGGCCGATCTCGCCGAACAGCTTCGTGACCACGTCCCGGTCTCGCAAGCGGCTGAAGGCGATGCGGCGCTTGTGCACCGAATCCGACTTAGCCATGGTGATCAGCGGCTCGGCCACGCGCCTGAGCTCCTTGGCCTTGGGCAGCGTGGTCTTGATGATCTCGTGGTGCAGCAGCGAAGCAGCCATATTGCGATACATGGCCTTGCGATGACTGCTGTTGCGATTCAGTTGACGCCCGCTCTGACGGTGACGCATGTCGGCGATTCCTCAGTACTTCGATTCGTTGGATGCTTATTGGCTGTCGATGGCTTAGGTGCCGACCTTCTCGCGCTCTTTGAGACCGGAGGGCGGCCAGTTTTCCAGGCGCATCCCTAGGGACAAGCCATGAGAGGCGAGCACGTCCTTGATCTCGGTGAGCGACTTTTTACCCAAGTTGGGGGTCTTCAGCAGTTCCACCTCGGTGCGCTGGATCAGGTCGCCGATGTAGTAGATGCTTTCGGCCTTGAGGCAGTTGGCCGAACGGACGGTCAGCTCCAGGTCGTCCACCGGGCGCAGCAGGATCGGGTCGATCTCCGACTCGCGCTCCTTGGGGGCCTCTTCCTCGTTGCCTTTGAGATCCACGAACACCGACAACTGGTCCTGCAGGATGCCGGCCGCCTGGCGGATGGCCTCCTCGGGATCGATGGTGCCGTTCGTCTCGATATCGATAATCAGCTTGTCGAGGTCCGTGCGCTGCTCCACGCGGGCGCGCTCCACGGCATAGGTGACGCGATACACGGGGCTGTAAGAGGCATCCAGCAGCAGGTGGCCGATGGCGCGGTTCTCGGCGCTGCTACGCACCGGCGCCGGAACGTAGCCACGGCCGCGCTCCACCTTCAGCCGCATGGACAGCTCGCCCTGCTGCGTAAGGTTCGCGATCAGGTGCTCCGGGTTCATGATCTCGACGTCGTGGTCGAGGGTGATGTCGCTGGCGTAAACCGGCCCGGGGCCCTTCTTCTTGAGCGACAGCATGGCCTCGTCCCGCGCGTGCATCTTGACAGCGAGCCCCTTGAGGTTCAGCAGGATGTCGATTACATCCTCCTGGACGCCTTCGACCGTGGTGTACTCATGGAGCACTCCGTCGATCTCGGCCTCCGCCACGGCGCAGCCCGACATGGACGACAGCAGGATGCGGCGCAAGGCGTTGCCGAGCGTGTGTCCGAAACCGCGCTCCAGCGGCTCCAGGGTGACCTTGGCCCGCTTGTCGTTGATGAACTGGACGTCGACAATTCGCGGCTTGAGAAACTCTGTCACTGAACCCTGCATGAATGATCCTCTTTAAGTGCGCTGCGTGTCCGAAGCGCGCTTGGATTACTTTGGGCTTACTTCGAATACAACTCTACGACCAGGTGCTCGTTGATGTCCGCCGGCAGGTCGGTACGCTCCGGGATGTTCTTGAAGACGCCTTCCATCTTCTTGGCGTCCACTTCCAGCCAATCGGCGATGCCCCGCTGCTGTGCCAGCTCGAGGGCCGACTGCACCCGCAGCTGCTTGCCGGCCTTTTCGCTCACATTGACGGTATCGCTGGCCTTGACCTGATAGGAGGGGATATTGACCTTCTGGCCGTTGACCCGCACCCCGTTGTGACGCACCAGTTGGCGTGCCTCTGAACGCGATGCCGCGAAGCCCATTCGGTACACCACATTGTCCAGGCGGCACTCGAGCAGCTGCAGCAGGTTGTCGCCGGTGGAACCCTTCAGGCGCGCAGCCTCCTTGTAGTAATTGCGGAACTGGCGCTCGAGGATGCCGTAGATACGGCGCAGCTTCTGCTTCTCGCGCAGCTGCAGTGCATAGTCCGAGAGCCGCTGGCGGCGCGCTCCGTGCTGCCCGGGAGGCGTCGGACGGTTCTCCACCGGACACTTCGAGGTAAAGCACTTCTCGCCCTTCAGGAACAGCTTGCCGCCTTCGCGGCGGCACTGGCGGCACTTGGAACCGATATATTTAGCCACTGAAAATTGCCTCCAACCTTAAACCCGACGCCGCTTGGGCGGCCGGCAACCATTGTGCGGAATCGGGGTGACGTCGGTGATGTTGGTCACCTTCAATCCGCAATTGTTGAGCGCCCGCACCGCCGACTCGCGACCCGGTCCCGGCCCCTTCACCAGCACCTCGACACTCTTCATGCCGTATTCCTGCGCCGCGGTTCCCGCCCGTTCGGCCGCCACCTGGGCGGCAAAGGGCGTGCTCTTGCGCGAGCCGCGAAAACCGGAGCCGCCCGAGGTGGCCCAGCTCAAGGTGTTGCCCGTGCGGTCGGTGATGGTCACGATGGTGTTGTTGAAGGACGCGTGGACGTGGGCGACCCCATCCACGACGTTCTTCTTGACCTTCTTGCGAGTGCGAGTGGCCGCTTTTGCCATGTCCCGGAATTCCTAAGAGATTGAGTGTGATTACTTGCGAATCGGCTTGCGTGGGCCCTTGCGGGTTCGCGCATTCGTGCGGGTGCGCTGTCCGCGCACCGGCAGGCCGCGGCGGTGGCGCAGACCGCGGTAGGCGCCCAGGTCCATCAAGCGCTTGATGTTCATGGACACTTCGCGGCGCAGATCGCCCTCGATGATGTACTTGCCTACTTCCGCGCGCAGCTGTTCCAAATCGGGATCAGCCAGATCCTTGACCTTGGTGGCCGGATCGACCCCCGCCGCAGTGCAGATGTCTTGCGCGCGGCGCCGGCCGATGCCGTAGATCGCCGTCAGCGAGATCGCCGCATGCTTGTGATCCGGAATATTGACGCCAGCAATACGGGCCATTCGGTCTTTCTCCTAAGTCCTCGGGGTGCAAAGGGCTGCGCGGAAAACGCGCAATTCTAGCCTATTGCCGCTCAAAAATAAATCACCGGCCCACAATGGCGGAGCCGAAGTCGGTGCCCACGGCCCACCAGCCTGGGCACGGTGCCATCAGCCCTGGCGCTGCTTGTGCCGCGCGTCGGTGCAGATCACCCGCACCCGGCCATTGCGGCGAATGATCTTGCAATGCCGGCAGATCTTCTTAACTGACGCTTGAACCTTCATGACCGTTCTCCACGGCGCGTTGGCCGTTGTCTCTAATAAAAACAGTTGCTTAACGCAGCATTCCCGTGCCGCCATAGCCCTTCAAGTTGGCTTTCTTCATCAGGCCTTCGTATTGGTGCGACATCAGGTGCGCCTGCAGCTGCGCCATGAAGTCCATCACCACCACCACGATGATCAGCAGGGAGGTCCCGCCGAAGTAGAACGGCACGTCCCAGTACAGGATCAGGAACTCCGGCATCAGGCATACCAGGGTGATGTAAATGGCACCCGCGGTGGTCAGTCGGGTCAACACCCCGTCCACATACCGCGCGGTCTGTTCACCGGGCCGAATCCCGGGGATAAACGCCCCGGACTTCTTCAAATTGTCTGCGGTATCCCGCGCATTGAACACCAACGCCGTATAGAAGAAGCAGAAGAAAATGATCAGCATCGCGTACAGCAGCACGTACAGCGGCTGTCCCGGCGACAGCATCTGGGAGAAGTCACTCACCCAGGACATCGCCCCGTCGGTGCTCTGGCCGAACCACTGCCCCAATGTTGCTGGGAACAGGATCAGGCTGGAAGCGAAGATCGGAGGAATCACGCCCGACATATTCAGCTTCAGCGGCAAATGGCTGCTTTGCGCCGCGTACACCCGCCGGCCCTGCTGCCGCTTGGCGTAGTTCACCGTGATCCGCCTCTGGCCGCGTTCGACGAAAATCACGAATGCGACCACCGCGATGGCGCCGGCGAACAGCAGCAGGATGGTGAAGATACCCATCTCGCCGGTTCGAACCTGCTCCAGGGTGGCGCCGATCGCCGACGGCAGCCCCGCCACGATGCCGGCGAAGATGATCAAGGAGATGCCGTTGCCGATACCCCGCTCAGTAATCTGCTCGCCCAGCCACATCAGGAACATGGTTCCGGTGACCAAGGTCACCGTGGCAGTGAATAAGAACGCCGGCCCTGGTGCCATGACGACGCCTTGGCGTTGCAGCGCCAGGGACACCCCCACAGCCTGAAAGGTCGCGAGCAGCACCGTGCCGTAGCGAGTGTACTGGGTGATCTTGCGCCGGCCCGACTCACCTTCCTTCTTCAGCTGTTCCAGCGTCGGCACCACCACCGTCAGCAGCTGCATGATGATGGAGGCCGAGATGTAGGGCATGATGCCCAGCGCGAACAGCGACATGCGCTCAAGCGCCCCGCCGCCGAACATGTTGAACATGCCCAGAATGGTGCTCTGCTGGCCCTCGAACAGCTGCGCCATGGCGTCGGGCTGGATGCCAGGCACGGGAATGAAGGTCCCGGTGCGGAACACGAAAAAGGCTCCGAGCACGAACAGGACCCGCTGGCGCAGCTCGCGCAGCTTTCCCACCCCACCCAGACCGCCCGGGACGTTTGCGGGGCTCTTGGCCACTTAATCCTCGATCTTGCCGCCGGCCGCTTCGATCGCCGCCCGCGCACCCTTGGTTACACCCACTCCGCGCAGGTTGACCGCCTTGTCCAGGGTTCCAGAGGCGATCACCTTGGCGGTCTTTGCCTGCTGGGGAACGATCCTGGCCGCCTTGAGGCTGGCTAGGTCGATGTCACCCTCGATCTTCGCGAGCTCCGCCAGGCGCACTTCGGCATAGAACCGTCCCTTGCGCGACTTGAAGCCGAACTTCGGCAGCCGCCGCTGCAAAGGCATCTGTCCACCCTCGAAGCCCACTTTGTGGAATCCGCCCGATCGGGAGTGCTGACCTTTGTGGCCGCGCCCGGCCGTCTTGCCCAGGCCCGAGCCCACGCCTCGACCCACCCGTTTGGCGGACTGGCGGCTTCCCGGCGCCGGCTTGATGCTATTCAATCGCATGTCAGACTTCCTCAACCTTCAGGGCGTAGTGTACCTGGTTGATCATGCCGCGGTTCTCCGGGGTATCTGTCACGACCACGCTGTGATGCATGCGTCGCAGCCCGAGCCCCCGGACCGATGCCTGGTGATTCTTCAGCCGCCCGGCCATACTCTTGACCAGCGTCAGTTTGAGCTGCTTGTTCGCCATGACTTACCCCAGGATCTCTTCGACCTTCTTGCCGCGCTTGGCCGCCACGTGGTCTGGCGAGTTCATGTCCTCTAGGCCGCGTATGGTGGCACGCACGACGTTGATCGGGTTGCGCGAGCCCATGCACTTGGCCAGTACGTTGTGCACGCCGACCACTTCGAACACTGCGCGCATGGCGCCGCCGGCGATGATCCCCGTACCTTCGGAGGCCGGCTGCATGTACACCTTGCTGGCGCCGTGCCGGGAGGTGACCGGATGCTGCAGCGTGCCCTCCTTCAGGTCGACGCTGCGCATGTCCTTGCGCGCCTTTTCCATGGCCTTCTGGATGGCCAGCGGCACCTCGCGGGCCTTGCCGTAGCCGAAGCCCACCCGGCCGTTGCCATCTCCGACGACGGTCAGCGCCGTAAAGCCGAACTGCCGGCCGCCCTTGACCACTTTGGCCACGCGGTTGACGGTAATCAGCTTCTCGAGGAGGCCGTCACCACTACCTTGTTCCATATTTGCCATGCTTCAACCCTTAGAATTCGAGACCCGCTTCGCGCGCCGCATCGGCCAGTGCCTTGATGCGCCCGTGGTACTTGAAACCGGAGCGATCGAACGCCACGCGCCCGACGCCGGCCGCCTTCGCCTTTTCTGCGATCGCCTTGCCCACAGCGGCGGCCGCCTCGGCGTTGCCGGTGTAAGTCAGCGCCCCCTTGAGGTCCTTCTGGACCGTGCTGGCGACTGCGACGACCTTGTGGTCCGGCGCGATAACCTGCGCGTAGATATGCCGCGGGGTGCGATGCACCGTCAGGCGGGGCACCTCCTGCTCGCGGATTCTTGACCGGGCGCGAGTCGCCCGGCGCAAACGTGCACTCTTCTTGTCCATCGCGCGTTACCCTACTTCTTCTTGGCCTCTTTGAGGATGACCTGCTCGTCCGAGTACCGCACGCCCTTGCCCTTGTAGGGTTCCGGCGGGCGATAGGCCCGAATCTTGGCGGCCACCTCGCCGACCAACTGCTTGTCAATGCCCTTCACCAGTATCTCCGTCTGGCTCGGGGTCTCAATGGTAATCCCCTCGGGAATCTCGTAGTTCACAGGATGCGAAAAGCCGAGCGTCAGGTTGAGTACCTTTCCCTGCGCCTGGGCGCGATATCCGACCCCGCGCAGCTCCAGTTTGCGCTCGAAGCCTTGGCTTACACCCACGACCATGTTGTTCACCAGGGCCCGCATGGTGCCGGCCATGGGTCTGGCATCTTTCCTGCGCGGGGCAAAGCGGACAGTTCCGTCCTCCTGCTTCACCTCAACCGTACCGTGCACGTCCAGTGCGAGGGCGCCCTTCGGACCCTTCACATTGACGCTCTGGCCGCTGATGGCCACATCGACCCCCGAGGGGACCGGCACCGGGTTATTCGCAACTCTCGACATGATGATCTACCTGCTTACGAAATCACGCACAGAACTTCACCGCCCTGACCCGTCGCCCGTGCGACGCGGTCGGTCATCACCCCCTGCGAAGTGGAGACGATCGCGATACCAAGCCCGTTCTTCACCTTAGGCAGGTCTGTCTTGCCCTTGAAGATGCGCAGACCGGGCCGGCTTACCCGCTGGATCTGGTCGATCACGCCGCGACCCTGGTAGTAGCGCAGCTTCACCGTGAGCGACGGCTTGGTCTCCGTACCGACGGAGAAATCGTCGATGTAGCCCTCTTCCTTCATCACGCGGGCGATCTCCGCCTTCAGCTTGGAGGCGGGCATCACCACCTCCACCTTCCCGGCGGTCTGCCCGTTGCGGATGCGGGTCAGCATATCGGAGATCGGATCACTCATGCTCATAACAGCAGTTCCTAGGTTCTAGTAGCTAGTGACTAGCTACTCGAATTGTTACCAGCTTGCCTTATGCAGGCCGGGAATGTCGCCGCGCATCGCCGCCTCGCGCAGCTTGTTGCGCGCCAGGCCGAACTTGCGATAGTAGCCGTGGGGCCGGCCGGTCAAGCTGCAGCGATTGCGCCCACGCACCGGACTTGCGTCCCGGGGCAGCTTCTGCAGTTTTTCGACCGCCGCCATCCGCTGCTCGTCGCTCGCGGTCGGGCTCTTGATCAGTGCCTTGAGTTCCGTGCGCTTGGCGGCATACCGCCGCTGCACCTTGGTGCGCTTGCGCTCCCGATTGATCATGCTCGTCTTTGCCATACGAAACCTTCTTCAGCTCCTGAACGGGAAGTTGAACGCTGCCAACAGCGCCTTGCCTTCCGCGTCGTTTTTGGCCGTCGTGGTGATGGTGATATCCATGCCGCGCAGTACGTCGATCTTGTCGTACTCTACCTCGGGGAAGATGATTTGCTCTCGCACGCCCATGTTGTAGTTGCCGCGCCCGTCGAACGACCTGGCATTCAGGCCGCGGAAGTCACGGATACGTGGGATGGCGATGTTGATCAGCCGGTCCAGGAACTCGTACATACGCTCGCGCCGCAGGGTTACCTTGCAGCCGATGGGCCATTCCTCGCGGATCTTGAACCCGGCGATGGACTTGCGCGCGCGCGTAACGACCGGCCTCTGTCCGGCGATCAGCGTCATGTCCGAGACAGCGTGATCGAGAATCTTCTTGTCACCCACGGCCTCGCCAACGCCCATATTGAGCGTGATCTTCGTGACGCGGGGCACCTCCATCACGTTGGAGTAGCTGAACTGCTCCTGGAGCCGTTTGACCACGTCGGTCTTGTAAAATTCATGCAATCTAGCCATTGCCATCACCTGCCTCAGGCATCCACCACTTCGCCGCTCGACTTGAAGAATCGGACCTTGCGGCCGTCCTCCAGCGTCTTGATCCCGACCCGATCGGCCTTGTCGGCAACCGGGTTGTAGAGCGCGATATTCGAGATGTGAATCGGCATTTCCTTGTCGACGATTCCACCACCGACACCTTTCACCGGATTCGGCTTCTGGTGCTTCTTTACGACGTTGACGCCTTCGACCAACACCCTGCCGAAGGGGGCGAACCCGATTACCGTACCTCGCCGGCCCTTGTCCTTGCCGGAGATTACGATTACCTCGTCGCCTTTCTTGATCCGATTCATGACTGCTACTCCAGGCTCACAGCACTTCGGGCGCGAGCGAAATGATCTTCATGAACTTCTCGGTGCGCAGTTCACGGGTCACCGGTCCGAAGATACGCGTCCCGATCGGCTGATGCTGGTTGTTCAGCAGCACCGCCGCATTCCCGTCGAAGCGGATGAGGGAACCGTCGTTGCGGCGCACGCCCTTGCGGGTACGGACCACCACGGCGTTGTACACCTCGCCCTTCTTGACCTTGCCGCGCGGAATCGCTTCCTTCACGCTCACCTTGATGATGTCGCCGATGCCTGCATAGCGGCGGTGGGAACCCCCGAGCACCTTGATGCACTGCACCCGGCGCGCTCCGCTATTGTCGGCCACATCCAGAACTGTCTGCATCTGAATCATGGCTTAGCTTCCAACCAAATATTCCGTGACTGTCCGCCGAATCACTCGCGGACCTGCTCCACGACCTTGACCAGCTTCCAGGTCTTGGACTTGGAAATCGGACGACACTGCTGTACGAGCACCGTATCGCCTTCCTTGCACTCGTTGTTCTCGTCGTGCGCGTGAATCTTCGTGGACCGACGGATGTACTTCCCATACAGCGGGTGGGGCACCCGGCGTTCCAGCAGGACGGTGACAGTCTTGTCCATCTTGTTGCTGACGACGCGGCCCTGCACCGTATTGGTCAGATTCTCGTTGTTTGACTGCTCACTCATGACGCACTACCCGCCCTGTCCTTCTCATTGAGGATGGTCTTCACCCGCGCGATGTTGCGGCGCACCTTCTGCATCTGATCTGGACGGGCCAACTGCCCCGTCCCCTGCTGCATGCGCAGGTTGAACTGCTCACGCAGAAGATCGTGAAGCTCCTTATTGAGCTCGTCGACGCTCTTGCCCCGAAGTTCGCTCGCATTCATCACATCACCGTCCTGGTCACGAATTGGGTCTTGAACGGAAGCTTGGCACTGGCCAGGCGGAATGCCTCGCGGGCAACGTCCTCCGGCACGCCTTCCATCTCGTACAGAACCTTTCCGGGCTGGACCTGTGCTACCCAGTACTCCACGCTGCCCTTGCCCTTCCCCTGGCGCACTTCCAACGGCTTCTTCGATACCGGCTTATCGGGAAACACGCGGATCCAGATCTTGCCGCCGCGCTTGACGTGACGGGTCATGGCGCGCCGGGCCGCCTCGATCTGCCGGGCCGTCAGACGTCCGCGGCCGATGGCCTTCAGGCCAAACTCGCCAAAGCTGACTTTGCTGCCACGCTGCGCCAGTCCGCGGTTGCGGCCCTTCTGCTGTTTCCGGAATTTGGTTCTCTTCGGCTGTAACATCTTTCACGACTCCCGTTAGCCCGCCGCACTCTTGCGCGTACCCGGCTCGTCAACAGGCTCGCCGCCGACTTCGAAAACCTCACCCTTGAAGATCCACACCTTCACGCCGATGACGCCGTAGGTGGTCTTCGCCTCGGCGAAGCCGTAGTCGATATCTGCACGCAGCGTATGCAGGGGCACGCGGCCCTCGCGGTACCATTCACTGCGGGCGATCTCGGCGCCGTTCAACCGCCCGGCGACATTGATCTTGATGCCCAGGGCGCCGAGGCGCATCGAATTGGTCACCGCCCGGCGCATGGCGCGGCGGAACATGATGCGGCGCTCGAGCTGCTGGGCCACGCTTTCGGCCACCAGCTGGGCGTCCAGCTCGGGCTTGCGGATCTCCTCGATATTCACTGAGACCGGCACACCCATCATCCGGGTCAATTCCTTGCGAAGCTTCTCGATGTCCTCGCCCTTCTTGCCGATCACGATCCCCGGACGCGCCGTGTGGATCGTCAAGTGCGCGCTGCGGGCCGGACGCTCGATCTGGATACGGCTCACAGACGCCTGCGAAAGACGCTTCTTCAGGAACTCACGGATACGGATATCCTGCTCCAGATACTCAGGGAAGTTCTTCGAATCGGCATACCACTTGGACTGCCAGTCCCTGGAGATGCCGAGACGAATCCCGGTTGGATGTACTTTCTGACCCATGTGACCCTCTTTACTTTTCCGCCACCGTCACGGTGATGTGACTGGTGCGTTTGAGGATGCGCGTGCCGCGGCCTTTGGCCCGAGCCATCCAGCGCTTGTAGGCCGGACCCTCGTCGACCATGATTGCAGAGACCTTGAGCTCGTCGATATCGGCGCCGTCGTTATGCTCCGCATTGGCGATCGCGGACTCGAGTACCTTCTTGATGATCCCTGACGCCTTCTTGGGACTGAAAGTCAGCGTATTCAGCGCACGCTCGACCGGCAGGCCGCGGATCTGGTCCGCCACGAGGCGGGCCTTCTGCGCCGAGATGCGGGCAAAGCGATGCTTTGCGGATGTCGCCATGTCCACTACTCCGTTACCTGGCTTTGCGGTCGGCCGCATGACCCTTGAACGTGCGGGTAGCGGCAAACTCGCCCAACTTGTGGCCCACCATGTTCTCGCTGATCAGCACAGGCACGTGCTGGCGGCCGTTGTGCACGGCGATGGTGAGTCCGACCATTTCGGGCAGCACCATGGACCGCCGCGACCAGGTCTTGATCGGCTTCTTGCTTCCGGTGGCCATCGCCTCTTCCACCTTCTTGTGCAGGTGTAAATCGACGAAGGGCCCTTTTCTAATTGAACGTGGCACGGTTAAACCCCTATACGCTTACTTCTTGGTCCGCCGACGTACGATCATCGAGTCGGTGCGCTTGTTGCTGCGCGTTTTGTAACCCTTGGTGGGCACGCCCCACGGCGACACTGGGTGACGGCCGCCTGAGGTGCGGCCTTCGCCGCCGCCGTGTGGATGGTCCACCGGATTCATTGCCACGCCGCGAACGGTCGGACGCTCACCACGCCAGCGCTTCGCGCCCGCCTTGCCAAGCTTGCGCAGGCTGTGTTCGGAGTTGCCCACCTCGCCGACGGTCGCCCGGCACTCGGCAAGTATCCTGCGCACCTCGCCAGAGCGCAGTCGCAGGGTCGCGTAGGCGCCCTCGCGGGCAACCAGCTGTACGCTGGCGCCGGCACTGCGTGCCAGCTGCGCACCCCGCCCGGGCTTCATCTCCACACAGTGGACGACACTGCCCACCGGAATGTTACGCAGCGGCAGCGTATTACCGGCCTTGATCGGCGCATGGGTGCCGGAGATCAGCTCGTCGCCCACATCCACGCCGCGGGGCGCGATGATATAGCGCCGCTCACCGTCTGCATACAGCAACAGTGCAATATTTGCCGTGCGGTTGGGATCGTACTCCAGCCGCTCGACCTTGGCAGGCACGCCATCCTTGTTGCGCTTGAAATCGACCATGCGATAGCGCTGCTTGTGACCGCCGCCCCGGTGACGCGTGGTGATCCGCCCGCCATTGTTGCGCCCGCCGCTCTTGGTCTTCTTTTCGACCAGCGGCTCGTAGGGCGCACCGGTGTGCAGACCCGGCGTGATCACCTTGACGAGACCGCGCCGACCAGGAGACGTCGGTTTTACTTTAACGATTGCCATGATCTTGTTTCGTCTTCCGCGTTAGTCTTCGGTTCCGGACCGATCAGGCCGACTCCGGGCCCAGGAGATCGATCTCCTGCCCCTCGGCCAGCCGGACATAGGCCTTTTTCCAATCGGACCGCCGCCCGTGCATGCTGCCGAACCGCTTGCGCTTGCCCTTCAGCACCGCGATCTGGACGCCGCGGACGTCGACTTTGAACAAGCTCTCCACGGCCTTCTTGATCTCGGGCTTCGTGGCGTCGGGCAGGACCCTGAACACGTACTGGTTGGCGGTTTCGCCGGCACGGGTAGTCTTCTCCGACACGTGCGGCGACAGCAGTACCTTCATCAAGCGTTCGTGGTTCATGCCAGCCACTCCTCGACCTTGCGCAGCGCATCCACGGTGATCAGAACCTTCTCGGAGCCGACCAGATGTGCCGGGCTCATGCCGGCCACGTCCACCACGTCCACCACGCGATGCAGGTTGCGCGCAGCCAGGTAGAGGTTCTGGTCCGGGCTCTCGCTGACGATGAGGACCTGATCCAGGCCAAGATCGTTCAGCTTGACGATCAGCTCTTTGGTCCGTGGGCCCTCGACCCCAAACGCCTCGACCACCACCAGGCGGTCCTGGCGGGCAAGTTCCGAGAGGATGGAGCGCATGGCGGCGCGATACATCTTTCGGTTGACCTTCTGGGTGAAGTCCCGTGGCCGGGCGGCGAATGTCGTGCCGCCCCCCCGCCACAGTGGGCTGCGGATGCTGCCGGCGCGGGCACGCCCCGTGCCCTTCTGGCGCCACGGTTTGGCGCCGCCGCCGGAGACGTCCGAGCGCGTCTTCTGGGCCTTGGTGCCTGCCCGCGCGCCCGCCAGATAGGCGGTCACCACCTGGTGGATCAGGCCCGAGTTGAAGTCCCGACCGAACGTGGCGTCGGAGACCTCGACCGAGCCGCCGTCTTTCCCATTTGCCAGCTGCAACTCCATCACCGATTCCCTCACGCTTTCACTGCCGGGCGGACAATCAGATCACCGCCGCGGGCGCCGGGCACGGCGCCTTTGACCAGAATCAGGTTGCGCTCGGCATCGATACGCACCACCTCCAGGTTCTGGGTGGTGGCCCGCACGTTGCCCATGTGGCCCGCCATCTTCTTGCCCTTGAACACCCGTCCCGGGGTCTGGTTCTGCCCGATGGAGCCCGGTGCGCGGTGGGACAGGGAGTTGCCATGAGTGGCGTCCTGGGTGCGAAAATGGTGCCGCTTTACGGCGCCCTGGAAGCCCTTGCCGATGGTGGTGCCCGTCACGTCCACCTTCTGACCCGCCTCGAAGATGTCCACCTTGATCTCGCCACCGACGGCCAGTTCCTCGCCCTCGCCGACGTCCAGGCGGAACTCCCACAGTCCCCGGCCGCCCTCCACCCCGTTCTTGGCGAAGTGTCCCGCCGCGGGTTTGGAGATCAGCCGGGACCGACGGCTCCCGGTGGTGACCTGCACGGCGCGATAGCCGTCCGTGTCGTGCCCTTTGACCTGGGTGATGCGATTCGGCTCGACCATAATGACGGTGACCGGCACGGCCTCCCCCTCGTCCGTGAAGACGCGGGTCATGCCTGCTTTGCGACCGATGACTCCGATAGTCATTGTTCTAAACTCCAGCAACTCGATACGGATTCAACCCAGCTTGATCTGCACGTCCACGCCGGCTGCGAGATCCAGCTTCATCAGCGCATCAACGGTCTTGTCGGTTGGCTCGACGATATCCATCAGCCGCTTGTGGGTGCGCAGCTCGTACTGGTCCCGCGCGTCCTTGTTGACGTGGGGGGAGATCAGTACCGTAAAGCGCTCCATCTTCGTCGGTAGCGGAATCGGGCCCTTCACCTGCGCACCTGTGCGCCTGGCGGTTTCCACGATTTCCGCGGCCGAGCGGTCGATCAGCCGATGGTCGAACGACTTCAGCCGAATGCGGATTCTTTGTTTGGCAGCCATTTTGGTTCTCTGTAAAACCTGGTAAACACCGCTTAAAAACCTGTAGGAGCGGCTTCAGCCGCGATGTGCTTCGGTCTTCTGCACGCGCTTGGCGGAACCTCGGGCCAAGCCGCTCCTACAATGTTCTGATCGATTACTCGATAACCTTCGACACCACGCCGGCGCCCACGGTGCGCCCGCCCTCGCGGATGGCGAAGCGCAGGCCCTCTTCCATGGCGATCGGCGCGATCAACGACACCGTCATCTTCACGTTGTCGCCCGGCATCACCATCTCCACGCCCTCGGGCAGGTCGCACGCCCCGGTCACGTCCGTGGTCCGGAAGTAGAACTGCGGCCGATAGCCGTTGAAGAACGGCGTGTGGCGCCCGCCCTCTTCCTTGGACAGCACGTACACCTCGCACTCGAACTTCGTGTGCGGCTTGATCGAGCCAGGCTTGCACAGCACCTGTCCGCGCTCCACGTCATCGCGCTTGGTGCCACGCAGCAGCACCCCCACGTTGTCGCCCGCCTGCCCCTGATCCAGCAGCTTGCGGAACATCTCCACGCCCGTGACCGTCGTCGCCACCGTGTCGCGGATGCCGACGATCTCCACCGTATCGCCCACCTTCACGATGCCCCGCTCGATGCGCCCGGTCACCACCGTGCCGCGACCGGAGATCGAAAACACATCCTCCACCGGCATCAGGAAGTCGCCGTCGATCGCCCGCTCCGGCTCCGGAATGTAGTCGTCCATGGCCGCGACCAGCTTCTCGATCGAGGACACGCCAATCTCGGAGCTGTCCCCTTCCAGCGCCTTGAGCGCCGAGCCGGTCACGATCGGGGTGTCATCGCCCGGGAAGTCGTAGGAGGAGAGCAGCTCGCGCACCTCCATCTCCACCAGCTCCAGGAGCTCGGCGTCGTCCACCATGTCCGCCTTGTTCAGGTACACCACGATGTACGGCACGCCCACCTGACGGGCCAGCAGGATGTGCTCGCGCGTCTGCGGCATCGGGCCGTCGGCCGCCGACACCACCAGGATCGCTCCGTCCATCTGCGCCGCACCCGTGATCATGTTCTTCACGTAGTCGGCGTGGCCCGGGCAGTCCACGTGCGCGTAATGGCGCTTGTCGCTCTCGTACTCCACGTGCGCCGTGGCGATCGTGATTCCCCGTGCCCGCTCTTCCGGTGCGTTGTCGATCTGGTCGTAGGCGCGGAACTCGCCGCCAAACTTCTCTCCCATCACCTTCGTGATCGCAGCCGTCAGCGTCGTCTTCCCGTGGTCCACGTGACCGATCGTGCCAACGTTTACGTGCGGCTTCTTGCGTTCAAACTTTTCCTTGGACA